>Ga0316204_10011372_pt1 | contig 11155 bp, 4 predicted proteins | sample 6monrhotite_MG_2_FD_205661 | JGI IMG/M metagenome (GOLD analysis project Ga0316204, IMG submission 205661) | Microbial mat bacterial communities from mineral coupon in-situ incubated in ocean water Damariscotta River, Maine, United States -... | ecosystem: Environmental > Aquatic > Marine >...
GGCGGAACAGATATTGATGACGACGGAGTGATTGATGACTTTATTGATGATGACGGAGATGGAGCTGATGATGATGACATGACTGAAGGCATTTTGGACACTGACGGAGATGGAGTACCTAATCATGAAGATCTTGATTCTGACAATGATGGAATGACAGATACTTATGAAACTGCTAAACCAGATGTAGATCAAGACGGAATCATTGATGACTTCACAGATTTAGATGGAGATGGATGGCATGATGATGAAGTAACTGATTTAGCTGATTTTGATGATGACGGAATTCCTGATTACATAGATTTTGATACAGATGGTGACGGAATCCCAGATGTGATTGAAGCAGGAGGAGATGATGTTGATGGAAACGGAATGATTGATGACTTCACTGATGTTGATGGAGACGGATTAGATGATAACGGAGCAGTTACTCCAGTAGATACTGATGGTGATGGAATCCTTGATATCATGGATGGTGATTCTGATAATGATGGAGTTCCAGACTGGCAAGAAAATGATGTTGATTCTGACGGACAAGGTCCAGATGATACTGACGGAGATGGTATTCTTGATTATGTTGATTTAGATGATGATGGAGACGGGACTTTAACTGCAGAGGAGTTAGATGAAGATGGAGATATGATTTATGATGACTGTAATGATGATGGTCTTCCTGATTACTTAGATCCTTCGCCATGTCAGCTTGAGATTCCTGAAGGTTTCTCACCAAATGATGATGGTGTAAATGACTTCTTTGTGATTAATGGAATTCTGGCTTACCCTGAAGCTTCAATCACGATCTTCAATAGATGGGGTAATAAAGTTTACGAGTCTACCAACGGATATGCAAACGATTGGGATGGAAATAACCAATTCGGAATGACAACTTCATCTCGAGAACTCCCAGTCGGAACGTATTTCTATGTACTGGATCCAGGAGACGGAACTGGAGTGATTAAGGGATATGTATATCTGAATAAATAAGAATTTGAGATCTAGTAAGATCAACAAAAAATAGATAGTATGAAAAAGTTATTATTAATAGTAGCAGTAATTGCATCAAGCTTGGGAGCGACAGCCCAACAAGATGCCATGTTTACGCATTACTCTTTTAACACATTAGGTGTTAATCCAGCTTACGCAGGTTCAAGAGATGCATTAACGGTATTGGCACTTCACAGAAGTCAATGGGTATCATTCCCTGGGGCGCCAATAACTCAAACTGTGACCGCTCACATGCCAATTGCTAATGATAAAATGGGTGTTGGATTGTCAATGATGCATGACAAGATTGGCCCGACTAGAAATATGGGGTTCTATGCTGATTTTGCCTACCGTTTACAAGTAGGGGAGAAAGGTAAGTTGGCTTTCGGGATAAAAGCTGGTTCAAGCTTTTTGTCGAACGATCTAGCTTCAATTTCAACTACTGATGGAGGCGATAATAGTTTTGCTCAGAGTATCACAAGTCAATTCTTACCAAATTTTGGAGCAGGCGTATATTATCAACTGCCAAGATTTTATGTCGGACTATCTACTCCAAGATTATTAGAAAACGACTATGCTTCAAATACAACTGCAGGTTCTGTTGCTTCTGAATCCAGACACTACTTCTTGATTGCTGGAGGAATATTTGATCTGTCTAAGGATGCAAAAATTCAATTAAAACCGACTACATTTTTTAAGTTGACAGCTGGTGCACCAATTGAGGTTGATATTACTGCATTGCTTTACTTCAATCAGAAGTTTTGGGCTGGTCCAATGTTTAGAACTGGTGATGCCCTAGGGGTTTTAGCTGGATTAAACATTACTCCGCAGTTTGCCCTCGGTTATTCATTTGATTGGTCATATGGAAACGCCACAGGGAAGTACAATGCAGGTTCACATGAGCTTATGTTAAGATATGACTTTGTGTTTAGAGATAAAAGAGATGTTATTTCACCAAGATATTTTTAAGAAGGTATTATCTAAAGAAATTAAGATGAATAAATCGATATTAATAATTGCGAGTATCCTTTTCGGAACGGCCTCTTTAGCCCAAGAAGTTACAGGTAAAGAGAAAAAGGCTATCGCGGCATATGATGGGTTTTCGTATGGCAAGTCAATTGAAAAATACGAAGAGATTGGCGCTACAACTATTGATCAAAAGAGAATGTTGGCCAATAGCTATTGGAGAACAAATGAATTATTACAAGCCGAAGAAGCTTATGCTGAAATTGTGACAACAGAAGGTCATACAGCAGATGATTTATACAGTTATGCCTCAATACTCAGAGAAGTTAAGAATTACGAAAAGTCAGATGAGTGGATGACGAAGTTTTCAGAGATGAACGTTTCAGATTCAAGAGGTAAAAAGTATATTTCTAAGCCAGGTTCCCACGAATCTCTTAAAAAAGATAGAGGTCAATTCATGGTTAAAAATTTAGATATCAATTCTGAGCAACAAGATTTCGGAGCAACCTACTACAAAAGCCAAGTTGTTTTCACTTCTTCAAGACAAGGAACGAAATCTATATTCAGAAGATATAACAGAAACGGCTTAGCTTTTTTAGACACCTATGTTGGAGACATTTCTGCACATGGAATTGAAAATCTGCAATATTTCAATAATAGGATGAATAAGAAATTTCATGAAGGTCCGGTTGCTTTTAACAAGGCTGGCGACATGATGATTTTTACTGCTAATAACTATAAAGAAAAAGCAGCTGATGGTGTGAGCCGATTGATGATGTTCTCATCAAAATTTGGTGAAGATAAATGGGCTGAGCCAGTTGCTTTACCTTTCAACTCAGCTGATTACTCAGTAGGGCATGCATCAATAAGTCAAGACGGAAAAACACTTTATTTCGCTTCTAATATGCCAGGAGGAAAAGGAGGTACAGATATTTACAAAGCAACAATCAACAGTGATGGATCGTTTGGCGAAGCTGTTAACATGGGTGATAAGGTGAATACAGAAGGAAACGAAATGTTCCCATTTATTCATCCAGATAACGAGATTTTATTCTTTTCTTCTAATGGCCATGTTGGTCTTGGAGGTTTAGATGTAATCGTAGCGCAAATTAAAGAAGACAAGTCTATTGGAAAAGTCATGAATGCTGGAGCTCCACTAAATTCTAACAGAGATGATTTCTCATTTGTTTTAGGACTTAACGGTAAGCAAGGTTATTTCTCATCTAACCGTGATGACGGAAAAGGGGATGACGATATTTATTCTATAGAGTTATTAAAAGATTTCTCTTTTGGGAAAACTATCAAAGGTGTCACTAAAGATAAAGATGGAAACGTCTTGGCAGGTGTGAGCGTGAAGTTACTTAATGATGCCGGAGAAGAAGTTGAAACAGTAACAACTGGTGAAAACGGAGAGTATTCATTTATGGTGCCTGGAGACAAAGAGTGGTCTTTAGGAGGTGAAAAAGAAGAATACTTTGCTGGTAATACTTCAGTTTCCACTGCAACAGATGATGACGAAGTGGTTGCTGAACTTTCTCTTGAAAAAGATCCAGGATTATCACTTTATGCGATTATTACTGATAAGGAAACAAAGGCACCAATTGATAGTGTTCATATTAAACTAACAGATAATATGACAGGTGTAACAGAAGAATTTTGGACGCCAGCAACAGGTGATTTTTTAAAGCCATTAAAAGAAAAGAAGATTAAAGATAGAGGTTCGTATAACCTTGCAATGGATGCCAATGGATATGTAGGTAAAACAGTAACTTACAATACTGAGTTTGACAAAGAAGGGAAATTTGAAATTCACTCAGCTTTAGATTTATCATTAGATCCGATTACTGTCGGAGTGGATTTATCTAAGATCATTGATATTGAGCCAATCTACTTTGATATGAGTAAATACAATATTAGAGCAGACGCAGCAATTGAGCTTGACAAAATTGTAAAGGTGATGAACGAAAATCCTACCATGGAAATTGAATTGGGATCTCATACCGATTCAAGAGGGTCAGAAGAAGCAAACCTTTCACTATCTGATAAAAGAGCAAAGGCTTCTGCTGCTTATGTAAAAGAGAGAATCACAAACCCAGATAGAATTAAGGGAAAAGGATATGGTGAATCAACACCAACTACAATAGATTTATCTGCCGAAGGAGGAGCTGCAGATTTCAAATTAGTAGAATCTTATATCACTCCCTTTAAAAGAAAGAATAGAAAGAAATATGACGAACTACACCAAATGAATAGACGTACAGAATTTATTGTATTGAAGATGTAGACTTTGAGTTCATTTTAAGACTTAGATCGCCCTTTTGGAGAGCCCAGAAGGGCGATTTTTTTGCAGATATTCGTAGATCATGCTTTTTATTCGTCACTTATTCTTTGTAATAATCACTTATTCCCAAATCAATTCACTTATAAACTCAAGATTATTTAATGAAAAACAGGCCTTATCTTTAAAGTGTAGAAAGCAATTAATACAATCGTTAAAGGCCTTGTACACTACCTATTACTAATAAACTCTAGATAGAAATTGAAAAATTCTATCTCAAAAAATTCCGAAAGCTGAAAAGCTGAGGTGAAGATTGGGCAAAAGGGTGGTCGACGAATCAATAGATGAATTGGCCACTACTTTGCAGCTTAATCATATAAAAATTAGTAAAACGTCCTTCATTCTTGGAGGACGTTTTTTTATTGTCATATTTACCACATGAAATTTCTCGTCAAAGAGCATAAATCTATTGTCAATGTTTTTGATGAATTTAACATACCTTCAACTGAATATTCTTTTAGAAAAAAAGGTGGACAGTTGTTTATTGATGTTAACGGTAAAGATGATTCATTCTGCTTTTACAGAAAGAAAGAGTCGTCATTAAATGAGCAACTTCAATTTGAAGATAAATTAACTTACTATCTGGGATTAAAGAAAGATATTGAAGTAGATAATTGGGAAGAGGTTTTGTCTCATTTAAAAACTTGGATAAAGGCATAAAAAAAAGCCGCTCTCATAGAGAACGGCTTTTAATGTAAATAGCAATTCTTTATTTTCGGTTCACAATCTTTTTAGCGGTTTTGAATTCACCTGAAGATAAGGTCACGAAATAAGTTCCATCTGCCTTATCAGTAAGATCAAAACTGAATAGAGATTGACTCTCGTATTGCTTATCAAAAACTAATCGGCCAGTAACATCTAATATTTGAATTTGTACAGCATCCTCAAAATTTAATAATTGAACATTAAAAATTCCGTTTGACGGATTAGGATAAATTGTAAAGGCAAATCCGTTTTCAAATAAACCTAATTGAGAATCCACAAAAATGTCAGCTCTCTGAAAAGTACATCCATTGGCATCTGTTATCGTCACTGTATAGTTTCCTGATTCGAGGCCTGAAATATCTTCGTTTGTTGAAGTAAAGCCGTTAGGTCCTGACCAAGAATAAGAGTAAGGAGCTGTTCCTCCAGAAACCGTAATGTCAATTTCTCCGTCGTTACCCATTACTTCGTCAGTTACGTTTTCAGAAGCTGATAATAAAGTAGGTTCACCAACTGTTCCACTTATTTGTCCTGTGCAACCATTACCGTCAGTGATATCAATTGTATACGGTCCTGGAGCTAAAGCGGTGAAAGTGTCAGATGCCTGGTCTCCTGATCCAATGTCATACACGAAGGGAGCGGTTCCGTTTGTTGTGTTTACTTGAATAGAACCATCAGTATCTCCATTACAACTAACATCTGTGATACTCGTGTTAGCAGTTACTCCGGTTCCAGTTGAAATTGTTTCAGCAATACAACCAACAGAGCAACCATTGGCATCCATTAGATAAACATCATAAGTTGTGGCTGACAGTCCATTAAAAATATTGGTGGGTTGAAATGTAGTCGCACAATCGTTACTATATGAATATGGAGCTGTTCCTCCAGCTCCATTTAGAGTTAAAGATCCGTCTGATGAACCTGGGCAAGTCTCATCAACTACCGTGGTAGTTAATGTTAATTCCGCCGGTTCTGAGATTGTAACATCAACAGTGTTAGAACAAGCGCTATTGTCTATTATCGTTACAGTGTAAATTCCAGCTCCAAGACCAGAAAAAGCACCAGTAGGCTGAGTTCCTGAACCAATGTCAAATGTGAAAGGTGCATCCCCACCGGTCATTGTAACATCAATTGACCCATTTGAATCACCAAAGCAAAGAACATCTACAGCCGACGAATTCGCCGTTCCTGCACAAGGTGAGGCAACACAAAAGTTGTTGATTTCTTGATCACCAAAGTCAGAGTCAGTTGCAATCATTGTAGCTAAAGTTGCGCCGGTTCCGTCTTGAGTTATCGTGTAGTCACCATCTATAGAGCAGTTGTTATATTGAGCACCTGCCAAACCATCTCCGTAGCTATCATCAATAATGAAATCATAGCATCCAGGATCTAAACATGTAGTTACAGAAATAAGTTCTCCGCCTGCGTCGTTAACGTACGGTCCACCACTCAACATTACATTTGATCCGCCATCTTGAATTTCCCAAGTGATTTCATCTCCATAGCAATCCATGTTTATTTCTAGAGTTACGTTCTGTCCGTTTGACATAGCTGTGAACACACCAGACGAAGCGTCATTTCCTGGATTAGAGTCAGCATTTCCGTTAGGCAAATCAGTTGACGCATTAAAGGTATGCGAACCAGATCCGACAGTTTGTGCTGAAAGTGTAACATTTTCGGTTGCACCTGCAGCTAAAGTTCCAGTCCAGTTAAATACCTGATTCGGTCCGGCATCCACATCATAATTGATAGTAACAGAAGTTAAATCATTTGTTCCTTCATTTTTCAAAGTCACTTCTGGTGTGAAAGTACCAGAGCAAAGAAGTCCCGTCGGGTTAAGTACTCCTGTAATGGCAGCATCATCTGGCAAAGAAGGTGTGTTAGGGTCCCATCCGTCATTCGTAAGAACTGTTCCACATGAAGAGGGTGATAGATAAGTAGCCATGCCCAATGGGTAAGAAATACCTAATCTTCCATAATAATCTAATTGATTGTTATCATTGGTTCCCGAACAGGCAGCCGCACCACCATACAGCTGTCCAATGATTCTGCCGTTTTGGTCAAATAGAGGAGAGCCTGATGAACCAGGTTCTGTTACTCCTTGATCCCAATCATCTATCATCCATACTTGTGCTGCCGGTCCTCCCGCTGAAGTATGATATGGTGCCTGATCTTCTCTACAAATTTTCTTTAAATCTCCAGATGGATGATGTATTCCTGTTGCCTGAGTTACAGTTTCATCATCTGTAGCATCCCAACCAGCAAAGAAACAATTCCAGTTTTCGGCATCAGTAATAGTCATGTTGTCAATTTGCAATAAGGCATGATCGGCTTGTGTACCACTCACCAATGTTGTTGCTCCGTTTGCAGTTTGATCATAAGGTGGTCCTGGGTCAACTGAATTTGCCGTCGTAGCACAAGATTCGTTTCCAACTGGTGATTCCCAATTAAATCTAAATGCCCAAGAACCAGTTCCACCTCCTAAGCAGTGATTTGCTGTTAAGAAATAAGGGATTCCGTCATCACATGAATTGTTTATTAGTGCGCCAGTACAAATTCCTGAGCCTCCAACAACAATCATAGCTACTGACCTAATTTGATCATCCCATCCATTTCCCAATGGACAGTTAACATCTATGTTACAATCTCCTGACTGGTTTAAAGCTTTTGCTAAATCTTTTTGGATGTGATCCAAACTTCTGTAACCATGAATTACATTAGTAATCGTGAAGTCGCCTTGGCCCACCACATTTGCAGGTTCAACATACTCAACAATAATTTTATCTCCATGAACTAGCTCAGTACCCAGTTCACCATCAGTACGGTTGTTTCTATTCGTGTACGCCCCAACTCTGTTTGTTTGGTCAATATCGTATAGATATAAATACGCTCCTTTTGGAAGGTCATAATCATCAAACAAAAGGTTGATTGTGCTAGCACCTTCACATTCAATTGCCAATTGCCAAACTCTCTTTCCTGAAGGTAGTTCTGTCCATTTACCTGAATTTGACGGAGTGAAATTTACATCATACTTATAACCAAATCTCCAAGGAGCATCTTTAGCAGCATCATTCACCAAATCTTCGGCGTCAATGGCGGCTTGGTCGTAGCCAGGCATAATTTCAAGAGGAATGTTTTTTTGATCGATTTTTCCATTCCATCCAAATGGCGATCCGAGGTTTGTTGTTTGGGCAGTAACTCCAAACGACAGGCTAATACAAGCGATTAGCGTGTAAATTTTCTTCATGTAAACGTTTTTTGAGACTCTTAAAGTACAAAAAAATAATGCTTACTAAAGACAATTGTTAAATTACAAACAGGCTAAAAATTGGAATCCTAGACTAAAAAAAAGCCCCGCAATCAAAGCGGGGCCTAGGTTTTAGTGTTTAATAATTCTTTTCGGTTCAAATTTGGTGTCACTTAGGAGTGTGACTAAATAAGTTCCTGATTCAAGATGGGCAATATCTACTTTGATTTGCTCATTAGCCGTAGTGTTAGATTGTGTGTGAACTAATTTACCGCTTAGATCATAAATCATAATGTCTGCCTCAATATCAAGTTCTATAAAGAATAATCCTGTTGATGGATTAGGGTAGATTTTGAATTGAACTAAATCGTCACCTTCTTCAATTGATAAACCACACTGTGAATAAACAACATCACAGTAAGTTGTATCACATCCATTTGCATCTGTAATTGTTAAGCATGGAGTCCATGTACCTGATGCATACGAATGAACAGGGTTAGCATCTGCAGATGTTCCGCCATCTCCAAAGTTCCAGTAATATGAGTATGGTGCTACACCACCGAAGGCAGTTGAAACGAAGTTGATATCACATTGCAGAGAATCAGAGTACCACTGGAATGCACCTTGTGTATTACAAGGTGAAGCTCCGCAGTTCACGAATACCTCCATGGTGAATGAATCACTGCATCCACCAACAGAATCGATTATAGTCATGACCACTATGTAAGTTCCGTTTGTTGAGTAAGTGTGGGTTGGGTCCGGATCAGTTGAGGTGTTTCCATCTCCAAAGTCCCAATAATAATCAAATGTGGTAGAGTCCATGTAACCAGGAACAAACCATACAGAGTCGCAAGCAATGAATGCCGGGTTGAAAGAGGCATTGCAAGAAGTTGTTGGACAGTTCGTTGTCAGTAATTGGCATGAAGTAGTGTCACATCCATTTGCGTCCGTCACTGTAAGACAAACCTGATATGTATTTGCACCACCAGAATATTGGTGAAGAGGATTTACATCACTACTTGAGTTTCCGTCACCAAAGTCCCAATAGTAGTTGTAAGGTGCTTGGCCACCGAATGCCGCACTGTAAAATGCAACCTCACAATTGTTAAAGTTCATAGTGTAAGTGTAATCACTGATTACGCTACAATTGTTTCCGCAAGCAACAGTCACAGGGATTGTAATGATATCTTGACAACCGCTTAGCGAATCAGAAACAGTCAAAACAACATAATATGTTCCATCACTAGAGTATGTGTGACCGAAGTAGTCATCATTAGACGTGTTTCCATCACCTAAGTCCCAATAGTATGTGTACTGTGGTCCTTGAGATGCTGCATAGAACACCACCGTTTGACAATCTTGATAAGTATAGGTGAATTGTGCATCACAAGATGTAGGGTTACATTGTGAGACAAGGACATCACAAAGGGTGGTGTCACAACCGTTCGCATCTGTTATTGTTAAGCAAGGCGTCCAAGTTGTAAATGCTGGGTAGTAATGAGTTGGATGTGCATCTGTTGATGTGTTCCCATCTCCGAAATCCCAGAAGTAACTGTACGGAGCCGTTCCTCCAAATGCAGTTGAAACGAATTGCGTATAGCAATTAGGATCAGTGTTATAGTCAAAGGCACCTTGAACGTTACAAGGAGTCACGCCACAGTTAATCGTTACTTGAAGTGCAGTTTGATTAAAGCAGTTAAATAATGTATCTGTAATTGCCAAGTATACCGTGTGAACTCCATTAGGGAATGAATAAGTTGGATTCTGCTCTGTACTTGTGTTTCCGCCGCCAAAGTCCCATAGGTAAGTCATCCCAGCTCCTGAAGCAACTGGTACAAAGTATAGTGAATCACAACCAATATACGTGTAGGTGAAAGTTGGGTCACATTGCGGTGGGTTACATTGAGAATTTACCACCTCACATATTGTTGTATCGCAACCGTTTGCATCAGTAATAGTTAAGCAAGGTGTGAAAACTGATCCGTTCGGATAAGCATGAGTAGGGTTCTCTGCAGAAGATGTATTTCCATCTCCAAAGTTCCAGAAATAAGTGTAAGGAGCTTGTCCTCCATAAGGAGCTGGATAGAAGGTGACATCACAATTGTTGAAATTTTGTGTAGTGGTGAATCCGCCACTCACTGTGCATCCACCACAACTAACTTGAAGCGTGAAGTATGCCTGGTCAAAACATCCTGACAATGAATCTGTAACATATAGATAAACAATGTGAACTCCGTCTGCAAAGTCATGAGTTGGTGTTGCTTCATTTGAAGTATTTCCATCTCCAAAGTCCCATTGGTAATCAAAGTTTAATCCTGAAGAAGCAGAGAAAAATTGAATAGTATTGCAGTCTAAATAAGTAAATGTGAACTGAGCATCACATGCAGGTGGTGTACAATCTACCACTACTTGTTGGTAGATAGTAGTGTCACATCCGTTTGCATCTGTGATTGTTAATGTAGGTGTGTAAACTGAGTAAGTAACATAATCATGAACAGGATGAGCATCAGTACTTGTTTGACCATCACCAAAGTTCCAGAAATAAGTGTAAGGTGCCGTACCACCAAATGCTGTACTGATAAATTGTGTGCTACAATCTAAAGAATCTGTGTATGCAACAAAGTCTCCTTGTACGTTACAGTTGGCAATAGTGCAATTAATGTCAATTGTCTGGAAAGTTTGATCTCCGCAGTTATTAATAGAGTCGAGTACTACTAATTGAACTGTGTAAGTTCCGTTCGCACTATAAGCGTATACCGGACTTTGATCAGTACTTGTTCCTCCGTCTCCGAATGTCCAGTCATATGCGTATTGTGGGCCTGAAGCAACTGGAGTGAATATAACAGAGTCACAGCCTATTAATGTCCAAGTGAATTGAGCATTACATGGTTGAACGTAACAATTAGAGAATAAGCCTT
>Ga0316204_10011373_pt1 | contig 11155 bp, 7 predicted proteins | sample 6monrhotite_MG_2_FD_205661 | JGI IMG/M metagenome (GOLD analysis project Ga0316204, IMG submission 205661) | Microbial mat bacterial communities from mineral coupon in-situ incubated in ocean water Damariscotta River, Maine, United States -... | ecosystem: Environmental > Aquatic > Marine >...
TCGATTCCGAAAAAGGTATCAGTGTTGATGATTGTGCCAAAGTAAGTCACCAACTCAGTGCGGTTCTGGATGTAGAAGACCCGATTACCAGTGAATATTCCCTGGAAGTCTCTTCACCTGGATTAGATCGACCTTTGTTCAAATTGGCCCACTATGAACAGTTTATTGGTCATGACGTTAAGTTCAGAACAATCCGTCCTCAACTTGATAATGGACAACGTAAATTTAAAGGCACTATTGATGCGGTCGAAAATGGTAATGTCATTTTTGAAGTTGAGGACCGAACTATTTCAGTGCCATTTGACGAAATAGAAAAAGCCAATTTAATTGCAAAATTTTAATACTCTTTGAGTATTTATTGAAAAAAGTTTCTGAATATAACCGGCAAAAATTGTTAAGGTAATAGTATGAGCAAAGAAATTCTCATGGTCGTTGATGCCGTTTCACACGAACGTGGCATTGAAAAAGAAATCATTTTTGAAGCGCTTGAGTATGCATTAGCTTCAGCAACCAAGAAAAAAAGCAAACAAGAAATTGATGTCAGAGTATCAATCGACAGAGAGAGTGGCGATTATGAAACATTCCGTCGCTGGTTGGTTTTGGATGACGAAGTTGATCCTTTTGAATACTATGATAAGCAAGCTCTGCTTTCACGAGTTATTGAAGATAATCCGGACATTAAGCCGGGTGAATATATTGAAGAGCCGATAGATTCGGTTGAATTTGGTCGGATTGCTGCTCAAACGGCTAAACAAGTCATTGTTCAAAAAGTTAGAGAAGCTGAACGCAAAAAAGTAGTTGATGAGTATCAGGAACGTATCGGCGATATGGTTTCGGGAGTAGTGAAGCGCATTGAACGTGGCAATGTTATCATCGATATTGGCAGTAATATTGACGCGATCATTAAACGAGAAGACATGATACCAAGAGAGCCGGTTCGAAATGGCGATCGAATTCGTGGCTACCTCTATGAAGTAAAAACACAGGCTCGTGGTCCTCAGCTCAGTGTCACCAGGGTATCACCGGATTTCCTGATTGAATTATTCACTATTGAAGTACCTGAAATTGGTGAAGAACTGATAGAGATTCATGGTGCCGCTCGTGATCCTGGACTGCGTGCAAAAATTGCTGTTGAAGCTCACGATGATCGAATTGATCCTGTTGGTGCCTGCGTTGGTATGCGTGGTTCCAGAGTTCAGGTGATATCAAATGAACTGGCCGGAGAACGAGTTGATATCATTCTATGGGATGAAAATCCGGCGCAATTTGTTATTAATGCCATGTCTCCCGCAGAGGTTCAATCCATTGTGGTTGACGAAGAAAGCAATTCCATGGACATTGCAGTTGATGAGTCACAACTATCTTTGGCTATTGGCCGAAATGGACAGAACATCAAACTGGCATCCCAGCTAACAGGCTGGGAATTGAATGTTATGACGGTTGAAGATGCTGAAAACAAAAATAAAGAAGAATCACAAAAAATATTAATGCAATTAATGGAGGACCTGACGATTGACGAGGATCTGGCCATTATTCTGCTTAATGAAGGCTTCACCACTCTTGAGGAAGTTGCTTATGTGCCACTTCAGGAAATGCTTGATATTGAAGAGTTTGATGAGGAAATTGTTCTGGCATTACGAGAACGCGCCAAGGATGTATTATTGACCAAAGCGATTTCAGATGAAGAGCAACTGGGTGACGCTGAACCTGCTACTGATTTGCTGGAAATGGATGGCATGACTGAACAGCTGGCCCACAAGTTGGCATCCAGAAATATCATTTCAATGGAAGATCTGGCAGAACAATCAGTTGATGAATTGCTGGAAATACAGGGAATGGATGAAAAACAGGCTGCTGAACTTATTATGACTGCACGGGCTCCCTGGTTTGCCGAAGCAGAAGCCGATGTTAGTGAAAGTCAATCAGAAGATAAGCAGTAAGTGAACAGGGCGAGGAGATTTATATAATGTCAGAAACAAAGGTTGAACAATTTGCCGCAACGGTCGGCACGCCCGTAGAACGTCTAATTGAACAGATGCATGGTGCTGGAATAAAAGTGGAAGGCCCGGAAGCATTGATCAGTGATGATGAAAAACAGAAGCTATTAGCTTATTTACGAGATAAGCACGGCTCAGAAGCTAAAGCATCGCCAAACAAAATTACTTTGAAACGCAAAACAACCAGTGAATTAACGGCTGGTTCCGGTTCAAATAAAAGTGGTAACAAGGTAAAAGTTGAAGTCAGAAAAAAACGTACCTATGTCAAACGCAGTGAGTTAGACAAAAAAATCCCAACTGCTGATGCTGAATTATTAGAGGCCCGGCGTGTTGCCCAGGAAACTAAAAAAGCAGAAGAAGACGCTAAAGCTAAACTTGAAGCTGAAAAAAAGGCACAGGAAGAATTAGCAAGCAAAGCTGCTCAGGCACTTGAGTCCACCGAACAAGTAGAAATCATAAAAGGAAAAGATGAACCGATTTCAGAAACATCTGACCAAGAAGTGGTGAAGAAAGAAACTGAAGAGCCAATGGTGGCAGTTGACAGTGAAAAGCAAGTCACAGAAACAATTTCCAGAAGCCCAACCAAACCGATTCTTAAAGAAGCGCCCAGAGAAATAGATAAACAGACAAAAGTTAAACAGCGCCACCCGGATAAACCCAAGTTTAGTGAAAAAGAGATGCAGAAAAAGGGTGCTGGGAAAAAAGCAGAAAAATCCCGTAAAGGCAAAAATTTTGCTTCTGACGGTCAATCATCATCTCGATTTAAAAAGAAAAAATCGGCTAGTTCACCAACGATGGAAACACGTCATGTGTTTGAAATGCCTACTGAGAAAAAAGTGCTTGAAATCGCTTTACCTGAAACCATTAAAGTTGGTGATTTAGCCCAGAAAATGTCGGTCAAAGCTGCTGAAGTCATCAAAATAATGATGAATTTAGGCAGTATGGTGACGATAAATCAAATGCTGGATCAGGAAACTGCTTCTATTGTCATCGAAGAGATGGGACATGTTCCCATGCTTATGAAAGATGAACAGATTGAAGACACTCTTATTGAACAACAAAGTGAGGGTGAAGCCGTTGCACGAGCTCCGGTTGTGACTATTATGGGGCATGTTGACCATGGTAAAACTTCTTTACTGGATTATATACGTGAATCTAAAGTTGCTGATGGTGAAGCTGGAGGCATTACCCAACATATCGGTGCTTATCATGTGGACACAGAGAAGGGAATGATCACTTTTCTGGATACTCCTGGACATGCTGCGTTTACTTCTATGCGTTCACGGGGGGCCAATGCTACTGATATCGTTGTTGTCGTGGTCGCTGCGGATGATGGCGTCATGCCTCAGACCAAAGAAGCCATTCAACATGCTAAAGCGGCCGATGTTCCTATTATCATAGCTGTTAACAAAATTGATAAAGAAGCCGCTGATCCTGACCGGGTCAAAAATGAATTATCAGCCCTGGATGTGATTCCCGAAGATTGGGGCGGTGATGTCATGTTTATGCCAGTGTCAGCCAAAACCGGACAGGGCGTAGACGATTTGCTCGATGCCATTTCCGTGACCGCAGAAGTCATGGAATTAAAAGCGATTCCAGATGGCCCTGCCAAAGGGGTTGTTATTGAATCCCGTCTTGATAAAGGTCGCGGTACAGTTGCCACTATTCTGGTTCAAAGTGGTTTGATGAAAAAAGGCGATATTATTATTGCAGGACAGGATCACGGTCGTATTCGTGCCATGTTGGATGAAAATGGTCTGTCTATTAATAAAGCTGGTCCCTCTATTCCGGTAGAAGTACTTGGCTTATCCGGTTCGCCCACGGCCGGCGCTGATGTTCTTGTGGTTAAAGATGAAAGAAAAGCCCGAGAAGTCGCCATGTTCCGTCAGGGTAAATACCGTGATGTTAAGCTGGCCCGACAGCAGGCTGCCAAACTGGAAAACATGTTCAATAAAATGGAAAGCGGTGATGTGCAAACCATTAACGTTGTCCTCAAGGCTGATGTTCAAGGCTCCGTAGAAGCGATAGCTGAATCCCTGAAAAAATTATCGACCGATGAAATTCAGGTGAATATTGTTGCCGACGGTGTTGGCGGTATTAACGGTTCTGATGCTCAACTTGCCCTGGCGTCAGGTGCAATCATTATTGGTTTTAATGTCCGGGCTGATGCCTCAGCTAAAAAGATCATTGAGGCGGAAGATATTGACCTGCATTACTATAGCATTATTTATGACCTGCTTGATGAGGTTAAATCCGCCATGACGGGGATGCTGGCACCCGAATTTAAAGAGGAGATCATTGGGCTTGCCGAAGTTCGTGACGTATTCCGTTCGCCAAAACTGGGTGCTATTGCCGGATGTATGGTTATTGACGGTACTGTCAAACGCAGCAATCCAATCCGTGTTTTGCGTGATAACGTGGTTATCTATGAGGGCGAACTGGAATCATTAAGACGCTTTAAAGATGATGTCCAGGAAGTCAAAAATGGTATGGAATGCGGTATTGGTGTTAAAAACTACAATGATGTCAAACCTGGCGACCAAATTGAAATTTATGATCGTATTCAGGTCAAAAGGACACTCTAGACATGGCTGCAGACAAGAACCGCAGCCGTCGGGTCGGTGAATTAATTCAACGTGAGCTGGCGACACTATTAGCCAGAGATGTTAAAGACCCGCGCCTTGCTATGGTATCCATAACTGCAGTAGATGTAACCCGTGATATGGGATTGGCCCGAGTTTTTTATACGGTTATAGAGACATCAGTAAACAAAACACAGGTTACTGATAATAACAATTCTACTTTGAGTGAAGATACTAAAGAGCGTGTGAAACAGGGTTTAATCAAAGCATCTGGCTTTCTTCGCTATGAACTGGGACAAAGAATCCAGCTTAGAATAGTGCCGCGTCTGGAGTTTCGCTATGATGAATCAGTCATTCATGGTGCACAATTAACTCGCTTAATAGACGACGTTATTGAAACTGATAACAAACGTCGAAATAACGATACTTCTGATTAACAGTAAATAGGTAGTTCATGGTACGGAAGATTCATGCTTCTAAGAAGGGTCGGCCCGTCAATGGTATTTTAATTCTCGATAAACCCATCGGTATATCTTCAAATTCAGCTCTGCAACAAGTTAAACGATTGTTCGAGGCTCAAAAAGCAGGCCACACTGGTAGCCTGGATCCACTTGCAACCGGTGTCCTGCCCATTTGCCTTGGTGAAGCCACTAAAATTTCTCATTATCTTCTTGATGCTGATAAGCGCTATCGTGCCAAGTGTGTTCTGGGTTCAGTGACCACCACGGGTGATTCTGAGGGTGAAATTATTGCTGTCAGTCCCGTTCCTGACCTTAAAAAAGAGCAGCTTGTTCAGTTGTTGCAGTCCTTTTTGGGGACTCAGGAGCAAACACCGCCAATGTATTCAGCGCTTAAGCACAATGGCCGGCCTCTTTATGAGTATGCCCGTCAAGGTATCAATATTGAGCGCAAATCTCGTCAAATTACTATAAAAGAATTACAGCTTCTGGATTTTCAAATTCATTCAGAAGCCACTGAACTTGCCAGTTTTTTTGAAGTTGAGGTTCTTTGTTCCAAAGGTACCTATATTCGCTCCTTATGTGAGGATATTGGACAAGCTATTGGTTGTGGTGGTTATATTAGTGAATTACGACGACTGGAATCCGGACCATTTCTGCTTTCTGATGCGGTTACTCTGTCTTTTTTACAGGCTCAAATTAGCCATGAGGGTGAACTCAGTGACGCTGAACAAATCGACCTGGATAAGCTTCTAAAACCGACTGATTTGGCGATAAAAGAATTTCCTGTGGTACAACTCAGTGAGCCTCAGTTTCAGGACATTCAACATGGTAAAGCTATCGAGGTTGACATTGAAACAGAGACCAAATCGAATTTCGTAAATTTTCGTTTATATTTTAATAACACCTTGATAGCGCTTGCTATTTTGGACAATGATGGGAAATTAAAGCCTAAAAGATTATTATTTTTATAAATACGATTGTTTTCTTACGACAAACAATTTTATTACTTGTTTAAAGTGATTTGAGCAGGTAAAATACACGCCTTGTTCGAATCGGAGTTCTTCCGTTTTAAGAAGAGTTCAGATTCATCCTTGCAACATCCTTATAGTTGAGTTGCACCGGTTTTAACATATTGTTTTTACTGGTACTTTAATGTTTTAGGAGTAAAATATGATTTCTGCACAACAGAAAAATGAAATAATTGAAGAACACAGCCGCGCTACCAATGATACTGGTTCACCGGAAGTTCAGGTTGCCTTGTTAACCGCAAGAATTACTGATTTAACAGAACATTTCAAAGCACACAAACATGACTTCCATTCACGCCAGGGACTGTTAAGAATGGTAAGCAAACGTCGTAAAATGCTTGATTATCTTAAAAGAAAAGATGTCGAACGTTACCGTTCTCTTATCGCTAAACTGGGTCTGCGTAAATAATCTTTTTTACAAGAGTTCTGCGTAAAACTATCAAAATCCATAAAAAAACTTCAAATAATCCCGAAACTTTAAAATAGAGTTTCGGGAACTAATAGCCGATTGCAACGGAGTAAAAATAGCGTGACACCAATAAAAAGAACTTTCCAGTATGGTCAAGATACCGTCACCCTCGAAACAGGTGAAATAGCTCGTCAGGCATCTGGTGCCGTTATGGTCAATATGGGGGGCACCACAGTTTTTGTTACTGCGGTTGCAAGAAAAGACGTCAAAACAGGTGCTGATTTTTTTCCTTTGACCATCAATTATCAAGAAAAGGCCTATGCAGCAGGTAAAATTCCTGGTGGATTTTTCAAAAGAGAAGGTCGTCCCACGGAAAATGAAACCCTGATCTCTCGTTTAATCGACCGTCCTATGCGACCGTTGTTTCCAAAAGGTTATTATAATGAAGTTCAGGTGATTTGTACGGTTGTTTCCCTGAACCCTGACGTTGACCCTGATATACCTTCAATGATTGGCGCTTCAGCCGCATTAACACTGGCTGATGTCCCATTTAATGGCCCTGTTGGCTGTTGTCGAGTTGGTTATACAGATGGCGAATATGTATTGAACCCTGGCCGTGAACAACTGGATGAATCCGAGCTTGATCTTGTGGTTGCCGGTACAGATTCAGCGGTTTTAATGGTTGAATCTGAAGCAGATGAATTATCTGAAGATGTGATGCTGGGTGCGGTTATGTTTGGTCACGAACAATCCCAGATAGTCATTTCCGAAATTCAGGCATTTGCTGATGAAGTAGGCAACTCCAAAACTGATTGGCTTGCACCAGCAATTGATGATGAGCTGGTTAACACTGTTAATGGTGAATGTGAAACGGAAGTCAGTGCAGCTTATAAAATCAGTGATAAACTTGAACGTCTTAATAAACTCGATGATATTCGTAACGCTTTAATTGAAAAACATACTGCAACTGAAGATGCCAAGTGGGGCGCCTCTGATCTAAGCGGTGCTTTTAGCAAACTTGAAAAGAAAGTGGTCCGTGGCAGTATTATTGCCGGAAATCCACGCATTGACGGTCGCGATACTAAAACGGTTCGTCCGCTACACATTCGTACTGGTGTACTAGAACGTACCCATGGTTCTGCGCTGTTTACTCGAGGTGAAACTCAGGCCCTGGTTGTAACGACTTTAGGGACTGCTCGAGATGCGCAAATAATTGATGCTCTGGAAGGAAGCTATAAAGATTCCTTTATGTTGCATTATAATTTCCCTCCTTACAGCGTTGGTGAAACAGGCAGAGTAGGTTCTGCTGGTCGTCGTGAAATTGGTCATGGTCGTCTGGCAAAACGTGGTGTTGCTGCAGTGCTGCCAACAATTGAAGAGTTTCCCTATACCATTCGTGTCGTATCAGAGATTACCGAATCAAATGGCTCCAGTTCAATGGCGTCAGTATGTGGTACCAGCCTGTCATTAATGGATGCTGGTGTACCTATATCATCGCCTGTAGCGGGTATTGCTATGGGCTTAATCAAAGAAGATGATGGCTTTGCGGTATTGACCGATATTCTTGGCGACGAAGATCACCTTGGCGATATGGACTTTAAAGTTGCTGGTACTGAAAATGGTGTTAATGCCCTGCAAATGGACATTAAGATTGAAGGTATCACCAAAGAAATTATGGAGATTGCTCTGGCCCAGGCAAAAGACGCTCGCCTGGACATTCTGAATCAGATGAATACGGTCATTTCTGAACCTAATATGGATATGTCAGATTATGCACCTCGCATAGTTACCATTCAAATAAATCCGGAAAAAATCCGGGATGTTATTGGGAAAGGTGGTGCAACAATCAAAGCTCTGACTGAAGAAACTGGTGCAAATATCGATATTGATGAAGCAGGTGTGGTAAAAATATCTTCCGCCGATAATGCCGCAGCGAAAGAATGCAAACGCCGGATCGAAGAAATCACAGCAGATGTTGAGGTAGGCAAAATCTATAATGGTCGCGTGACCAAGATTATGGACTTTGGAGCTTTTGTTACCATTATTCCTGGAAAAGACGGCCTGGTTCATATCTCACAAATATGCGAAGAACGTGTTAATAATGTCACTGATAAGCTATCAGAAGGTCAGTTTGTTGATGTTAAGGTTCTTGAAATCGACAAACAGGGACGTATCCGTCTGAGCATGAAGGCAATTGCCGAAGATGCAGCAAAAGCAGCTGAAGAGTAATCCAGTCTTCAATAAATCATTCATAACAACTTGTTGCCTTCCGTAGCAAGTTGTTAATGAACTATGCCTTTCTATTAAAAATTAAATTCTCACTTATTTTATATCTGCAATTAATGCTAACTTTATATAAATTTACTGTTTAAATAAGTTATTATTTTTGCACGAGATTTATTGATATTTTTAGAATTTCTGCTTTACTATTTTTATAGTCTCTCCTACATCAAAAAACAAATATAATATGAGTGTTATTGAAGGTTATACAATTCAGGGAATTTTAGCTAAAGGCGGGATGTCTACTATCTATTTAGCCCTGCAAAAATCTCTGCAACGCCAGGTTGCGCTTAAAATTCTTAATCCGAAACTTGATTCATCTTTGTTGCAACTTTTTTTAGATGAAAGCCGCATAATCGCATCACTTAAACACCCCAATATTATCCCAGTTTATGATGTTGGCCGGGTAGGGATACATTTTTATCATGCTATGGAATATCTTGAAGGTGGTGATCTTGAAACCCGAATAAAACAGGGACTCGATCTACACACTGCGCTGGAAATTGTACTGGAATTGTCTGATGCACTTTTTTTAGTGCACAGCAGAGGAATTATTCATGGTGATATTAAACCTGCCAATGTTGTATTCCGCGGGGATGATTGTCCAGTTTTAACCGATTTTGGCATTTCCAAACGTGCCGACAACCTTGAATCGATCTCTGAGGATATTCTCGGTAGTCCAAGCTATGCCAGTCCGGAATTGCTTCAGGGGCAAGCGTTTGATCAACGAACAGATATATACAGCCTCGGTATTATGCTATTTGAAATGCTGGTCGGTGAAAAGCCCTATAAAGGTGCCAGCAAAATTGAAATGATTGCAAATAGTATTCAGCAGCCCATACCCTTGTTGCCAAAATCTTTAAAACCTATCCAGCCACTGATTGATCACATGTTAGCTAAAGAAGCGGATGAACGAATTTCTGATGCCCGAATGATTTCTAGATATTTGAAAAAATATTTGCGCGATCATCCAAATATAAATAAATCAAAGCCCGTTCAAGATGCACATGAGAATTCATCCTTTAATAGTGAAATAGTTGTAGAGTATGTCCCAAACTCACAAACAAACTTTACAATTAACCCTTCAAAAGCAATGATACCGCTGCTCATTATTTTATTTTCTGTTATAGTTGCAGCAACTGTCTGGCATTTTGTTATTTAAATAATGGCATGTTTTTTATTGAATTTCATTGAAAATGTCCTTATTTATAGTAAGTGAGAATGTTATTTAAAGAACGAAAAAGTTCACCGACTAATATAATAACAACAATAAAAATAATTGTAATTGCATTATTTATTTAAAAATGAAATCTATTGCAGGGTATAACATTATCAAATTGCTTGCCAAAGGTGGCATGGCAGCTATCTATCTGGCTGAGCAAGCATCATTACAACGGCAGGTAGTACTCAAATTTCTTAATCCAAAGTTGGATGAATCCATTAGAAAGCGCTTTATAGATGAAGGTCGTATCATCGCATCTCTCGAGCACCCCAATATCATTACCGTCTTTGATGTTGTCAGCACAGAAAAATATAATTTCCTTGCTATGGAGTTTCTTGAAGGTGGTGATCTTGAAAATCAGTTAAAAAATGGCCTGGATACGTATTCAGCATTGCAGATCATAGGTAAAATTTCAGACGCACTTCATCTGATACATAAACAGGGTATTATCCATGGCGATATTAAACCGGCAAATGTTCTTTTTCGTCGAAATGGTTGTCCATTAATTACCGATTTTGGCATTTCTCATCAATGTGAACCCAAAAAGGAAGTCGATAGTGGCATGGGTGATCTCTACGCAAGCCCGACCTACGCATCACCAGAACTCATTCAGGGAATGCCCTTTGATTATCGTACCGATATGTACAGTCTCGGGATTATGATGTATGAAATGCTGGTCGGTGAAAAACCTTTTCATGGTGATACTGAGATGGAGGTTATTGCCAACAGCATCCAGAATCCCATTCCAGAATTGCCGGATTCACTCAAAGAATTTCAACCACTATTGGAAAGCCTGTTAGCAAAAAAACCAGAGGGCAGGTTATCTGATACAAAATTGGTGACACGTTTTGTGGAGCAATACATAAAAGATCATCCGGATATAAAAGCCTTATCCAGCGAAACTAAATTGATTGATAGTGAAGTAGTGGTTGAATATGTATCAAAAAGAAAAGCCAAAAAAAAATCTAAAACAGTCAATCATATTCTCAATCCATTACTATTAATACTAATCTTATCTATTGTAGTCTGGATAAATAAAGAAACTTTATGGGATCAATGGTTTTCTGATATTGCCACATCAAAACCTGCGCCGACAACAGATTTTAATGCCAAATCCAATATAAGCAGTGAACCTTTAAAAAGAGAACCTCCAAAAAGTGAATTGTTAAATGATTC
>Ga0316204_10011374_pt1 | contig 11155 bp, 6 predicted proteins | sample 6monrhotite_MG_2_FD_205661 | JGI IMG/M metagenome (GOLD analysis project Ga0316204, IMG submission 205661) | Microbial mat bacterial communities from mineral coupon in-situ incubated in ocean water Damariscotta River, Maine, United States -... | ecosystem: Environmental > Aquatic > Marine >...
GTGTCGTTTAGTTTATCGGCTCAAACCGTATCTGATTTAATGAATTTAGTAAGTCAAGATACTTTAACAAAGGTGATTCGTGAATTTTCAGGTGAGGATCCAACGGTTGTTAATGGAAGTACGGTTAGTATTTTAAATAGAGAAAGTGCTAATAACGACGTTGCAGCGGATTATTTAAAGGAACGACTGTCAATGTTCAATAATTTAACCATTAACGACCAAGCTTATACAGTTACGTATGGTTCTACAACTTATAGTGGTAGAAATATTATTGCGACTCAGTTAGGAAAAACAAATCCAGATGATATTTACATTATTTGTGCACATTACGATAGTGTGGATGATTATTGTGTTGATGATAATGCAAGCGGAACAGCGGCTGTGTTAGAAATAGCAAGAGTTTTATCAACCCAATGTTTTGATAACACCATAATTTATGCACTCTGGGATGAAGAAGAAGACGGTCTGGTCGGATCACGCTATTATGCTAATGCTGCAGGTGTAAATGGTGATAATATTTTAGGTGTTTTAAATCTTGATATGATGGCGTATGATGGCGATGGCGATAACGATTTTGATATAGATGTTAGGAACATTGCTGGATCATTAAACTTAAAGGATGATATGCTTAGTGCTTTAACTAGTTCTGATCTAAATTTAAATGCCAATGTTGTTAATCCAGGGTCAGGCGCATCCGATCATTTTTGGTTTTGGAGCAATGGTTTTCCAGCAATTTTTGTTGGAGAATCGTGGTTTAATGGAGATGAAACACCAAACTATCACACTGCCAATGATAGATTTGTCGATTTGGATATGAATTACTTTACCGATTTGACCAAGTTGTCGTTGTACTATATGGTGACAAAAGGAAGTTTACAAGCTGTAGACAATACAGTTACAACGACGATATCGAATATTACTGCAAATCAAACTGGAGCAACGTATCAATGGTTAGATTGTGATAATAATATGACTGTTATCCCTTCTGAAACAGGACAGATGTTTACGCCTTCATCTAATGGAAATTACGCAGTTGAAATAACTTTAGGATCATGTATTGAGATTAGTAATTGCGTAAACTTCAATACACTTGGACTTGATGGATTTACTAAAAAAGGAGTAGAAGTCTTCCCAAACCCTGTAACATTAATACTAAACATTCATATTCCTAAAACTATTACCGAAGCAACTTTATCTATCGTTTCAATAGAAGGTAAAGAACTCTTAAAAACGACTATTGACAAACAACATAACGAAGTGTCTTTTTCTCAGTTCGCTAATGGTATTTATTTTGTGAACATTGAAAATCAAGGAAGAACATTGAGTTATAAAGTTGTAAAAGAATAAGCTATTTTTTCACCATTCTTCTTTTAGATAAAACACTTTCAATAATTACAGTTATCATAATTAAACTTCCACCAATAATGGTATTTAGTTTCGGAATTTCTCCCAAAAAGAAGTAAGCAATTATAATCCCATAAATCGGCAAAAAACTACTAATAATACTTGCCGAACTTGCTGAAAAATATTTTAAACTGTGTACAAAGAGCGAGTGTCCAATTGCTGTAGTAAGTAAAGCTAATAAAATTACATAAGGATACTGTGTTTCTATTCCGCTAGTGTCCATTAAGAACATAAAAGGCGCTAAGACAATTGTTAGAACAATCAATTGATAAATCATTAACGTCGTGCCATGATAGTTTTTTGCATGCTTCTTTAAAATCAAGATCCTTAAAGCATAACAGATGGCTGATAGTATTCCTAACAACAAGCCTTTAACTTGCGAGTTTTCAAGATTCAACTCAGGTGATAAAATGTAAATACCTACTAAAATGAGTAAACCCAAAAACACATGGCTTATTTCGAGTTTAACTTTCGTAAAAAAGGGTTCTAACAACGCAGTAATTACAGGAAAGGTATATAACGACAACATACCTATTGCCACGTTAGAAAGCTTCAACGAATAGAAGTATGTAATCCAATGTGCTCCAAGGAATAAAGCACTAATAATTATGGTTGGTAAATCTTTTCTAGATTTTGGAGCTAGACGTATTTTAACAATCTTAGAAAAGAGAATAAGAAATACTAATGCCAATGCACAACGCCACCATACAATTACTGGCGTTGGCATTGCAATAAATTTACCTAAAGCACCTGAGGTACTAATAAATAATGTGGCTAAACTTAGTTCTAACAGTCGAACTAAATGGTCATTCTTCATTCATGCTTTATTAAGCAGTGATGTTATTATTAAAAGTTATCTAATGAAAACTCTTTGGGAGGTTCCATATTCAGTAAATGCTTTACCCAATAATCCCAACGTTTTCTAGTCATATAATCGGTCATATTTCCATAACCATGTCTTTGGTTTGGGAATAAAATAAAATCAAAATCTTTATTAGCTTTAATCAATGCTTCAACAACCAACATTGTGTTTGATGGAGGTACATTATTATCCATAGAGCCATGAGTGATAAGAAGTTTTCCCTTTAAGTTTTCAGCTATCAACTGGTTTGCTTGATTGTCGTAATTAGTAGTGCCACTTTCTTTATCGGTTACTAAAAGTCCTTGCCACTTTTCTCCCCAATCGGCTTCATAGTTTCTATTGTCGTGGTTTCCAGCACCAGACACAGCAACTTTATAAAAATCAGGATAGGCAAACAGTGCTCTTGTTGATGCAAAACCACCACCAGAATGTCCCCAAATACCAACTCGGTCAAGGTCCATTCCTTTATATTGTTTTGCTAATTGCTCAATAGTTGCAATGTTATCAGGAATACCATTGTCTCCCATATTTCCATAATAAAAATCATGGAAAGATTTTGAGCGTCCTGGAGTTCCCATAGCGTTTACAGCTACCACTACAAAACCTAATTCGGCAACAGCTTGATAATCTCTGCTTACCGCACTAAAGCCAAAGCCTCTTACACTGCCAGATTGTGGTCCAGGATAGATATAATTTAATACAGGATACGAACCAGTTTCAGAGTAATGACTTGGCAAGTACATAATACCATATAAATCGGTCTTATTATCTCTAGCTTTCACATTGAACTCTATAGGTTGTTGCCAGTTGTTGGCTTTTAACCTAGTAATGTCTGCAGTTTCTAAGTCAGCAATCTTTTCTCCATTTCTATTTCTTAAAACAGCTACAGGAGGGTTTTTAACTGTAGAATAGGTGTCAACAAAATAATCGTAATTAGGCGAGAAGTTAATACTATGCGTTCCAGCATCAGGAGTTAAATTAATGAGGTTGTTTCCATCAAAATCAACTTTGTATAAGTATTGATGATAAGGGTTTCCATCTTCTTTTCCTCCTGCTGTAAAAAATAATTCTCTACTGTCCTCATCTATATGTAATAATTGCTGAACAGCCCATTCACCCTTGGTTATTTGTTGTTTTAAATTTCCAGTTGTTAAATCGTATAGGTATAAATGTCCCCAATTATCTCTTTCGGAAAACCAAATCACTTCATTGCTTTTCTCTAATAAATGCCAGTTTCTCATTCTTACACCAGACTCAAAATACGTTTCAGTCTCTTCTTTTAGAACAGAGCGAACATTACCTGAATTGGAATTAGCAATTCTTAGGTGCGCAATTTTATGATCTCTTGAGGATGATACAAAAGACAATTGAGACCCATCTTCACTCCATTCTACATCCAAAAACTCACCACCTCTACCAGCAATATGATCTGTGGTTGTGGAGCGTTGAAAATCTGATTCTATTTTTAATTGAGTCATTCTTGGTGTGCCATTCAAATGAATAATAACACGCTCAATTTTAAATACCTTTAAATCTCCAGGTAAAGGATGTTTCCAAGCTTCCAATCTCGGATGACCAACATTTGTTGAGGTTAAATACATTTCACCAACACCTCGTGCATCTTGTCTGAAAGTGGCAATTTTATCAGAATTAGGTGACCATTTCAAAACCGCATTATCCCCTTTGGTCCATCCTGCATTATTAATAGCATAACTATAATCTTCAATCCCATCAAAAGTTAATTGGGTTTTTTTATTGGTATTGACATCTCTAACCCAAAGGTTGAAATTATCAATATAGGCTGCAAGTTTGCCGTTAGGAGACGGATGTTCATTTCTGCTAACTTCTGGAGAATTACCTTCAAAATCGGTTATAGAATTATCGGAAGCATTATACGAATAATTGTTGCCACCATAAGAGAAAGTTACATTATTAGAGTCTTTAGAATAGTTGACATTTCTTAAGGACAAATCTTTTGCATTAATTGTTTTATCTAATTTTGAAGATAAGCTAGATGTCAATTTTGCGACATCAAAAGCCGTTGTTTTTTCTTTTGAAACTGGATTTACAAGAATGAATTCATTGCCATTTTCTGTTTGCTTTGAATATAAAAAAGAACCATCGTCTAGCCACTTTTGACTTGTAATTTGATTAGAAATAAGCTTATTTAAATCACTACTCATGTGAGCAGTTGCTTTTTTATAATCAGCTTCTGTTAGCTGTTTTTTTTCTGACGTGTTTGAATTTGAGCAGCTAAAAATTATTGAAATTGTAAAAACTACTACAATTAATTGTGCAAATCTGGATTTCATGAGAATTATGTTTTAGTTGGATGTATAAATGTAAGGAATTTGGAACTATTTCATTTTCAACTCAGTAAAATATTTATAGAATAAAGGAATTGTTTCTATGCCTTTGTAATAGTTAAATAATCCAAAATGTTCATTTGGAGAGTGAATAGCATCACTATCTAAACCAAAGCCCATTAATATGGTTTTACTTTTTAGCTCTTTTTCAAACAAAGCAACGATTGGAATGCTTCCACCACTTCGTTGTGGAATTGGTATTTTTCCAAAAGTGTCTTCATAGGCTTTCGAAGCTGCTTTATAACCAATACTATCTATTGGAGTTACATAGGCTTGCCCACCATGATGAGGTGTTACTTTTACCGTAACTCCTTTTGGCGCAATGTTTTCAAAATGTGTTTTAAACAAATCGGTAATTTCCAACCAATCTTGGTCTGGTACTAAGCGCATTGAAATTTTAGCATAGGCTTTACTTGCAATAACAGTTTTTGCACCTTCACCTGTGTAGCCTCCCCAAATGCCATTAACGTCTAGTGTTGGTCTAATGGAGTTGCGTTCGTTAGTGGTGTAGCCTTCTTCCCCATAAACAGCATCAATGTCTAATGCTTTTTTGTAGTCCTCTAACGAAAAAGGAGCTTTTGCCATTTCATCGCGTTCTGCTCTGGAAAGGTCTTCTACATTATCATAGAACCCAGGTATGGTAATATGGTTGTTTTCATCATGAAGTGATGCTATCATTTTTGTAAGAACATTTATTGGATTAGCAACAGCACCACCATATAAGCCAGAGTGTAAATCGCGATTAGGTCCAGTAACTTCAACTTCAACATAACTTAAACCTCTAAGTCCAGTAGTTATTGAAGGTACATCTTTGGCAATCATTCCAGTATCCGAAATCAATATCACATCGTTGGCTAATTTGTCATGATTGTTTTTCACAAATCCAGCTAAACTTGTACTACCAACTTCTTCTTCACCTTCAATCATGAATTTTACATTACATGGTAATTGATTTGTTGAAATTAAGAACTCTATAGCTTTAACGTGCATGTAAAACTGTCCCTTATCATCACAAGAACCTCTTGCAAAAATTGCTCCTTCAGGATGTAAGTCTGTTTTTTTTATAACAGGCTTAAATGGTGGGGAATCCCAAAGATCTAAAGGATCTGGTGGTTGTACATCATAATGACCATAAACCAAAACAGTTGGTAGGTTTGTATCTATAATTTTATCGGCATATACTATAGGATAGCCTTCAGTTTTACAAATTTCAACATTATCACAGCCAGCTTTTTTTAGACTTTCTGAAACGAATTCTGCTGTTAGAAGAACATCTTTCTTGTATGCTGAATCTGCACTAATAGATGGAATCTTCAACAATTCGATTAGTTCATTTAAAAAGCGATCTTTATGATTGTTGATGTATGGTTTTATACCTTGCATTGAGAATAAGTTTTAATGAACCTTAAAAGTACAAAAAGAGATATTATTTTTTGTAGATAGATTTGAATATTCAAAGGAATGTTTATATTTGCAGTCCTTTTGCGGGCGTGGTGGAATTGGTAGACACGCTAGACTTAGGATCTAGTGCCGCGAGGTGTGAGAGTTCGAGTCTCTCCGCCCGCACAAAGTTTAAAAGCTTCTCATATTTTGAGAGGCTTTTTTTAATTTAATATTTCATAACTAATTTTTAGTTAAAGTTAACACAAACTATTTACAAGTATTTGTTTAAAGTTTAACATTTATTATTGAAACAATTTTATTGTTAGATAGTCTAGTTTATAACGACTAAACCAATAATTTGTAAATTTGTTTTATAATCAATTACATATCATGGATATTAATGAAAATATTGAGTCACCTTTTGAGCTTAAAGTAAGTTTCAATAAGTTGCTTAATCATTACGAAGCTTTAGCGAATAATGAAGATGAATTTATTGCTGCAAAGGCAAAGCGTGTCTTAAGGACTGCTGAGGCATATCCAGAACTACGTGATGGTTTTAGTGATTATAATATCTTGAAAGAAAGAGAAAAAGAAATAAGTGTAATTCTTCAAGACTCATTTAGTCCAGTATTAACTAAAAATGAAATAAAGACTGCTTCTGTACCTTTTCATGATTTAATCTTCAATTCTTCCGAACGTTTTAAAAATATCATAAAAACCGCAGGTGACGATTTTGAATTAAAGATTAAAAACATGCCAGAAGACGATAGGTACATTATTGCTTGTACTATTGTTTTAGCATTTTGTTATGGATATAATATAAATTTTAAGCGCCCATTTTATTACGAAATTCCAGACGCTAATGGTATTATGAGATATTACAAGATATTGTATAATGCAGATTTTACTGAAATAACACCAAAAAAGAATACGCCTAGAATCACTCAAGAGGATTACGAGTTATTACTCGATAATTTTGAGAATATTGATTTATGGAAAGAAAAATTTCCACCAAACAGCTACACATTTAAGGGATTTGTGATTTCAAATATTTTTGATGTTACAGATGATCAATCCATCTCAAATGTAAAGTCTGCTCTTATTGGTGACGAAAAATGCAATGATGAAAATATTATTGAAGATTTTCAAGAAATTTTTAAATCTCTTTTAGGTATTAATAATATTAGGATAGGGTTTTCAATTTACAATAAAGAAGAAAGTACTTTTGAGCGTGTATATGATGTTGGAGCTAATAGCTTTCTTCTAAATAATGCCGAAAGTTTAAAATGTGAAGATTCTTTATGTAAATGGTCTTACAATAGGTTACTTAACGAAAACAAATACTTTTCTGTATCTGATGTGGATAGAATGTTCAAAATATCAAAAGGTAAAGCACCTCACATTAGAGCACTACATGAACAGGGTATTAAAAGTGCCATATTTGCTCCAATAGCAAATGATAATGGTTTAATGGGAATACTAGAAATAGCCTCTAATCAGGCACAAGTTTTAAATAGCATAAATGCAAACAAGTTGGAAGATGTAATGCCTTTTATTGTTTCGGCTGTGGAGCGTTCTAAAAATGATGAAGAGAATTTAATAGAAGCCATAATTCAAAAAGAATGTACATCAATTCACCCTAGTGTGCATTGGCGATTTGTAAAGGAAGCTAAAAACTTTATTAGAGATCAGTTAAGTGATAGTGAACCAACATTTAATAAAATTGCATTTGATAACATCTATCCACTATATGGGCAAATAGATATAAAAGGTTCTTCTGAAGCAAGAAATTGGGCGACCCAACAGGATTTAAAAATACAATTGAAGTCTGTTAATTCAATACTTGAAAGGGCTTATGAAATTGAAGGATTGCCAATATACGAGCAGTATATGTATCAAGTAAAAGATTATTTGGTTGGTTTAGATAATAATTTTCAAGTTGATAGTGAGCAGCAAATATCTTCTTTTTTTAAAGGTGATATCCACGATGTTCTTCAGCATTTATACAATGCAAATATTTTAAAATCTGAAATTGATAGTTATTATAATAGCATTGATGAAAAAGTTGATGTTTTATACAAACATAGAAAAGAATATGATGATACGATTGCTCATATTAATAAAGAAATGGCTTCACTTCTAGATAAAAAGCAAGTGGAGGCGCAGGCAATGTATCCTCATTATTTTGAGCGCTTTAAAACTGATGGTGTTGAGCATAATATGTATATAGGAGAGTCTATAACTAAAGATGATAGTTTTAATCCTATTTACTTATACAATTTAAGACTTTGGCAATTACAAGTGATGTGCGAAATGGAAAATTCATATTATCAAATGAAATCTGAATTTCCAATATCATTAGATGTAGCTTCAATGATTTTGGTGTTTAATCAGCCATTATCTATCAGTTTTAGAATGGATGAAAAGCAATTCGATGTTGATGGTACTTACAATGCACGTTATGAAATTGTAAAAAAACGTGTAGACAAAGCATACATAAAAGGCACAAAAAAGCGTGTTACTCAAAAAGGAAAGATTAGTATTGTTTATTCTCAAAAACAAGATGAAGTAGAATATTTAAGATATATTAAATTCTTACAATCAAAAAAGTATTTAGATACTGATGTAGAAATAGTTGAATTACAGGATTTGCAAGCAGTAACTGGATTAAAGGCAATTAGAGTTAGTGTGCTATATCATAAAAGTGAAGATGATAAAGCGTTTTATACTTACGATGATTTAATGAAGGAAATTAAAGCCTGATTTTATTTTAAATAATTTATATTACTGGTTGAGCTTTAAAGGCGATTGCAAAGGCAAAAACACTTAAAACAATTCCAACCATAAACACAGCATAGGTTAAGCGTAATATTTTGTATTTTCTGTCTAAAACCTTACCTAAAAAATAAAGATCTTTCTTCATGGATGAATACAAATAATCTCTGTCTTGCATCATTTCTCCCATTGCCCATTCAAAATCATCTAAACTCATTTTATGAAAGTTACCAAAAAACAATAGATTTACTTTTTTGTTAGCAACATCGTCCTTTGTGAATTTACCACTTGTAACATTTGGTCTAGTGGCTAGAATGGATAATATTATAGAGATTACAGTAAAAATCACAAAAATAACTGTAGGCCAAATTAAGTAATCATTAGAAGGGTTGTCAAGTTTAGAAACCAAATTTGAAAGTACCAAAGAGACTATTATAGCATTTACAGACAGCAAAATATTGGCTTTAGTATCTGCAATATTACTTAAATGCATGTGATTTTTTAAAGTAACTCGAAACATGGTTTCAATACCACGCTCGGGTAATTCTATTTTGTTTTTTTTAAACTTTAATTCGTCTATTTTGTGTTTTAATTTAGATTCTTCGCTTATTAACTTTTTTTGCATTTTTAGTAACTGCGATAAATTTTTACCCTTTCCTTTATCCCAAATTGAAGAAGCTACGTCTGAGTAAAAACGATGTTGTGTAGTTAAAAAGTTTATACTTTCCTCTAACCATTTGGCTTCAGTTATCGTTTTGTTACATGTTAATTCCCATTCTTTTCTTAGTAATTCAGCAACTTCAAGGTAGTTTTTACTGCCAATATGAGCACAGTCGGCATCACGAATAATTTTTTCAAGTTTATTTTTTGGCTCATAATCAAGATTTGTTGCTAAAATTAGATTACAAACAGCTTCAATATCATTATTTGAGCAACCTTGTTCAGTTAAAAAAGCCGTTGCAATTTTGGCACTTTCATCTTCATGATTCTCAATTTTCACCGTAAAACCTGTATCATGTAACCAAGCACTTAATATAAGGTGCGTCTTCTCTAACTCGCTAATTTGAGCAAGTTCTGCAAGTTCTTTGGCTTTTTCAACAACACGTTGTGTATGTGCCAAATTATGATAGACAAACTTGTTATCCAGTTTATTGTTTAATAAGTGGACTACAAATTTTTCAGATTCATAAATAAGATTATCCATATAAAAAAGATGATTTTTAGTAAAAATACTAAACTTTATTCAACAAGAATGTTTGTCGTAAACTTTACAGTTACTTTCAGTTAAATACATTTGTAATGATTAAAACTATATTTCGACTATATTTATCTTGAAAAGTATGATTATTAATTAAATTAGAAAGGAACCAACATTATGCTTACTTGGAAAGATATAATTAGTTACTCTGTTAACGGAAACCCAACTCCAGATAGACGAGTTGAAAAAACAGAGGAAGAATGGCGAAATCAGTTAACTCCAGAGCAATTTAGAATTACAAGACAAAAAGGAACTGAACGTCCACATAGTGGCGACCTTTGTAGTATTTATGATGAAGGTAAATACAACTGTATGTGTTGTAATACACCTTTATTTGACTCAACTATTAAATTTAGTTCTGGAACAGGCTGGCCAAGTTTTACACAACCAATTAAAGAAAACGCTATTAAATATGAAAAGGATACGGCTTTTGGTATGGTTAGAGTTGAGGTTATGTGTAATACTTGCGATGCACATTTGGGTCATGTATTTCCAGATGGTCCTGAGCCAAGTGGATTACGTTATTGCGTAAATTCTGAATCTATGACTTTAGATAAGGAGGTTACACATGATAACTAAAAACATACAGCAAGCCACATTTGGTGGTGGCTGTTTTTGGTGTACAGAAGCAGTATTTCAAGAAGTAAAAGGAGTAGATAAAGTGGTATCTGGTTATTCTGGAGGGAGCGTTCCTGGAAAACCAACCTATCGTGAAATTTGTTCTGGTCTAACAGGACATGCAGAGGTAGTACAAGTAACTTATGATGCTAATACAATTTCTTATGAAGATATATTAATCATTTTCATGACTACTCACGATCCAACGACGTTGAATCGTCAAGGAGCCGATCGTGGCACACAATATCGTTCGGTAATTTATTATCATAATAATGAGCAGAAAGAAATTGCTGAAGTTGTTATAAAAGAAGTTTCTATTTATTATAACGATCGAATTGTTACCGAAATATCTCCTTTAGATATTTTTTACGAAGCCGAAAAAGAACATCAAGATTACTATAAAAATAATCAAGCGCAAGGTTATTGTAGTTTTGTAATAACACCAAAACTAGCAAAGCTTCGTGAGCTTCATGCTGATAAGTTAAAATG
>Ga0316204_10011376_pt1 | contig 11154 bp, 13 predicted proteins | sample 6monrhotite_MG_2_FD_205661 | JGI IMG/M metagenome (GOLD analysis project Ga0316204, IMG submission 205661) | Microbial mat bacterial communities from mineral coupon in-situ incubated in ocean water Damariscotta River, Maine, United States -... | ecosystem: Environmental > Aquatic > Marine >...
TCTGCTTTTATACAATCGTAAACTTAAGCGCTTGGTTGTCATTGAACTAAAAACAGGAAAATTCAAAGCAGAGCACAAAGGCCAGATGGAGCTTTATCTACGCTGGCTAGCCAAGCACGAGCAAGAGACAGATGAATCACCACCTCTCGGTATTATTCTCTGTGCTGGCAAAAAGCAAGAGCAAATTGAGTTATTGGAACTGGATAAAAGCGGTATCCATGTAGCGGAGTATCTTACTGTGTTACCACCTCGTGAGGTGTTGCAAGCGAAACTACATCAAGCCATACAACATGCGCGATTTCGATTGGGACAAGGAGAACAAGAATAGTGAATTTGCTAATTGATAACTGGATACCCATACAGCACCAAGGCGTCTTTAAACAGATCAGTTTAAAAGAGCTTCTGACACAAAATGAACCTTGGCAAGTTAGTCTGCCACGCGATGATATGGATATTCTCAAATACGGTGCTGATGCAGAAATACTTTCACCGCCCGAATTGAGAGAGCAGGTTGCTGAGAAAGTGAAAAATTTACAGGCAATTTATGAAAAAGATGTGGCTCCTTTGCAGGATGGGGGAGTGGGTGTGGTTGAATGAGGGATGAACTAATCAAAGATAATGACAAAGATGATTAAAACAGTATCAATCAAAATCATGCCCTCATTTACGGCCAGTAGTTATGAGGTGAATTTGGATTATGGAAAAGCAAACATAACGTTGCTTGAAACATCTGTTTTCCCGAAGGATAACGGCAAAAAAATGTTGTCGCTTACGCCACAACAAATGAAAGAAACATTGGAGTGTATTGAGCAAATTGAAATTGAAAAACTACCACCGTCTATCATGGGGCTGGATGGAACAATGTATTCAATACAGATAGAAAGCGATGACGGAGAACAGGTTTGCGAATGGTGGCTCGATGGTGGGATAGCTTACAAACCGTTGGTGGATTTTAAAAATCTGGTGTTGGGGTGGTTTGGGGGGAGGTATGAGCGACTGTGATGGAAGATAAAGCTTATTTCCGCTATTGGGGGAAAGCGAAAAAGGATGGCGAGGAAGGCGCGTCTTATCATTTATTGCCTTATCATTGTTTGGATGTGGCGGCAGTAGGGAAAGTGTTGCTCGATTCACTACCTAAAATGAGCACACATTTGACGAAAGTTTCGTCGATGAATGAGGAAAATTTTAAACAGTGGATGTTAGTGCTATTAGCGCTGCATGATCTAGGTAAATTTACCGACAGTTTTCAAAAATTACGCGAAGATATTTTTTACCGTTTACAACAACGTGATAGCAAAGCATCAGCAGGCAGACGCCATGATTCATTGGGGTATAAATTCTGGCAGAAATATATACAAGATTTTTTTATCGACTTGAAAGTGTTACCACCCAAAGGCATAAGAGGGATGTTCAGAAAAGAGCATCGAATATGCGATGCTTGGATGAAAGCAGCTACCGGACACCACGGGCAACCTCCGGTTAATGAGAATTATACTTTTACTGATTTCATTAATGTTCCGGGAGATTTGGAAGCCGCAAAGGATTATGTTGTTGATATACTCGAAATGTTCTTGAGTGAAAATCAAACATTCCCTGAACTTGAAGAAAACGAAGCCATTATTGCTACCTGGTGGATTGCAGGTTTCATTGTGTTATGTGATTGGTTAGGTTCCAGTCGTGATGCAAAGGCTTATATCACAGAACCAATGCCGCTAGATGAATATTGGAACGGAGCATTGCAATGGGCAACACAGGTTGTAAAGCAAAGTGGATTGAACTCACCAAAAGCGAATCCTAGGTTTTCGTTACAAGATTTTTTTGATTCTAAATCAAATGTCATTGCCACGCCGCTTCAGGCAGAAGCCATTGATAGAAAAATTGATAGTGGCCCCCAGCTTTTTATTCTGGAAGATGTGACCGGCGCAGGAAAAACTGAAGCGGCTGTACTTTTACTGAGTCGCTTAATGCGGATTGATCTGGCAGACGGAGCCTATTTTGGTTTACCAACCATGGCAACTTCCAATGGTATGTATCGTCGCATGGGAAAGGTGTATCGAAAACTCTATACGGCTGATAGTTTGCCTACGTGTACTTTGGCGCACGGTGCTCGTGAGATGTCGGATGAGTTTCGTGAGTCTATTTCTGTTGTAGATAGTCATGCACTTGCGGATTACGGCGATGGTACTATGCCTGCCGCTGCGCACTGTAGTGCCTGGCTAGCGGATAATCGTAAGAAAGCATTACTGGCGAATATTGGTGTTGGTACGATTGATCAGGCTGTATTGGCTGCATTACCTGCACGGCACCAATCACTCCGTTTGTTAGGCTTGTTGGGAAAATGTCTGATCATAGATGAAATTCATTCTGCTGATGCTCGGCAAAATGTTCTTATTTGTTATTTATTAAAAGCCCATGCAGCCACAGGTGGGTGTGCAATTTTATTGTCTGCCACTTTGCCTAAAACTCAACGCAAAGCTTTTACAACGGCATTTTCTATCGGTTTAGGAATCACGCCGCCAGAGTTACAAAAAATTGGCGAAAATGATTATCCGTTGTTGACACAACTCGGGCCGAACTTGTTTGACGAAACTGTGTTAGCGACGCGCCCCAGTGTTGAGCGAAAAATTAAAATTGCTTTTTTACATGAAGAACAGGATGTTTATCAACTTATTATTGACGCGATGAAATTGGGTAATAGTATTTGTTGGATTCGCAATACAATCAAAGAAGCACGCCAGTCTCACAAAAAATTAAAAAATTCTGTACCTCAAGATAAATTAACTTTATTTCATGCGCGCTATGCCATGGGAGATCGGTTGGATATCGAAAATGAAGTATTAGATCGATTTGGTCCTGCAAGCAGTGAGGAAAATCGAAGTGGCCAGGTGTTGGTTGCAACCCAGGTAGTGCAAGAATCCTTAGATTTAGACTTTGATCTGATGGTTACTGATCTTTGTCCTATCGATTTAGTGATTCAGCGTGCCGGGCGTTTTCGTCGGCATATTCGAGATGAGTGTGGCAATAGAATTGATACAAATAAGGATCAACGAGGAAAGCCAGTGTTTTACATTCATGCCCCCCAATGGAACGACAAGCCAGATGAAGAGTGGATCAAGGCGTGGAGCAAAGGCAGTAATGCGATCTATGAGGCTGACAAACTCTGGTTTACGCAAAAATGGCTCAAAGACCAACAAGGTTTTCAAATGCCCCAAAATGCGCGTGCCATGATCGAATCAGTTTATGGTGATCTGGCTCCCGATACTCCCGAGGGATTGATGAACATCGCAAATGAAGCGGCGGGTAATCATTCCGCAATCAGTAGTGTTGGTGCCGCTGACGCGCTTAAATGGAATGAAGGTTATTGTCGCGAAGGTAATTGGTGGGATGAAGATAGTGCTGCAACTCGACACATTGAAAAACAGACTACAACTGTTTACCTGGCTAAATGGTTAGATGGCAAACTGACTCCCTGGATTAATGAAGGTGATTTTCGTTGGGCGAGAAGTGCGGTGAACTTGTTGGAGGACAAGCTCAAGAGTGAGGCCGAGAACAACAACATTCCCGCTGAATTAGTTGAGCAGATTAAACAAACTATGCCAGCTCAGGGGCGATGGGGTGTGTTGCTTCTGCTAGAGCAGAGCGAAAATGAACTATGGAAAGGTTATGGAGTGAATGGTAAAGGGGAGCAGGTGGTATTTTATTATGATTCGATACTTGGTTTTATGGAGGCTGAAGAGGTGCAGGAGCCATGATAGCTCCTGCAAATCCCCACGAGGGTGGGGAACTCGTTTGCGAAATTTATATTATCGGTTCATCCCCACGAGGGTGGGGAACTCTAGTGTCAGCAGTGAGGGATGTTATCACTTAGGTGGTTAAATTTGAATCTAAGTAAATTGAAATATGAGTAAAAACTGAAAGATATTGTAAATATATAAGATAATGTAATATTCGCAAAATTTATTTGACTTTCTCCAGCATTGTTTCTAAGCTTTTGTGACTGGCGAGTTCAAAAGGAGAACCATCGTGGAAAAATTAACTATTAGCTTTGATGATTTTGAAAGACATCCTGATTTGCTTAGCTTGCTTGACTTACTTCTTAGCGAGGTGATGAAGCGTGGAGTTGATGCTCGTATTGCATATCACGGGCACGAGTTTGTTTTGAGGCTAAATCGAACAGATGCTGCGAATGATCCTGTTTATTTGCTTATAGATAGGAAAAAGCCGGTATGAATAAGCGAAGTAAATGAATTTAAAATACTTTCTTCCAAATTTGAAGGTGAGAACAAAGGAGGTTTGGTTTGAACCTGATTGAAGATTCATGGATTCCCGTGCAACGGGAAAGTGGAATATTACAAAATATTGCTCCATGGCAAATTACTGAACGTGATGACCAAATCATTCGTTTGAGTGCTCCTCGCCATGATTTTGATGGCGCGCTCGTACAATTCTTAATCGCGCTGCTGCAAACAACGATTACACCTCAGAATGATGATGAGTGGTTGGAATGGCTATTAACACCTCCATCCCCTGAGACATTAAAAGAGAAATTTATTGCATATCAATCGGCATTTGAGCTCGCTGGTGATGGTCCTCGCTTCATGCAGGACTTTGATGCACTGGATGGTGAAGAGAAAATCATTAGCGGTTTGATGATTGAAGCACCGGGTGGTCGAACCGAGAAATTGTTTCTCGATCACTTCATAAAGGGTGGCTCTTATAATGGCTTATGTCAATGTTGCGCGGCTACTGCACTGTTTGCTATGCAAACCAATGCACCAGCAGGCGGTGTCGGGCATCGAACTTCTCTACGCGGTGGCGGCCCGTTGACTACGTTAGTGATCCCCGATGTAGAAGCGGAAGAATCACTACCGGATACCTTGTGGACAATGCTTTGGCTTAATGTGCTGAACCAAAAAAGCGTGGAAAACTTAACGGGTAATGTTGAGCTAAAAGAGTCTGCACATATTTTCCCATGGCTGACACACACACGTACCAGCGAAGCGAAAACCGGACAGTCAACTACACCCTTGGATGCTCACTCGCTGCAAATGTATTGGGCCATGCCAAGGCGCATTCGGTTAGTAATGGATGGCAGTGAGCACGGATGTTGTGATTTATGCGGTGCTGAGGACCAAGCTTTGATTACTCATTATGTAACTAAAAACTATGGCGCTAATTACGACGGTGCTTGGCGTCATCCATTAAGTCCACACTATCAAGATAAAAAAACGCTGGAATACTTGCCTATGCATGCACAACCAGGTGGTTTGGCCTATCGCTACTGGTTGGGTTGGACACAAGGGGATGGTTTTTATCAACCTGCCAAAGCAGTGCGTGAATATCTTGATGTGGAAGGTAAGAAGACCAAACACGAAATTTTACGTCTCTGGGTGTTTGGTTATGACATGGATAACATGAAAGCACGCTGCTGGTACGAAAAACAGTACCCGTTGATTGTGATTGAGAATGAAGAGCAGCGCCAATTGTTTGCGGAGCGAGTTCAAGCTATGTTGGATCTGGCTACTCAGCTTGCAGGGTTTGTACAGAGTTGTGTGAAAGAGGCATGGTTTGATCGCCCAGCAGATGCACGAGGAGATGTTAGTTTTATTAAAGAAGCGTTTTATGAACAGACAGAAGCTGCTTTTATTGCCATGCTTCACACTCTGCAATCGAATACAAATAGAGAAGTGATTCAACAATGGCATAGCCAGTTGGCTCATCACTCTCTAAAATTGTTTGACTACTGGGTGGCTCAAGGGGATATGGCTTCGGAAAATCCACGTCGCATTGCTGAAGCACATCGAAAATTACGCAATCTTATCTATGGTAAAAAATTGCTGGCGAAAGTTGGGATTGAAACTAAGAAGGGAGTAGCAGTGGCATGAACGTAGAATTTACACCTGAAAGTGAATTGGGCAAAGTACTAGCAGATTTTTGGTCAGGCCTAAAAGATAACGGTTCAGCTAGAGCGGAATTAAGGCGTTGCGCATCGGTACAACAAGTTATGTTAACGCCAGCTTTCACACGTTTGCTACGAAAGTTTCAAACTTTTACCAGTGAGCAAAAATTAAATGAGTATCAGTTGGCGATTATTGTGGGGTTGGTTTCCCATTTAAAGTTTGATGCTGAAAGCGTGGTGTTGGAAAAAAGTCGTGACCCGGTAGATAAACTGGTAAGTCAAATGGCTGAATTGGTTTCTTCGGATCGCCCGTTAGTGAGCGAGCTACGTTTTCGCCGTTTGATTCAATGTGATCGTGATGACCTCTACCCAGCCATGATTCGAATTATTCGATTAATGAAGGGTAGGGCGAATCTATTTGGTTTAGCGCAGTCGGTTTATTTCTGGGGTGATAGCATAAAAAAACGATGGGCATATGCCTATTTTCCTCGTGTACCAGAAAAGAAGTCAGCATAAAAATTTAAAATTTATTTACATAATATATCAGGAGAAATTACATGGGACGTTTTGTTCAACTTCATCTTCTTACTTCTTATCCACCAGCAAACCTAAATCGTGATGATTTAGGGCGTCCGAAAACCGCAAAGATGGGCGGGGCGGAGAGGCTTCGAGTTTCATCGCAAAGCCTTAAACGCGCATGGCGAACGTCAGATGTTTTTGAATCTGCACTGAAAGGCCATATAGGTACAAGAACTAAAGAAAAAGGTATACAAGTATTTGAACAACTATTGGCTAAAGGGGTGGTAGAGAAAAAAGCATTAGAGTGGGCAAAATCTATTGCTGGTGTATTTGGTAAAACCAAATCGCTCAGCAAGCAAGAAGAAGCCGCACTTAAAGATGCTGAAACCCTAGATAAGAAAAAAGAACAGCTAAAACTCAAGCCGTTGGAAATTGAGCAGTTAGCCCATTTCAATCCAGAGGAAGATGCTGCAATTAGTGCATTAGTTGATAAATTGGCTGCACAAGATGAAGGACCAGAAAAAGACGATTTAAATTTACTGCGCAAGCATCACACTGCAGTAGATATTGCATTGTTTGGTCGTATGTTAGCGTCGAGTCCAGAGTTCAATACAGAAGCAGCAGCTCAAGTTGCTCATGCGATCAGCGTGCATAAAGTTGCGGTTGAAGATGATTTTTTCACTGCTATCGATGATTTGAATAAAGGCATTGATGATGTGGGTGCTGCACACATGGGTGACACGGAATTTGGTGCAGCATTATTTTATCAGTATATCTGCATTGATAAACAAAGTTTACGTGAAACACTTGGTGACGATACACTGGTTAAAAATTCGATAAACGCATTTGTCGAAGCTGCCGCAACAGTGTCACCGACCGGGAAGCAAAATAGTTTTGCTTCGCGAGCACGTGCATCTTATATCATGTGTGAAGTTGGTTCTTCACAACCGCGTTCGCTTTCAGTTGCGTTTCTAGAGCCTATTGCCGGAACACAAATGCTGAATGATTCGATAAGTCAGTTGGAAGCGACCAAAGAAAAAATGGATAGTGTCTATGGCGACGCTCCCGAGACTTGCGTAGTAATGAATGCAGTGTCTGGGTCGGGAAGCCTAAAGGAAATTCTTGCCACAGCATCGGAGTAATTATCATGCGAGAATTTCTAATGATGAGGCTCTATGGGCCTATGGCTTCATGGGGTGATATAGCTGTGGGTGAGCAGCGTTTGAGTCAAGGCCACCCAAGCAAATCGGCTGTTATTGGTATATTAGCTGCTGCCTTGGGGATTCGGCGCGATGAGGAGGAAAAGCAGATTGCTCTCTCCAAAAGTTATTCGTTAGCAGTCAGGATAGATGCGCAAGGGGCATTATTGCGCGATTATCACACCGTACAAGTACCACCACCTGACCGTGGGCGAACCTACTATACTCGTAAAGAAGAAACATCAGTACCCAAATATGCAATGAATACGATTCTTTCTCAGCGTGATTACCGTGTGGATGCGCACTATACCGTTGCACTATTTAGTGATAACGCTATGCTATATACTTTTGAGCATCTGCTTAACGCACTTAAGGCACCTCGTTACATTCTCTATCTTGGGCGTAAATCTTGTCCGCTTGCCTTTCCGTTAATGCCTAAAATTGTCGAAGTGGAAAATCTCAAACAAGCATTTGATCAGGTGCCAATTGATAATGAGCTTTACAGTAGTTCAATATTTTCTACTAGTAGTATAGATAAGCATACAACTTACTATTGGGAGGGAATGTCACGGGAGGAAACTGGTTTACCCACACAAAGTGGCGCTTATCTCCAGCATGAACGCAGAGATCAAGTAGTCAGTCGTCGTCGTTGGCAATTTGTTAGTCGAAAGGAACATCAACTCACGGTGAAGGAGGAACATGAATGAGCTACTTCAGTCGAATAACTTTAGACGCAAGTGATTATCACGCCAATCGCATGATGAGAACAATCTCGGAAAACAGTTATCGAGAACACCAGGCTCTATGGAAGTTATTTCCTAATTCGCCTGATGCAAATCGAGATTTTATTTATCGTGTTGAGCAGCGGGATTTACGCCGTGTTTATTATATGGTGTCTCAACGGGAACCTGCGCATGAGCAAAGTTGGATGGTTGAATCAAAACCCTATAAACCATCGATCAGTAAAGGACAGATGTTAGCGTTTAGTCTTCGCATTAATCCAGTGGTGACACGTAAAGACGAGTCCGGCAGACACCAGCGGCACGATGTAGTGATGGATGCAAAACAGCAAAGTGGTTATCAGAAATTGCCAACAGACGAACGTCCCCCAATGTCCAAGTTAATACAAGAAGCAGGTGCAAAGTGGTTGCGTGACCGCTGTGAAAAGCATGGTTTTACGTTTAGCGACGATTCAATCACTATCGAAAGCTATGATCAGCATCAATCGTATAAACAGGGCAACCGACGGCCTATTCGTTACAGTACGATGGACATGGCTGGAGTGTTGAGGGTTGAAGATGTTGAGTGTTTTTACGAAGTGTTGAAAAACGGCATCGGCCCCGCAAAAGCCTTCGGCTGCGGCTTGATGCTAGTCAGAAGAATTTGACAAAAAACTAATCGCACATACACAACGACGATGAAAACACCACCGTCTCAATACAAAAATATTCTCGCCCAACGTTTACAAAACCATGCGAGAAAGATCGAAGCTGGTGGTGGCGTCAAACCAGGTATCTTAGTCCCGTTGAGGTACCTGTTTCGAGTTAAAGAATTTGAAAAGGAGTTTTCTCTTGCCATATTTCGTTTGGTTTGCAAAGAGGTAGAATCACTTCTACAAAATAATGAACGCAACAAGACGCTGCTAACAGATATGAATGAGGTGTTAACGTTATGCAGTTATTATTTGAAATCTCCAAATTTAAATATTAAAAACGAATTGTTGCAACTGCGAGAAAAACTTTATCAATCACAGCCCGGTTGGAAGCGAGTTTGGGTGCACGCGACTCGCCGTCGCGCTCGTGATAAATATGCATTACTTACCGAAGTTGTAATTGAGTCGGTGTTGTTGGTTAACTCATTTGATATGGGCCTTCGGGTAACGCGATTATATGTATTTGACTATATCGATTATCGGTACCGTGTGTCTGATTTATCATCAAATCGCCTCCGTAATGTAGCAGAAGTGTTGCTCGAAAGTGCCAAAACCGAATAAGGTGGAGTTCCGTATCAGATTAGAGAGATAAAAAATTTTGTTAAAACAAATAGATAATACTTTATATTGGTTTGTAAAGGAAATTATTGGACTATGTAGCATAAAAGACTACACTTGTAGCAATAAAGGCTACAAAGAGAATTTTTAATGTCACAATTAGCGTCATTATTGTTCAAAGATTACCGCCGACGGGTTTTGGGTTTGCTGCTATTGCATCCTGAGCAAAATTATCATGTCAGAGAAATTGCCCGTTTGACTGGCACGGTAGCGGGTACCTTGCATAAAGAATTAACCAAGCTTTCGCAAGCAGGTGTGTTGATCAAGCAAGCGAGAGGTAATCAGGTTTTATATAGTGCTAACCAGGATTGTCCCATCTACTCAGAGCTCGCAAGTATACTTCGTAAAACCTCTGGTTTAGTGGATGTGCTGGCAGGAGCAATTGCACCGATAAGTGAGCAAATAAAAGTGGCATTTGTTTTTGGATCAATGGCCAGCGGTAAGGAGACAAGTGGTAGTGATGTGGATTTGTTGTTAGTTGGGGACGTGAAATTTAGTGACGTTATTAAGGCTTTATATCCTGCGCAAGAAATGTTTGGGCGTGAAATTAATCCCAAGTTATTTAGTGTTAAAGAGTGGGGAAATATGTTGATGAGCAAAGATGCGTTTATCAGAGAATTATTAGCTAAACCAAAGTTATTTGTTGTGGGAACAGAAAATGAGCTTGAATAATCTCGTTGGTATATCGCTGGAAATCATTGAACCGGATAAATTATCGATTCAACGTTTATTACGTGCCGCTATACGAAACATCGCTGATTCACATATTGAAGCAGTGAGCCAAGAAAATCGCTTTGACGCTGCTTACAAAGCAATCATGCAATTGGCAAATCTTGCTCTGCAAGTTAACGGTTATCGAACGCTGACAAGTAAACCCGGCCATCATCAAACTATGTTGCAATCTCTTGTGACAAGTATTGGGCTTGATAGGGAAACGATGATAATTTTGGATGCGTTACGCAAACAACGAAATGTTGCAGATTATTCAGGAGATATTGTTTCAGAAGCAATGGTGGCTGAGTGTGTTACGCAAGCAGAACAATTATTGAAAACCATTACGCTGTGGTTAAAAATGCATCATGTGGAATACATTATTGATGACTAACAATTCTCGATACTGTTAATTATGTTTCTACCGATTAAACCCATACCCATCAAGGACAGAATCTCTATGATCTTTGTGCAATACGGCCAGATCGATGTTAAGGATGGTGCATTTGTATTAATTGATAAAACCGGTATACGAACACATATTCCTGTCGGTTCTGTTGCCTGCATTATGCTTGAGCCAGGTACAAGAGTTTCTCATGCGGCAATAAAACTGGCTTCACAAGTTGGCACGTTGTTAGTTTGGGTTGGCGAAGCTGGTGTTCGTTTATATGCTGCTGGCCAACCAGGCGGCGCGCGATCTGATCGTCTTTTATACCAAGCGAAACTCGCATTGGATGATGAGTTGCGGTTAAAGGTTGTTCGTAAAATGTATGAAA
>Ga0316204_10011377_pt1 | contig 11154 bp, 10 predicted proteins | sample 6monrhotite_MG_2_FD_205661 | JGI IMG/M metagenome (GOLD analysis project Ga0316204, IMG submission 205661) | Microbial mat bacterial communities from mineral coupon in-situ incubated in ocean water Damariscotta River, Maine, United States -... | ecosystem: Environmental > Aquatic > Marine >...
CACGTACTGTTCAAGGCGATGAAACCAGGTGAAAACAGGTATATCCAACAGGTCAAGATCCTGAGGCACACCATTGATATCTGCAGTGACCGAAATATTGTGGCTGGCAAAAATCATGTCCAGATTTCCATCCCAGATGGTCAGCTGGTAATCACCTGCGGGTACATCTGTAATAGAAAATGTGCTGTCATCATTACAGGCGCCTGCATGTAAACCTTTGCCTCCAATCAGCGCCACCTCATTTAAGGCAACCCAACAATCAGGTACCGGCCAGCCAGTAAAGAATTCAAAATTAGGTGGACGAGAATTATGGATAGTCCTTATCTGCCCAGAGATTGTGGCACCGCCAGATAAAACAGTGGTATCTGTAAACGGTTGTACAAAGCCGATAAAAACATGTGGGCCAGGGGGGCCAAATTCAGTAAAAAAGGGTGGCTCATTCGCCTTGACCCAGGCATCTATTACCTTTTTACCTTCAATGGTTGAGGTCTGCACCCAGTTCTGCCCCGCGGGGGGAATCACCTGAATACCGTACTTGGCTGGCACCAGGTTTTTTATTACCGCAAAACCCTGTGCATCGGTTTTTATAGTGCCATCACCTATCGCAAGCACTGTGCCATTTGATCCTGGCACATAAGTGGTGCCCAGTGGGTTGCCAAACATATCAGTCATCTGATGCCCGGCAGAGATACCATAACGTCCCCCAGCGTCTTCAAGTATGACTGTAAATCCTTCCAGTCCCATTTCAAGCGGTGTATCAGGCTGGTTATTGATTGGGTTGTTATCATTGAAAACAAAAATTCGAATCTGAGCAGATTGCAAAGGTAGCGGGTTAACAATAATTGCAGCGGATGACTGCCCCGCTTCTATCTGTGCACCACCAAGTGCATATCCAGAATCGGGTAATACCGTTATGTGATAACGCCTGGCAGGGTCCAGAGCTGGCATCACTTGTGTGGCGTTACCTTCAGCAATCACCGGCATATAGCTCTTATGAAATCCCGTAGACAAACAGTTATCAAGCAAGCCATTTAAACAGGTTTCACCTGGAACTATGTGGCGTGTTTGGTCCTCTTCAATAAGCCAGCGATAGTTGGTTACAGCTACACCATCGGACCCAGTCACTGTTAGTGGAATAGCTATTGCAGGAGCTGCTGCACCCAGTAGCCAGAATATTGCTAATACCATAAACAATTGTATTTTTTTCTGTATAGAAATATCACCACTTAAGTTCACTAGCCTACCCTCCATAATCCTTTAACTTTCTTGTTCTAAAGACATGTCTGATAAACACCTCAGTATTGAATTAAATTTTTTATCGATCTCTCAATAAAAAATAAAAAACAACATAGGTGTTTATTCAGTCTAAGAAATTAGCCTAATAAAGTTTTAACAACACTGGGGGGAATACTGTATATAGCTGGTAGGGTTCACTCTAAAGATAAAACAAAACCCCGTAACTTTTCAGGGTTTAATTTCATTTGGAAAAAAAATAAATAAATTATCTACAGGAATGGATTTGTTTTATGGCTTTAGTTTGTATTAAATAATTTAATAACCAGAATATTAATGATGTACCTTCTTATTTTCTATAAGGGAATATACATAATCAAAAATATTTTCCAGGGAAGAGCTTTTTGAAAAAAAGATATCAGCACCATTTGTTCTAGCTGCAGAACGATACTCGGGTATGTCATGTTGACTAAGAATAATAATGACAGTCTGTGGGTGTTCATGCTTAATCTTACTAATCAAATCCAGCCCGTTATCACCATCTTTCAAATGAATATCCATAATAACAAGATCGGGGACATACTCATCCACAGCGTTCATTGTTTCACTTTCATCTGAAGCTTCTTTGGTCTCCATACTCTCGAATCTCTTTAAAAGTGCAGATTTTAGAACGCCACGATAATTTAAGTTATCTTCAACGAGCAGTGTTTTGAACATGTTTGTGTCAGTATGGTTAATTAAATCTGTGGTATCAGTCAATATAGATAAGGATTAGAATACTTTAGTTCCATCTGAAAACTTATTTTAGATGATATAACCTGGCATTTAGTCTAGTAGATCACAATACTCATTTATTAAATTAGTTTTTCCAATAAAGTAAAAGCCTTATTTATTAATCACATATTATGTGTAGGATGTATTAAGGGGAATAATTGTTATACAGTACAGCTTGTATATAGGAGTTCCCCATTAGTATATTATGAAGTACAAATGGAAAGGAGTCACAGGTATGAAACCTACTATTCGAATACTCATAGCCGATGATCACACTATCCTTAGAGCTGGTCTGCGCTCCCTGCTAGACAAGGAACCGAACTTTGAAATTGTAGGGGAAGTAGACAACGGTAAAGATGCTATACAATCAGTTGGCCAGCTTAAACCTGACATACTACTTACTGATCTATCAATGCCCAGGACCAATGGGACAGAGGCCATTCAACATATTAAAAGCCGCTACCCTGAAACCAAAACCCTTGTGCTCACTGTTCATAAAACAGAAGAACATGTACATTCCGCCCTTAAGGCCGGAGCTGATGGTTATGTTTTAAAAGATGATACCAGCGAAGAATTAATTAATGCAATCAATAACCTGGTTGCCAATAAAACACATTTAAGCGCGAGTATTTGTAATGATATTGTAATGGGTTACCTGGGTGATCCAGAAAAAGAGAATATCACCTCAAGCCTGAGTATATTAACGAATCGAGAACGCGAAATAACAAAACTGATAGCTGAAGGATACAGGAACAAGGACATTGCTGAATATCTGTCAATTAGTCTAAAAACCGTAGACAAACATCGCTCCAACCTGATGAAAAAGCTGGACCTTCATAGCACCAGCAGCATTACCAGTTATGCAATAAAAAATGGCCTGGTCATCCAGTAAGCCCAGGGGGCATATTAAACCTGGCTACAGCACACCTTAACTGTGAGGGCAATAGCGTTAAACCGGTTCCATTATCCAGAGAACCCTGACGCACGTACCCCCATCAGGTAGCGACTCAACTGAAAATCGGCCATTAGTTGATTCGGCTCGCTCACACATACTATTCAAACCAAAGCCACATCTTTTGGAATAATTGCCATGACTACATTTAGATAACTTTTTATTAAATTGCATAGCAGCATTAAACCCCTTGCCATTATCAGTAATACTTAAGCGCACTCCAGAAGTAGAACTGCTAAGTGCAACCTCAATAAGACTAGCCTCAGCATGCTTTGAGATATTGTTCATCGCCTCCTGAATAATACGAAAAATAACAACTTTTAATTCATCTGAAATAAAAGATTCATTAACACTTAGCAACTGTCTCACTTTAATTTTAGAGTAGGTCACTTCAAACTCTCTACAAAACCAGTTCAAAGTAGCCTCGATGCCAAGATCATCCAGCATTGACGGCCTCAAATCCATAGCAATGTGACGTACTTCATCAATAGCACCTTTAATTTTTTCAACTACATCAGTGAACTGAGAACACTCTTCATCAGTTAATATGTCTTTCTTATATGATATAAGCTCTTCGACCTTAAATTTAGTTGCTCCAAGGCTCTGCCCTACTGAATCATGTAATTCACAGGCAATTCTTTTTCTCTCTGTTTCCTGCACGGTAATTAATTCACGTAACAGATCCTGTCGGCATTGTTGAGATTCCCTTAATGCTTCTTTATCATGCTTATGAATCTGCAGCTCATACTCTAACTTTTCATTTGATCGTTTTAGCTCAAGAGTTCGCCTACTTACGATTGATTCCATTTCCGCTGCCCTACGCTTTAATGAAGATTCAGCATCATGTCTTTTTGTAATGTCATCAATAATTAATATTGCATAGCAATGTTCTGCATTGTGAACGTGATTATCATTAACAACTTTTCTAATTGAAAACTGAAAAAACCTACCTATCTGGCTCTGTTCTCCTAGCCATACAATTTCATCGGTATCTTCGAGTCGCTGCCACATAAACAGCCAGTTAGTAATCCACAAATCATCTGCTTTATCATTCGCTATAAACTTAAGGTAATCAACAACGCACACTCCTTTTGCCTCAGTAACATTCCCTATACCCCATGCTTCAGCTGTTCGGTTGACACGTATAATTCTTGACTGCTGATTGAGCGCTATGATTAGCTGAGGCAATGCATCTACAGCAAGTTCCCATTGTTTCTTAGCTGTCTCAATATTTTCTTTATATTTCGGAACTTCATTTTCAGCCTGCGACTTATGCAATGTTAAAGAGATGATATCTGCTATTGAAAGGATAAAATCAATTTCTTTCTGATTAAATTTATAATCTGAATCACAACATACAGTCAGTACCCCCCATTGCTTTCCATCTCTGAAAATAGGCACCCACACTCCACTTTTCACATACAGGCCACTTGTTATCTGGGTGACAACATTACATATTTCATAATCGTCTTCACTGAAGACTATTTTCTCATGCGGTTTTAATAGCATAGCAGCTGCTTTATCAGCATTAGTTCGATGACCTTTTTCTAATTGACTGTTAATCTCGGCATTGGAGCTAATACCAAGCTGCATCGACTTTCCTGCATCTATTATTTTGCTGGTGTAGGCACAGGTAACAGGCAGCATATCTACAATTAATTTAATGGCACGTTCTGCAGCTTCCATTTTATTTAAATCCTGCAATTTATACGATTACGAATATTATTTTTCATTATTTTACCGGACCTAACACTGATAAATCACATCTGGCTTTTCAAAAAATATTTTACAAAACCATAATCTCACCTGAATAATTAAATCTTGAATTAATAAGCCCTGAATTAATAAAACAGCAGCTCACCATTCTAATACCCGATAGAAACTTGAAGACTGATTATTTCAATGAATAATCCAGTTACTTTTTTTTATCAACTTAGCATCTTTTCCTTTGCTTAGTTGAACAATATAACAACCTTTAGAGGCATAGCGCTGATTTGGCCCCAGACTCAATCTCGGATATGTTGAAACGGTATGACTCTGGTCTTTCATCATTTCAATTCTTTCCAGAAAATAATCTCTGTAAAACTCACCTTTTAATCCTGCCAGTGCATCTGAAAGTACCCAGCCTAAATAATACATCTGTGACTGAATTTTGTAATTGGTTAAAGTGATACCTTTTATACCCAGCCATGTTTTTAGAGAAGTATTGGTTCGCTTTTTTTCTCCCGGCAAACTATACGGGTAAGTAATATAAACACTATCTCGTAATTCATCAGAAATCGGATATAAGTTATCCTGCAACAAGCTGGAGGAAACAAATATTCGAGCGGTTGCACCGCCAGAACGCATAATATTTTTTATTGATAATATTTCTTTATCAGTTATCCAGAATAGAAAAATATTATCACTCTCTGGATCTATTATCGTTTTATAAAATTCATCATTAAGTTGATCAGCATCCTGTATCTCATAATTATACTCAACTTTCGAAGAGTAATGTCTCCATGTATCTGTAAAACCATTTGCTGCGACTTCACCTTTACTTCCCTTTATATAGATTTGTATCAGGCGCGTTTTATCTGCTACATATTGGTTTCGTCTAATATACCTGGCTGCAGTAGCACCTTCCTGGAACAGACCTTTTGAAAAATATATCGTATTCCAGCTTTTATCTGATAAAACAGGTTGGTCGGTTACTGGAAAAACAACAGGTACACCATACTCCTCACTAAACTTATGTATAGATGCCCAACGCCCATCCGTTATTCCACCAAGAACGGCAAAGACGGGTTCATTTGAGATATATTTCTCCAGTTGCTGCCTCCATGCATCTTCTGGACCTGTTAGCTTCCAGACACTTAGCTCTAATATTCGGTAGGCTGAATCTAACTCTCGTCTATTAAAAGCACCAACCCTGGCTCGCTTTATCTGATTTCGAGTCTGTGAATTTCTGTCATTTATATGCATTTTCAGCACATCAAGCATGGCATTTCTATCACGCTTGCTAACACCTTCTGTTACGATTGTTGCAAAGCGTAATGTCTGACTCGTCACTCCCGGTGAGAACTCACGGCTAAGTGTCTTAAGATAGTTAATCAACAAAGCCATCTCATGGTCATCAAGATCATACCTGGGCATAATCCCGCTTAACTTTCTGCCCGCTGGATCAATTCCGGTTCTTATTACCTCCGCCAGAGTTTTATCAGTATATGCCGGACGCATACTTTTACCCAGTAAATTAGCGGGCACCTGACGCGATCGGACAATAGGTGAATCAGCTTGACTGTGCCTGCGTCTTGTATCCCACAATATTCTCGACCTGAATAAATTCAAACTATTAACAGGCAAGGTAACAACAAATCCTTCACTTGTTCCCAGGCCACTTCTCCTGTGACACAATACGCAGGAAAAAACCTGACTGCTCACCGGTATATCACCCTGAACAAATGCATTCATTTTACTACCATCAGAAAGAATGCCTTTCAAATATATACTTTCACCAGAACTCAATTCTCTCTGATCTGAATATTCAGAAATATTTTTATCAAGCTGAGTTTGTTGCCGTTTATCAGCTGCAAAAACATAATCAGGAAAGATAAAAACCTGAAATACTAACAGCTTCAAAAACATAGAATATAATGTAAAACATTTCATAGGTACTTAGTTACATTCTTATATTCCTTCATCAGGTCTGCAGCACTCATCATTCCAAAGACCCTCACCCATTTCTTACTCCCTGGCGCTCGAAAAAAGGTCAACGGATAGTGAGTCATTTTATTGGGCATTACAGCATCAAATGCATTCATAACTGAGTAAATATCCTGCCGACTTCCAGTCAACAGTTCGTGCCCAGACCTAATGCCATACTTTCTACCATACGCTTTAAGTACTTCTGGCCTGTCATGCTCTGGGTCAATACTGATAGAAACAAGTACAGTATTGTTTGCTCTATCCTCCAGTCCCTTATGAAACTCAACCAGCCCAGCTGATAAAACGGGACATATTGTTGTGCATGTAGTAAAAATAAAATCAACCACAACAAATTTTTCTAAATCCAGTATTTTCTCCAGACTTTGTTCTACTCCATCCTGATTCACCAGATCAACCTGTGGAATAACGTAGTGTTCCACAGTTCGCTGCGGTTTTTTTTCCAGCATAGCCATATGGCTAGAGTGATCAACCTGACCTGAGTTAACATGTGCATGCTTGCTCTTCTCATCACTACACCACGCAGTGCTGGGAAGGCTATAATTGACAAAAAACGAGATGATAATAATCAATAATTTTTTAATATTATTATTCATTGAAACGCTCCTTCTTTTTTCAAACACTCCAATTCACATAACTGTATAAAATAGTGGGAGCAAAACTGAAACGCAAGAAACATACTACCTTACAAATAAATCTTTAAACCTAAGGTAAACACTGTATTTTTGATCATGTTTTTTTTCAAAAAGCATCAATCAGATATCTTATATATTCGCTATAGGTTATATATATGTTCTACCACTTTATTTAATCCTCAAAAACTTTTACTCAATAAATAACATAAGAGATGAAAACACTTCTCTTGCTAAAAATAAATGCGTCAATAAACCCCAGATAAACGAGATGTGAAAGGTGCACTAGCATTAACCGATAGAAGGTCTATATAATTCTTATTATCATAAATATGCGACTTAAAAAACAAGAACACCCAACCTATAAACTGGATCCAGTCTAACTTATCCACGCTCCTGACGACTACTTTGTCGCTTAAAACAGGTTTCCTATCAGTATTTTCTATTAGATAGATTTAAAATTGTGATGTTATTTGAATTTGTGAGCACTTTATATGAGTCACAATTAGAATTCACTATGAATCGAATTTCATTTTTTAAATTAAAAACAATTAACTTATAGACTATTGTCTTGCTGAGCTGTTTAGTCAAGAACATCTACATCCTTTTAATAATAAACAAAGGAGTATGTGGCCATGGCTAAGTGGATTAGCGAAAAACAACGACTAGAGGTTAAAGTGATCTTACCCCAATTACACCAATCTCCCCCATCCCCTCTTTGTTAAAGAGGGGGATACTTAAACCGAAGGGGCGGTTGCACTTTCCCCTTAGAAAAAGGGGGACCGAGGGGGATTTAAACACAAATCTCCCTCATACAACTCACTGAAACTATAAATGACACAGACACTACCTTTTTACACTCCCCTATTTATTAAAAAGAGGAGCGTCTTAACATAAGCATCTTGCACAACTCTTGCTCAGAACATCATCTGCCAAGCAGGCCTTTCAACTTGTCTTTCACCTTCTCTTCCTGCTCTTTACTCAGCGCGTCCGCTTTTTCTTTAAGCCTGGTTTTTTCTGCATCGATTTTTGCTCTGGTTTTCGCCTTTAACTTATCCATCTCAGCATCGATTAGTTTTTTCTTCACTTCTTCACTGGCTCGATCTGTCAGGCGGTTTAGAATATCTCTGGCCAGTTCGCTCGGAGTCGCACCTTTACTGCCACCGAGGTTGCTCATATTGATAGCGGGTAATTTAAGTGTATATTCCTTATTGTCCAGCGCAGCGACCCTGGCATTGATAGTGCCATCTGCAAAGACCACCTTACGGATTATCAAACGGGGTTCAGCTGTGGCGTTTTCATCAGCAGACGCCTGTGGTTTGTCCTCAGGTTTAGCCGCAGACACACCGCGCATCAGGTTCTTCTTCAGCTCATTGAGATTAGTTTTGTTATCTTTATTAATCTCGACAAACACCTGCGGAGCAAGAACCGTTATCTCATCAATAATGTAGGGCTCTTCCTGTAGAGACTGCAGATCAATACCGACACGAATCTCACCCAGCGAGAAAGCCAGCGGTAGAGTAAACCCCTTGCTGTTAGCGACGCTCAGGCCACTGATAGCCGCTGCACCGCTACCCAGATCAATCTTGACCTGATCAACACGAACAGCCGTCTGAGTCGCTTCACTGCCATGGGTTTCGATCGCAATTTTTACCAGATTATCAAGGTTATTCAGCACATAATAAACCCCGCCTGCAATTGCGATAATGATGACCAATACGATACCAGGTATAATTTTTTTCATGATAGGCCTAATGTTTGTTTGATGTGGTTGCAATGTTAAGCAAAGAGTCTAAGCCCAATTGCGGATGAGTTAAAGGGGCTTAATAAATGTGTCGGCAATAAATAGTTCAGTAATAAATAACAATATTTTCAGCTGGCCGCCTGTTATTCGACAGCTTTAATTATCTGGCGTATCTTTTTCTTCTATCAGCACTTCAGCTTCAGCCTCTGCCTTCTCTCTATCTGCCTTAGAAATATATCGCTCACCCTTAGGGCGTTTATCCAGCTTCGCACGCGCACGCTTAAGGCGTTTTTTGAACAAGCCTTCAATTTTCTTTTTTCGATTCATCTCTACCCTACGCCAAACAGCAGTTCACAATATATTCGTTTATTATACCGCTTAATTAAACAAGGTCAGAGGCCAGATTTCACTAATAATTAGAAGAAACTGTGCTCTGACCCCGCTTATTCATGTCACTGCCGCGTTTATTATTGCTCCTTTACAACATTATCAAATACGATACCTTTTTTAACCTGATTGATCGCTATTTGAATGTGTTTAAGTGCAGCTACTCGATGCCCACCTTTATCCCAGCTAGCTTTACTTAATTGCATTTTTGCTTTCTGGAGATGCACCAATGCGGCGTTCATTCTGGGCTGCCTTTCAGCAAAAGCCAAGCTTGAGCTCGCTGTTATAATCGCGCCAAAAAGTAAACTTGTTAATGTGACTAGTTTCATGTGTAACCCTCTGTGATTTATCTGTAAAACAGACCGATTTAATTATTAAGTAACATGAGACACGTTTGTTTCCGATATTTGAAAATATTTATATGAAAAGTAAAAATATTTTAATTGAGCGTGAGATAATTAAAGCAGTCGGTGACAGTTGGGAATGATTATCAGTTGTCACCACCCCCTTTAATTACCGTTGATTTTTATTATTCAGTAAATACACAAAGGGAGGTGCTTCAGAGATAAACTTGACGCTAAAATCTCCAATACGGGACCCGTAGTTAAACGTAGTCGTTAACATGTAAAAGCTATTATTAGATATTTAGTGCCATAAACCGAAATAAATCAGCATGAGTTCGAGCAAAAGTGAGTAATGTCACTTACCGATTTGTACTATAACTGAATAAACATTGATATAAATTATCTAGCGCGTTAGCATCCAACCTGGCTTTAAAGTAGTTCTTTATTTATGCAACACCTTCAGCTAAATCAGCTTCAATATGAAGCTAAATTTCATTTATTATTACATTAACAGGATACAACTATGTCTACTACAACTGGCACCGTAAAATGGTTCAATGAATCTAAAGGTTTTGGCTTTATCGAGCGGGAATCTGGCGCAGATGTTTTTGCTCATTTCAGTGCAATTTCAGGTTCAGGTTTTAAAACACTAACTGAAGGCCAAAGAGTCGAGTTCACTGTCACTGACGGTCAAAAAGGCCCACAGGCAGAGAATATCGTAGCACTTTAAGTACGATCAAATCATGACCTGCTTTTATTAAGCGGGTTGGCTTTACATTTATTGATAAATGTAAAATGCAAGGCCTGACACTATGCGGCTTTTGCCACAGCTCGCTTAAATTGTCCCTTTAATTTTTTATTCTTGCCAATATTCACCAATATTCAAAAGCGCTTATTTAATTGTTATATGATAATATAACGGCCTCACCCACAGGCAATCCTGCTGGATATATTCATCTTTAACCTTTATTAGCTGAAACCCGATACCACCATGAGCAAACAGACAAACGCCTCCTTAGCAGAGCAGACCGATACAGAACAAGCCGCCTTTTCAAATGCCCTGTCTGTTCACTACATAGTATTAGCTCTGTATGCCATTGGCACCATTGGTGGCGCCATACTGCTGCTGATAGCCTTAGTAACTGGCCTTACCAACGACAGCATCCTGAAATTATCACTTTTCGGCATCCCACCAATACTCTTTACATTACATTTTATGGCGGCAATCGGTTTAAAAAAACGACAGCTCTGGGGATACAAATTATCCATTGCCCTGGGATACTTTCTGTTAATCCTTTTCCCTTTCGGCACCGTACTGGGCGTTCTATTACTACAACAACTCTCCAGGTTCGGCATTACACTGAATGAATAACATTTATA
>Ga0316204_10011378_pt1 | contig 11154 bp, 6 predicted proteins | sample 6monrhotite_MG_2_FD_205661 | JGI IMG/M metagenome (GOLD analysis project Ga0316204, IMG submission 205661) | Microbial mat bacterial communities from mineral coupon in-situ incubated in ocean water Damariscotta River, Maine, United States -... | ecosystem: Environmental > Aquatic > Marine >...
TGGTGACAGAATACCGCTTATTGATTTGCCATAAAAGTAATGTCTTGATGCAAGATGCATTAGCAAAATGGATGAAAAATGGTGGTTTTGAAAGACATTTAAGACGCACCACACGCGTCAACCTGCAGCGCAGAGATCATGCCGTTTCGGTGCTCAAAAGATACGCTTGTTTTGAGTTTGATATCCCCGATGGCGGCATGGCACTTTGGGTAAAGTTAACTCATATCTCGGACATTAATCAAGAAACACTCAGTGCCCAGTGGTTAGCTAAAAAGTGTCAACAAACGGGTATCTATTTCCAACATGAAAAACAATACCAACTCAATAAAAATAACCACCGAGATTGTTACATACGATTGGGATTTGCAGGAATGAGCGAAAAAAAGTTTGCTGACGGCATAGCGTTGTTAGTGAACAGTTTAACCTAGAATCTGCAGCGTTGTTGGCTGCTCTCACTCACCCCAATCACTTAGTAAGCCTAAGCTCATGGGGCTGAGTTCCTTTGCCGCCTAGCTGCAACTCCAATGGCTTTAGGTATATATACCCATACCAGTTTCGTGGATTTTGTTTATTAATGATAGTTTTAAGGTTTAGCTGGCTTGCATCAGGTCTGTTTCTGCGAGCATCTTCACGCTGTTCAAGCGTGCTTGCATATTATGTATTGGCATAGATACAATCAACTCATCCACTTTAGTGGCTTCAATAAATTGACTGAGTTTATCGGTTACCGTCTGTTTTGAACCCACCATGGCGTAACGTAAGATATTTGACAACATTGCTTGGTCAGCGGCAGTACAGATCTTGGATATATCATCCACGGGTCTGGCAAAAGGGCGATTGACGCCACGGCGTAAATTCATAAATTGCTGTTGCACTGAGGTAAACAAGTATTCGGCTTCTTCGTCACTATCGGCAACCACCGCCATCAGTCCTGCCATCATGTATGGCTTTTCAGATTGTTCTGAGGCTTGAAATGATGAACGATATAAGCTGATAGCTTCAAATAGTTGATCTGGTGCAAAGTGTGAGGCAAAAGAGTAGGGCAGACCAAATTGTCCGGCTAGCTGTGCACTATACAAACTTGAGCCTAACAACCAAATAGGAACATGGGTATTTGCCCCTGGTACAGCAACAATAATTTGCCCTTCTTGAGGTGTCGCTAAATAATGCTGCAGCTCTCGAATATCTTCAGGATAATTATCCACTTCAGAATTGAGATTACGCCTTAAAGCTCTCGCAGTTGCCATATCTGTACCTGGAGCCCGTCCTAAGCCTAAGTCCACTCTATCGGGGTATAAGGTGGCTAAGGTACCAAATTGTTCTGCAATCACTAATGGGGAATGATTAGGTAACATCACGCCCCCTGAACCAATTCTAATTTTAGACGTGGCTGCGGCAATATTTCCTAGAACCACAGCGGTGGCAGAGCTGGCCACGCCAAACATGCCATGATGCTCCGCTAACCAAACTCGGTTGTAGCCTGATTGTTCGGCCTGTATTGCCAGTTTTTGTGAATTATCAAGGGCCTCGGCAATGCTTGAACCTTCAGCAATTGGGGCGAGATCAAGTATTGAGAATGGCAGTGTCATAGGTAGCCTGAAATAAATAATAATATTAGATAAACATTATCATAAGTGGATCTCACTAGTCGCTCCTTATTGTTTTAAACCTAGAATTCGCAGTTAAACAGCGTCTACTTGATTTTCTGGAGCGGCTTTAATAAAAGCGGCCACTTGATTGCAGTGTTGATAGGCATTCATAATGTTGGGAAATGCAGTCATATCAACTTCGAATCGTAAAGCGTTGTACACCTGTGGGATCAGATAGACGTCTGCCAAGGTCACATCTTCCCCAAAACAGTAATTCGTCGTATCTAGCATGCTTTCCAAAGCTGTAAATCCAGCGACTATCCAGTGACGATACCAAGCTAACTTTTGCTCACTATCTACTTTGAGTTCTTGTGTAAGATAATTGAGTATCCGTAAATTGCAGATAGGGTGGATATCACAAGCAATCATATCCACAAAACTTTGAATTTTGGCTGCCTGAAAGTGATCAGGGGGTAACAATGTTGAGCTTGGATAAAGTTTATCTAAATAACTCAGAATGGCGCCTGACTGAGCTAAAAACTGGCCATTATCGGTTTCTAAACAAGGCACCAATCCCTGTGGTTGTTTAGTTAAGTAGTCAGCACTTTTGTGCGCTTTTTTTAGCAGATTGACTGGCTCGATACTGTGCTCAATCTGCTTTAGATTTAAGGCAATTCTGACCCGATAGGCGGCAGATGAGCGATAATAGCTATATAACTTCATGACTGAATATTGGCGGGTAAAATAGTGGCAACCACCTCTCCAAAACCAATTCTGGCAGCGCCTTGTTTACTGCAGGATGCGCGCATAATAATACTGTCACCATCTTCTAAAAATGTGCGTTTTTCACCGTTAGGTAAGTCAACAGGTGTTTTGCCACCTTTGCTCAATTCAAGTAGCGAACCTGCTTCTTCATAGGTTGGCCCTGACTGAGTTCCTGAACCTAATAAATCGCCAGAACGCATGGCACAACCATTACTCGCGTGATGGGTTATCAATTGCGCTGGTGTCCAATAAGAGTATTTAAAGTTAGACTTTGATAATTGTGTCATTGCTTGATTGTTATCACGCATAGCTTGGGTGTGAATAAAACAGCTTAAGTCGATGTCTAGGCCGCCATGTTGATTATTCTGTTCACTGCTTAAATGTGGCAATGGCTGCGGATCGGTTTCTGGGCGAGTAAAGTTTGTGCGGTAGGGCGCTAAGGCTTCCATGGTGACTATCCAAGGTGAAATAGTCGAGGCAAAACTTTTGGCTAAAAATGGCCCTAAAGGCTGGTATTCCCACGCTTGAATATCCCGCGCCGACCAGTCGTTAAAAATACACACCCCAAACAAATGTTGTTCGGCGGTTTCGATCTTTATCACATCGCCCATCTGGGTGCTTTTACCTACAAACAGACCCATTTCTAATTCGTAATCCAAACGTTTACAAGGGCCGAAACTAGGCTCAGTGGCATCGGGTGCTTTGGTTTGTCCTACTGGTCTGTGAAACTCTTGGCCGGATATGCCTATAGTGGAAGAACGGCCGTGGTAACCAATAGGTATCCATTTATAATTAGGCAACAAAGGGTTATCTGGGCGGAATAATTTTCCTATCGCTGTGGCATGATAAATGGAAGTATAAAAATCAGTATAATCGCCAATCTGGCAAGGCATAGCAAACTCGATGATTTCTTGAGCGATCAAAGTTGGCGCTATTGCACTTTGTAGCGGTGAGCCTGTGCGTAAAGCCTTAGATAATGCCAATCTAAGTGCAGAGTTGGCTTCAACACCTAAGTCCATTAAAGCATTTAAAGTAGATTGGCTGGCCGCTTCTAATGCTGTTTGCACCCTTCCACTGAATAACTTGGTTTTTGCTACAGCGGCTAAATCTAAAACTTGATCACCAATGGCTACGCCACCTCTAAATGCTTCTTCTTGGCCTTGACGTTTAAATATTGCAAAAGGTAAGTTCTGAATAGGAAAATCACTATTAGTATTGGCACTCGTCACCCAACTGCTGAGTTTCACATCATGTGTTTCATTGATCATTAACATATTTTTCCTCTCAATAATTTTAGCTTCGAGCTTCGAGCTTCGAGCTTTTTTTAGCTTCTAGCTCGCAGCTCGCAGCTTTAGGCTGCTCTTAAGCTTTACCATCGAAATGTTTTTTTAGATTTCCCCAACAACCAAGATAGTCTTTTTGTCTAGTCGCTGTTTGTAATGCAAATTCTGTAGGTGCAATCACATAACGCGTCTCAAACATAAAGGCTAAAGTATTAGCGTATTTTTGTGGAGTGAGCTCGCCATTTGATGCTTTCTCAAATACCTCGGCTTCTGGCCCATGGGGAGTCATACAGTTGTGCAAACTCATTCCGCCAGGTTCAAAACCTTTTTCTTTGGCGTCATATACCCCATGCACTAACCCCATAAATTCACTCATCACATTACGATGATACCATGGTGGCCTAAAGGTATTTTCAGCTACCATCCAGCGTGGAGGAAAAATAACAAAATCCATATTGGCTGTGCCTGGCGTATCAGATGGAGAAGTCAGTACCGTAAAAATGGAGGGGTCGGGATGATCAAAACTGACGGTATTGATCACATTAAAACGTGACAAGTCGTATTTGTAGGGCGCGCTATTACCCACCCATGCCACTACATCTAGTGGGCTGTGATCTAAATTAGCTTGATACAACTCACCGCAGAACTTAGTGACTAAACTACTTGTTTGTTGTTTGTCTTCAAACCAAGCTGTCGGATAATAAAAGTCACGTTGATTCGCAAATCCATTGGCACCTACTGGCCCTCTTTCAGGCAAGGTAAAAGGTGTACCATAGTTTTCGCATAGATAGCCACGAATAGATTCAGCAGTGGGTTCTATTTGGAACTTAATTCCGCGAGGAATAACCAATATTTCACCGGGTTTCACCTTGAGTAACCCTAACTCGGTGCGGGCTATTAATTCGCCTTGCTGGGGCACAAATAACAATTCACCATCTGCATTACAAAAATAACGATTGCCCATGCCTTTATTTGCTGAATAAAGATGGATGCCGATGCCTGTTTGCGTTTTAGCATCTCCATTAGCAGCGACAGTAATAAGTCCATCGATAAAATCAGTGGGTGTTTCTGAGAGCGGTTGAGCGTTCCAGCGCATAACATTTGGAGGGCAGGGTGCGCCGCTTAAAGGCGCTGTGCGCAGTAGACCTTTATCAATAGGTGAATAGTCACCCATGCTGATTGACGGTCGAATACGATACATCCATGTGCGGCGGTTCTCATGTCTAGGGGCGGTAAAGGCGGTGCTATTAAATTGTTCTGCATACAAGCCGTAGGCACACTTTTGTGGATTAAACTGGCCAATAGGCAATGCGCCCGGCAATGCTTCAGATTCATGTTCGTTATTGAACCCGTGGGAATAACAAATATCACTTGGCTTAGTCATTGGTTTACCTCGTTGCCATTTGGTTGGGTTGCTTATATTTTGATATAGTCTCATATGAAACTATATTACTGTTATTATCAACCTTATTCAGTTTGGTTGTGCTGTATTTTATTCTTTACGGGGATTAAGTGGGTAACAAAACATGCAAAATTTACAGGGTGATGTTGTGCAACTCAATCAATTTGTTCCATACAGAATGGTACATTTGACTGCCAATATAAGCTTGGCCTTATCCAAAATCTATAAACAAGAATTTGATATCAGCATTGCCCAGTGGCGAGTATTGGCACAATTAGCCGAACAACAAAAACTGTATTCCAAAGACATTGGTGAAATCACTTCTATGGATAAATCTAAAGTATCGCGTGCAGTGAAAGCCTTAGAAAGTAAACATTATTTACTAAGAAAAACCGACAAAAAAGATAATCGCGCGGCTTATCTGTCTTTAACTGCTCAAGGTAAAACGCTCTATCAAAAAATTGTACCTAAAGCGCTAGAATGGGAAAGGCAACTTATTAGTGTGTTGGACGCTAGTGAACAAACAACACTAATGAAAATATTGGATAAACTCGATCAACATATTTTGTCGATTGGTGCAGACTAAATTAGAGAATAAAGTGCTTTTCAGTAGTTGTTGACACTCAGCTCTAAAGTTCAGTATGGTAGTAATCCTAAATGATTCAAATATAGCTAGAGGAGGCCCACTATCCGAGGGTTCAAAAGACCCGTAATATTCCCTTAACTTTATCTCATTATTTTCTTTCGAAAATTAGCTTTCCGCTTACTGTAGTTGGGAGTTTATTCATATGGGGCGTTGTCAAAATAGCCATTCCTAGGTATTGATCTTTATACTTTGTTGCACTATCACTTCTATTTAACTGCATTTCACTGCTATATTCTGCTACCTAGTCGTCAGTTTATATGGAAAATGTTCAATGGTCCCCCGTGTTTGGAACAGTATGTTTTTAAAGGTTTTATGCATTATTTCTGGATTAGTCAGCCCGGCGAGTTTTGCGTTTAGCCAAAAAGTACTTGAACAAAGTCCTGATACCATAAAAATTGGACTTGTGGCGTTCGCTGCTGTGACCGCTTTATTATTACTGTTTGTCATTATTTTTATGATTCAACTCGGTAACGCCCGTAAAAAACAGCAACAACATAACCAAGAATTAATCAATAAACAATCATTGTTCAAGGATTTCAAGGTTGGCATGGTACACGTCAATCAGGTAGGAGAAATTATTTTTGCCAATCGCGTCGCGGCGTTTTTTCTTGGCAGTAAAGAAGACAAGTTAATGGGTAGACCTTTGCTTGAAGTGTTTGATGATGCAGTGCAAGAATCGATTAGCGCGGCTTTAGCATCTAATCAGTATGTGCCGCTACAAACCTATGTGGCAGTGAGTAAGCGTCATTTACAATTAGGATTTAGTAAGCAATCGGTTGTTAATGATGGTATCGCCAGCGTCATTTCTCTTGCTGATGTAAGCAATTATCAGCATCAAATTGAGCAGCAATCTTCTAACCTAAATAGCCAAAATCAAGGATTACAACAAAGTGGCTTAGCCAAGCTGACGATTGACTTTGATGACAACTCTTTTATTTCAGATCAGCTGTTTGCTGATTTGTTGTTAGCAACAGAGCCTTTAAGTGGTGAGCTCAATCAGTTAAAGAAAATGCTTAACAGCAAAGCAACGCTGGAGTGGGAGCAGGCCTTAGAAGCAAGTAAGAAACAACATCAAATGAATATTAGCTGTGAGTTTTTACTGATAGATAAGAACCAGACTGTCAGCCAGGGCAGTGAGCCAAAAGAAGCGCAACAGCAAAATACTATCCCTCTAAGACTTATTGGTCTAAGCAGGAATAAAAATGCTAAAGGCGAAACCACACGTTTAGATTTTATTGTGCAAAACCTGTCAGAACTAGAACGTCACAAAGGTTTGCATCATGCCAGCCAGCAACAAGTTAACACTCTACTAGCCACTAGCCCTAATCCAGTTTATCTGCTTGATGAGCAAGGTAGGTTCATCACTTGTAATGCAGCTTTTGAGTCGATGTTTAAACAAAAATTGTCAAAAATAGCAAACAAAAGCATACAAGAATTGGACATATTGCCGGATGAATTTAGTCGTCTACATACAGAAAACAGTGCTAATTTTAGTTCTGTAAATGTTGGGCATGACAAAGAATTCGAATTAATGTTGCCTGATGGGGTACTTCACACACTTAAATTAAAGTTAAAGTTTTTTTCAGGTCAGGATAAAAAACGCGCTGGTGTGGTCGCTGTTATTCAAGATGTGACTGAACTTAAACTGGCTAAAAATCAGCTTGAACAAGAGCGAAAACATTTTATTACTATATTGGACTTAGCGCCTGTTGCTGTGGCCACAATAGATGCAGAAGATCGCATTGTTAGAGCAAACATAGCTATGACTGACCGACTGGGTTTAAGTGAAAGGGAATTAAAAAAAGACACGTTTTATCAATTGTTTAACGACTCTAGCAATGCAGGCAAGGCAGCTAAACAAATTCATCAGACTGGTAGATTACGTGGTTTTGTGGCGCAACTAAAAGGTAAAAATGACGAGTTGCATCCTAGTGAGTTACATGTGGATATACTCAATAAAGAAACACAAGAGTATTTGTGCTGGATTTCGGATCGCACTAAAGAACAATTCCACCAAGATAAATTCGATGGTTTGTTGCAACACAGCAGCATGCCTATGGCGATTTTGGATGAACAAGGTTTTAGTAAATTGAACCCTGCCGCTTGTGCATTTTTTAATATACAAGATGAGCGTGAGTTATTCGGCAGTACACCTTTTTCTGCCGAGTTAAACCTAGACCAACAAGCATCTGCAGAGCTAGAACGACATATAACCAAAGTTAAATTGGATGGTCAGGCGAAATCACTACAATGGGAGCATCGAGTAGGACAGGAACCTTTACCTTGCCATGCGACATATGTGCCTATGTACAAAGGCCAAGATTTCGATTCAATTCTGTGTATATGGACCGACTTTAGGGATTTGCAGCAAGCCGATGAAGCACGTATTGAGGCGATGAACTTACACCAAGCTGCGGAGAAAGAAGTCGCTGAGAAGCAGCAATTGTTACGAAGTAGTCAAGATCAGTTAGCGTCCAAAATGAAAAACTTGGCAGATACAGAGTCGAGACTACAGGCAGCCCAAGATGATTTATCTGAAAAACAAAGTGAATTCAGCGACTTGCAACAGGCTCATCAGAGTGTCACCGAAAATCTGCAAGAACTGCAGCAAGACTATAATCAAAGTCGTTCTCAGCTTAGTGAGGCACAGGATGCTAACACTGAGTTAGCCTCTCAACTACAAGAGTCCACCGCTAAAGTGTCCGGTTTACAGGCGCAGCGCAATCAAATATCCGATGCCCTGCAAAGCAGCGAGAAAAAGTACAAGACCGCACAACAAGAGTTGCTTGAAAGCGAACGAAACGCCGAGGATCTTAAACAAGAACAACTCAGCCAACAAACAAAAATGCAAGATTTTGTGGCAGAAATTGATGGTCTTAAAGAGTCTATTGAACAAAAAGATCTGCAGATTAATGAAGTTGGCGGGCAAATTAATTCATTGCAGTCTGAGTTATCCAGTTCTGGCAATACCACTGAAAAACTGCGTCAATTGTTGGTTAATCAACGAAAGGCCAGTGAACAAGCAGAAGAGCAACGTAGAAACCTAGAGCAGACTTACAAAATAGCCGAGTCTGAATTATCAAATAAAGTCCGTCATGTTGAACATTTGCAAAATGAAATGCAAAAATTCGAAGAAATGTCGAATCAACAAAAAGGCGATATGCAGCAGCAACAAAGCCAGTTGATGCAAGAGTTAGAGGCCAAACAGCAGCAGTTGCAAGCAACTCAACAAGTTTTAGACGAAACCAAACAAGCGGCCGAACAAGAGAAAATAGCCAAGCAACAACAGCAAAATCAATTACAGATATTGCAACAAGAACTGTCTGAGATGGAAAATAACAGTCAGCAACAACAACAGAAAATGGCAGAAACAGAGCAAGAGTGGCAGGCACAACAACAACAAATCCAACAAGAATTAGCGGCGAAGCAACAACAATTGCAAGAAACTGAACGGACTTTGCAGCAAGCCAAAGAACAAAGTGAATCCGAAAAAGCCGATAAAGAACAACAAATTGCTTTATTTAAAAAGTTACAAAATGAATTATCAGAAGTAGAGCAACGCAATACCCAGCTACAGCAACAGATAGCCCAAAGAGACAACGAGTTTCAACAACAGCAAGAAAAAATGCAGCAGGAGCTCAAGTCTAAACAACAGCAATTACAAGAGACCGAACAAAACCTGAGTGAAGCCAAAGAACAAACTGAAGCAGAGAAAAAGCAACAGCAAGCCTTGTTTGAAAAGCTGCAAGGCGAGTTGTTAGATATGGAAGCTCACAATACTGCTCAGCAACAACAAATGGCAAAAAGTGACGAAGAGTGGCAATTGCAACAGCAAAAAGTGCAAGAAGAGTTAATTGCTAAACAGCAGCAGTTGCAACAAACCGAACAATTGTTGTCACAAACCAAACAACAAACAGAAGCAGAAAAAGCCGAGAAAGAACAACAATTAGCTCTGTTTGAGAAATTACAAACTGAGCTTGCAGAAATGGAACAACAAAGCACTCAGCAGCAACAAAAAATAGCCCAGAGCGACCAAGATTGGCAAAAACAACAACAAGCGTTGCAAGATGAAGTCGAGGCTAAACGCCAAGAGCTACAAAATACCCAAGGTAATTTAGATGAAATTAAACGCCAAGCAGATGATGAAAAACTGGCACGCTTAGAACAACAACAGAAACTTGAACAACTGACTGTTGAGCTCACAGATGTAGAAAGCCGTGCGGTCAAACAAAAAGAAATGATTGAAGGCAGTGATGAGCAATGGCGTAAACATCATGCAGAAATTGAACAACAAAAAGTACAATTGCAACAGGCCTTGATTGAAGCTGAGAAGCAAAACAGTCAAATGCAACAGAAGCTTGAAGGTAACTTAGAGCAACTGCAACAAGCCGAGTCACAGGTGTCAGAAACCCAATCAGGGGAACAAAAACTCCAAGATGAGCTAAATCAAGCGCGTAACGAAGCAGAGCAGTTGCAACAACGTATACAACAACAAGAACAACATGAACGTAAATTACAAGAACAACTCGAACAGCAACAGCAAAGTCTGCAGGGCAGTGAACAAAGTATTCATTCTCTAGAGGAAAAGCAGGCGCAATTAACCGAACAGTTACAAGCGGTGCAACAACAATACTCAAGCAGTAAAGAGAGTTTGCATGATCAACACAGTGATCACGCCGAATTAGCTGAGCAATTACAAAAACTGGAGCAAGATTTACACAACAGTCAATCTCAATTGAGCGATAAAGAAAGTGCCTTGCAGGAAGCAAAACAAGAGTTGCAGTCTAATCAAGCTAAACTAGCTGAACAAGAAAGCGCCTTACTGTCTGCCCATAAAGAAGAGCTTCAACAAGCCATTGAGCAACAACCGCTGCAAGAAAACAAAGCGCCATCTGAAATCGCTAAAATTGAGATGCCAAATAACCCCGCAGTCTGGTTCGATTTGTTGCCCTATTTACAAAATCAAAATGTCAATAAACCTTTACCTGTCGCTTTAAATGAGCTAATGGAAGAGTTGGAAAGCGGCATCAAAGAAACTGACTCTGCAATAGATGAAGATGATGTTACTGCAATTTTACGTGGTGCTCGGAAGTTGGTGATTGTGGCAAACAAAGTGAATTCTGAGGCATTAACTGATGTGGTCACAAGGTTAGAAGCCGACTGTCGGCAGGGCCTAGTAGACAATATTTCAATCTCGTGGCCTACGGTACAACGTTCTTTGAACAATACGTTGCGGGTGATTTATTCGCATTTGAATAACTGATGTTTTCGGAGCCATAATTGATCTGACCTGAATTTAAACTCGTAGTTACACAAGTGGATATCCATCAAGTGATAAGATGTATACCCAAAGCCATTGGAGTTGCAGCTAGGCGGCAAAGGAACTCAGCCCCATGAGCTTAGGCGTACTAAGTGATTGGGGTGAGTGAGAGCAGCCAACAACGCTGCAGCTTCAAGGGAGACGGGTAT
>Ga0316204_10011380_pt1 | contig 11152 bp, 10 predicted proteins | sample 6monrhotite_MG_2_FD_205661 | JGI IMG/M metagenome (GOLD analysis project Ga0316204, IMG submission 205661) | Microbial mat bacterial communities from mineral coupon in-situ incubated in ocean water Damariscotta River, Maine, United States -... | ecosystem: Environmental > Aquatic > Marine >...
AACGCATATGCGAGGCCCACGGCGGGCTAGAGCGCTGGAAGCTTGTTGAGTCAGTCGAGCTACAACTGGATATTTTTGGCCCCATACTTATCACCAAATTCAAGTCGCCCTGGCTTTCAAATATTACAGCCAATGTTTTTACCGATAAACCATATGTGAGTATTCACAACTTCCCGGAAGAAGGGCACACCGGTATTTTTGATGGTTTTCAGGTTTATATATATAACGATAATGACAAAATTTACTGCGAGCGCAATTACAGCAACCCCGAGCAATTAAAAACGAAGCCACGCCTGCATTGGGATCACATGGACCTTATATACTTTCTTGGCCATGCTCTATGGGGCTACAGCTGTAGCCCTTATATGCTTACCGACCAGAGCTTTGATGTTCAACAAGGGAAAGATATAAAAAACTTCAATGGCAATATACTGAACACATTGCATGTTCACTACCCCAGTCATATTCCTACACACAGTAAAGAACAGGTGTTTTACTTTAATCAACAGGGTTTATTGTGCCGCAACGATTACACCACCGAGGCTAATAGCCCTCTTTCTATTGGTAGTCAGTTTTGCGATGACTACAAAATTTTCGATGGCCTGGTCTTCCCAACACATCGAACGATTTTCCCTCGCCTGTGGAACGGTACCGCACTAAAGCCGTTTAAAGTAATGGATGGCCGGTTTAACAATATTCTTGTTAACTGGCGGCAAAAACCAAACCCTGCCTAAAGTCATTTTGATCTCAAATTAAACCACCACAACAACGCTGACAGCCTTTGTGGCGCTATGTTAAGCTCTGCTGAATCCTAGCTAACATTAGTAAAGACATGAGCAAGTTCATTCAACGCCTAAGTTTCATCTGCCTTATTACTCAATTGGGCGCCTGCTCAATGGCAGAGCTAACGGTGAAGGCTTCAATGCCGATGATTGACGGCGGTATGGTGGCAATCAATCGAGAACCTGATTTACAACTTGCCGAAGATGCCATGCCCGCCAACATTGAACTAATGGAAGGCATGCTAATTAATGCCCCCAATAACACCAAGCTTAGAAATTATGCAGCGCAGGCATATTATGGCTACGCCTATGGGTTTGTAGAAGATAAAGACAAGAATCGCGCTGCTGCTTTTTACCGACGCGGCCTTAAGCACGCATTACACAACCTACACAATGAAGGCGTCACTCAACAAATTCTTAACGGAAAACTAAACACCCTTCAAACCAAATTAAAAGATCTTGGTACGGATGATGTTGCACCACTTTTCTGGGCCGCCTCCAATTGGGCAAAGTGGATCGATCACAATAGAAACAACACAGTAGCCATAGCAGACTTACCCAGAGCTGTAATGTTAATGCAGCGTGCCATCGAGCTAGATGAAACATTTTTTATGGCGGGGCCTCACATATTTTTCGGCGTATATTATGGCAGCCGCTCACCTATGCTCGGTGGAAATTTCGCATTGTCTGAACAACACTTTAATACAGCACGAAAGCTAAACAACAACCAACTACTGATGGTCGACTTATTACAGGCAGAATATCTTGATCGCCAAAAATTTGATCAGCAGGCTTTCAATCATCGCCTAAGTGAACTTATTCTCAGCGATAACAGTCTGAATGATGACATGACCCTTATTAACAATATCGCGAAAAGGAAGGCCAGACGTCTACTGACAAAGGAATCAACATGGTTTTAAAGACCAGCTCTTTTATTAGTAAGTTATTCTTCATCTTTTTTATTTTTTCTAACGCATATGCAGAAAAAACCTATACTCTAAAATTCGCCACATTAATTCCGCCCGATACTGCATGGGTAAACAGCATACAAAAATGGTCCGATGAATTAAAAGCCAAAAGCAACAATCGACTACAGCTAAAAATTTATTCTGGTGGCGTGATGGGTGACGAGCCGGATGTCCTACGCAAAATGCGTAGCCGACAGTTACATGGCGCTTTTTTTACAGGTTATGGCATAGGACGAATTTATCCGCCAGCACGCGTTTTAGAAATGCCCTTTCTTTTTACAAACACAGATGAATCCGATTATGTCCGCCAGAAAATAATGCCTGGCATAGAAGAAGGCTTTAGAAAAAAAGGCTATGAATTAGTGGGCTGGCCTGAAGTTGGTTTCCTGCACTTTTTTTCCAAGAACCCTATCAACTCATTGCATGACTTACGCACCAGCCGAATTTGGTTATGGCAAGGCGACCCAATGGGCGAGGCTTTTGCTGCGGCAGCTAATATTTCACCTGTACCACTTTCCATTATGGATGTTTACACTCAACTATCCGCACAACATGGCAGTATCAACACGGTATATAACTCACCCTTTGGTGCATTAGCGATGCAATGGCACACCAAATTACAATACGCAACAAATGTACCCATGACAAATGCAATTGGCGGCCTGGTGATTAGTCAACGATTTTTTAAAGAGCTTCCCTCCGACTTACAAACCTTATTACGCGAAAGTGGTAAAAAAGTAGCCAATGAAATAAATCAGGATGCTCGGCGGGACAACAAAAAAAGTATCGAACTTTTAAAACAGAGCGGCATCGAATTTGGCTGGGACTGGTCAGAACAGGAAAAAACTCAGATGCTAGCTATTCGTGATCAGGCAGCAGACACACTGAACCAGTCCGGTTACATACCTGAAAGATATTTCACTCAGGTTAAAACCCTTCTATCCAAATATCGCATCGATACGCCAGAAAAATAACATGCCATCATCAGCTATTAAGTTTCTTTTCAAATTAAAAGAAATATTAATTACTATAGAAAAATCACTTGCAGGCCTCAGCCTGTTAGCGCTGCTTATTCTATCTTTATCACAGGTGATTATGCGCAACCTGTTTGAAATTGGTTTTTCAGATATAGACACCATTACTCGCCACCTTGTTCTTTTTGTAACATTTATGGGCGCCGCACTCGTATCCGAAGGCAATAACCACATTAAAATAGACTGTGTAACATCAGCATTCAACGATACAAAAAAACAGAAATTAACAACACCTCTCCTGGTAATAAGCGCCTTCATTTGCAGTATTTTTTTCTGGTACTCCCTGCAGTTCTGGATAGACGAAAGATCATACGCACAAAACAATGAACAATTGGCTCTGTACCTTGCCCTGATACTACCCTTCGGTTTTTTCACCTTAAGCCTGCATTTCTTACTGCTTAGCCTGACGCAATCACTCACTGCGAAAGCGCCATGATTGTCATACTTTTTTTATTAATTGCACTTGCACTACTGGGCTTACCTCTTTTTATCGCATTAGGGGCCGGTGGAATTTACGCCAGCTTTGAATCGGGCCTCGATCCCAGCGGCCTGATTATTGAACTTTATCGCCTTGCCAATCAGCCCAACTTAATTACCATCCCTCTATTTACACTTGCCGGCATGACCATGGCTGCCGGTGGTGGGCCAACCCGCTTAATAAAACTATTTAATGCGATGCTTGGCTGGATGCCCGGTGGACTGGCCATGGCCGCGATTGTTTCGTGTGCTTTTTTCACCGCCTTTACCGGTGCTTCTGGCGTCACTATTATTGCGCTAGGTGGTTTACTCTACCCCCTTTTTATACAGTCTAACTATTCAGAAAAATTCTCATTAGGCCTGCTTACTTCATCGGGGTCACTGGGTTTGCTTTTCCCGCCGAGCCTGGCCATCCTTTTGTATGGCATTGTCTCAGGCACAAATATTGATGAGCTTTTTTTAGCCGGCATTGTACCTGGCCTTATTTTGTTAATTTTACTTTCTTTATACAGTTACAAATCTGCACTTGCCTGGCACAAACCCACTAATCCGTTTTCATTTCAAACTCTATTGTCAGCAGCCAAAGAAAGCATCTGGGATATATTTTTACCCGTCCTGGTAATGATTGGAATATTTGGCGGCTTTGTAACCGTTAGCGAAGCAGCCGCAGTAACGGCTACCTATGCACTCTTTATAGAAACAGTAATTTACAAACAAATAAAACTAAAAACTGATTTACCCAATATCTTAGTTGATACAGCAAAACTAGTAGGCAGTATTTTAATTATATTAGGTGTTGCCATGGGCTTAACTAATATTTTAATAGATAGCCAATTACCATCAAGGCTACTTGGTTTTACAGAAAACTATATAGATAGCCAATTACAATTTTTGCTAGCACTTAATGTCTTTTTATTATTAATAGGTGCAATGATGGATATTTTTTCCGCCATCGTTGTAGTCGTCCCCTTAATTATGCCGCTAGCCAATCGCTACAATGTCGACCCTGTCCATTTAGGTATTATATTTTTAGCCAATTTAGAAATAGGCTATATGACACCACCGGTCGGCATCAACCTGTTTATTGCATCACAACGTTTTGGTAAAAGTATTTTTACTTTGTTCCAATCCGCTATGCCATTTCTTGTAATCATGCTTATCTGGTTACTTATGATATCCTACATTCCCAGCTTAACTCTTTGGTGGAAATAACGTGCCCGGCAAATTAATAGAACCTAAAGTTATAACCGACTTTAATAACAAACCTGTGGCAATGCTGCCTATTGGCTTTTATTTTGATGATACACGCTGGGAAACCATCTGGTCTGAGTATGACAAAAAAGGCGAATCTTTAACTATGGAAGATTTACGACGCCTTTTCCCTGATGATGATTCATTAAATGCTCAACCACTAAATCGCGTTGTCGGTCAGTCTGCAAAAGAATTTCGTAAAGACAATCAAAAGACATAAATCTATTTAACAATTTACAAAAGTGAACATATTATGAGTTGGTGGGGAAAAGTAATTGGTGGTGGTTTTGGCTTTATGTTTGGCGGGCCTTTAGGCGCACTAGCCGGCATGGCGATGGGTCACCAGTTTGATAAAGGACTCAATATTACTGAACTAGAGTCCGGCAATACAGAACGTGTTCAGCTGGCATTCTTTACCGCTACGTTTTCTGTTATGGGGTATCTAGCCAAAGCTGATGGCCAGGTTTCCAAAAGTGAAATTCAAATGGCGCAGAACATCATGGCGCAAATGAATTTAAACCCGGAACAACGCAAGGCCGCTATTGAACTTTTTAATAAGGGCAAACAGGATAACTTTGAGCTTGACGCCATACTCCTTCAATTCAAACAGGAGTGTCATCGTCGTACCAACTTATTACAAATGTTTCTGGAGATATTAATCGCCACTGCGTTTGCTGATAACTCTTTTGATAAAGCCGAGCATGCCGCGTTACAACATATAGCCGCAAGCATCGGTTTTAATGCGCAACAATTAGACCACTTGATTAGTATGGTTACCGCGCAACAACAATCACACAAGCAAACAGCTCAACCTAGCATCGATAATGCCTATGCCGTTTTAGGGGTAGAAAAAGATATTTCAGACGCCGATTTAAAAAGGGCTTACCGCCGCCTGATGAGCCAGCACCACCCCGACAAACTGGTCTCCAAAGGCCTGCCAGAAGAAATGATAAAGCTCGCCAACGAGAAAACCACTGAGATAAAATCCGCCTATGAGCAAATAAAAAATAGCCGGAAATAATAAAGCTGCTTCTCAGCTTTTAGGTGATAGACTCTGGTGTTCAAGTGACCATATTAAAAAACATAACTGGTATAAATAATGGAAATTCAAGGCCCATTTACAATTGCGATTAACGATAACAGTGAAACAGGCTTACGCGAGCTTCACCTCGGATTTAAGCCAGGCTTTCAACAGCAAGAACTTGCAGAACGCCTTACAACACTAAATGAGTACCTAACTGATTTAAATAATGACATTTCGACCGAGACTGACCCTAACAATCAACAGGGGATGATTTTGATTGCTCAGGTTGCCCAGGAGTTATACCCGCACCTGGAATCTAACGAAATTCCATTAGAAGAAACGATTGTGATTGAAGTTGGTCCCAGCCAGTCTTCACCTTTTGATGATTTACTACGTGGCGCTACTCTAAAATAACTTTAGCAACACCTCTTTAGCCTTATTAATTTGTACCGCTAAATAATCAGAACCACCCCGATCCGGGTGTAGTTTTTGCATTAAACACTTATGCGCTTTAATAATTTCTGCCTTTGTCGCTGAATCAGACACACCAAGCACATCTCTGGCTTGCTGCTCCGTCATAGCAGACGAATCAGCAGTGTATTGCGATGCCTGTTCGTTATCTGGCTTCCACTCCGGATGCATTCGCTGCATATATGCCATTAACAGCGCAGCCGATTCTCCATCCTGTTGCTGATACTCCTGCATTAACTCAGAAAGCTGAGCAATGCTCATGGACTGTAGTTTCTCACCCTGATAACGCCCCTCCAGCACGATTCCCTGCAATTCGCCACTCAATATATTAATTTGTAGACTCAAAAATCGAGTTTGCATACTGGACTGCTTATTTTGTTGATAGCGCCTAAAATAGGGTGAAATTGCCGGCCACAGTCCCATTACAAGCCTCACCGCACGGGGTGCCAGAGTTAATAAAGCCCCAATAGCCGCGGCCAACCAATGTAAGCGCCCCGTTGCGGCCAATACCAGCAAGGCGACAATCAGCGCAACGACGATCAGTTTTTTAGACCACTTTTTTCTATCTTCTGCATCTAGTTGCTTAAAGCGATATATAGCGTAGATCAGCCCACACAAAAGCAACAGAGCAATAATAATTCGGGGCAAACTTTACTCCTAAAATACACGACCTCAACACCTAATAAAGGTCTATTGATATTTAATTTATCGATTTAAAATAATACTGATAATTCCATACATTCACTAGTGATTATTAGCAAGCCGAAGCATTTAAACTTACATATTATCAGCTCAAGAAAACCCTTTATTGGCCGATACCCATACTAAACCCTTAATGCATGTGCTACCCCATATGCATGAGCAACAATAAAAACATTAATATTTCTCAGGGCTTCCTATGAATAAACTTTCGCTTAGACACCAGGTATGGGCAGGCTTTGCCATTATGCTGATCCTTATCGCAATCAGCTCAGCAACGTCTATTTTCAACTTAAACAACCTTAACGATCAGGCAAAGCACATAATTGATGAAGCCCAGCCGACCATGGTCGAAGCATTAAATATACGCACGGAGCTTAGCAATACGGCGAAAAACATTAACGCTTATATAGTTAGCCAGCAAGCTTCCGATAAAGCCGAAATTTCAAATAGCATTAATCAGCTAAACGGCTATTTCAAGCAATTCATCCAGCGCCCAAATATCGTTAATGACACAGAACTTTTACAAATCACCAATGAAATAAATACCTCTTTTGATGAATTCAAAACGCTATCCAATCAAATTGAATACCTGGTAGAAAACCCCGTTGAAAATTTTCCAGCTATAAAAATAGCTGAATCCCAATTAAACCCACTTTCTAAATCTATACTCACCTCGTTAGATCATGCCATTAATTCCGAACTAGAAGAAGAAAATAGCTCAGAACGAAAAGCACTGCTCTATGAATTAGCCGACTTACGTTACAACTGGATGAACATCATCACATCCAACCGTGCTTTTCTTGCCAACCCTACCATGACTTCTCATGAACAAATGAAGTCGTATATTATCTTATTTAAAAAACAGCTGACTTCAATTCAAAAAAGATCCAGCATATTCACTCTGGAACAGGAAGAAGCTGTTGCCAACATTACACGTAACACAATTGCCCATTTCAAGTTTTTGAAAAAAATATACAAGCTATACAAATCAAACAACTGGAGAAAAGATCAAAGCCTGCTTAAAAATGAAATCAAGCCACTAATTGAAGGCATTTCGAATAAACTGAATATTATTGTTAGCCAACAACAAAGTACGAGTGAGAGTCTATCTGAAAACTTACTTGCACAAATAAGCAGCTCAATTTTCATTACACTATCAATTTTAGCCTTCGCAATAGTAGCCGGTATAACTATCGCCTGGTCTAACACCAAACAAATACGCACTATTGTTGTTGAAATATCAAACAGTCTGAAACACTTATCTAATGGTGAATTTGGCTTTAAGCTGAATGAAAACAGAAAGGGTGAGGTCGGCAAAGTCGCATTAACTATAAATGAGTTCTCCAATCAGCTTGAAAGCATGATCTCCGAACTCACACAATCTGTTGATAACTTACAAAGAGCATCAACAGATATGTCGAGCACCGTGTCTGAGACATCAGAAAATATTTTACTGCAACATAGAGAAACGGAGATGGTAGCAACGGCTGTGGAAGAAATGACAGCTACTGCTCAGGAAGTTGCAAGAAGCGCTTCAACTGCCGCAACCTCAGCTCGCCATGCAAATGAACTTACAACATCTGGTGCATTAATTTCAACTGAAGCAATGGGCGGCATCAGTCATTTGGTCAATGACCTTAATAATGCATCCGATGTTGTACAAACACTACGCGATGAATCAAACAACATAAGCATTGTACTGGATGTTATCCGAGACATTTCAGAGCAAACAAATTTACTAGCCTTAAATGCCGCAATAGAGGCAGCCCGCGCAGGCGAACAAGGTCGTGGATTTGCCGTTGTAGCTGATGAAGTGCGCACCCTCGCAAGCAGAACACAGGAATCTACAGATAATATTCGAGAGAAGATTGAGGAATTACAGCATGGAGCAAGCAATGCCGTGTCGGTAATGGAAAATGCAATTAAAGAAGCTAATACGAATAATGATCAGGTAGAAAATGTTGCTGAATCACTCGGTGAAATTGCTGGTGAAATTCAAAGCATCAATGCCCAGCTAGATCAAATTGCAGCTGCTTCAGAACAACAGAGTGCCACGTCTGAAGAAATCAGCCGCAATGTCACCTCTATTAGCAATCTGGCGGAAAAAACAGTTCAGGGGACAGCACAGGCCAAATCGGCTGAAGACAGCTTATCTATGGTTACTCAAAGTATTGAGAATGTTATTTCTAAATTTAAATCTTAGCTAATTATTTATTTGTATTGTAAATAATTATAACTTTCTGACCCGGATAAATCAGATCCGGGTCTTCAATTTTACTTAGCCTTGCCAACTCAGGATATTTCCAGGGATCGTTCACATATCTTTTAGCTATATCCCAAAGTGTATCGCCTGCAATAACAACATGCACACTTCTAAGTGTCTTAATCACTTTACCAGTCGTTATTTCTTTTGATTGTAGTGGCTGAAAACTTTCAAGCTCCTGCAATGAGTTAGAAGCTTCTTTTCCATTGGGATTATCTTCGCGCATGTGAACAGCAGCCGTATCCTTACTCATTTCCACTACAACTGTATCAATATTCGTGTTTTCTTCAACCCTATCTGCTGAGCTAAAATCATCCTCCACAACATCCACTCGTTCAAGCTGCTCTACAAAGTCTTCTGTATAACTTTCTTTGCCCTCCTCTGCTTCACTACCATCCAGACTTTCAATCTCTGAATAACCTGAAGATATCTCTTCTTCAAAGTCATTTATAACAATAACTATCCCTTCATCTGTTTCCGATATATCCACTGAACCATCACTGTAATCAGGTAACACATTCGTATCATTCGTATAATCATCATTATTATTTAAGACAGAGGAACTGTAACTCTTAACCAGAACTTTTTTATCGCGACTATTATTTTCGGACTCACTTGAAATATCACTAAACACACCTGAAAACTCGATCACGTAAACTGATACTGCCAAAAGACTTAACGCCAACAACGAAAACCATAACACGTCATTACTCGTTCTTTCTGTCGCTGTTTTTTCTTTTCTTTCAGATGGAGATAAATATTCACTCTTCTGCGTTAATATTATTTCAGGTTTTTTATTTTCTTTTCTATCTAATTTTATATTTACCTGATGATTGACAGGTTTTACAGGTCGCGCCACAGGATCACGCAAGGTTGCTTCACTTTTAATTCCATTTGAACTTTGAAGCGGAACTTCTTTAGCTAATGCTTTATTAAGCTCTTTCTTTTCACCCAAAGAATCTTTAGAGATAATTTTTTTATTGGTTTCAGTAGTTTTAGTAATATCTTTTTCGGCTCCTGAATTTGATATTACTTCATCTATCGACTTATTGTTGCTTTTAACATTTTTTGTACAAGCACTTTTTTCATTAAAAACTTTATCCGTTCGAGAATTCCCAACACCTGCTTTAACCGAAGCATTCTTTGCCGAATCATAATTCTCCTGTTTTTTTATTCTGGCCTCCATCGATTTAATGTTTTCGATATGAGCTCGCAAATATCCAGTTGTTTTAAATTTATCCAGATTTTCAAGATCTGCATACAACCTTATACCTTCATCTCGAATCAATGTCCGACTAAAGACCTCTCTCGGCACATGCGCTGGCAACTGACTCCAGCCTTTTTCAGGAAAACTGATGACATCTTCAATCTCATCCACCCAAAACCCCACGTAACCGCCCGTAGCTTCTGAAATAACAATTCTTCCTGGGGATTTTCTGTCCGCTGCATCCACGCCAAACCTAACACGCAAATCAACTACTCGAACCATGCCATGCATTGATTTAAACATACCGGGTTCTGCTTCATTCGCTCCCGGTAAAGAACTGAGATTTGGTGGAATGATTATAGATTCGACAGGCAGCGTTGGCGAACAAACCAATACAGGCCCAACTTTGTAGAGTAATAACGCATTTGAATTAATAATATTATGCACTGACGAGTCTATTCCAGATAACGCTTTTGCCATTTAGTGTATAGCTGCCAGGTATACTCTGTATATTCTTCCTTTGTCTTAAACTGGGCTGGATCAATTGCATCAAAAACATAATAATTTGCAGTACTATTTTCCGTATTTAAAAAATGATAGATCTTATCTAAAAGAGTATGTGGATCACGCCACTCAAAATCGTCCTGTGCCTCATAATGTAAAAATACAGGTAATATTGGAACACCTGTTTTCATAGACACATCGAAAGCCCCGTAGCGAAATGACTCAAAAATTCTCTTTCCCTTACACCCACCCTCCGGGTATAGGGCTATATTTTTACCTTTCATTACTTCATCAGCGATTTCTATCGCCGCCTGATTTCTGGACTCTCTGGACTCCCTTTTCACATACAGATTACCCGCAGCGCTTGAAATTCGACCTACAATCCACCAGTTCTTAACTTCCATTTTTGCCAGTGAATACACTTCAAACAATGCGGGAATACCAATATCTTCAAATGCCGAAGGATGGT
>Ga0316204_10011382_pt1 | contig 11150 bp, 9 predicted proteins | sample 6monrhotite_MG_2_FD_205661 | JGI IMG/M metagenome (GOLD analysis project Ga0316204, IMG submission 205661) | Microbial mat bacterial communities from mineral coupon in-situ incubated in ocean water Damariscotta River, Maine, United States -... | ecosystem: Environmental > Aquatic > Marine >...
GGATGCGACGACAACCTCCGCTTCGTGGCCGCCGTGTGTGCACCAGACGCATTCGCAATCAATATGGTTGCAGCTTGGGTCCGCGAGCGGTGCGCGATACCAGCGTCGCGCAAGCGGAAGCAGCAGACGTTTGGGCCAGGAGAGCCGGTAAGCCCGTTCCAGCAAGTGGCCAGCATCGCGTTTCGCCAATTTTCTGAGGGCCAGGGTCATACCCGTCTCGCCCGCCAGATTGAAGACAAAACGGTTAACGATGCCCGCGTGCATCCAGGGGGCCAATTCACGCTGCCACAGCACGCCATAGTCACTGCCATCACGGATTGCGCGTGCCGCGAGCACACCCGACCGTATCGCATACCGCATGCCGAACCCCGCCAGGGCGTCCTGAAAGCCTGCCTGCTCGCCGATGACCGGATGGCTGCCTTGCACGCCGGTTTCCGCCAGACGCACGTTGCCGAAGCCGCCGAAGGGGCGCGGGTTACGCATTTGCAGCCCGGCTCTACGGGTAAAGAAGTCTTCGGTCGCGGCCAGATGTTTCGCCTGATCACGGAAGCCGGTGAACAGGCAGGTCGCTACCGTTCCGCGCCCTCCGTGAACCAGCAGATAGGCGTAGCCACCGGGCGCGAGCCGACGCCCCAAAGCGAGCCAGGCCCCATCCGCCATGTCAGTTTCAAACACCTTCCCGACAGCGATGATGCCGGCCTGCCGCGGACCGGTGGAGAGCACGCCGGTGTGCTCAAGTTTGCGAACCCGGTCATTGAAGCGTACCTCGGCCCCTGCCGCACGGGCCTGATCCAGCAACGCGCGGTCCAGCGTTCCCGCCGCCCGGCCGCGCCGGACAAGATAGAACAGCGGCCGCTGCCCTCGTACCGGGTATCGGCGTCCGCGCGGGTCGAATACCGTTCCGCTGTCAAAAGGATGACATTCGAAATCCGGTGCGATGCCAGCGGCGCGCATTTCAGTCAAAACATCTTCGGCGCGCGACCAGTTTTCTAGACCCTGAAAGTCGTCGTGAAACCGGTGCCCAACATCTGAATGCCACTCGCGCACCACGACCCTGCGCCCCGCCCGCGCCAGCACAATGGCGCAGGCCAGACCCGATGGCCCGGCACCGACAACTGTAATGTGATCTCGGGCCGCCACGTCAGGCATCCTTTTCCTCACCGGTGCCATTCACCAGGGCCGATGCCAAATTGCAGGAATTCCAATTCATCAACCAAACCTCCCCAAACATCGCGCCGCCCAAGACGCCGCTGCACCATCAAAATCGGTAGCTAATGGTTATTAGACGCCGCTTTGGTGGGCGCGTTACAGTTTTGGGTGGTTTTCGGGTGTCTCGGGGTATCGGATTGGCGATGGCAAATCCTGATTTTCAGTCCATGGTCAAACTGGCCAGTTTTTCCATTTTGCCGGGATGGCAGGCGCAATCGTCAAAGCCATGCTCGGGGCAACTGATGCAGGCGGCCAAAAGCAGGTTTTTCAGCGCCAGCCGTGCACGGTGCAGGCGCACACCGAATGCGCCGCGGCTGATGCCCAATTCCGCGGCAACTATCGCGCGATCATCCTCTTCAAGATCAATCCGACGTATCAAATCCGCTTGATCCGCCCGCAAGAGCGGGAGCAGCGCAACCAAACATTTGCAAAGCGCGTCATACAGCGTATCAGCCCCCGGCTCGGTCTGATCGGACAGGAGTTCGGCTTCGAACGCGCTGACCAAATGATGATGGCGCCCTTCCTTTCTGAAGTGGTCAAGCAAGGTCGAGCGCAGGACCGCATAGAGCCACGCCAGGATCCCGTCGTCAGTTTCGGCGCGCATCCCCCAGGACCGGGTCAGCACATTGACGCTGAAGGCCTGCAAGACATCGTCGGCATCGGCACGGTTTTTCAGGCGGCGCACCAGATAGCCCAGAAATGCCTGCCGGTTGTGGGCCAGCGCGGCCACGACCACAGGATCGTGCAAATCCGGCATGTCGGAAACAGGTGGTCTTTTTGTCATGGCCGGTCATCCTTGTCGAAGCCCACGGGTAAGCATACTTGGATGGACACTTTTCCTGAAAACTGCAAGCCCGTCAGCCCCAATCAGAAATGGACCGCGCGGGGTCAGCCGGAGGCAGCTGAGATCAAATGCCCCAAGCCCAATTGGCCCGGCTGGCCGTGACTGTTCAGGTTGAAAAATAGATTGAACACCCTGCTCATTTGGTGGTGGGTAGGATAGAATTTACCTATTCTAGGGGCGCACATGATAAAAAGCCAATTCACCTTAAAGCAGCTCGAAGCGTTTGTGCTGGTCGTTGACACGGGCACGTTTCGCAAAGCTGCGGCAGCACTTGGGACGACTCAGCCAAATATCTCTGCAAGAATATCTTCGTTGGAAAAGTCGCTTGATGTCGTCTTGATGCACCGTGATGCAGGATCGGTCCGGCTGACGGAAGAAGGGACCAAATTGGTTGCTGCGGCTCGGCAGGTGATCTGGTCAGGCGAGGCCCTGCTGGAAGAAGCCAAACGGCAGGATTTGATCAAGGAGCGAATGCGGCTGGGCGTGACCGAGTTGATTGCCTGCACATGGCTGCATGAATTTCTGCGCGCGTTCAAACAGTCATATCCGGCAGTCAATGTTGAACTCCAGGTTGATCTGTCCCGCGAAATTGATCGAAGCCTGGCGCGAGGACTCCTTGATCTGGCCATTCAGACGGCACCGTTTTCGACGGAAGTTGGCGGGGAAATTGGGCTGGGTCGGTATGCGTATGTTTGGGTTGCAGCACCGGAATTGGCGCAGCGCTTTGGTCAGGCGTCAAAGTTGCAGGATATGTTTGGTCATTCAATTCTGACCCATGCAAGGCATTCAAAGGCCTCTCGGGAGCTCGCCCATTTTGCCGAAGCAAACAACCTGTCCAAGGATCAGATTGTGCATTCCAACAGTTTGGCCTCTTGCGTGCCGATGGCGGTAGATGGGATGGGCATCGCGCTCTTGCCTCTTCAAATTGTACGCACAGAAATTTCTATGGGCCGCCTGATTGAGCTTTCCGCAGACTGGCACCCCAGCGAGCTTGAAGTGTTTGCGCGCTTTGATGACAAACGAGTGCCTCGATTTGTGCGGCACGCAGCGCTGATAGCGAGCCAAACTTCCGCGCAATCCAAAGGATAATAAAAAGTAATCACCCTTAGAAAAAATAAGAATTTTTAGCTCTCTTCGAGAAAGCGTAGGTTTGGATGAAGGAGGCGCTCGAGATTCGATCTTGATGCTTTTCGCATTGCAATTTGAAAGGAACGTCGAGGATGAGAACTTCTTTGATCCGTCTGGGTGCGGATATTGGCGGGACGTTTACGGATGTTGTCCTTGAAAAAGACGGTGCAGTCTTTTCCACCAAGGTTCTGACCACTTACGGGGCACCGGAAAACGCAATTATCGATGGCATGCATCAAGTCTGCGCAAAGGCCGGCGTCGGCCCCGATCAGATTGATCAGATCATCCACGGGACCACGCTTGCCACCAATGCGCTGATCGAGCGGCGCGGTGCCAAGACGGCATTGATCACCACGCAGGGTTTTCGCGATGTGATCGAGATGCGGACAGAGTCGCGGTTTGAACAATACGATCTCAACCTGACACTGCCCGAACCTTTGTTGCCGCGTCAGTTCCGCTTTACCGTGAGTGAACGCGTAAATGCCAAAGGTGAAGTGATGATCGACCTTGACCGCGCCGAGGTCGAAGCTGTCGTCGACCAGATTGGCAAAGCCGGTTTTGAAAGCGTCGCAGTTGGGCTGATCCATTCCTATCTGAACCCTGCGCATGAAGGCATGGTGCGTGATGTTTTGGCTGAACGGTTGCCAGATGTCGCGGTTTCGATTTCGTCTGAAGTGTCACCGCAGATGCGGGAGTATGAGCGGTTCAATACGGTCGTAGCAAACGCCTATATCAAACCGTTGATGGCCTCCTACCTTGGTCGCCTCGAAGAGCGGCTCAAGGATGAGGGCGTGGGCTGTCGTGTTTTCCTCATGCACTCTGGGGGTGGTATTATCTCGATCCAGAATGCTGCGGATTTTCCCGTGCGGCTGGTTGAATCCGGTCCTGCGGGGGGGGCGGTGTTCGCGGCGCATATTGCCGCGCGCTACGGCATCGACAAGGTTCTCAGTTTTGATATGGGCGGTACAACTGCCAAGATTTGCCTGATCAAAAATCAGACTCCAAAAACCAGCCGTGTGTTTGAGGTGGCCCGCACGTACCGGTTCAAGAAAGGGTCGGGGATGCCGATCTCCATTCCTGTGATCGATATGGTGGAAATTGGTGCGGGAGGTGGGTCGCTGGCCCACGTGGACAGCATGCGCCAGATCCGCGTTGGGCCTGAAAGTGCAGGCTCTGAACCCGGACCTGCGTGTTACGGACGTGGGGGCGAACGCCCCGGCGTGACGGATGCGGACCTTGTTCTGGGCAAGCTGGATGCGGATAATTTTGCAGGTGGCTCGATAAAGCTTCATGCCGATCAATCGCAGACCGCACTGTCTGCGCATGTGGGCAAGATTTTGGATATGGACGCGGTTGAGGCCGCCTTTGGTGTCGCCGAAGTGGTCGACGAAAACATGGCAAATGCCGCGCGGGTCCATGCCGTTGAGAATGGCGAAGACCTGTCCGAATTCACCATGATCGCCTTTGGTGGCGCGGCTCCGCTTCATGCGGGTCGGCTGTGCGAAAAGCTGGGCGTTGACCGCTTGTTGGTGCCGCCCGGAGCGGGCGTTGGATCGGCCATCGGGTTTTTACGTGCGCCCTATAGTTTCGAGGCGAACCGTTCTGTCTATATGAAGCTCAGCGATTTTGACCCTGATGTCATCCGCAGGCTGCTCACGGACCTTCGGACCGAAGCGAAAGGCTTTGTACGCACCTGCGATGCGCATGCGGAAATTGTGTCGGAGTTCAAAGTCTACATGCGGTATTCGGGGCAAGGATGGGAAATTCCCATCGAGTTGACCGAAGATCAGGCGATGAACCCGGACGCCGCTACATTTGAGGCGCGCTTTGAAGAGGACTACACAAAGCTCTTCGGGCGTACGGTGTCTGGAATGGATATTGAAATCACTGTCTGGTCAGTCAATGCCACAACGCTTGTGGAGGCTGTGACGCCCGTCGACTCTGCACAGCCAAGCGGGCCTGCCGAGGCGCACGGCAACCGCGAATTGTTCGATGCAGCCGCAGGCAAGTTTCTGACGTCCAAAATTGTCGATCGCATGGAAATGCAAACCGGACAGCGCGCGCACGGCCCCGCCGCCATTGTCGAAGATGAAACCACCATCATCGTACCTGCAAGCCGTGATGCCATCCGCCAACCGGATGGCTGCATTGATGTCTGGATCAAAGGGAAGGGAGCCGCATAATGGTACAAGAGCATTCCAAAGTCGCGTATCAAGTCATGTGGAACCGCCTGATTTCGGTGGTCGAAGAACAGGCACAAGCGTTGGTGCGGACCGCGTTTTCCACATCCGTGCGCGAGGCTGGGGACTTGTCTGCCGGCGTCTACGACACTCACGGTAATATGCTGGCCCAAGCGGTCACGGGCACGCCGGGCCACGTGAACGCAATGGCAGATGCGGTTGCGCATTTCATTCGCCGCATTGGCCGACAGAACATCTTTGACGGTGACATCTATATCACAAATGATCCGTGGGAGGGCACCGGCCATCTGCACGACATCACCATGGTGACGCCGTCCTTTCACAAGGGGGTGCTGGTTGGATTTTTTGCCTGCACCGCGCATATCGTCGACATTGGCGGGCGTGGTTTTGGGGCCGATGCGCAAAGCATCTACGAAGAAGGCCTGCAAATCCCCATCATGAAATTCGCTGAAAAAGGCGACGTGGATGAGACCCTAAGTCGCATCATTCGTGGCAACGTGCGCGAGCCCGATCAATTGATTGGCGATATTTATGCGCTTGCCACCTGCAACGAAATTGGCCACCGTCGCTTGATCGAAATGATGACCGAATTCAACCTCGAACATCTGGATGGCATCGCCGAATTCATCTTGGAGAACTCCCGCCGCGCAACGATTGAAGCGATTGCTGCCTTGCCACGTCTGTCAGCCGACGGTGAAATGACGGTCGATGGTTTCGACACACCGATTACCCTCAAAGTCAAAGTGACGGTGCATGCAGATCGGATCGTCTCTGACTTCACCGGCTCGTCTGGTTTGGACAAAAAAGGCATCAACTGTCCGCTGGTCTACGCCAAAGCCTATGCCTGCTATGCACTCAAAGTGGCAATTGCGCCGGAAATCCCGAATAATGCCGCATCTCTGGCCCCTTTCGAGATTGAGGCGCCCGCAAATTCCATTGTGAATGCACAACATCCTGCGCCAGTCGCATTGCGCCATATCGTCGGTCACTTTGTACCTGACACGGTCTATGCTGCCTTTGATAAAATCGTGCCGGGTCTGGTACCTGCTGAGGGGGCAGGGTGCCTGTGCAACTTCCAGGTCTCGCTGCGCCCGCGCACCGATGTGCCGGCCCCCGCCAAAGCGCGCAGGTCCGAAGTGTTGACCTTTAATTCCGGTGGATCAGGTGCGCGGCCTGAGTTTGACGGGCTGAACGCAACGGCATTCCCTTCTGGCGTTATGACTATGCCCATTGAGGCGACGGAACATGCCGGTCCAGTTATCATCTGGCGCAAGGAGCTGCGCCCCGACAGCGGTGGCGCTGGAAAGACGCGCGGCGGCTTGGGCCAGTATATGGAAGTCGGCGCGATGGAGGGTCACGAATTCGACATCCAAGCCATGTTTGACCGGGTGGATCACCCCGCGCGCGGACGACGCGGCGGGATGGCCGGAGCCAGCACCACAATCGCCCGAGATGACGGCACCGCGATGAACGGCAAGGGCAAACAATTCGTGCCGCATGGGCGCAAGGTCGTGATGGCCTTCCCTGGCGGTGCCGGTTACGGTGCGCCCTCCGAACGGCCCAAAGAGCTGGTGCTCCGTGATCTGGCGCGTGGGTATATCTCTGCCGAAACAGCCGCCCGTGACTACGGATTGGTCGAGCATGAGATCAAAGCAGTGCAGGACGCTTTAGCAAAAGGGGAAATCGCCTAATGTCTGGACAATCGCAAAGCCCGCAAAAAGAAATGCTATGATGCCGTGAGGGTTGGGGGCGCTATCCTGGGCGCGCTGAAAGATGCGGATTTGGTCGCTCACATGGGCGCCTATGCGGATGAAGGTCCGCTTGAAAAACTGTTGGGGCCGAACATTTTCGGGGCTTTCAACATCCGGGAGGCCGCCCATCAGAACGTTCTCAACCGAGCGGTCTAGGACAGCTCGATCCACGCAGTTGGCATGCATCCAAAGACGGACCCTGTTTGTAGTGGTTCAGATGTGATCTGACAGTTGGCCGTTTTTCAGGCGGCATCAAACCGCGACAGGTCCAGTCTGCGCCAGCTCGGATGACGTGGTCCGCCATCGCTGCCAGAACCGTCGGTGCATCAATCCGGAACACCTGCTGCTCGGGACCCACGCGGAGAACCGGCAGGATGATCGGGACTATGAAGCCAACGGGGTGGACTTTCGGTTCCTATGACCCGCTCCGCGGGCAAGCCCGACCCCGCCGAACCAAGGCGATACCCGCGCGGGAGCATCAGGAGGGGCACTTTCGCCCCTCTCGGAGCTCCGGGCATCAACGACGAAAGGATGAAAGAGTGGTGGCTGGGATGGTAGGAAACCTTGACGGTCCATGATCTCAGAGGGCTTTTTGACCGCGGCTACCGGTTTGGGGCACTTTCGGGGGCAAAAACGGAAAAGAAGGGTGGTGCGGGTGCCCCTCGATCGACCTCGGCTGCGGCTCTCCCCCGGAGCGACGCGGAGGGGGCCTCAGGCTGCCGGACCGCCTCCCGGACACCCAAGAAGCAACAATCACCCCGGCACCCTCGGGCAGACCTCACCGTCGCCGTCCGGGACCCCCACCAGCCCGGTCGCCGCCCCGACACCCCCAAGGACCCCTCTCCGGACGCCCTCCGGCGGGGGCGATCGAGCTCTCCGGGGAATAGGGGTAAGTAATGGGAGGAGGGTCAGAGAGAGGGAGAGGGGGGTACGGACAGCCCCCCCGGTCCCGGTCCCCCCTGAGGATGACCTACCCCCGAGAGGCCGCCTGGGGGGGAGCGAGCCCGATCGGCGGCGGCTCCTGACCGGCCGGTACGACGCGGGGTCGGTTAGCGCGACCTTGCGGGCCGGGGGCGCAACGTGCGGCGTTTTCGATGTGCCGATGACGGCTATGCGGGACTTTTCGGTCGTTCGGTCTTTCTCCCATTCCAGACGTGAACGGCCCTTTCCTGCCGTTGGCGAACGAGTCAAGATGCTGCGGTCGCAGCCCGCATAGCCGCCATACGCCGCACCCGCACAATCTGGTGAACGGCGAAATCACAGATCGCGGACATAGGGTGAATTCGCTGCGTTTGCGTAAGAGGCTGCTTTCGTACGCTTTCCCGACCTTCACTTTGAATTGCACACAAGTTGCACGCCTTCGGTGGGTATGACCCTGATCCAGCGAGAAAGTCTGTCCATTCCTCCAGAGTCGATTTGTCGCGTCCAGTCGGTGACTGATGAAAGTATGATAAGCGTAACCATAAACTGCATGATTTATGATACTTGAAATATCAATGTCAATAAACTAAGTATGGTTTATCCCATTCAGGATATGCCTCATGATCACCGGCCCCCAGATGCGCGCGGCGCGTGCCCTTCTCGGCATCGACCAGAAAACCCTGGCCGAACTGTCCGGGCTGTCCGTTCCGACCATTCAGCGAATGGAGGCCAGCACCGGAAACGTGCGCGGCGTGGTCGACAGCCTGACCAAGGTCGTCGCTGCACTGGAACTCGCCGGTGTCGAACTGATCGGTGAAGGGACCCCCAGCACGGCAGGCGGACGCGGCGTTCGCCTGAAGCCTCCACCCCCGAAACACTGACCAAGGACTTCGCGACGGCGACCGCCGACGACATGCCGACGATCCCGCCGCAACCCATTCAAGGTGCGGCCCCAGATGAAAAACCAGACCAGACAGACCGGCGATACGCCCAGCTTCGCCGACCTCTACACCCCGAAACTTGTGACCGTCCTGCGCGAGGGCTACGGGCTGACGCATTTGCGGGCGGATGCCATTGCCGGGCTGACCGTCGCCATCGTGGCGCTGCCGCTCTCCATGGCGATCGCCATCGCTTCGGGCGCAACCCCGGCGCAGGGGCTCTATACCGCCATTGTCGGTGGCTTTCTCGTCTCTCTGCTCGGCGGATCGCGGTTCCAGATCGGCGGGCCTGCGGGCGCCTTCATCGTGCTGGTGGCCGCGACGGTCGCGCAACACGGGATGGAGGGACTGATCCTTGCGACCTTTCTCTCGGGCCTGATGCTGGCGGCCGTCGGCTTTCTGCGGCTTGGCACCTTCATCAAGTTCATTCCCTTCCCGGTGACAGTCGGCTTCACGGCCGGGATCGCGGTCATCATCTTCGCGAGCCAGATCAAGGAACTCTTCGGCCTGACGCTGGATCATGAACCGGGCGAGTTGCTCGAGAAGCTCCCGGCTCTGTGGGAGGCGCGTTCAAGCCTGACGCCTGCCGCTCTTCTCGTCTCAGCGGCGACGGTCGCGATCATCGTTGGGCTTCGCCGCTTGCGACCGCATTGGCCGGGCATGTTGATCGCGGTGGGCGTCGCGGCCCTGGCGACGGCGTTTCTGAACCTCCCGGTGCAGACGATTGGCACCAAGTTCGGTGGCATACCTTCGACCCTGCCAGCCCCTAGCCTGCCGGACCTGTCGGTCGAGAAGATCATGGCGGTTCTTCCGGCCGCGATCTCCTTCACGCTTCTGGGCGCCATCGAGTCGCTTCTCTCCGCCGTGGTCGCCGACGGCATGACCGGGCGTCGGCATCGGTCGAACTGCGAGCTTGTGGCGCAGGGCGCGGCCAATATCGGCTCGGCCTTCTTCGGCGGCTTTTGCGTCACGGGCACAATCGCACGGACTGCGACCAATGTGCGCTCAGGCGCGCATGGTCCGGTCGCGGGCATGCTGCACGCGCTTTTCATCCTGCTCTTCATGATGATCGCCGCGCCGCTCGCCGCCTACATTCCGCTGGCCGCACTCGCGGGTGTCCTCGCTGTGGTCGCCTGGAACATGATCGAGAAGCCCGCCATCGCCATCCTTGTGCGGTCGGGTTGGGGTGAGGCGACGGTTCTTGCCGCCACCTTCTTCCTGACCATCTTCCGTGACCTGACCGAGGCCATTGTGGCCGGCTTCGGCTTGGGTTCGGTCCTCTTCATCCAGCGCATGAGCAAGACCACCGCAATCGCCACACACTCGCCCTTCGTTGGACGGGACGAGGCGGATGACGCGGGATCGCGCGGCAGCTATGACGAAGAGGTCGCAGCGAACCCGGAGGTGGTGGTCTACCGCATCACCGGCGCGCTCTTCTTCGGCGTGACCGCTTCCATCGGCTCGGTACTCGACAGCATCCAGGACAGCCACAAGGCGCTCATCGTGGACTTCTCGGCGGTGCCCTTCCTGGACTCGACCGGCGCCAACATGATCGAGGGTCTCGCCCACAAGGCCCACAAACGCGGCGTCGCGCTCTGGCTCACAGGCGGCAGCCGAGACATTCAAAGAGTTTTCGTGACGCATGGTTTGAAACGGCCCCTCGTGCACTACGCGGCAAGCATCGAGGAGGCACTGGCAGCGATCACCGACGCCTCGGGCGATGCGCGGGAGGTGGCGTGATGCCGGGCGGCGCAGCGGAACGACGTCGCCGCCGCCAGAGGTTCGGGCCGGAAGAGCGCCGCCGGTTCGTGCTTTCCGCACTCGAACGCCCACGCACGCAGTCGGAATTGCGGGATGCGCTTGGCATGAGCAACAGCGGCATCCTGCATCTCCTGCGACGCCTTGAGCGTGACGGGCTCGTCCGTCCAGCTGAGCGGGTCGCCTGGACGCGGATATGGGAAAGAGCGGTAAGTGGCAATTTGCCAGACTAATGAGCCCAGTTCGCGCCTACTACTCAGGCCAAACTGGCCATCAGGCGAGGCCGCCTACGCTACAGCCCGAAGTCCCGCTAGATTACGCGATCGAGACATGAACATGCGCTGCACATGACGTCACATAAGCCACTGATATATAGCGGAAATAGACGCTATCCATCACG
>Ga0316204_10011384_pt1 | contig 11146 bp, 7 predicted proteins | sample 6monrhotite_MG_2_FD_205661 | JGI IMG/M metagenome (GOLD analysis project Ga0316204, IMG submission 205661) | Microbial mat bacterial communities from mineral coupon in-situ incubated in ocean water Damariscotta River, Maine, United States -... | ecosystem: Environmental > Aquatic > Marine >...
AGGTCACCATGGCCGCGACGGCGGTCATGGATCCGGGCGGGGCGGAAGGCTTTTATCCGACCGACACCACGGAACTGTGTGGAGCATTTGCGGTGTTGGCCAATTTGCTCACCTCTACCAATACCATCACGGGCGGAGATGGGGCTAAGACGACCAATGGGTCCAACCCACCCCAACAGCACAATTGCACCGCTGTGTTGACGGTGGCGTGGACGTACAAACAGGGGCGATCATCTAGCAATCTGGATCGGATTAAGGCGTTCAATTTCTTTTACGACAAAATTCCCGGTGTCAAATGGATCACGGGCGCGACGTTTAATGACGGCAGCGCCACAAATGTAAAGCTAATCGGCTTGGTGGGCGCTGACGATGCCGCCAAGGAAACGCAAAACGTAAAGAAATTGCGCACGGACGTGTTGAAGTGCGGGTGCTTGGCGGTGTTGCAACCTTACAAGTTCAATCCGCTGAAGCGGTATGTATCGTTTCCCAAGACCACCGCGCCGTTTTCGATTTTGCCGTTGGACCAAGCGCAAAAGACACCCCCACAAGCGCCGTGGCTGTTCAGCCCCGCGGCGTTTCGCGTGCCAGCCATTCCCAAAGAAGCTTATGACGGCATATTCAAGCTCTACACAGGCAAAATCCCAGACCTTCTGATGGACAGTCTGGAAAGTGTGCAGGGGTTGGTGAAAGCCAACAAGGTCGGCTTGATGACGATTTATGGATTGCACCAAGCCTATCATGGCGAACAGGCGCGGGTGATGGATGTTGTTAGCCTGGGCTTGTTGAAGGCGCTTGAAACCGCAACCCTCAAGGGCGTTGCGGTGGTGGTCGTGCATAAGGGCAATCTTGCGACCATCTTGTCGTCGAGCCTTTTGCAGCGCGACGATGTGAGCTTGCAGCGTTTGGATGACAGCATGACCCCAGAAAAATTGACCGCGTTGAGCAATGCGGTCGCCCCTCAATTGCTGATCTTGCACAGCGGCGCGCTGCCCAATCCGATGTTTCAGATGCTGTGCCAAGAAAGCACTTGGCCGATCGTGATCGAAGGCGCCAACACCACCAATATGGCGTTGGATTTGGGCATTCGCTCCCTTTCGGTGAACGTGTCATCGACGCCTTATTTCGAACCGAGTGAAGGGGCGCTGTGGAACATGGACCTGCTGGGCCAGTATGACGCGGCGACCCTTCGCTCCGCATGGTTGACTTTGAACATGGCGACAGGCTTGATGGTAACGCCCACAAACGGCAATCTTTCCAATGAAGTCGGCGTTTCAGCCAAAGAATTGAGTGTTGTCGGCGACAGCCAGGCATTGCTGCAAAATGCAAGTCAACGCAACGCGTTCATGGCGTCCGTTTTGGCTGGCGGCAAGGGCGCTGCGACCTACGCGGCGGCGATGAAGGACATGATGCGCAACCCATTGCTGGACCAAACCGCCGTTGCGCTGTTGAACTTAAAAGACGGCCCACCGTAAGCGAACAGGCTATACGCTCATCACGATTGCGTGAAAGGGGGGACAAACCCGGTGTGGAGATGCTAGATACAGGCACCGATCCCCAGGAATGAGCCCCACAATGGCCAAGCGCAAGACCTCTTCCAACCAACTGTTTTCACATCGTCCCTATTGGGCGCAGCGTTTCGGCACCGCGCCGTTCCTGCCGATGTCACGCGCTGAAATGGATGATATCGGCTGGGACAGCTGCGACATCATTTTGGTGACCGGCGACGCCTATGTCGATCACCCCAGCTTTGGCATGGCCATTATTGGTCGATTGTTGGAAGCCCAAGGCTTTCGCGTCGGCATTATTTCTCAGCCCGACTGGTCCAGCGCCGATGCGTTCAAAACCCTTGGTCCGCCCAACCTGTTTTGGGGCGTGACGGCGGGCAACATGGATTCCATGGTCAACCGCTACACGGCGGATAAAAAAATTCGTCACAACGACAGCTACACGCCAAACGACGAAGGCGGCAAACGCCCGGACCGATCCGTGGTCGTGTATGCCCAGCGCTGCCGTGAGGCCTATAAGGGTGTGCCGGTGGTGATCGGCGGGATCGAGGCGTCTTTGCGTCGCATCGCGCACTATGATTATTGGTCGGACAAGGTGCGCCGGTCCGTGCTGCCCGACAGCAAGGCCGACATCTTGGTTTACGGCAACGCCGAACGCGCCATCGTCGACATCGCGCACCGCGTGGCCAAGGGCGAAAGCCCCAAAGACATGCATGACATTCGCGGCACCGCGCACATGACCGACGGCGCGCCAGACGGCTATACCGTCATCGACATGACGGACCTGGATTTGGACAATCCCCACGACAAGACCGATATGGATATGACCGTGGTGCGCCTGCCCAGCTATGAGCAGGTCGGCGCTGACCCAGTTTTGTACGCCCAGGCGTCGCGTGTGCTGCACCAAGAAAGCAATGCAGGCAACGCGCGCGCGCTGATCCAGCGCCACGGCGAACGCGACGTGTGGTTGACCCAGCCGCCGATCCCGTTGAGCACGCCCGAAATGGATGGCGTGTATGGTTTGCCCTACGCCCGCGCGCCGCATCCCAGCTACGGCGATGCGCGCATTCCGGCGTGGGAAATGATCCGCTTTTCCGTCAACATCATGCGCGGTTGCTTCGGTGGGTGTTCGTTCTGTTCGATCACCGAGCACGAAGGCCGGGTGATCCAGAACCGATCTGAGGAATCCATCCTCAAAGAGATCGAAGACATCCGTGACAAGGTCGAAGGCTTCACCGGGCACATCTCCGATCTGGGCGGGCCGACCGCGAACATGTACCGGCTGGCGTGCAAGGACGATGAAATTCAAAAGGTCTGCCGCCGCCCGTCGTGCGTTTATCCTGACATCTGCAAAAATCTCGGCACCAATCACGATCCGCTGATCCATCTGTATCAAAAGGCCCGCGAGATCGAAGGCGTGAAAAAAATTCACATCGCATCGGGCCTGCGCTACGACTTGGCGGTGAAAAGCCCGGCCTATGTGAAGGAGTTGGTGACCCATCACGTCGGCGGCTATCTGAAGATCGCGCCCGAACACACCGAAGACGGGCCGCTTTCGAAAATGATGAAGCCGGGCATCGGCACCTATGACCGCTTCAAACAGATGTTCGACCAAGCCGCTAAGCAGGCGGGCAAAGAATATTACCTGATCCCGTACTTCATCGCCGCGCATCCCGGCACCACAGACGAAGACATGATGAATCTGGCGATCTGGCTCAAGCGCAACAAATTGCGCGCCGATCAGGTGCAGACGTTCTTGCCGTCGCCGATGTCGTTGTCGGCGGCGATGTATTATTCCGAACGCAACCCGATCAAGCCGATCCACCGCGAAGGCAGCGAAGTGGTGCACACCGCCAAGGGCCTTAAACAGCGCCGTCTGCATAAGGCGTTCTTGCGCTATCACGACGCGGAAAATTGGCCGCTGTTGCGCGAAGCTTTGATCAAGATGGGCCGCGAAGACCTGATCGGTCCATCGAAGAAACACCTCGTTCCCGCATGGCAGCCCAAAGGCACCGGCGGACGGTCTGGAGCGCATAAGGGCGCAAAGACGTTCTATACCCAACAAGCCGGTGAGGGGCGCCGTCCAGACAAACCGGGCAAACCATCTGGTGGTAAATCATCCGATGATCGCGCAAAACCGTCGCGTAGAAGGCCGTCCAAAAAACGCTAACGCAGATTTGGCGCATCCTTTGCATCAACTTTCCCGTGTAAGAGCGCGCACGGGCGGGTGCGATGATGGAAAGGGATCAAATCATGGATATCAATTCGGCATTGGCGCCCCGGTATGTTGCTGCGGGACGCACCGATATCAACGCGCCGCATAAGCCCCCCGCACTCGATCCACATAAGGCGTCAAACCCTGAAGAAACGACGGAAAAACCTTTGATCGATGAAGTTCGTGAGAAGGGTTTTGTCGCCTACACGAAAGAAATTGCAGAGAAAAAGAAAGAAGAAATTCGCGCAGAAATTCTGGCCAAAATGGGCCTAAGCGAAGAAGCGCTGGCGAAATTGTCGCCCGAACTGCGCGCCCAGATCGAAAAAATGATCAACGCCGAAATCCTCAATCGCATGACGGCCGAAGATGAGCTCAAGCGTATGGAAAAGGGCTTGGGAACAGGCCAGCCCACCAATCAGATGAACCTCGTGCAAATCGATAGTGCCGGTGTTGGGCTGGGGCCTTTGTTGGCGCTTCAAGAAGCCGATCAACAAGCCAAGGGTAAGACCATCACATCCCATGAACGGGATGAAGATGCCGGGTAAAAATTGCCGGGCGGCGTGAATTAATCGCCCAAAACGATTCCTTCGCGCCGCGGGTCAGCCCCGCCGGTGAGGCCCTTTTCGCTCAAGACAATGGCGTGCAGGCCGCTGTTGAGGTCGCGCACTTTGGTGTCGTGGCCCAAGGCAGTGAGCACGGTGGCCATGGCCTCGGCCCCGGGGCCGGTTTCGATGTCTACGGTTTTAAAGCGCTTGATGACATGCGGCAGAGCAATGGCGTCTTGCACATCCAAGTTCCAATCCAGCACGCCGATGATGGTTTGCGCCACGTAACCGATGATGCGCGAACCGCCGGGCGATCCCACCACCATTTTGAGCTTTCCGTTCGGGCCATAGACGATGGTCGGCGACATGGATGAACGCGGACGCTTGCCCGGCTCCAACCGATTGGCGACGGGCTTGCCGTCTTTTTCAGGGGTGAAGGAAAAGTCCGTCAGTTCATTGTTGAGTAAAAACCCCCGCGCCATCACCCGCGAGCCGAAGCCGTTTTCGATGGTGGTGGTCAGTGACACCGCATTGCCGTCGCCATCGACAATCGACATGTGCGAGGTCGAGGGAAACTCGATGGCGTTGTCCGGCGTGCGCGCTTGGGCGGTTTGCCACGGTGGGGTTCCGGCTTCTACGCTTTGGGCGGCGCGGCCCGGATCGATCAATGCGGCACGGGCTTTTAAGTACGCGGGGTCGAGCAGGCCTTCGGGCATATCGACGAAATCGCTGTCGGCCATATAAAGGCCGCGATCCGCAAACGCCAGACGGCTGGCCTCGGCGATCAGGTGGTGGTTTTGGGCGATGGGTTGGGGGATGCCGAAGTGGTTCAATATGCCGAGAATTTGCCCCACCGTCAGCGCGCCCGACGATGGCGGGCCCATGCCGCAGACCTTATGGGCGCGATACGCGACGCATACCGGGGTGCGTTCGATGACCCGGTAGGCGGCCAGATCGGCCACGCTCAATAGGCCGGGGTTGTCCTTGACGCCTTGCACGGCGGTGACGATGTCGCGGGCAATCTCACCGGTGTAAAAGACATCGGGGCCATGGGCGGCGATTAGGCGCAGGGTTTTGGCGTAAGCTGGGTTTTTCAGCATCGTTCCGACTTTGAGCGGCTCACCGGAAGCGTCGAAAAAATAGGCCCGGGTGTCAGGGTACGTACCCAGGCGCTTTTGGTCCTTATCGATCAACTGAGCCAGGCGGGGGGAAACGGCAAAACCGTTCTCCGCCAGCTTGATGGCGGGCTGTAACAGCCGCGCCCATTCGAGCTTGCCGTAACGCTGGTGGGCCTCGAACATCAGTTTCAAGGTGCCCGGCGTGCCCACCGAGCGCCCGCCGACCACGCCATCGAAGAATTTCATCGGCGTACCGTCGGGTTTGACAAACAGATCGGACGTCGCCGTCATCGGGGTGGTTTCGCGCCCGTCCAGCGTGGTGAGCTTTCCCGACGCGCCATTGTGATAGACCAAAAACGCGCCGCCGCCCAGACCGCTGCTTTGTGGTTCGACCAAGCCCAAGACCATTTGCGTCACGACCATTGCGTCCACCGCGCTGCCGCCGTCTTTGAGGGCTTGATAGCCCGCTTGCGCAGCCAACGGATTGGCGGCGGCGATCATGAATTTGTGGGTGGTGACGCTGGTTTTGCTGACATGCCCGGTCGTGGCTTCGGGGGCGATGTCTTGGGCTTGTGTGGGGGGCGAGAACGCGAAGAGGGCGACAACCCCTGCAATGCGTATCGTTGATGTGATCATTGTGCTGCGCGCTCCCCTGGTTAAGGTCTGACATTACAATTAGGGGCTTGTCCTGTGATCGGCAAGCGACGTGACATTAAAGTTTGCCTCTTTGGTTAAACTCTATATAACTATAAAATTAGTTTTATGTGGAGGTGATGATTGTGTTCAAGTTGAAAGCATTGGTGTGGGCCGTGGTTGGTATGGCGATTGGCGCAACCGCTCAGGCGGCTGAACTGAAGGTCCAGCATGTGACGGATAACGTCTACGCTATCGTTGGGCCGTATGAGCAACGCAACGCCACCAACTTCGCCAACAACGCGACCTTCGGCTTTGTGGTGACGAACGACGGCGTCTTGCTGGTCGATCCGGGTGGTAGCTATAAAGGCGCGGCCCAAGTCGACGCGGCGATCAAAACCATCACCGACAAGCCGGTCAAAATTGTCATCAATTCCGGCGGCCAAGATCATCGCTGGTTGGGCAATGGCTACTTTAAGGAACGCGGCGCGCGCATCATCGCGTCAGAAGCCGCGGTCGAAGATCACAAAGCCCGCACCAACGATCATTTTTTCATGCTTACCAATTTGATGGGCAAGGATGCGCTGGCGGGCACCGATGCGGTTTACGCGACCGAAACGTTCGCAAATGAGCTCGATTTGGATTTCGGCGGCTATCGCTTTGAAATCCGCCATGTCGGTTCCGCCCACACGCTCGGCGATGCATTTGTTTGGATGCCTGACACCGGCGTGATGTTCACCGGCGACATCGTATATGTCGGTCGTATGCTCGGCATCGGACCGGCGGGCGATACGATGAGTTGGCTTGAGACATTTGAAGCCATGGCGTCTTATAATCCCAAGCACATCGTGCCGGGCCATGGCCCCGCGACCGACCTTAAACGCGCCACGCAGGAAACTTACGACTATCTGGTCTACCTGCGCACCATGATCGGGCGGATCATCGAAAACGGCGGCTTGATCGCGGAAGGCGTCAACATCGACCAGTCCATGTTCAAGCACTTGGCGGTGTTCGAGCAAATCAGCAAACGCAACGCGCAAAACGTCTTCATGCAGATGGAATTCGAATAAGGCTCAGCCTGAATCAGGATCATCGACATGTGTGGACATGCGCTGCAATCGCGCGACACCAAATGCGGCGTAGAGGATAAAGGCTATCGTCAGGGCGCCAACGACGAGTGGGGGCGTGCCTGCAAATGTGAGGGCAAGGCCCGCCAAGGCCGCGATGCCAGCCCCCTCCAAAGTAATGCGTTTCCATTCCGCGCGGGCGCAATAGACGTACTGAAGGACCGAAACCGGCGTCAGGATAAGGAACAGGGCCAAGATCGCCAGCAGCTTGTGATCGCCAAGCCCTATTTGGGGATGAATGCCGTAGCTCAATACATTCGCCAACATGGACAACCCGGCATAGATGAACAGGTGACCATAAATGATGGCATGACCGGCACCTTGGGTCTTACCAATGACTGCGGCTTCGGTGATGTCAAAATAGACCCACCACAAGGCTGCAATGATTGCGAAACCGGCCAGCCCCGCTGTGATCATGCTGGAATTCCAAGAAGACCCTTCCAAAGAGATCGACAAGTTCACGACCGATTCTCCCAGCACGATGATGGCCAACAGCGCAAAGCGTTCCGGCAGGTGGTGCGGCTCAACGGGAAGCGCTTTCAAACGCGCACGGCCCAACAGGGGTACGGCCAGATCGAAAGCGATGCCTGCATACAGCACGGCATATTTCCAATTGTCGTCAAAAAACAACGACGACAGGCTGATCGATACCCCGATACCAAATCCAATGGCGAGATAGGTGCTTACTCTTTGGCTTTCGGGGCAAGTCCAAGCTGCGCGTACATACATCAACACCAAAGCAGCGCGAAACGCAGCGTAAGACAGCAAAAACCCCTGATAGTTCGGGTCAAAGTCCGGATTGATGAACACAGAAAGCGAGATGGCGCACAGCATTTGGAACAATGTCAGCACGCGATACGGCGTATCTCCGGTTTCAAAGCGATTGGCAAACAGCGTATGCCCCGTCCATGCCCACCATACAGGAATGATGATGAGGGTGAACTTGAGGTAAAGGTCCGGAGTGACGTGACCGTCGTGCGGATGGCCCAGGACATGCGTTGCTTTAGCGATGGCAACGACGAATATCAGATCGAAGAACAGCTCCAGCCACGTCGCTTTGCGTGGCGTTTTAGACGTCAGATGATGAGGCGTATCCATGCAAGTTTCCCTCAACTTGGTTCAGCGCGAGACCGCGCCAAGAAGATAGTGCTCCCACGCTTAGATTTCAGCCATAAAATTCTTGCAATGGTAGAATTGTTTGCGACAGCAGGTTCGTTACGGCGCGTGTTGAAGGTCATGAAACCGTTACGCCGTCAGGTTACACACAGGTGTTGTTGGGTTCTGTTTCAGGGCAAGCTTACATGAGTACGGACATACGCAATTACGTCTTGGTGACGGCGGCTTATTGGGGCTTTACGCTGACCGACGGCGCGTTGCGGATGTTGGTGCTGCTGCATTTTTACACGCTTGGTTACAGCCCGTTCGAAATCGCGCTGCTGTTTTTGCTGTATGAGTTTTTTGGTATCGTCACCAACTTAGTGGGTGGCTGGGTCGCCAGTCGTCTGGGCCTCAAAGTCACGTTGTTCGCCGGTTTGGCGTTGCAGGTTATGGCGCTGTCATTGCTCGCCCTGTTCGACCCCGGCTGGCCGGTGTGGATGGGCGTGGCCTACGTGATGGGCGCGCAGGCGCTGTCGGGCATTGCCAAGGATCTCACCAAGATGAGTTCCAAAAGCGCGGTCAAACTTTTGGTGCCCGAAGGTGAGCACGGGGCGCTGTTTAAATGGGTCGCGGTGCTGACGGGGTCTAAAAACGCGCTCAAAGGCTTGGGCTTTTTCCTTGGCGGGGTGTTGTTGGCGCTGTTCGGTTTCGGTGGTGCATTGGCGACGCTGGCGGGGGGCTTGGCGGTGGTGTTGGTGGCGTCGGTGTTGATGTTGCCGGGCCATATCGGTCAGGCCAAAAGCAAGGTCAAGTTCACGCAGATTTTGTCCAAAAGCCGCGACATGAACTTTCTCGCCACCGCGCGGATGTTTTTATTTTGCTCACGCGATATTTGGTTCGTGGTCGGGCTGCCGCTGTTTTTGGCAACGTCGCTGGGCTGGGATCATGCTGAGGTCGGCGGGTATATGGCTGCATGGGTGATTGCGTACGGTTTCGTGCAGGCGCTTGCCCCCAAAGTCTTACGTAAGTCGGCGCATGCTCCGGACGGGGCGTTAAGTCGGCGCTGGATTTTGATTTTGCTCGCCGTGATGCTGGCGATCACCGGCGCGGTGTGGGCGGATGTCGAACCGGGACTGGTCGTGGTGGTGGGGCTGGCGGTGTTCGGCTTTGTGTTCGCGGTGAACTCGGCGCTGCATTCGTATTTGGTGCTGGCGTATACCGAGGCCGAGCACGTGGCGCTCAACGTCGGCTTTTATTACATGGCCAATGCGGTGGGGCGTTTGATGGGTACGGTGTTGTCGGGATTGGCGTATCAGTGGGGCGGACTGGTGATGTGCTTAGGCGTTTCGTCGCTGTTTTTGCTGCTGGCGTGGGCGTTCAGTTTGCCGTTGGGCAAACCGGCTCACACGAATTGACCGGCGGCAAAGCCCGACGACCATGCCCATTGGAAATTGAAGCCGCCCAATTCACCGCTGACATCAACCACTTCACCAATGAAATACAGCCCCGGCACGGTCTTGGCTTCCATGGTCTTGGACGATAGGTCGCGGGTGTCGACCCCGCCGATGGTGACCTCGGCGGTGCGGTAGCCTTCCGACCCCGACGGCGTGACGCGCCAGTCGTTAACGCCTGCGGCGATCCTGCGCAGCACTTTATCGCCGGTCTCACCGATACGCCCCGGCACGCCATTCCAATCGACAATCAGCTTGGCCAGCCGTTTGGGCACAAGTGTGGCGATGACCGTTGCCACGCCTTGCTTGGGATTGGCCGTTTTGGCACATTTGAGAATTTCAGACACATCTACCCCGGGTGCCAAGTTGATGCGCAGCTCATCGCCTTCGTTCCAGTACGACGAAATTTGCAAGATCGCCGGGCCGCTGAGGCCGCGATGGGTGAACAGCAAAGCCTCAGTGAACGATGTTTTGTGGCACCGAATGGTCGCGTCGATGGCGATGCCGGAAAGCTCTTTGATCTGGGTCAGTAACTTCCCTTCGAACGTCAGCGGCGCCAACCCCGCGCGGGTCGGAACGATGCTGAGACCAAAGCGTTTGGCGATCTCATAGCCGAACCCGGTCGCGCCGATTTTCGGGATTGATTTGCCGCCTGTGGCGATAACTAAGGATCCGCAGGTTAAGGAGCCGTGGTCGGTGACGATGCTAAATCCGCTTTCGTTGCGCTGGATGTCGGTGATGTGAGTGTTCAGCTGAATACGCGCACCGTGGGTTTTGCAGCGCGCCACCAACATATCGATGATGACTTTGGCCGAGGTGTCGCAAAACAGTTGGCCGTGATCGCGTTCGTGATAGGCGATGGCGCGCTCATTGACCATTTTGATGAAGTCGTGTTGGCTGAAACGGTTCAACGCCGAGATGCAAAAACGCGGGTTTTGCGAAACGAAATTGTCTGGCGACGCGTAAAGGTTGGTGAAGTTGCACCGTCCACCGCCGGAAATGCGGATTTTTTCGCCGACGTTTTGTGCGTGATCAAGCACCGCCACGCGTCGTCCGCGCTCAGCGGCCACGCCTGCGCACATCAACCCCGCCGCGCCAGCGCCAATGATGATGGTGTCGAAATCGTGCATTTGTGAGGTCATGATCTATTTCAAATTAAATTTACGAAGGCAGTGAATTGTGAATAATCGCCGCGATGACATCAAGGTCTTGAAAGTGCTAATGTCTTGTCATGATATGGAAAAATCTTGGCTTCAAAGGCAAGGCAGCCGTTGTTTTACTTGCCGGTCTGTTGTTAAGCGTCGCGTTGATCTGGTACGGGGTCCGTGCGGTCAACATTGTGGTCGAGGCCGAACAGGTGTGGGCGGACTATAACCGCACCGCCACCGCCACGTCTCAACAAATGAACCGTATTCATAAGCATTTGGGCTATGGCGGTTTTATCCATCACTTTA
>Ga0316204_10011385_pt1 | contig 11146 bp, 7 predicted proteins | sample 6monrhotite_MG_2_FD_205661 | JGI IMG/M metagenome (GOLD analysis project Ga0316204, IMG submission 205661) | Microbial mat bacterial communities from mineral coupon in-situ incubated in ocean water Damariscotta River, Maine, United States -... | ecosystem: Environmental > Aquatic > Marine >...
TAGCTTAAAAAGATATGTCAGCACACGCCGCACACGATCACGCAGAAGATCACCACGATGATCACGGACATCATCACAAAGAGACGTTTGTAACTAAATATATATTTAGTCAAGACCATAAAATGATTTCCAAACAATACCTTATTACAGGTTTGTTTATGGGTATCATAGGAATTGCTATGTCGCTTCTTTTTAGAATGCAGTTAGCATGGCCGGACGTTGAATTTACAGTATACGAAATATTCCTAGGAAAATGGGGTGAAGGTGGAGTAATGGACCCAAGTGTTTACCTAGCCTTAGTAACCATTCACGGGACAATAATGGTATTCTTTGTGCTCACAGCAGGGCTTAGTGGTACCTTTAGTAACCTATTAATTCCATTGCAAATTGGTGCACGCGATATGGCATCAGGGTTTTTAAATATGCTATCGTACTGGATGTTCTTTATCTCCAGTATTATCATGGTTTTATCCTTGTTTGTTGAAGCGGGACCTGCATCTGCTGGTTGGACTATTTATCCTCCTTTAAGTGCATTACCTCAGGCTATTCCTGGTTCAGGAACTGGGATGACATTATGGTTAGTATCGATGGCAATTTTTATTGCTTCGTCTTTATTAGGTTCATTGAACTACATAGTTACGGTAATCAACTTAAGAACAAAGGGAATGTCTATGACAAGACTTCCATTAACTATTTGGGCATTCTTTATCACAGCTGTAATTGGTGTGGTATCATTCCCAGTATTATTATCTGCAGCTTTGTTATTAATCATGGACCGTAGTTTTGGGACGTCATTTTTCCTCTCTGATATATACATAGCAGGAGAAGCGTTGCATAACCAAGGAGGGTCTCCGGTTTTGTTTGAGCACCTGTTTTGGTTCTTGGGTCACCCAGAGGTTTATATTGTATTATTACCCGCCTTAGGTATAACTTCGGAAATCATTGCGACAAACTCTCGAAAACCAATTTTTGGGTATCGGGCGATGGTAGCTTCCATATTGGCAATTGCCTTTTTATCTACAATTGTTTGGGGTCACCATATGTTTATTTCGGGAATGAATCCGTTCTTAGGTTCGGTATTTACCTTTACTACATTATTAATTGCAATTCCTTCCGCAGTAAAAGCGTTTAACTATATCACCACCCTTTGGAAAGGAAACCTCCAACTCAATCCAGCAATGCTGTTTTCAATTGGATTGGTGTCTACCTTTATTACAGGAGGTCTCACTGGAATTTTATTAGGGGATAGTGCATTAGATATCAACGTACACGACACCTACTTTGTAGTAGCTCACTTCCACTTGGTAATGGGTATATCAGCATTGTATGGATTGTTCGCTGGAGTCTATCATTGGTTCCCAAAAATGTTCCAGTCAAGAATGATGAATAAAAACCTTGGCTATATTCACTTCTGGATTACCGCGATTGGGGCGTATGGTGTGTTCTTTCCGATGCACTTTATTGGAATGGCTGGACTGCCAAGACGTTACTATACCAACACTGAATTCCCTTACTTCGATGATTTAACGGATGTAAATAAAGTGATTACCATGTTCGCATTCTTTGCAGCTGCAGGACAGTTAGTCTTCTTATACAACTTTGTGTCTTCTATGTTCTACGGAAAGAAAGGACCACAAAACCCATGGAAGTCAAATACGATGGAATGGACAGCACCTATAAAGCACATACACGGAAACTGGGATGGACCTATTCCTCATGTGTATCGTTGGGCGTACGATTACAGTAAATTAAATATGGACGAAAGTGACTATGTGGTGCCTGGTCAAGATTATGCACCACAAACATTACCCCTTCAGGATAACGAAGAGGAAATGAATCACTAGCGTCTTACTAAACATATTAAAAAAACCCTTCCCTTCATCAGGAAGGGTTTTTTGTTTTAAAAGCTTTTAGAAACCTAAGTGAGATGCAGCAAGTCGAGATGAATTTGGTGCTCAACTGATGGTAAACCATAAATAATTTACGTATTTCTACGTAGTTTGAATACTAGTCAATCTGCCTATTTTTAATTCCTAATACTAGTGCATCGATTGCTGGGGAGCCTTCGATGCATGGAGCCGTAATTTTATTGCGGCTCTTTTTTTTGTACGGAATGATAGCGCCAGGTTTATATATACAACCAATAAGTAACCTTTAAATTAATGGTTCTAAACCGGGGAGCAAATACATCGCCACTAAAATAATTGTCATTATACACCAAAAACAAATCCGACAAAGGAGCAAAGCGCCATTGCAGTCTGGAGTTGATGCCAAGGTTTTCCGAAAGGGAACTGTACTGAATAAAGGTGTTCCAAAATAACGACTTGTTAAAGGTAATGTCGAAGCGAGGCCCTACCAACCAAATCGTATTGTCCGAGTAAGGCTCAGGCAATTCAATTTGATCATACCGAGCCTGTATGGCTAGATTGAAATGTGGTTGAAACCGCCAATTCACATCAGCACGCAAAGTGATAATATCACCATTAAAGAATTGCCCAAAGCTGGGCCGTAGCGTGTATGAAAACGTCTTTCTACTGTCGCTTCTGTATTCAAGCTGAACACTACTATAATAATATTCTGTTTCTGCTGGTAAGGGAATTCCGTCACTAACCGATGGATCAAACTCATCAAATAAATAGGTATATCGATTGAAGATACGGGCCCCAAGTCTCCCTGTATTTGTGAAATCCGCATCCCAGCGCGCAATAAAATTGTAGTCGGCCAATTGGAAGTCTTGCAAAGGTCGCCAAGAGATAATGGGGGTAGCAGCGAACGTATGACGATTGATAAACCCTTTCTTCGGAAATAAAAGGTATTCTGCTTGAGGATCAAATTTTAAGAGATCTTTCCGGCGAATAAACCCTAAATCTGAATTAAAATCCCTCCCAATAAATACACCACTCCCCCTAATTCTCCAATGGGTGCTATTGCGCTGTAATCTAATCCCTGCGGAATAGTCATCATTTTCAATGAAAGGGGTGAACGATTTATGAACGAAGAACTTACCGTTCCAACTATTGTCGGCATTCGCCAAATTATAGTCTAAACCAATGACCCTATTGTATTCTTCTTCCGAAGAAATAAACGCTTCATTGGAGGTGTTTTGTCTGTTTACAAATAGGAAACTCAGGTTGGACCTACTAAAGAGCTTATGCTGTAAAGCGATCACCGTATTATTGTTTCCGCCAATTTCATTTTCTACATCGTTGCTGGTTTGCATATTGAGCACCCCAATACGGAAGTCATTATTCAATTTTCCGCTCAGTCTTACACCGGCAAGGATGTCATTCTGAATCGTATTATCGCTGGTGTCTTTTGCAATGCCAATGCGTCTAGAAAAAAATGGGTTGGCATCGCTGCTATTTCCGAAGTCGGCAAAAAGATCGGAATTCTCAATAAAAAATTGACGCCGTTCAGGTAGATTTACCTCAAACCTGGTTAAGTTGGTTACTTGTTGATCCACCTCCACTTGAGAAAAATCGGGATTGATGGTCACGTCCAAATTGAGGCTGTTCCCAATGGTGAATTTAGCATCTCCGCCTATTTTGAATTCTGAAAAGGTTTGTGGTTCTTCAAAATCTTGTCCCGCCAATGCATTCACATAGGGAATAATTGAAATGGGACTTTTCGAATTGACTAGCGGTCGTTCAAAAACCATATCACCCATATAGGCTAAGTTAAAGATGAATTGATTCTGCGGAATTCGAATCCACGTGTTGCGTTCGTTGCCTTGAGTGTCGAATTGGTAGGAGTTAAAACGCCATCGAGTTTCCCCTTCTTTGAACTTAAAAGCAGACATGGGGATGGCCCATTCACAAATATAATAGCCTTCATATTTTTTGGTTTCGCCCACCCATTTGGTATCCCAGCTGGTGGTGAAGCCCCTGAGTTCTGTGCCTCCTCCAGATACGAGTGCCTCGCGCTTAACTCCAGCAGGGTTAGCGCCAAATAAAAATGCGTTGGTTCCGTCGTTAAAAGTATCAAACATTAAGGTGATGTTGTCACTTCCTCCGGCACGAAAATCGCGGCGGAGTGATGGTACGATGTAGTCGTCGCCAATCGCGTTCACTTTAATACCAACATAGAGCGTTTTGTCATTGTACAGGAAACGTATTTCGGTCTGACTCTTAGACTGGATGGAATCTGTTGGAAAGTATTCCCAGAAATCGGTAGCAGCTGCTGTAAGATTCCAATCAGGTTCGTTTAATACGCCGTCCACTGTAATTTTTTCAGAAATAAAGGTAACAGGGACCTGTTTCTTTTGACCAGAAACAGTGAAGCATACAAAACATATGAAAAGAAAGGTAATTCTCTGGAGCATTTGTGACATTGACGGCAGGGCGAATTTAGAGAATTCGTGTTGAGACACCACCCTTTTTAGTCAGTTTTTAACGAATTTCATTCGTATATTTGTGGAATGAACGAACATCTCGATCCAACAGGCGATCAATTATCTCCTCAAGAGCTTGACTTAGAGAAAAAGTTAAGACCCCTTTCGTTCGATGATTTTACAGGGCAAGACCAAGCAATAGAAAATCTACAAGTTTTCGTACAAGCCGCTAATTTAAGAGATGAAGCCTTGGACCACACTCTCTTTCATGGCCCTCCAGGATTAGGGAAAACGACATTAGCACATATTTTAGCCAATGAGTTAGAGGTTTCCATACGAGTTACTTCAGGGCCTGTGTTGGACAAGCCAGGCGATTTGGCTGGACTGTTAACCAATTTGGAAGAACGCGATGTCCTTTTTATTGATGAAATACATCGGCTGAGCCCCATTGTGGAGGAGTACTTATATTCGGCCATGGAGGATTACCGTATTGATATTATGATTGAGTCGGGGCCTAATGCTCGCTCCGTACAAATTGATTTAGCTCCTTTTACGTTAATCGGTGCGACTACCCGCTCCGGGTTGCTTACAGCGCCGATGCGTGCTCGATTTGGAATTTCTAGCAGACTTCAATACTATACCACTGAATTACTCACTACCATTGTGCAGCGAAGCGCAGGTATTTTGGATATGCCGATTACCATGGAAGCTGCGATCGAAATAGCCGGGCGCAGTAGAGGAACACCGCGTATTGCTAATGCATTATTGCGCCGTGTTCGTGACTTTGCTCAGATCAAAGGTGATGGCACGATCGATATCGGAATCGCCAAATATGCGCTCGAGCAATTAAGTGTGGACGCACATGGTTTGGACGAAATGGACAATAAAATTTTGACTACAATCATAGATAAATTTAAAGGAGGTCCTGTTGGAATTACCACATTGGCCACGGCCGTTTCAGAAAGTAGCGAAACGATTGAAGAAGTATATGAGCCCTTTTTGATACAGCAAGGATTTATTATGCGCACCCCTCGCGGGCGGGAAGTCACCGAGGCTGGGTACAAACATCTTGGAAAGACAAAGGGCCCTACTCAAGGAGGACTGTTTTAATGGCGGAGCAAAAATACAAGTACCCAAAATCACTTTCTATTTTTAAATTCTTGTGGAATGCAGAGGCTATTCGGAAGAACCCCATTCCATTTCACAAGCGTTTTTTTGAAACCTATGGCGACACGTTTTCAGTGCGGTTGGGACGAAAAAAATGGCTACTGCTTTCAAGGGATAAAGAAGTGGTTGATTACCTCCTGAAGGGAAATCATAAAAATTACTACAAGTCTAAAATTCAAACCAACTACCTGTCTAAATATTTGGGGAATGGCCTTTTAACCAGCAACGGAAGTTATTGGCTGAAGCAACGTCGTCTTATTCAACCTGCCTTTCACAAACATAAAATGGAGCAATTGGTTGGTTTAATTGAGCAAACGGTGGCAAGTGAGCTCGGAAGAATTCAGCAAAATAAAGAAGAAGATATTTTTCCAATCATGAATCGTTTGGCGTTTGACGTGGTCGCATCGGCATTATTTAATGTTTCTGCATCGGAAACGACCTTAATTCGTTTACAAACTATCATTCAGGAAGTGCAAGAGTTTTTGGTGAAAGAAGTTAGATTGCCACACAAAGGATGGTGGTTTAAGTTGAGCGGTCAAGTAGCACGCCATTTGAAACTTGCTCAAGAAAGCAGGGACATTCTATTTCAGATTATTGAAGAAAGAAAACAATCCAGTGAAAACCACAATGATTTACTCGATATGCTTTTGGCCACCCGCTATGAAGATACGGGTGAGCCGATGAGCAATAAACAGCTGATTGATGAAATCACTATTTTATTTGTGGCAGGTCACGAAACTACTGCCAATGCATTGACCTTTACTACCTGGTTGCTAGCGAGGCATCCAGCGGCACAGCAAAAGGTACTGGAAGAGGTGTTGGTGGCTGAATCGCAGGGGTTAAGCACTGTTGAAAAAATTGCCGCATTGCCCTATACCAGGGCAGTGATTGATGAGTCCATGCGCTTGTATCCCCCGGCTTGGATTACGGATCGGGAGAATTTAGAGGACGACAGTTTCTCGGGCTTTCATATTAGAAAAGATACGTTGGTGGGCATTTCTTTTTATGAGCTGCATCGTCATCCGGATTATTGGGAGCGCCCCAACGACTTTATACCCGCACGATTTCTTGGTGAGGAGAAAAAGAAAACGGCAGGCGTGTATTATCCTTTTGGAGCCGGACCTCGCTTGTGCATTGGAATGGGGTTTGCCATCTATGAGATGGTATTAGCGACCGCATTTATCGTAAAAAAGTACCAATGTACTTCCCAACAGGAAGCGGTGACTGTGAATCCATTAATTACCTTAAAACCCATGGATGTTTCTGTAAATTTTGTAGAAAGATAATTGTAAAATGAAATTTTTTTGTTTTGAATTGTGTGGGTTCGCAAAGATTTTCAATCTTCGCAGCATAAATTGAATTTCGATGAAGAAACAGCGGATATCCTCCTTTTTAAGGAAGTTAAGAATTTTACACCTCGCCGATAAGGTGCGCTTCTATATTCAGCAATTTAAAAACCGAAAAGCAAACAAGGCTTTTAAAGAGGCACATCCTGAAGTTAAGTTACCTCCAGATTATTTGATTTATGAATCATTCCAAATTGACTACCACAAGTACTATGTGCAAAGTCGGGAAGGAGCAAATAAATTAGTTCAACTTTTCTCGAAGCATATCGAATTAAAAGACAAAAACATTTTGGATTGGGGCTGTGGTCCTGGTCGGATTGTTCGCCATTTACCAGAGCTTGTTGGCAATGGCTGTAGTTATTATGGAACCGACTATAACGCAAAAACCATCGAATGGTGCTCGAAGAATCTACCTGAAGTAAACTTCAATACCAATACATTGGAAGCCAGTCTGCCTTATGAAGACAATTTTTTTGATGTGATTTATGGGATCTCCATTTTTACACATCTTTCTGAAGAATTACATCACCAATGGTATGCCGAATTATTTCGGGTACTGAAACCAAATGGAATTATGATATTAACAACCCAAGGCGATATCTATAAGGCTAAAATGACTCCCCTTGAATTGGAGCAATACCATAAAGGTGAACTGGTGGTTCGCGGTCAGGTAAAAGAAGGGCACCGTATTTTCTCTGCCTTTCAACCCAAACAGTTTATGACTAAGCTGTTTTCAAATGCCACCATTGTAGACCATATTGAAGAACTTCCATTAGGTCAATGGTACCCTCAGGATAAATGGATTATTAGGAAGTAATATTATTTTCTGAAAAGGACTATCTTTCGGTTATGTCCAAGCAGTCTTCTACAAGTCTAATCAAAGCCGAAGCCCAACGCCTCGGATTCCTTTCTTGCGGCATCAGTAAAGCTGGATTTTTGGAAGAGGAAGCACCGCGCTTGGAAGCTTGGCTCCAAAAGAATATGCAGGGCGAAATGACGTATATGGAAAACCATTTCGACAAGCGCTTGGATCCTACTAAATTGGTTGAAGGTTCTAAAAGTGTTATTTCCTTACTGCTCAATTATTTTCCGGAGGAAACCCAACGTAGCGATAGCTATAAAATATCCAAATACGCCTATGGCACCGATTATCACTTTGTCATTAAAGACAAGCTTAAAGCACTGCTTCATTATATTCAATCTGAAATAGGAGATGTACACGGGCGTGCTTTTGTAGATTCAGCTCCGGTACTTGACAAAGCATGGGCAGCTAAGAGCGGCCTTGGTTGGATGGGTAAGCACTCCAATTTGTTGACTAAATCGTTGGGGTCTTTTTATTTTATTGCTGAATTGATTGTTGATTTAGACTTGGAGTATGACACCCCTGTTACAGATCACTGCGGCAGCTGTACCGCTTGTATGGATGCATGCCCTACGCAAGCAATTGTAGATCCCTATGTCGTAGATGGCAGTAAGTGTATCTCTTATTTTACGATCGAATTAAAAAATGAATTGCCTTCGGCCATGAGCGGTCAGTTTGACGATTGGATGTTCGGATGCGATATTTGCCAGGATGTTTGTCCGTGGAACCGTTTCAGCAAGAGTCACAAGGAACCGCTTTTTGACCCGAACCCTGCATTGCTTTCCATGTCGAAAAAGGAATGGGAAGAAATTACTGAAGAAGTGTTTCAAGAGGTGTTCAAAAAAAGCGCGGTGAAACGCACTAAGTTTAGCGGTCTTCAGCGAAATATAAATTTCTTAAAATAAGTTTCCTCTTTGTGCCTACTCCGTTACCTTTGTCAGTCGCCAGAAAGACAAAGCATATGAGCAAGCAGAGTAAACGTCAGGAAGCATTAGATTACCATTCCAAGCCTAAACCAGGGAAAATTGAAGTAGTACCCACCAAGAAATACGCCACGCAACGTGACTTATCATTGGCCTATAGTCCGGGCGTTGCTGAACCTTGTTTGGAAATTGCGGATGAAGTTGAAAAGGTCTACAAATATACAAATAAGGGCAACTTAGTTGCAGTAATATCCAATGGAACCGCCGTGTTAGGTTTAGGGAATATTGGTCCCGAAGCATCCAAACCAGTAATGGAAGGAAAGGGATTGCTCTTTAAGATTTTTGCGGATATTGATGTTTTTGATATTGAAGTGAATACTGAAGATATAGAAGAGTTCATTGCCACTGTAAAAAACATTGCACCCACTTTTGGAGGGATTAACTTGGAGGATATTAAATCGCCAGAGGCCTTTGAAATTGAATGCCGATTAAGAGACGAACTCGATATTCCCGTGATGCATGATGATCAACATGGAACTGCGATTATTTCAGCGGCTGCCTTATTGAATGCCTTGGAAATTGCAGAAAAGGATATGGACAAGGTTCGCATCGTTATTAGTGGCGCTGGAGCCGCCGCCGTCTCATGTACACGCTTGTATAAGGCATGCGGTGCAAAAGCTGAAAATATTGTGATGCTAGACAGTAAAGGTGTCATCAGAAAAGATCGAGAAACCTTAAGTTTAGAAAAAGCAGAGTTTGCTACAACTCGAACCATAGACACCTTGGATGAAGCTATGAAGGATGCCGATGTTTTTGTAGGCTTGTCTATTGCCGATATTGTCACTCCTTCGATGCTTAAATCTATGGCAAAAGATCCTATCGTTTTTGCCATGGCAAATCCAGATCCCGAGATTCAATACCACGTGGCCATTAAAACAAGAAAGGATATTATCATGGCCACAGGCCGCAGTGACCATCCAAATCAAGTGAACAACGTACTCGGCTTCCCTTTTATCTTTAGGGGTGCGTTAGATGTGAGAGCCACAAAAATTAATGAAGCCATGAAAATGGCTGCCGTGCTTGCGTTGGCTGAATTGGCCAAGGAGTCGGTCCCCGAGCAGGTAAATATCGCCTATGGCGAGACCAAATTGAATTTTGGTAAAGATTATATCATTCCGAAGCCATTCGACCCAAGGTTAATAACCAAAATCCCGCCGGCAGTTGCGAAAGCAGCCATGGAAAGTGGCGTTGCTACTGAGCCTATAAGTGATTGGGAGGATTACCACGACGAGTTATTAGAGCGCATGGGCAGTAACAATAAAATTACGCGCCTTCTCATGGACCGAGCGAAGACCAATCCTAAGCGCATTGTTTTTGCTGAAGCGGATCATTTAGATGTGTTGAAAGCAGCGCAAATTGCATATGAAGATGGGATTGCTATTCCAATTTTATTAGGGCGAACCACCGTGATTAAGGAGCTAATGGAAGAGTTAGAGTTTGATGCTGACATAGAAATAATTGACCCTAAAAGTGATGAGCATGCAGATAAATTAAACGAATATGCGAATGAGTATTGGAAAAACAGACAACGCAACGGAATAACTCACTATGATGCGGGCCGATTGATGCGTGAGCGTAACTACTTTGCCGCTATGATGGTGAATATGGAAGACGTAGACGGTATGATTTCTGGATACGCGCGATCCTATCCAGCTGTTTTAAAACCAGTTTTGGAAACGATCGGTAAGTTTGATGGTGTGGATAAGGTGGCAACGACGAACTTGATGCTTACTAGTAATGGGCCGGTTTTTATTTCTGATACCTCCATCAATATTGATCCAACAGCCAAGGAATTGGCCAATATAGCTCAAATGACCAATTACACGGTAAAGATGTTTGGTCTTAAGCCTGCCATCGCCATGATATCGTACGCTAATTTTGGTTCCTCTAAGGATCCCCATGCTTTAAAAGTTCGGGAAGCCGTTCGGATGCTGCACAAGTCCAATCCGGATATGGTGGTGGATGGAGAGTTGCAAACCGATTTCGCCTTGAATTCTAAAATGCTCAAAAACAATTTCCCTTTTTCAAAATTGGCCGGAAAAAAAGTAAACGCCTTGGTGTTTCCGAATCTTGATTCTGCCAACAGCAATTATAAAATGCTCAAAGAGCAAAAAGACGTAGAATCTATCGGCCCCATAATGCTCGGCATGAAAAAACCAGTTCATATTCTTCAATTGGGTGCCAAGGTAGAAGAAATAGTGAATATGACAGCCATCGCGGTTGTAGATGCACAACAAAAAGAGAAGCGGGAAAAAGAGCAAATAAAACAATTAAAGAAATAGTTGTGGGCTTATTTTCGTGATGCTAAATATTAGCACATGCAAATAATTGTTCTATATTTGGGCATTAATCTGATGCCAAGGAATGATTACCCATATACAGGGAAGATTAGTTGAAAAGAGCCCTACCGATATTGTTATTGATTGTAATGGTGTGGGTTATTTTTTGAATATTTCAT
>Ga0316204_10011386_pt1 | contig 11146 bp, 11 predicted proteins | sample 6monrhotite_MG_2_FD_205661 | JGI IMG/M metagenome (GOLD analysis project Ga0316204, IMG submission 205661) | Microbial mat bacterial communities from mineral coupon in-situ incubated in ocean water Damariscotta River, Maine, United States -... | ecosystem: Environmental > Aquatic > Marine >...
TGTCCGCCTGACGGACCGAGAGATCCAAATGATGCACCTCTTTGCCAGCCGCCCAAATGAAACGCTGTCCCGTACACTTTTGAGAAATGACGAGGCCGGCACCGAGCGAGCAATTGATGTGCAGATCAACCGTCTGCGCCGAAAAATAGAGAAAGACCCGAAAAATCCGATTTATCTCCAAACCATCCGCGGTCTGGGATACGTTTTGAAACCCGATTGAGCCCGCACGCGAACCTCGCGAGCGGCACCTAAAGTCCAGGGACGAGAACCGGATGAGTGGCGTCGACATTCAGGATGAGCAGCATAGGGCAAGGACCGACCGCACGGATGCAGCCGGCGCCGAGCCAGAACTCAATGTAGGCGGCATCCACCCCTTTCGCATCCTAAAGAGATTGATGCCCCGCGGCCTTTATGGACGCTCTCTCATTATCATCGTCGCACCGATGGTGCTCCTGCAGGTGGTCGTCACCTATGTGTTCCTCGAACGCCATTGGCAAATGGTGACCGAAAAACTCTCCGGCGCCGTCGTCAGCGACATTGCCCTGCTCCTTGAGGCGAACGCCACTTTCCCCGAAGGGGAAGCCAGCGCACCGCAGCTTACAGCACTCGCCTGGGAGCAGTTGGAAATGAGCGTCTCTTTCAGACCAGGCGAAACCCTGCCTACCGAAACGCCTGATCCAGGCTTCTCTCTCCTGGATCAATCACTGCGCAGTGAACTGGAAAAACGCATCGGCAGGCCCTATTGGCTGGATACAGTTTCCTATCCGGACTATGTGGATATTCGAATACAGACGACCAATGGCGTCATGCGGGTCTTGCCGCTGCGAAGCCGGGTCTATGCAACGAACTCCCATATCTTCCTTGTGTGGATGGCCGGGGCATCGCTTCTACTCATCGCCATCGCCATCTTATTCTTGCGGAACCAGATACGCCCTATTGAGCGGCTCGCCGTTGCGGCAGAAAGCTTCGGCAAGGGCAGAAACTCCGCCTCCTTTAAACCATCAGGTGCGCTGGAAGTCCGCAGGGCGGCAGCCGCCTTCCTCGACATGCGCGAACGCATTCAGAGACAGATTGATCAACGCACCACCATGCTTGCCGGTGTCAGTCATGACCTGCGCACACCACTCACCCGCTTCAAACTCCAGATCGCCATGATGGGAACCGGCCCAGAAGTCGAAGAACTCAAAACAGATGTCCGCGATATGGAGCATATGCTCGAAGACTATTTGGCCTTCGCCCGCGGTGAAGAGGGCGAAGAAGCACAGATCGTTGATCTGGCCAACCTCCTCAATGAGGTGCGCTTAGATGGCCAGCGAAACGGACACCAGATTGCAGTTGAATCAGAGCCTGGCATCACACTGCCCCTCCGGAGAGCAACCTTCAAGCGCTGCCTGACCAACCTAACAGACAACGCAACCCGGTATGCGGACACTGTTCGCCTAACCCTCTCATCCAATGAGACGGCAGTTACCATTGCCGTCGATGACAATGGGGAGGGAATTCCCGAGGACCAATTGGAAGAAGTATTCCGACCTTTCCATCGGCTGGATACAGCCCGCAATCTCGACAATGCCGGAACCGGCCTGGGCCTCGCCATCGCCCGCGACGTTACCCGATCTCACGGCGGCGATATCATCCTATCAAAAAGTACCCTCGGAGGCTTGCGTGCAGAAATCACTCTGCCGCACTAGCATGCGGCGGACGGGTTTCAGGCGCTGCAGTGTCCCCCCAGAGCGCCACTGATTGCTGAAGACGCTTGTCCAGCTCCGACATGGTTTTGCCAAGACCGGGCTCATCATCCAGCCAGACCCGGAAGGCCGCAAGCCAGACGACAGCCAGCGCCCTTGCCCGCACAGCGCCATACACCCCGCCAGAGTCTATGGAGGCAGCCTCCAGCATCCAATGCATGGAACGAAGTGCTGGACGTGCGCCTGCAAGGAGACCAAATGGGTCCCGCGACAGGTCCCGAGAGATGGCCCGCACGCCTTCCTTGTAGGCGCTGAGCTCATCAAAACGCAGCATCAACACGTCAAAAAGACGGTCCTTGGGCCGCTCGCCTTCCTGGTCTTCCGGATCCACCGCGCGGAGCACCCGCACATCAATCCGACGTGAAAAGGCCGCGAGGATTGCTCGTTTGCCCGAAAACGTCCCATGCAGGTCAGCGAGAGGCACCTTTGCCTGCTGTGCGACGTCAGATAGAGAAAAACGGCTCCAGCCCTCTTCTGCAGCGAGCTGAAGGGCAGCATCAATAATCTTGTCTTCTGTTGTTTTTCGCGGCGCCACGGCTCTAATCACCTGCTGTCACGGGATCGACGGGCAGCATAGTACAAAATGGCTGAAAAGAGCTTACTGCTTTGACAGTTCTCGTGATCTGTCCCGCGCCGCAGTCATTCCCGACCGCATGAGCTGTGCAAGCCCCTCAGGGCCCAGCAACACATCCAGCGCCGCAGCTGTCGTGCCTCCCGGCGAGGTCACATTCTGGCGAAGTGTCGAAGCATCTTCCGGCAAGGTCTCCAGCATGGCACCGGCGCCGGCGACAGTCATCCGTGCCAACTGCGCCGCGAGTTCCGGTTCGAGCCCCAGCGCTTCTCCTGCCGCCGTCATCGTCTCGGCAAGCGCAAACACATAAGCCGGGCCGCTGCCGGACAGGGCCGTAACCGCATCCATCTGGCTTTCAGCACCAAGCCAGACAACATCGCCCACAGTACCCAGCAGGCTGTCACAGATCGCCTTATCAGCATCCGTCACCGGATCGTTCCCGATAACCGCCGTGATCCCTTTACCAACGGAGGAAGGTGTATTCGGCATAGCACGGATGATGGCAGCGCCGCCGCCCAGCAGCTCATCCAAACGTTCCAGATCGACACCGGCAGCAATCGATAGAAAGAGGGTTCCAGGTCGCACAAGAGGACGCAGATCAGGCAGAACCGCATCCATGATCTGCGGCTTGACAGCGAGCACCACAATACGAGGCGCAGCTTCCATCTCCTCCAAGGGCAGGTTGAGACGCAGTCCCTTCTCGGCCACCAGTTGAGCAATTTCGGCGGGAGGCGTTGGATCGCGCAGAAATACGCCCTCTGGCGCAAGCCCCTGATCGAGCCAGCCTGTCAAAAGAGCCCCACCCATTTTTCCGGCGCCAACCAGCACCAGCGGATCATCGAAACGCAGCATCTCATCACTCACTTGCTTAAATCGGGTTACACGAACGCGAGGGGCTCAAACAGATCAGGCCGATCCGACCGTCTCAAACATCGCCGCAGCAATCGCCTCTTCGGGGCTTCGCCCGGCCCAGATGACGAAATTGAAGGCTGGGTAATAACGATCACAAGCCTCCATCGCCAAATGCAGCAAGGCCTCGCACTGTTCCGGCGTCGCCGCCGCCCCACCACATAAGAGCAATGTGTCACGAAACAAGATCGTCCCGTCATCGGACCACATGTCGAAATGTCCGGACCAAAGCTGCTCATTGATCAAGCCAAGCAGATCCCGAACCGCCAGGCGTTTCTCTGGCGGCACGCGCATGTCCAGCGCGCTGGCCATATGCAACCCGCAAAAGTCATCCCGCCAATTCAGAGAAATCTGATAATCTCGCCACTCGCCCACAAGCGCAAGATTGAGCTCCTGCTCGTGAGACCGGTCAAAGGCCCAATTCCGAATATCAGCAACTTGCTCCAGAAGATCGAGTGGATTTGCGTCGACATAGTCTGCAGGCACCATGGTTGCCTTCATCACGAATCCTCGTCCGCCGCTTCACACTGTTCAGGCGGCGGCATACCCATATATTGTGGATAACTCACCCCCCAAACACTACAGAGCGTGCCCGATCAACTGAGTCGGTGCAAGCGCCGGGAAGCGTGCAGAGACAAAAAACATGTGGAAAAGCGCTGACTAGGCGCGCCAACAATCTGGGTGATAAACACCGTCAACTTCAGCCTTGAGAGGACGCCGCCGTCTCCAACGCCTCAATCCGGGCTTTCAGCGCTTCGTTTTCTTCACGCGCCTTGGCTGCCATCGCCTGAACCGCATCAAATTCATCCCGAGAAACAAGGTCCAGATCGGCGATCAAACGCTCAGCCTGACCCTTCACTATCGCTTCGATTTCCTGACGCAACCCTTGGGCTGCCCCCGCCGCAGACGTAAAAAGCTTTGCAACATCATCGAGCAAACGGTTGTCATACTGGGTCATTGTCGTTCTCCAATTCTCAGGCCATCTTAGGCCTTTCGCCGAATTTTGTCAGCATGGACTGAGCTCTATCAACGCTTGCGACCACATGTCTCGCTGGCCCCAAATGCCCGTTCCCGTGGCTTGACATGCAAGGCCGCAGAGAGACACTTACCCACCACATCCTGACCTCAGAAAGAGTGCCTGTGCCCTTCCCCGAAATAGACCCTGTTCTGATCCAAGTGGGCCCATTCGCGATCCGCTGGTATGCCCTCGCCTACATTGCAGGTCTCCTCCTGGGATGGCGCTATCTGATGCGCCTCGCCGACACGCAGACCATCTGGGGGGGCAAATCGCCTTTCACCCGCGACCAGGCGGACGACCTTCTTCTTTGGGTGGCTCTCGGCGTGATCTTGGGCGGGCGCTTGGGCTACGTGCTCTTCTATAACCCAGCTTTCTATCTCTACAATCCAGGCGACATCATCGCCGTTTGGAACGGCGGCATGTCCTTCCACGGCGGGTTTCTAGGCGTGGTCCTGGCGATCTATCTGTTCGCCCGCAAGCACTCCATTCCTCTCTGGTCACTTGCAGACGGCGCTGCCGCCGTCGCGCCGATCGGTATCCTGTTTGGGCGCCTTGCAAACTTTATCAACAGTGAACTCTGGGGCAGAACAACCGATGTTGCATGGGGCGTCGTCTTCCCAAATGGAGGACCGCTCCCCCGGCATCCAAGCCAGCTCTACGAGGGGCTGCTGGAAGGTGTACTGCTCTTCATCGTCTTGAGATATCTCACCCACCACACAAACGCCCTGTCGCGCCCGGGTGTGGTGGCAGGTGCCTTCTTCATCGGCTATGGCCTGTCGCGCATCTTTGTGGAGTTCTTCCGCGAACCTGATGCACATATCGGCTATCTGTTTGGCCCTGTGACACAAGGCATGGTTCTCACCGTGCCTATGATCCTTGTCGGCGCCGGCATCATCTGGTGGGCCCGGACCAAATCAAAGACGGCAAAGTCACAGACAACCGCCACTAAACCTGCGCGAAAAAAGAAGTAGCTCAGACCGACCGTGACCGCGCTTTTACACCATATTGCCAGCCTTATCAGGCAGGATGGTCCTATACCGCTGGACAGGTTCATGGACCTCGCACTCGCGCACCCGGAATATGGTTATTACCGAACCCGTGACCCGCTTGGCCGCAAGGGTGACTTCACAACTGCGCCAGAGATCTCTCAAATGTTTGGGGAACTGCTGGGTCTCTGGGCAGTCGACATGTGGCAAAAACTCGGCTCACCTCGTGCCTTCAATCTGATCGAATTCGGCCCAGGCCGTGGGACACTCATGGCCGATGCAGTGCGCGCTGCGAAACTTGTTCCTGCATTTGGCGAGGCCATCAATATTTTCTTTCTGGAAACAAGCCCCACCCTTTGCGCAGAGCAGAAAAGACGGGTGCCAGAGGCCTCATGGATCGACACGATTGAGACATTGCCCATCGGTCCCTGCCTCATCCTTGCAAATGAGTTTTTTGACGCGCTCCCAATCAAGCAGTTTCAAAAAACGGACTTAGGATGGCAGGAGCGCTGCGTGGCGTTGCAATCATCAGCCGATGATGACCCACCAGTTTTCGCATATGTCCTGTCTGAGACAGTCACGAACCCGCTCTTACTCGCCGCAAATGTTCGCCACGCACCAGAAGGAGCCATTGCCGAAATCTGCCCTCTCGCACAAACGATCATGGAACAACTGCGTCGTCACTTTGATGCAAACCCCGGCGCGGCCCTCATTATCGACTATGGATACGCCCATAGCACGGCAGGAGATAGTTTCCAGGCACTGAAAAACCATAAGTATATCGATCCGCTCGCCGAACCTGGCGAGGCTGACCTAACCGCTCATATCGATTTCGAAGCGCTCGCAAGACCGTTCGACACGGACACCTGTTACGGCCCCGTGGAACAAGGTCCCTTTCTCAAAGCACTCGGCATCCAAGCGCGCGCCAGTGCGCTCAGTGCAAATGCCAACGAACACCAACGAGACGATATTGCCTCTGCTTTGAAACGCTTGACGGACCCAGGTGCGATGGGCAGCCTCTTCAAAGTCATAGCGGTAACATCACCTGACACTCCGGCGCCAGCCGGCTTCTAAGAGCCACGAGACAAAATGAAGGGAGGTTTACGTTGATACAATCCGAGGCCCTGTCATCTCTCCCCAACATCGCCCATGGTTTCTTCACCCGCGAGGGTGGCACCTCATCAGGGATCTATGAAGGCCGAAATTGCGGCATGGGGTCAGACGACCTTCGCGCAAATGTGATCGAAAATCGTGGAAGAACCGCTGATGACCTGGGCGTTCTCCGCGACAATCTCCTCACTGTCTATCAGATTCACTCGCCAAACGTTGTCGTAGCGACAAATCCCTGGGCAGCTGACGCGGCGCCCGAAGGAGATGCGCTCGTAACAGCAACCAAGGGTCTCGCCCTCGGCATCCTGACGGCGGATTGCACGCCTATTCTCTTCGCTGATCCAGAGGCCGGAGTGGTCGGAGCTGCACATGCAGGGTGGAAAGGCGCCATTGGCGGTGTCCTGGAGGCAACTGTCGATGCCATGACATCGCTGGGCGCCAACCGCGCGAGGATCAGCTGTTCCATAGGCCCCACAATCTCGCAGGCGAACTATGAAGTGGGACCTGAATTCCAGAAACAATTTGTGACTGAAACCCCCGACAACAGCGTCTATTTCATTCCCAGCGCTCGCGAGGATCACTTCCAGTTCGATTTACCGCGCTTTGTGGCCGACCGGCTTGGCGGGCTTGGCATCAACAGCGTCGACAATACAGGCCTATGCACCTATGCCGATGCCAAACGATTCTTCTCCTTCAGACGGACAACTCATGCAGGAGAATCCGACTATGGACGACAAATCTCCTCAATTGCCCTACTCGATACATGACAGACTTTGGCGTCAGGCCATGGCCTTGCTACCCTTGAGTTGAAACGAATCGCTGAAATGAGATCAGCGATATGAGGGGAAGCCGGCGCCGTGAGCGACAAAGAGACCGCGACAGTCATGCGGCAGGTGAGGAGCACCAGGCGGGCGCCACGCACGACCTGGACGCTATCTGTTTGTCTCACGAGCTTGCTTGTTCTCTCCTCCTGCGGTGAGGACCGACCAGACACAAATGCGCTGAGCTTAAACGCGCCGTCTGACACGTCCCTTATCACTGGATCAGTCCAGGGCCTTCAGCGACGTGGTGTCTTCATTCAACTGCCCGCTGGCCTTCCTGATGAATTGGCAAGCCAACTGTTGGCTCGCTTCCAGGAAGCAAGCATCGCCAATCAGCTAACCCTTGCGCGGACCGGAACCGTGCCTGAATACACCGTCAAGGGCGTCGCAAGGGCCGGTGCTTCGCGGAATGGCACAGCTGTGGTTGTGGTCTGGGAGGTGATTGGGCCGGACGGGAAACGCGTTAAGCGCATGACCGACGATGTGGTGATCCAGCGGCGCAACTCTGCCGACCCTGCCTTGTATGACCCCTGGGCAGTGGTGGATGAAGCCACTCTCGAAGAGATCGCAGACACTGCAGCTTTGGAGCTCGCCGGATGGGTATCCGACCAAACCTTGGGCGCGAGCCCCGATAGTGATGTTTCGCTGACGACAGCCAGCATTGATGAAACAGAACCCACAGGGGCTCAAGGCGGTCAGATCGCCGACACGTCCCCAAGCGTCGATTTTTCGACGCCCTCACTCCTGCAATCAACACAACCAAACATCACGCCGCCAGATCTCTCCGGGATCGCAGCGCGCAATGCGACATTGGGCATTGCCTCTCCTGTCACAGCGCCACCTCCTCAAGCCGCGCAGACACAGAACCCCCAAGCCGCCCAAAGAGACGAAGTGGTTGCACCCGTAGCAGCTTTAGAGCCAACCACTATCGCCCCACAACCAAGCCATACCCCCCTAAGTGACAGCAACGGGACCCGGGCTCTGTTTGACGTCGCCGTCGGAACCTCTCCTGGCGATGGTCGCCTGTCCCTAGCCGCCGCTGTTCAAGAGGCCCTGGTGAAAGCAGATCACAAAACTGATCAGCCACAAGCATTCAGAGTTATTGGCAATGTTGCTCTGGAACCATCCCGCGGAGAGACAATCCCTGGCAGCATCAGCGTCAACATTGAATGGACGGTGACCACCAAAGAGGGAACACCCCTGGGGCTCATCACCCAGTCCAACCAGGTCGATGAAGACGCATTGGCGGGTGCCTGGGGCGATATCGCGACCGCCGCTGGCAGCGCCGCCGCAGACGGAATTTTGCAGCTCATCAATCAACCAACACCGCCAGCGTGAGCTAAAATGAGGCAAATTGAAATTGTTGCCACAAGGACACGGGTGTGCGGTTTACAGGCGACAACGAGCCTTGATACAACCCCGCAAGATGCAGCGCGGGTTTCGCAAACATCATTTCGAGCGTGGGTCTAATAAAGGGCTCACAACAGGGGAAAACAGATGAAACTGGTCGCAGGCAATTCAAACAGGGCTCTTGCCGAATCCATTGCCGCCTATCTCAACCTTCCCCTGACGAAATCAGTCGTTCGCCGGTTCGCCGACATGGAAGTCTTCGTCGAAATTCAGGAAAACGTGCGCGGTGAGGATGTTTTCGTCATCCAATCCACTTCTTTCCCGGCCAACGACCATCTGATGGAAACCCTTATCATCATTGATGCTCTAAAGCGGGCGTCAGCCAATCGGATCACCGCCGTCATGCCCTATTTCGGCTATGCGCGACAGGACAGGAAACCGGGTCCCAGAACGCCGATCTCCGCCAAACTGGTCGCTAACATGGTCGCCACAGCGGGAGCTGACCGGGTTCTCACCGTTGATCTCCACGCTGGACAGATCCAGGGCTTTTTCGACATCCCAACAGACAATCTCTTCGCTGCCCCGGTCATGACCCGGGATATTCAGGAGAATTACGAGGGTGCGGATAATCTGATGATCATCTCTCCTGACGTTGGTGGCGTGGTCCGCGCCAGAGCCCTGGCCAAACGCCTGAATGCCGATCTCGCGATTGTCGACAAACGGCGCGAACGGGCTGGCGAATCGGAGGTCATGAACATTATCGGAGACGTCAGTGGGCGCCCTTGCATCCTGGTCGACGATATCGTCGATTCTGCCGGTACGCTCTGCAATGCCGCCGAGGCACTGCTCGCTCAGGGCGCGACTGAGGTTTCTGCCTATGTAACCCACGGCGTGCTCTCCGGGGGTGCTGTTGCCCGTGTGACGGCTTCCCAGCTGAAAGAGCTGGTCATCACCGACACCATCCAGGCAACAGAGGCCATCCGCGTGAGCCACAATATCCGCACCACCTCGATTGCCCCACTGGTGGGCGAGGCAATGCGGCGGACCGCCGAAAGCCGCTCGGTTTCCAGCCTCTTCGATTGATTTAGAGCGAAGGGCGAAGAGTTTCCCTGAGCAAGCTCAGAACGGTCTCTTCATCATCCATGAGTTTTGCCGACGGGACGAGAGCCTTCGCCACGGCCATTCCCATCAGAGTCGCAAGAGCCATATCAAAACGCGTCTTGTAGGCGCTTATTTCCAGGTCACTACCCGCGGGATACAAGAACCGCGCAATCGGTTCCCAAAGCCCGCGATAGATTTCGTGGACACGCTCCATGTCCGGTGCCATCACGGCACCAAGCTCCGCGTCATTCCGGGCGGCAAGCCACAGCTCGAAGACAGCTTTAGCTTCTGGGCGCCGATACAAACCCCAAACGACCTCGACCAGATCAAGATCGTTGGAGAGATCAATGTGCGTGAGAAAGTCCTCTATCTCATTCTGGTAGAGGAAAGAGAGCGTACCGGACATGAGCTCGGCGCGGGTAGAAAAATGATGCAACATGGCGCCCCTAGACACACCCGCCCGCTCAGCAACTTCCTGAGTGCTTGTGCCCGCATAACCCCGCTCAACAAGCAACTCGATCGTCGCTTCAAAAAGCTTCCGCCGCGTCGCCTGGCTCCGATCGGCCTGACGCCGACGACCTGACTTATCTCTGTCAATTTCCGCCATTGTTATTCAATCGGCATGCGACTCGCATGTTTCCCAACCAGAAAGCCTTCGGACCTTACACCCTTCTTGATCAAAACAGGCTTCAGAGCTCGGCATAGTTTCCCATACCGGTAGAAAGGCACCTGCGGCCACAGATGATGCACAAGATGCAAATCCTGGCCAAGCAATAACCACCGGCTTCCAGGCCAACGCGAAAGGCGTGCATGATCATAACGCCCTGTCTTTTCCAAAGGATAATGCGGCAACCATGAAAAGGCGAAGATGAGTAGTCCAGTGCCAAACAGGCCGGGGACAATCCAGAGCATTACTGCCTCACCCAGATAGCCGGTCCACCAGAACCAGGCCAGGAGAACGAGATAGCTGGTATGGGTGATGTCGGAACCCAATCGCTCAAGCGCCGTAGATTCGCTGGACCCCGTGTCCTTTGGAAACAGCCGCGACATGATCACCCACGGCAGCAGGATCAGAGCGTACTGAACAACAACATAAACAATGAGCCGCACAAATGACCCGCGGCAGTTGGCGTCGGGATCCTTATCCGTATTCACATGAGAATGATGCAACAAGTGAGAACGACGCAGGAACGGGTACATTGAAAAGAGCGAGATGGCGGAAATCCACCCAATAGCAGCATCAACCCATTTGAGCCCCTTTTTGTTTCCAGAAATATTGTGGTGAATTGCTTCGTGGATGGGCGTGTAGTGAACGTAAGCCAGCACCGATAGCGCCGGAACAGCCACCCAGTAGGAAATGCCCCCATTGAGCACCCCAAAAATCAGACCCACTTCTAAACCGACGGTCACGAGAAACAGAGCCAGCGTCGGCCATCCCAAGGAACCGGAAAGAGCCATCGCCGCTGCCCGCTCATTGACCTGGTCGGACGCCTGCTGATTTGCCGTGTCGTCATCCAAAGCTATTGACATGC
>Ga0316204_10011387_pt1 | contig 11145 bp, 7 predicted proteins | sample 6monrhotite_MG_2_FD_205661 | JGI IMG/M metagenome (GOLD analysis project Ga0316204, IMG submission 205661) | Microbial mat bacterial communities from mineral coupon in-situ incubated in ocean water Damariscotta River, Maine, United States -... | ecosystem: Environmental > Aquatic > Marine >...
TCACCTCCGCACCCATGGCCGCCGCCAGCAACGCCGCATTACCACCCGCCACTCCCGCACCCACCACCACTACACTGCCACGCTCCGCCGCAGGCACACCACCCAGTAAAATACCACGACCGCCTTGAGGCTGATGCAACAGATGCGTGCCCACCTGCACCGCCACCCGCCCAGCAATATCACTCATGGGCGCCAGCAAAGGTAATTGATGATCATCAGTTTCCACCGTTTCAAAAGCCACCGCAGTGGACCCGCTTTTTTGCAACCCCCGCATCAACTCCGGCTCGGCGGCAAGATGTAAATACGAAAACAACAATTGTCCTTCGCGCAACATCGCCACCTCTTCCTGCTGTGGCTCTTTCACTTTAACCACCATCTCTGCCTGACCGTAAACCGCAGCAGCATCCTCCACCAACACCACTCCCACTGCCCGATAAGCATCGTCAGAATAACCACTCAGCACACCGGCACTCTGTTCCATCAACACCTTATGGCCTTGCATCACCAACTGCCCGGCCGCTGCCGGAATCAGCCCGACACGACCCTCCAACATTCTGATTTCACGAGGTACACCAATAATCATAATGAGTATGTCCGTTACGTTGTTAACTAAAATGTTAATTAAAATTTATGTCAAAGATATTTCATCGCGCATTATCACCGGCAACATCAACAAAACACTAGCATGCACCAAACGGATAATCATCACCACGCATATTGCTGCTCAGCAACGTCATAGAAAAAATAGATAAATGGATAAGTAGATAGATGGTCAATTTTTTATCCTACTGACCGACAACTGTAGTTCGATGACATGGCTATTAAAATTTCCTAATAATTTTTTGTCGCCATATAACCATTAACATTAAGAGGACATCATGAAACAGTATTTCAGCAGCATGCTAAATGGACTTATCGGGCTTATTCTTGCCTTGCAGGTACTGTACCCGGTTTACGATGCATCAGCGACAACGGCTTCTGCCCAGGATGTCCATGAACTTGCCGATATCTGCATGTATTCCCAACGCATATTGAAGGATTACGCATTAATCGGCATGGGCGTCACCTATCACGACCCAGCTGCCGATCTGATAAAGAATGCAAAAATCATCAACAAATATATTGCTGACCTGAAGAGCCATCATCTCAAAAAAGCATTGGATGACGAAGTTCGTCACATTGAAAGCCTTTGGAAAGAAATTGAGCCAAAACTGCTGGCAAAACCCAGCAAAAAGCACATGGCCCAACTGCGTAAAAAAGTGGAAATATTTACCCATCGCTGTGAAGCACTCGCGAGAGATTTAGCCAAAGATTCCAAAATCGAAGGTGAACTTAACATGGTACTGATTGCCGAGTTGGGCATGGAATCCCAGCGACTGGCAGCACTTTACATGATGAAGGCCTGGGGTATTGCCGACGACCACTACTACGAAGAAGTCCAAAAAATAGTAGATGAATACGAAGAAATTTATCACGAGTTAATGAAAGCAGACGACAAATTAGTTTCCCCCGAAATCAAAGCCAAATTAAAATCCACCGAAAAAAACTTCCTGGTATTCGAGTTTATGGCTGCAAGTGAATCCGGTCGGTTTGTACCGACCATGGCCGAAAAAAATGCGAGCAAAATATTTCATGAGATTCGCACAATATTGAAACTGGAACAGGAGCTGATTGAATGAACACACAAACATTATTTACGCTGAAAGGGTTTTTATTCGCAATTATCTTCCTGTTTTGCTCAAACCAGTCCGTGGCCGACATCCGTAGCCTGCAACAACTGGAAGCCGCAGAAGATATTGAAATGGCCAGCCAGCAAATTACTAAAGCCTATTTTTATTTGCATCAGGAAATCCGTGTCGAGCAATCTGAGAACGACATGGAAAACGGGCTGACCTCAATAGAGAAAAACATCAATATTCTTAATAAGATCAACGACAAAAAGCAATTACGCATGGTGAAATTCATGTCCTTCACTCTGGATGAAATCAAAAAAACTATCTCCCAGCCCTACACCAATGAGCGCGGCGCATTGATGCTGGATTACAGTGAAACGTTACTGGAAGGTGCAGAATCGTTAACTAAAAAATACACTCATAAAAACGATAAAAAAGAAGAAATGCTCATTACCACCAAAAAAATGAATTTTCTTCTGGAGCGAGCAACAAAATATTACATCGCCTTTAAAGATGGGTTTTCCGATCACAACAATGTCAAACAATTGGAAAAGGCCATCAAGGAATTTGAGGATCACTTAAAAAAAATCCAAGCCTATAAATACCCTAGTGAATCTCAAAGAGCGGCCAACAAACTCTCTGAATATTGGCCCATTGCCAAAGAATTTTATCTTGGCGTTGAAAAAAATGATCTTCCTTTGATTGTGTCGGTAACCACCAGACACTTGGAAAAATCCCTGGCTACACTGGAGCACTATCACCACGATTTGGCTGGAGGTAAATAGTAACAAATACGAACGCTGTAGAAATCAAACAATCTTCTGGCGGAAAAGGATATCGGCGTTCTGAACATCCTGCTCACTGTCGTGGCACAGTCGAGCAGGGTGAACACCGAACAGCGACGTTATTACATGCATGCTCTTTAATTCGCATTTAAAGGAATCGGGTAACTGCCTTCCTCAAAATTCGAGTTCAAGTCCTTCACCATCACAGTACCGGCATCGGTGCCATCGCTCTTCCACAGTTCTCTTCCATTAGCACCATCATCCGCATTGAAGTAAAGCATGTTGCCCACGGCAGTGAGGCTCTCGGGGACAGCGCTGGATGCTCCAGGCCTGATGTCTTTTACCAGCACCGTACCAGAGACAGTACCATCACTCTTCCACAGTTCTTTACCATTGGCGCCATCATCAGCACTGAAGTAGAGCGTGTTGCCCACAGCAGTGAGGTTGTAGGAAAACGTATCGCTTGATCCAGGCTTAATGTCTTTCACCAGCACAGTACCAGAGGCTGTACCATCACTCTTCCACAATTTCCAACCAGTGACGCCATCATGAACACTGAAGTAGAGCGTGTTGCCCATGGCCGTGAGTTCCGAAAGGGAAGTGCTGGTTGCTCCAGGCCTGATGTCTTTCACCAACACAGTACCAGCGGCTGTACCATCACTCTTCCACAGTTCTCTTCCATTAGCACCATCATCCGCATTGAAGTAAAGCATGTTGCCCACGGCAGTGAGGCTCTCGGGGACAGCGCTGGATGCTCCAGGCCTGATGTCTTTCACCAGCACAGTACCAGAAGCAGTGCCATCACTCTTCCACAACTCCCAACCAGTGACGCCATCATAAACACTGAAGTAGAGCGTGTTGCCCACGGCAGTGAGGCTCCCAGGGAAAGCGCTGGCTGATCCCGGCCGGATGTCTTTCACCAGCACAGTACCAGAAGCAGTGCCATCACTCTTCCACAACTCCCAACCATTGATGCCATCATTAGCTCTGAAGTAGAGCGTGTTGCCCATGACTGTGAGGCTGCGGGGAAAAGCGCTGGATGACCCGGGCCAAATGTCTTTCACCAGCACAGTACCAGAGGCAGTACCATCACTCTTCCACAGCTCCATACCATTGATGCCATTAAAAGCTCTGAAGTAGAGCGTGTTGCCTATAGCGATGAGGGTAGAGTCGATGTTGACGTCTCTCACCAACACAGTACCGGCAGTTGTACCATCACTACGCCATAAAGCATGATATCCCTTGCCCCCGTCATTGGCAGTGAAGTAACTTGTTCCACCTGTTGTTACCACTCGGCCCGGTACCGAACCATCCGCAACTTTACCGATGTCTGCAAGTAAATAAGTACCATGGACAGAACCATCACTGCACCATAGTTCTCTACCATTTACACCGTTATCGGCGGCGAAATAGATGACACCACTTATGCTACTGAAGTTATCCGGAAAACTATTTCCAACTCCGGTATTGATGTCGTTAACCAATATCGTCCCAGCATTAGTGCCATCACTCTTCCACAGTTCTTTACCATTGATGCCATCATCAGCACTGAAGTAGAGCGTGCTGCCCACGGCAGTGAGTTCCGAGGGGGAAGTGCTGGTTGCTCCAGGCCTGATGTCTTTCACCAACACAGTACCAGAGGCGGTACCATCACTCTTCCACAACTCCGCACCATTGATACCATCAGTAGCACTGAAGTAGAGCGTGTTACCCACGGCAGTGAGTTCCGAGGGGGAAGAGCTGGATGATCCGAGCGCGATGCCTCTCACCAGCACAGTACCAGAAGCAGTGCCATCACTCTTCCATAACTCTTGGCCATTGATGCCATCACTAGCACTGAAGTAAAGCGTGCTGCCCACGGCAGTGAGATACGTGGGGGAAGTGCTGGTTGCTCCAGGCCTGATGTCTTTCACCAACACAGTACCAGAGGCAGTACCATCACTCATCCACAGTTCTCTACCATTGATGGCATCAGTAGCACGGAAATAGAGCGTGTTGCCCATGGCAGTGAGTCCCGAGGGGGAAGCGTGGGATGTTCCAGGCCAGATGTCTTTCACCAGCACAGTACCAGAGGCAGTACCATCACTCTTCCACAACTCCCCACCATTGATGCCATCACTAGCATTGAAGTAAAGCGTGTTGCCCACGGCAGTGAGGCTCCCAGGGAAAGCGCTGGCTGATCCCGGCCGGATATCTTTCACCAGCACAGTACCAGAGGTAGTACCATCACTCTTCCACAGCTCCATACCATTGATGTCATCAAAAACTCTGAAGTAGAGCGTATTGCCCACGGCCGTGAGATACGCGGGGAAAGCGCTGAATGCTCTAGGCCAGATGTCTTTCACCAGCACAGTACCAACGGCTGTGCCATCACTCTTCCACAACTCCCAACCATTGATGCCATCATCAGCACGGAAGTAGAGCGTGCTGCCTACGGCCATGAGTTCCGAGAGAGACACACCGGATGCTCCAGGCCAGATATCTTTCACTAGCACAGTGCCAGCGACTGTGCCGTTGGTTTTCCATAACGCATGACCGGCCTTATCGTTCTCCACCACAAAATAGATCACACCAGCCACCGTAACAAAATTACGCGGGTTAGCGCTAATATTGGTATTGATGTCTTTGATCAGCGATGTACCGGCTGTAGTGCCATCCGTTACAAAAAGTTCTTGGCCAACCACACCATCATCCGCACTAATGAAAAGCAACAACTGGCAGCTCACCGTCACATTTGCGTCTCCACCCTCCAAAACACCCTCACTATTTTCAACAGTGCAGCGTTGCGTGGGTTTCGCAGGTGGGGTCAGTACCGTGACGGCATACGCACTGCCATCGGTCAGTGCAGTAACAAAGGTAAAATCGCCATCAGCGTTAATCACCAGATCGTCACCGCCGTTGTTTTGCAACACCAATTCACCACCGATAAGCCCGGTGACGGTTCCACCTATAGTATAGGACGCCGTCACACAGGTAACGGTTACGTCGATAATTGTTGTGCTGTTGACGGTACCTTTGTCATTGCCGACCGTACAGGTTTGGTTCGGGCCACCGGGCTGGGTTTGCACCGTAACCGCATAATCACTGCCATCGGTCAATGCGGCAGTAAAGGTAAAGTCACCATTACTACTGATCAGCAGATCGTCACCACCATTGTTTTGCAACACCAGACCATTGCCGACAAGCCCAATGATGGTTCCACCTATGGTGTAGGACGTTGTCTCACAAGCGACGGTTATGTTGGTGACAGTTGAGCCACTGACAATGCCTTTGTCATTGTTCACCGTACAAGTTTGGTTCGGACTATCAGGCTGAGTGAAAACCGTGACTGCATAAATGCTGGTATCAGTCAGTGGGGTAGTGAAAGTGAAGGTGCCATTAGTGTTGATCGGCAGGTCGTTACCGTCATTGTTTTGCAACACCAGACCACTGCCTTCATACCCTGAAACCGTTCCACCAACGGTGTAGGACGTTGTTAAACAGGTCACGGCGACACTGGATACCACAGCACCACTGACAGTGTCACTGCCATTGCTGACGGTACAGGTTTGGTTTGGATTATTGGGTTGGGCCAGTACGGTGACGCTATAACTACTACCATCGGCCACTACGCTACTGAAGGTAAAATTCCCTTCAGTGTTAATTGTCAGGTCATTACTGCCATTATTTTGTAAAATCAAACCACTGCCTGCATACCCGGAAACCGTTCCACCAACGGTGTAATCAGTTGTTGCACAGGCCACGGCGACACTGGATACCGCAGCACCACTAACAGTGTCACTACCATTGCTGACGGTACAGATTTGGTTTGGATTATTGGGTTGGGTCAGTACGGTGACGCTATAACTACTACCATCGGCCACTACGCTACTGAAGGTAAAATTCCCTTCAGTGTTAATTGTCAGGTCATTACTGCCATTATTTTGTAAAATCAAACCACTGCCTGCATACCCGGAAACCGTTCCACCAACGGTGTAATCAGTTGTTGAACAGGTCACGGCGACACTGGATACCGCAGCACCACTAACAGTGTCACTACCATTGTTAACCATACAGGTTTGGTTTGGATTATTAGGTTGGGTCAGTATAGTGACAGTATAATTGCTACCGTCGGCCACTGCGTTACTGAAGCTGAAAGTACCATTGGCGCTAACCGGCAAATCATCGCTATTGTTATTTTGTAAAACCAGTCCACTGCCTGCATACCCGGAAACCGTTCCGCCAACCGTGTAAGACGTTGTCGAACAGATAACAGCGACATTGGATACCGCAGCACCACTGACTGTGCCACTGCCATTGTTAACCGTACAAATTTGGCCCGGACTACCAGGGTGAGTTCGTACACTAACAACATATTCGCTACCGTCAGCCACTGCACTATTGAAGCTGAAAGCACCATCGGCACTCACCGGAAAATCATCACCATCGTTATTTTGTAAAACCAGGCCACTGCCTGCATATCCGGAAACTGTGCCCCCAACTGTGTAAGCGGTTGTTGAACAGGTCACGGTGATATTGGACACCGCAGCACCACTGAGAGTACCGCTTCCATTGTTGACAGTGCAGACTTGATTTGGATTATTAGGTTGGGTCAGTACATCAACGGTATAGTCACTACCATCGATCATCGCGGGACTAAAACTGAAAGTGCTATCTTCACTGATTGTCAGATCATTGCTGCCATTGTTTTGCAAAACGAGTCCACTTCCCATTAGCCCTTCTATCTGTCCTCCTACCGTATAATTGGCAATACCGATATCAGTGCCAGCATCCAGCTCATCCAGATTGCTGATGGCGTCTCCGTCTGTATCGGTATATGTAATCCCGGCGGCAGAAAAATCTGCGGGTGTCTCTTCATTGGCGACAACATCGACCGTAATTTCGGAGGTTCTAACCACTTCAACCGTTCCCTGACCGGGATCGATGATTGAGTACACCAATAACAGGGTATAGGTGCCGGTTGGGAGGCCGGGGACATTACCGGAAAAAGTCCCTGCTGTTGTATCAACGACGAGGTTTTCAACCTGCAATGGGTTATCGGTGTCTCCATTTATCACCACTTCCACCATGAGATTGCTGTTATCAACCAAAAGCGCAGTAATGGCTTTGGGAAAGGGGGCGCTGAGTTTGTCGTCAGAAATAACGCCTTGTGGTGAGTCTGAGCCCTGACTGCAGGCCGCTAAAATGAGACTGAAAAGCAGTAATCCCAAACACTGACGTAGTTTGCTCCAGGTGGGGTTTTCTCGCCGGACGTTAATTTGAGTGTGCATATCCTTTGCCTGTTCGTTTTTTTTCGAAAAAAAACCCCCCGAAGCAGGGTTTTTAGATGATGTTTATCGTTTTCAATCGTGTTTCTGAATACATTACTTCGCCGCAAACTGGCGGGGTATTGATATACACGCCACCTGTCAGCGTCACTACACCCTGATCTCCCGTTGTTCCAAGGGGATATTCCGGCGGTTTAAACCTCTGGATTCCGGCTAAAGACGTGCCGGAATGACGATGTTTTCAGTACAAAGTACCAACAAAGTGATTTAGCGCTTAATTGACATTCAAGGTGTCGGCCCCGAAATTGTCAGGCTGCCTGTGGCTGCCGGTGGTTCTGTTGAGTCACTCCCACCGCCACCACCACCGGATAACGCTGCACCGGCAACCACCACTCCCAGACCGATCCACACCCATTTGCTGATACCGGATTTTTTCTTCTCTCCGTCAAGCTTGACGGTAGCGGCGGCCATGGCGGCATTGGCATCACTATAATCCATTGCTGCGGGGGTCACTGCGATGGTTAATGGGGAAAATGAATAACCAAACAATAATGTGTTTCCGCCCTGGTCTGTTGCTTGTATGTAATATTCCAGACCGGGTGAGTCGGTGGCGGTGAGTTGGGCGGTGTAAATAAATGAATCCAGGTCGCGATTCATTTTCAGACGTTTGAATTCAGCAGCATTGGCATCACGATAAAACAGGATGACGTTTTTGACCCCGACGTTATCGGTAACAGTGGCTTTTATATCAATCTGCTGACCGGCGTAAATGTCTTTTTCAATGGGTGCATGCTCGATGACCGGGGCGATCAGGTCTCCTGATGGCAATGCCAGTTCGGCAGCCTGTACAACGGGAAACAAGACGAAGGAAAAACTCAACAACGCAACCAAAATCATTTGAAACCATTTCATGGCATGCTCCATGCTCAAATAGTGCCTTATAATCATTGTCCTTAATTTCCCTGCTTTGCCAGAAAAAACCGTGCTCAACGGGAGTCCTGGGAAGCCAGTTGAATGCGGCTCACCTCCGCTAGTGCGATAACTCTCCCCTGCTCTATACCTCTCGAGAAAAAATCGCTCTGCGCGTGGGCGCATAATGCATGAATAACCCTTTCCTGTCTCGGCAATAGAACTATTGTGATACAGGAAAAACCATGTTAGCAACGCGCGCGCCTATTTTAACCGTATATTTTCACTGCCTGCCTTGTTCGGTAATGTAAATGTTAAGTGCTTAAAATACTCTATTAAAAAAATCACCCAGCATTTAATAATACAAAGGCCACAGAAACGTAGCATTTTTCGTGTTTTTCTTTGCGTCTCTGCGACCTCTGCGTTTATAACACACCGCTTGTCAGCACCACGACCAACATAACTTCCTGGAGCATCTTTCCTTAGTCTTTGAACAAATCAAAAGCAAGCTGGACAATTAACGTACACTTTGAAAATTGGGCTAGTGATAAATAGTGACTCCTGGCAACACGAGAATAGCTCCCATCGTAAAATACACTTATTTTTCCTAAGTTAATTTTATCCATTAGGATCGCTCGAACAATAACTTTCGCTTTTTGGTTGGGTTAAAGAGTAATACAGGTTGAAAGGACTGATGTTCTTCCCTTGACCTTTTGGTGGAACCGCTACGCTTGTTCCACCCGGCTTTACCTTGTGTGTGAGGAGACGGAACAAACAAACCACTACCCTGATTCTGACCTATTTCCGACCCGGATTATGAATACGCCAACTTCAGTGATGTACGCTGGGTGGAACAAGCGTAGCGGTTCCACCAGAGTCTTGTACATGCCCAAAAAAACCGAGCCCGCTCACCAATGAGACAGTTATTGTTCAAGCGACCCTTAGTCACTTGCCCTCAAAAAAACAGTTTACGATAAGCACTCCTTTACCTGCATAGCGCCTTTCCGTACTATTGTGCAACAGCATCAGCATTTTTATGTCTGCCGCACTCAAACCCTCAAAGACCCGGGAGTTTTTCAAATGAGCGACGCCAAACACTGTCACCTGTTAATCCTCGGCTCCGGCCCCGCCGGTTATTCCGCTGCAGTGTATGCGGCGCGCGCCAATCTTAAACCGGTACTAATCACTGGCCTGGAACAAGGTGGACAGTTAATGACCACCACCGAAGTGGATAACTGGCCCGGCGACAACGAAGGGGTGCAGGGTCCGGAACTGATGGAGCGCATGCGCAAACATGCCGAGCGCTTCAAGACAGAACTGATTTTTGACACCATTAACAAAGCAGAGTTAACCCAACGCCCTTTCACTCTCACTGGGGACAACGGCGTATACACTTGTGATGCATTGATCATTGCCACTGGTGCGTCTGCCATGTATCTGGGACTGGATTCAGAAGAAACCTTCAAGGGTCGAGGCGTGTCCGGCTGCGCTACCTGCGATGGCTTTTTCTACAAAAACAAACCCGTAGCGGTTATTGGTGGTGGGAACACTGCGGTGGAGGAAGCTTTGTATCTGTCTAATATTGCCTCACGTGTGACCGTGGTGCATCGTCGTGACAAATTTAAGTGCGAAAAAATTCTTGCCGACCAGCTCATGGAAAAAGCTAAAGCTGGCAATATTGATATCCTGTGGAATCACACGCTGGACGAGGTGCTGGGCGATAACATGGGTGTTACCGGCATGCGCATCAAAAACACCGGGGATGACAGCACACAGGATATCGACCTGGACGGTGTGTTTATTGCCATTGGCCACAAGCCCAACACCAGCCTGTTTGACGGCCAGCTGGACATGGAACACGGTTACTTGAAAGTGCAAAGCGGCACACAGGGCAATGCTACGGCATGCAGTATTGAAGGGGTTTATGCTGCGGGCGATGTGGCCGACCACATTTATCGTCAGGCTATTACGTCAGCGGGCACTGGCTGCATGGCGGCGCTGGATGCGGAGCGCTTTCTGGACAACCAGAATGGATAAGGACCATGCACGTAATCAGGTTTCTCCGCGGGCAATGCACTGATACACAAATGCATGCACCAATATTGACTGCGCACGGTCCACCACCCGCAACTCAACCCCGTGATGAAAATAACGCTGCCCAGCTTTTTCACCACGCTCGGTACGGATATTGCGCACGATAGCGGGCAGGGAAATGCCTTCGCTGACATCCGCCACATCCAGCTTCAGGGTGATGGAGATATGCTGCCCTTCTTCGGCCAATGGTTTATCCGCAATCAGTAAAGCGCCGCTGGTACTCATATCCTGAATGGTCACCGCCCGTGACTCCAATGCAGAATCGATCTCAGCCGAGTCGGTTAAACAGGGCCGTACCGTAGCCGCCATATTGAGCGTTACCCGCAATGCCTTGCGTACGGTGACGGCCTGCACGTCTTGCGGAAAACTCAGATGCAAATGCGCGTAAGGGCGCACACTGACCATAATCACGTTGAC
>Ga0316204_10011388_pt1 | contig 11144 bp, 10 predicted proteins | sample 6monrhotite_MG_2_FD_205661 | JGI IMG/M metagenome (GOLD analysis project Ga0316204, IMG submission 205661) | Microbial mat bacterial communities from mineral coupon in-situ incubated in ocean water Damariscotta River, Maine, United States -... | ecosystem: Environmental > Aquatic > Marine >...
TTTAGATAATTCAGTTGTTTCAGCGATTGATGTCATCATGGCTGATTTTGTCATTGGTTCTTTAATAGCTTTAATTCGAGGAGCTGCTGCTGCAACCTTTGCCTTTTTCTTAGTGGCCATACTTCTTATCTCCAGTAAATGATATTAGAAAAGAGTTTTACACATATATATATGTGATATCCGAATACTCTTGGATTGTTTTATAGCACCTCAAATTGTTTATAGCAAGTTTTTTTAAAATCTTTTAAATCATATTTAAATCTAGTATATAAGCTTGAAATGATGTTGTGGGTTTGTTAATAGGAATCACTGTTGTATTTAAATTAACGAACTTTTTTTGTAGTGAAAGTCTATTCGTTTTATGATGTCTGAGATAATGTAAATAAGTTGTTGTGCATATGATGATTGATGAATTCACCTGGATTTCTGCTTTTATACTTGGCTTGATGGGCGCGCCTCATTGTGCAGGAATGTGTGGGGGAATTGTTGGTGCATTGTCGGCAGGTTGCCAGCCTCAGGTTAATGCTGTTTCACATCGTTTGTTTTTTGTTTTGGCATATAACCTAGGGCGTATCAGCAGTTATGTTGTTGGTGGGATGTTGGTTGGTGGTGTTGCAGCGCTGGCCACCAACCTTGTCGCGCTACACTACGCTCAGCTTGTTTTTCAGGCTGTTACGGTATTGTTCATGTTGTTATTAGGCTTATATTTAGGCGGCTGGTGGTCGATATTAGCGCGTCTAGAATCAGTAGCGGGAAAGTTCTGGAAGCTAATTGAGCCGTATGGACGCCAGTTTATCCCAATCAAATCATTGTCAGCCGCCTTTATGCTGGGTGGTATTTGGGGGTGGTTGCCTTGCGGGCTGGTTTATACGGGGCTTATTTATAGTGCAACTGCAGGTGGTGCAATTGAGGGTGGGTTACTGATGTTAAGTTTTGGTGCAGGGACGTTGCCAGCGATGATTTTACTGGGTGCGGCCGGTTCCAGTTTGCAGCATTATTTGCAAAATATCTGGGTACGTCGAATGGCCGGTGGGGTTATTATCCTGTTTGCTTTACGAATGGCGTATCTTTTTTTTCAGGAACTGGGTATTAGGAACTAGGAAAGGAAAACATTGATTGATATATTTTTGATTGTTTAGTATTCGTAAAGGCCCTAGTCCCTAATCTCTACATTAGTTAAACGCATATAGATTTGATCAATTTCATCAAGTTGGAAAGTCGTATTTGCATGTTCTTCTTCCAGCTCGGTTGTTTTTGCTTCTACGCTGCCTTTAGCTGAGCTAATTTTACGTAGTGTATCCAGGCGTTTTTCGATTGAAAATTTGTTTTCTTTTATTTGTGTTGCCAGTGGACGCATGGCTTCTTTGAGCCAGTTATCAAGGTCTTCGTTGGCTTCAAACATGATATTTCGTGCTTTACTGACCATTTGAATAAAGAACCGTTTTACAACGAAATTTTGTTCAGACATGGTGGAAACAGGGCTTTTTCGATATTGCTCGGCTTCAACAATCAGGTTGTCAAGTTCAACTAGGTAGTTTTTCACTTTGAACATTTTAGGTTTGCTGGTTTTTATACCGTGTTCGTCATGGAATTTTTTGTACACTGCGGTAACAAGTCGATGTAATGTGTCGACTTCATCTGAAGCACGTGAACTCATATCTTGGACTTGTAAAAATAATTCCTTCATGGATTTTTTCATGCCGTTAGTCGTCCAGCTACCCATCATGGATTTGCGTGTATCACTTATAAATTCATCCATTTTTCGGATATTAAGGATATTTTTCAAGCCGACTACTTGTCTTGTAAGTAGGCGATGGCTGGATTTAAAGCCTTCTACATGTTTGCTGTAGTGTGCCTGCTCTGCACGTGTGCGCGTCATGAGCTGCATGATGACATCTGCATTTTTGCCGTTTAATTGGCGTAAATCATTTAATTGTTTGTTAATACCTACTAGACGAGTTTCAAAGGTGGCTTTGTGTTCATTGAGTATTGAACCTATTGTATCAATGATGTCGTTTCTTAGTATGTCTTCTCTGGCTGGGAGAACTTCATCACTCAGGTATTTTTCCAGCTGCTCCAACTGGCTACGATGCATTAATAATTCATCTTCATTGATTTTGGCTAATAGGCCTTTTTGCGCAGAAACAGGGAAAATAACATCTTTACCGATACCTAAAATTTGCGATGTTTTGTTAATTTGTTCATTAATGGAGTTTTCAATTTCCTGCTTACTCTTCAGGTCGTCCCAAAGGGTGTCTATTTTGTTGAGAATGACAGCTACACCATTCGCATTTTTTCGGCGTGATTGATTAACATGATGCTGCCAAATATCCAGGTCACTATGTGTTACACCTGTATCAGCTGCGAGCAGGAACAGGATCGCCTGTGCCGAAGGCAACATGTTGATGGTTAGTTCAGGCTCGCTTCCCAGTGCGTTGAGTCCTGGTGTGTCCAGTATGCTTAGGCCTTGTTTTAGTAAAGGGTGAGGGAAACTGATCATGGCATGTCGCCAGGTCGGGATATCTATTACAGTTTCATCAGGGTCAGCATTTTCAAGATGTGGGTATAACTCTGTACTGAATAAACCTAATTTAGTAGCCGTTTTAATGGTCACTTCACGGGTTTGAATAATTTCTTGCAGGATTTTCTGCATTTCATCAGGATCATCGACTGGTAATGGAATTTGTGTCCACTGGATGGGGTCTTCTTTGTATTCCTGAATCGACTTATCATCAAGGCGCGTTTCGATGGGTAACAATCTGAGATAAGCGCTATCAGATTCATTGTCATAGAATAGTTCAGTAGGACACATGGTTGTGCGGCCAGCATCTGAGGGTAATAAACGGCGCTTGTAATCCGAGAAAAAGATAGCATTGATTAATTCGGTTTTTCCACGCGAGAACTCAGCAACAAACGCCAGATTTAGTCGGTCTTTTTTAAGTGCTTCGATGGCTTCATAGATACGTAATGAAATTTCACTGTCTTGTTCCAGGTCTTGTGCATCCATCCATTGGCTTAGATGGCCAATGGCTTCGATAAGGTCATTTTTCCAGTTATTGTAAGCTTTGATTTTTTGTTTGAATTGGTTTTTCGCCATCATGATCATCGGTTCTTTAACGTAGTTACTATTAATAGTAAGTAGCGTCTAAAGGCGCTGATTCTTTAATGATGGCGGGTGATTTGAATGGCTTGTAACAGATGGTATTGTTAGCTATCTGATTGAATAGGCTAAAAAAATAGTAAGTCAGTCATTATTTAACAAAGGTTCTAAAGTTTGCGCTGGTTCACAAGTTGAACGTATTGCGAATGCAGTGTATGCCGAGTATGTACATGACCCTATAAGAAAAGGCTGATAAGTGATTTTTGCAAATGCGGAATAGCCATAACGATAAGGTTGAGGATTAACAGTGCAACCAGAGGTGATAAGTCCATGCCTGAAACAGGTTTTACGTAACGCTGTATGGGTCGCATAATGGGTGCGATGATTTGATGAATCAAGTTCAGAACAGGGTTGTAATTACCTGGCGCTATCCAGCTGGCAATGGCCATGATAATGATGGCAAAGATGAAAACATATAAAAAAAGTGATAGCAGCCCGGTTGCGCTATAAATGAGTATGATGAGTAGATGTAAAGACTTTCCACTGATAGCAACTATCAATAAAGTTTCAATGCATTTTAGTACTAACATAAGCACAATTGCGGGGAAATCCAGACCAGCAAAACCAGGTATAACACGCCTGAAAGGTTTTAATGCAGGATCAGTAATTTTGACAATAAATTGAGATATCGGGTTATAAAAGTCAGCGCGTGCCCATTGTAAAACGAAGCGTAACATCACCATCAGGATAAAAAATCCAAAAATAATATTGATTAAAAACATACCCGCTTCAGTGAAATAACTGTTCATGCTTCTTGTCCTAATATCTTGGCTAATTCATTTGAACGCTCACGTGCACCCTTTAGCGCCTGACTGAAAATTTGTTGTAGTTGATTATCTTCCAGAATAGACAAGGCACGTTCAGTTGTGCCACCCGGTGATGTGACTTTTTGACGCAGTAAACCAGGTTCATCGTTGCTTTCCAGCGCCATTTTAGCAGCACCAAAGGCTGTTTGAATAGTTAACAAGCGAGCATTTTTAGCACTTAGCCCCATCTCAATGCCTGCTTTTTCCATGGCTTCCATAATATAAAAAAAGTATGCCGGGCCACTACCGGAAACAGCAGTAACGGCATCAATTTGTTCTTCATTATCAACCCATAATGTCAGGCCGACAGCTCGCATGATGGTTTCAGCGAGATCACGGCTTTCCTGATTAACAGAATCGTCTGCAATAAGAGCGGTGGCAGCACTTTGTACCAGGGCAGGGGTATTGGGCATGGTGCGTATTAGATTGTTATAGCCACCTAACCAGCGCGATAAGTCTGACAGGTTAATGCCTGCTGCAATGGAGATAACTAATGGTTTGGTTTGCTGTACAGCGGCTTTGAGTGTTTGGGTAATCTCCGCCATTACTTGAGGTTTGATGGCCAGAACCAATACATCTGATGCATTGACTGTGTCGATATTGTCTTTTGACGTTTGAATAGAAAAACGGCTGCTAAGGTATTCCCTGCATTCTTCATTTGGGTCGGATACGCAAATTTTATCTACAGGCCAGCCATCGGCTAATAAGCCACCAATCAGACTGTTTGCCATGTTGCCACCACCTATAAATCCAATGTTGGTATAAGTCATGTGTTTTTCCTATAACGTATTATGTAATTTAAGAGGCATAGCCTTATTATATCGTAAGCATCAATATTGATAAGATCATTTTTTACGCTCACCAAATATTGATGTTCCAATTCTGACCATGTTAGCACCTTCGGCAATGGCAGCACGAATGTCCTTACTCATGCCCATTGATAAAGTATCAAGTTCAAAACCTTGTTTGTTCAATTGCTGCATAGCTTCATGTAACCGCCTGAAGGGTAGGCGTTGCTTCTCGAAGTCTGTTTCATTGACAGGGATGGCCATTAAACCCCTTAGATTCAGTCGAGGGAGAGCCTGAATGGCAGATGCCAGTGCTTCCAGTTCAGCAAAGTTGCAACCTGATTTGGACTCTTCATTATTGGTGTTGACCTGTATTAGGACCTGTAAGGGCGCAATGTTGTCAGGTCGTTGATCACTCAGGCGTTGTGCAATTTTTAGCCTGTCGATGCTATGCACCCAATCGAACTTTTCGGCAATTGCGCGCGTTTTATTTGATTGTATGGGTCCAATGAAATGCCATATAAGCCTGTTTTCTTTCAATTGCTCAATTTTTTCGAGCGCTTCTTGCAGGTAATTTTCACCAAATTGTGTTTGGCCATTTTGACATGCGTCAATTATCTCGGCCACAGATCGTGTTTTACTGACCGCAATGAGAGTGACGGAATGCGGATTTTTATTAAATTCTTCTTCATAATCAAGAATTTCGTTATAAATTTGTTGCAGTCTGAGGCTGATTTCTGGCATGGTAGTGTAATAATAGTTTAGTTAAAGGATATTCTGTATAAGTGGATTTTCGCAGCTTTCGCTAAAGATTTTAAGTGATAAATCCGATATGGAGTAAGGAATAATGAAACTGGGAGAAAGAGATGGATATTGCAGAATTGCTTGCCTTTTCTGTTAAGAATAACGCATCGGATCTTCATTTGTCGGCAGGACTTCCGCCGATGATCCGTGTAGATGGCGATATACGACGCATAAATGTACCGGCATTGGATCATAAAACCGTGCATGGACTCATTTATGACATCATGAACGATAAACAGCGTAAGGACTATGAAGAATTTCTGGAAACGGATTTTTCGTTTGAAATACCTGGTCTGGCGCGTTTTCGTGTGAATGTCTTTAATCAAAATCGTGGCTCAGGTGCGGTGTTTCGTACCATTCCATCTAACATTCTGACACTGGAAGATCTGGGTTGCCCGAAAACATTTGAATCGATATCAGATAATAACCGAGGTTTAGTGTTGGTAACCGGGCCAACTGGGTCAGGCAAATCAACCACGCTGGCGGCGATGATCAATTATCTTAATGAAAATGATTTTGCACACATCCTCACCATTGAAGATCCCATCGAATTTGTACATCAAAGTAAAAAATGCCTAATAAATCAACGTGAAGTGCATCGTGACACCCTTGGGTTCAGTGAGTCATTACGTTCAGCCTTACGTGAAGACCCGGATATCATTCTGGTTGGTGAGCTACGTGATCTGGAAACTATTCGTCTGGCACTCACAGCAGCTGAAACGGGTCATCTTGTATTTGGAACCTTGCACACCAGTTCTGCTGCAAAAACCATAGACCGTATTATTGATGTATTTCCTGCAGGTGAAAAAGACATGGTTCGCTCTATGTTGTCTGAGTCATTACGTGCAGTAATTTCACAAACATTGATGAAGAAAATCGGTGGAGGACGTACGGCCGCCTGGGAAATTATGATCGGTACACCTGCTATTCGTAACTTGATACGTGAAGATAAAATTGCGCAAATGTATTCGGCAATTCAGACAGGACACCAGATTGGAATGCAAACATTAGATCAACATTTGCAAGACCTGGTTTCTAAAGGTGTTGTCAGTAAACAAGATGCACAACTAAAGGCAATGAATAAAGATACTTTTCATTAATGATTGGATCAGAAAGGATTAATTAAGCCAGGAAGGCAAGCATTAAAAATAAATTTAAAATGAGGTGGGTACTTTGACCGAACGCAAACTGGACTTTACATCACTGTTAAAACTAATGGTCAGCAAGAAAGCATCTGACCTGTTTATAACAGCTGGTATGCCAGCTTCAATGAAAGTGAATGGTAAAATTTTGCCCGTATCACAGGCAACATTAACACCTGATCAGGCGCGAGAAGTCTGTTGCAGCATTATGTCACCTGCACAGCGAAAAGAGTTTGAAGAGACCAATGAATGTAATTTCGCTATTAGTGCATCGGGTGTAGGTCGTTTTCGTGTTAGTTCATTTATACAACGAAATTTTGCTGGCATGGTGTTACGTCGTATCGAGACAACTATCCCGACTATTGAGGAATTAAAGTTACCACCAATAGTTAAAAATTTGGCGATGGTTAAACGTGGCCTGATTATTTTTGTAGGGGCCACTGGTACGGGTAAATCCTCTTCTATGGCATCGATGATAGGTTATCGTAACCAGAACAGTACGGGTCACATCATTACGGTAGAAGACCCAATTGAGTTCATTCATCAACATGGTGGATGTATAGTGACTCAACGTGAAGTAGGCATTGATACCGATTCATATGAAGTTGCACTTAAAAACACCCTGCGTCAGGCACCTGATGTTATTTTAATAGGTGAAATACGCGCGCGGGAAACAATGGAGCATGCCATAGCTTTTGCTGAAACGGGTCATCTGGTAATTTCTACTCTGCACGCAAACAATGCGAATCAGGCGCTGGATCGTATTATCAACTTTTTCCCGGAAGATAGACGTGATCAATTGCTCATGGATTTATCTTTAAATCTTAAAGCGTTATTGGCGCAACAGTTGATTCCTACTCCTGATGGTAAAGGTCGCAGAATGGCGATGGAGTGCTTGATTAACACCCCATTGGTATCGGATATGGTGCGTAAAGGTGAAGTGCACAAGCTAAAAGAGATTATGAAAAAATCTGCACAGCATGGCATGAAAACCTTTGATCAGGATTTGTATGACTTATACATGGCTGGTGAAATTACTTATGAAGATGCCGTACATTATGCGGATTCTGCAAACGAAGTACGTTTGATGATTAAACTAGGCAAAGGCAATCCTGATCGTTTTACACAGGCGATGGATGGCGTTTCTTTGTTATTAGATGAAGATGGTTAGTCAAACATAAGCTAAAAGTTAGAAAAACGCTTCTTTTGATGTGTAGTCGCCGGTTAATTAAATACCGTAGCGGCTTCAAACACAGGCCCATCAACACAAACACGTTTCATGGCAAGACCATTTTCTGTCTGAACTTCAACTACACAACCGGCACAACCACCGACGGCGCAAGCCATATATTCTTCAAGGGATACCTGGCAAGGTAATTGGAATTCTTTTGCCAGAGTGGCAACGGCTTCCAGCATTGGGTGTGGCCCACATGCAAAAATTTCGACTTCATTGAGTTGTTCTGTAGAAAGGCTACTGAGCCAGACTCTTGCAAGGTCAGTTACATAACCTTTATAACATCCATCAAAATCTTGTTGGCTAACAAGTCGGCTGGCAATATCCCATTCTTCCAATAATGGCATTGCAGCATTGATATTTTCCTCGATGCCATTGACCTGAATGCCAGACGTTGTTGTTTTAAACGGAAACGGTATTTCAGACCCCATTAAAACCAGCGGCTGATACGCGTTTTTAATTTCATTTAAACTATCAGCAAGAAAGATCATAGGGGGAATGCCAACGCCGCCGCCAATGAGTAAAGGTTTACTTCGATTCATATGAGGAACAAATGGATTGCCAATGGGGCCCATGACGCTTATCTTTTCGCCAGTTTTGCGCGTTGCCAGTAATTTTGTTCCATTGCCTTCTACTTTATATAGTAGGTCAACCCAGCCACTGTTTTTAGAAGTCCGCATGATGGAGATGGGCCGTCGCATGAGTAGCTGAGGGTCGCACTGTATATGAACGAAACTACCCGCTAAAGCATGTTTGGCACACTCCGGGGCATGTATGCGCATAATATATTGTTCAGCATCAAAAGCCTGATGAGACAATATATCGGCATTTTCAACAAAAATGGTATTGCGGTGACTTTTATCCATAAGAGTCATTTTACGTTTTTATGAGAAAGGATAATAGAGCCGAGTGAAAATTGGTCTTGAAAATTTCAGGATAATGGATGAAAAAATATCAAATGCATGGTTGAATAACGAATCAAGTAGTTGTGATATTTTTTAAATTAAGTTAAAACAATTACTTATATCAATCAATATGGATAATTGATGACTAAAATAATAAATAAAAATAGATTGATCGAAATGATTGCTGATGATGAAACACCAGATGAGCTGTTAGCCGATTATTTTGATCTAGATAAAGAATATTCAGATTCATTTGAACCGCTTTTAATGATCCATTCTGAGTTCGTGCATGATGACCATGGTGAAATATTGAATGGGTCAACAGCAGCTCGAGGCATTCTGGGCTTGATGAACAAGCGCTCACGCCGTAGGCGACAAAAAAGGTTTAAACGAAAGCTGGAGGCCGGTTTTGAAGGTAAAATTATGGTGTCAGAAGGTGACTCCTGGTTTCAATATCCGTTATTTTTAACCGATGTTATCGATCATTTGTCTGCGCGTGAAGATTACGCAATATACAGTCTGGGTTATGCGGGTGATTGGTTATCGAACATATTGGAAGAGCAAGAATACCTGCAGCCGATTGATCAATATGCACCTGAAGTATTTTTAATCAGTGGTGGAGGTAATGATCTCGTTGGTAAGCAGCGATTAGAACAAATATTAAAACCCTATGGAGCAAACCGATCAGTAGAAGATTATTTTGGCGATGAATTTAATGCTGCTATGGATCAATTAGCGCATTTATATCATCATTTATTTTCTCAATTGCATACGCGTTTCCCGCAAATGAATATTATCGGTCATGGCTATGATTATATTTTGCCAGATAATGATAAATGGTTAGGTGCACCTATGCGTAACCTGGGTATTGAAGATCATGAATTACAAATACAGCTAGCACGCCACTTGATTGATCAGTTTAACGAAATGAAGCTGCGCGTCGCGGCTGAGTTTGATTTTGTTCATCATGTAGATTGTCGCGGGATTGTGAATGACTGGTTTGATGAAATACACCCCAATAGTAGTAATTTTGCAAAAGTAAGCAGGAAATTTGAACAGTTGATTGATCAGGTTAGTGTTTAAATTAGTAGGAAAAATTGAATATGGAATATTTTCAAACAGGTTTAGTCAGTTTAGTTGCAATAGAACATTTTTATTTTCTATATCTGGAAATGTTCTTATGGATGAAACCAAAAGGAATGAAAGTGTTTGGACATTCTTTAGAGCATGCTGCAATAACGCGTGTTCTGGCAGCAAACCAAGGTTTGTATAATGGATTTCTTGCAGCAGGGCTTGTGTGGGGGCTATTGCACCCTGAAAAGAGCGTAGGCACACAGATACAAATATTTTTTCTGGTGTGTATTGTTATTGCTGCTATTTATGGTGGCGTAATAGCTAAACGTTCAATTTTAGTTATTCAGGGGTTGCCTGCTTTGCTGGCTTTATTTGTTTTGGGGCTGAGCTTTAATACTTGAAGTATTTATTTTTAGCTTTAGTTGCGACTAAAGACCATTTGACCATTCAAGAAAGTATGGGTTACCTGACCTTTGAACTCCCAGTTGATGAAGGGCGTGTTATGTCCGCAACTTAGCATGTTGTCTGCTTTGAGTTGCCAGTAGCTATTAGGGTCGAGTATACAAATGTCCGCTGGTTTTTCTACACCAAGTGTGCCGGCATCTAGGTTTAATACGTTCGCAGGCCCAGATGTGAGTCGTCGAATTGCTTCGATGGCTGACAGCTTTTCTTCTTCAATTAGTCTCAAACTAAGGGGTAATAATGTTTCAAGCGCAGAAATACCCGCTTGAGTAGAACAGAAAGGGGCTAGCTTGGCATCTGCTTCATGAGGCTGATGGTCTGAGCAGATAGCTTGAATAACATTCTCGATAACGCCTTTACGTAAACCTTCTTTATCACGTTGAGCGCGCAGAGGTGGAATGACATGGCAATTACTGTCGTAGTCACTAATGTCCATGTCAGTTAAATGTAGTTGGTGTGCGCATACATCAGCCGTGACGGGTAAGCCGTCGTATTGTGCTCGCGCAACCATACGTACAGCACGTGCGGTTGATAAGCGACAGAAATGTGCCTTAACGCCAATTTGTTCAATGAGTGCGAGGTCTCTCGCAACAGCTGCAGTTTCCGCCGCTTCAGGAATACCTGGCAACCCTAGTTTGGTAGCGACTCTTCCTTCATGTGCACAGCCGTTATTACGTAACCAGTTATCTTCCGGTGTAATGAAAACAGTCATGTTATGCGTTTCTGCGTATTCCATGGCCAGCCGTTGTATTTGAGTATTTTGTAGCGG
>Ga0316204_10011389_pt1 | contig 11143 bp, 11 predicted proteins | sample 6monrhotite_MG_2_FD_205661 | JGI IMG/M metagenome (GOLD analysis project Ga0316204, IMG submission 205661) | Microbial mat bacterial communities from mineral coupon in-situ incubated in ocean water Damariscotta River, Maine, United States -... | ecosystem: Environmental > Aquatic > Marine >...
AAAGAGGCCGGGGCGGAAGGGTCGATCGAGGATCTGGTGCACGACCGGTCGGATGAGACCATCGGCTGGTATCTGGCCGATATGGGCGCATTGGGCGCGCTGGAGCCGAACGCGATGCCGCGCGCGACCGAGTTTATTCCGCAGATGGTGACGATGATCGCGGATCTGATCGCCAAGGGCCATGCCTATGCGGCGGAAGGCCATGTGCTGTTTTCCGTCGATAGCTGGCGGGCGGAATATGGCAAGCTGTCGGGCCGGTCCGTCGATGACATGATCGCGGGTGCGCGGGTCGAGGTGGCACCTTACAAGAAAAACCCGATGGATTTCGTTTTGTGGAAACCGTCGACCGACGATCTGCCGGGATGGCCGTCGCCCTGGGGCCGCGGGCGGCCCGGTTGGCATATCGAATGCTCGGCCATGGCGCATAAATTGTTGGGCGACAGCTTTGACATCCATGGCGGCGGGCTGGACCTGCAATTCCCGCATCATGAGAATGAGATTGCGCAGAGTTGTTGTGCGCATCCGGAGGGTGAATTTGCCCGCTACTGGATGCATAACGAGATGTTGCAGGTTGAAGGCAAGAAGATGTCCAAGTCCCTGGGCAATTTCTTCACGGTGCGGGATTTGCTGGATCAAGGCGTGCCCGGCGAGGTGATCCGGTTCGTGTTTTTGCAGACGCATTATCGCAAGCCGATGGACTGGACCGAGAAGAAGGCGGTGGAAGCAGAGCGGACGTTGCGGGAATGGCGGTCATTGACAAATGCATCGAAACAAGGCGGCAAACCCGATCAGGAAGCAATCGAAGCCCTGTCGGACGACTTGAATACGTCGAAGGCGATCACGATTCTGAGGCAGGTAGCCAAGGCTATCAAGGGACGCCAACGGGTGGATGTGCCACAAAGTGAAATTGATGATTTCGCGGCAACGGCGCAGTTGTTGGGATTGCTTCAGAATAACGCAGAAATGGGAAGTTGGGTTTTCGATGGCACGGTCGAAAAACTGGCCTTCGAAAAACCCCTTGCCGAACTGGCCGAGAAATTAACCTATGCCCGAGAACAGGCCATGTCCTCCAAAAACTTCTCCGAGGTGGACCGGATGAAGTCTGCGTTGACCGAGTTAGGGGTCGAAGTGCGGATGAGCAAAGAAGGGGTCGAGTTACTGCCGACACCTCAATTCGACCCCTCCAAACTGGAGGCTCTGAAATGACCAACCTCACATCACAGGGCAGCGCCCGACACTGGGAGGGCGTATCGCAGCCTCAGGTCTCGCACGACACAACAACACCCACACCGTCATACACACCCGCACGGGTGCAAAAGCGCCCTCCCGGGGGGAGGGTCGGGCGCTGCCCGGCGGGGCCGGGCGGGGGATTGTCATGACACCTGAACGCCTCACCCTCTACGACACCACTTTGCGCGACGGCCAGCAGACGCAGGGCGTGCAGTTCTCCACCGCTGAAAAACAGCAGATTGCGATGCTCCTCGATCAACTGGGCCTCGATTATATCGAAGGCGGCTGGCCCGGTGCCAACCCCACCGACAGCGCGTTTTTCGATAAAGCCCCCGCAACCCGCGCAACCATGACGGCCTTTGGCATGACCAAGCGGGCCGGGCGGTCAGCCGAAAACGATGAGGTGCTGGCCAGTGTCCTCAATGCCGGGACCAGGGCGATCTGTCTGGTTGGCAAGACGCATGTCTTTCATGTCGAAACCGCGCTTGGCATCACGCTTGAGGAAAACCTTGAAAACATCGCCAAATCTATCGCCCATCTGGTGGCGCAGGGGCGCGAGGCACTGTTTGATGCGGAGCATTTCTTTGACGGCTACAAGGCAAATCCTGACTACGCGCTGGCTTGTTTGAAGGCCGCCCATGACGCGGGCGCGCGGTGGGTGGTGCTGTGTGACACCAATGGCGGCACCTTGCCCGATGAGATCGGTCAGATCACCCGCGCGGTGATCAACGCGGGCATTCCCGGCGATCATCTGGGCATCCACACCCATAACGATACTGAAACCGCCGTGGCAGGCAGCCTGGCCGCGGTGGAGGCCGGCGCACGCCAGATCCAGGGCACGCTGAACGGGCTTGGCGAACGTTGCGGCAATGCCAACCTGACGGCGCTGATCCCGACGCTGTTGCTGAAGGAGCCGTATGCCAGCCAGTATGAGACCGGCATCACGCATGACGCGCTGAAAAACCTGACCATCGCCAGCCGCACGCTGGACGATATCCTGAACCGGGTGCCGATGCGGCAGGCGGCCTATGTCGGGGCCTCGGCCTTTGCGCATAAGGCGGGGCTGCATGCCAGCGCCATTCTGAAAGATCCCGCAACCTATGAACATGTCGACCCGGAGGTGACCGGCAATGCCCGCATCATCCCGATGTCGAACCAGGCTGGCCAGTCCAACCTACGCCGCCGTCTGGCCGAGGCGGGGCTTGAAGTCAGCCCCGGCGATCCGGCGCTGTCGGCCATCCTTGATGAGATCAAGACCCGCGAGGATCAGGGTTACTCCTACGACACCGCGCAGGCCAGTTTCGAGCTGCTGGCGCGCCGCGCGCTTGGGGCCTTGCCGCGTTATTTCGAGGTCAAGCGCTACAAGGTGACGGTTGAGCGGCGCAAGAACAAGCGCGACCAGATGGTCAGCCTGTCCGAGGCCGTTGTGGTGGTCAAGATCGGTGAAGACAAGATGCTCTCGGTCAGTGAATCGATGGATGAAACCGGGTCGGACCGTGGACCTGTGAATGCGCTCTCCAAGGCGCTGGCCAAGGATCTGGGCCCCTATCAGAGCTATATCGACGATATCCGGCTGGTCGATTTCAAGGTGCGTATCACGCAAGGCGGCACCGAGGCCGTCACCCGCGTGGTGATCGACAGCGAGGATGCCGCCGGGCGGCGCTGGTCGACCGTGGGCGTCAGCCCCAACATCGTCGATGCGTCCTTCGAGGCTCTGTTGGATGCGATCACCTGGAAACTGGTGCGCGACGGGGCACCGGCGTCGTGACGCGTAGTGCGTTTTTCACCCTGCACCGGGACCTGCCGCGCGAAGGCCCCGGCGAACGCGGCGATGTGGCCTGGGCGGGCGAGGTCTGTGGCCTGCCGCGTGACGCCCGGATCTGCGATGCCGCCTGCGGGCCGGGGGCCGATATTCCGGCGCTTTTGTTTGCCGCCCCCGAGGCCCGCCTGATCGGGTTTGATCTGCATCAGCCCTTTGTCGATGACGCGACCGCGCGGTTCGAGGGTGACGCGAGGGTTTCGATCTGGCAGGCGCGGCTCATTGCGATGGATGACGGTCTGCCCGATCCAGCCGATCTGGGGCCCTTCGATCTGATCTGGTGCGCAGGCGCGGCCTATTTTCATGGCATCACCGAATGTTTGACGGCTTGGCGCGAGGCGCTGGCCCCGGGCGGATATGTGGCGTTCTCGGACGCGGTCTACCTGACTGATACACCTAGCGATGCGGTGCGCGGCAATTGGGCCGAGTACCCGGCCATGACCGATGCGGCGGGCATAGATGCGCGGGTGCGCGCGGCGGGGTTTGAAACCGTTGCCACACGGGTGCTGTCGGATGCCGCCTGGGAGGGGTATTACGGGCCGATGGAACGACGCATCGCGGATCTGAAACCGGGGGCTGATGCGGCCCTGCAAGAGGTATTGGCCGAGGCGGAGGCCGAGGCGCGGATCTGGCGCGACCACCGCGATGAGTTCGGCTATCTTCTGTCGGTGGTGCGCCCGGTATGAGCGTGATGGCCTGCGCCGAGATCGTGCAACGCGGCGATCCTGACCGGTTTCTGGCCACCATGGCCGCCCCGGTGCCAGCGCGGGCCGTGCTCTTTCCGCTCTATGCCTTCAATCTGGAGGTCGCTCGCGCACCCTGGATGGCGTCCGAGCCGATGATCGCCGAGATGCGGCTGCAATTCTGGCGCGATGTGGTGGACGACATTGCAGCGGGCAAGACCCCGCGCGCGCATGAGGTGGCGGCCCCGTTGGCGGCGGCGCTGCCCGCCGAATGCGCGGCCCTGCTGGACGGTCTGGTCGCCGCGCGCCGGTGGGATGTTTACAAAGACGCATTCGAGGACGCCGCGCATTTCGATGCCTATCTCGACGCTACTTCGGGCAATCTGACCTGGGCCGGCGCGCGCGCGCTTGGCGCGGAACCAAAGGCCGAGGCCCCGATCCGCGCCTTGAGTTTCGCGGGCGGCATTGCGGGGTTGTTGCGCGCGGTGCCCGAGCTGGAGGCGCGCGGGTGTATCCCGTTGCTGGATGGCACCCCGCAGGGCGTGCGCGATCTGGCCGAGCGGGGGCTTGCCAAATGGGCCGAGGGCAGGGCCGGGCGGGCCCACATCCCGCGCCCCTCGCGGGCCGCCTTGCTGGCGCTCTGGCGCACGAAAGCCACGCTGATTGCCGCCCGAGATCTGCCCGAACGGGTGATCGAGGGCAAGCTGGATGAAAGCGAGTTTGCCCGGCGCGGCAGCTTGCTCTGGGCTCAGATGCGGGGCGGTATCTGAGGCATGTTCATGCAGTATTTCCTTGCTGACGGCTTGCCGTCTCCAACCGAAAAGTAGCCGAAAGATGCGTCTGTCCTTCCAGATCCTGTTGATCGTGGTGGCCCTGATCGGGTTGTTGATGATCCTGATCCGAACCGCGCCGATGCCGGTCGCGCGCTGGCATATCGACCCCGAAACCGCCGCGCGGCCCGACACGCCGAATGTCTATCTGATGCGCGATGGCGACGGTGACGCTCCGGCCCTGCATCTTGCCGCCCCGCCCGCCGAGATTGCCGCAGCGCTCGATCGCATCATGGATGCGCGGCCCCTGACCACGCTTCTGGCGGGCGGCGCGGCGGATGGGTTTGTCACCTATATCGCGCGCACGCCGGTTTTCAGGTTCCCCGACGCGGTGTCGATCCGATTGAGCGCAACCGCGAACGGCACGCGGGTGTCCATATTCTCGCGGTCGGGATTTGGCCGCTCGGATCTGGGGGCCAACCGGGCGCGCGTGAGGGCGATTGTGGCCGATCTGAGCGCCGCGATCGGCCCGAACGCCCCTTGACGGCCCCGCCCGCCCGCGCCACACCGCCCTCATGTTGCCCGCTGACCGCCTGAGACAGATCACCGAACGGTTCGAGTTTCTCGAAGCGCAGCTCAATGCCGGGCCTGAGGCCGATGCCATCGCGGGCATCGCGCGCGAATATTCCGACCTGAAACCGGTGGTCGAACAGATCGCGGCCTTTCACGCGCTGCAATCAGAAATTTTGCAGGCTGAAGCGCTGCTGGAGGATCCGGAAATGGCGGCGCTGGCGGCAGAGGAATTGCCTCTTTTGCGTGCTGCTCTGCCCGGTGCCGAACAGGCGCTCAAGGTCTCGCTTTTGCCGCGCGACGCCGCCGATGCCCGGCCCGCCATGATCGAGATCCGCCCCGGCACCGGCGGCGATGAGGCGGCATTGTTCGCCGCAGATCTCTTGCGCATGTATCAACGTTATGCCGAGGCACGCGGCTGGAATTTCGAGATCATCGAGGAAAACCTGACCGAGCTTGGCGGCATCAAGGAGTTGATCGGCCACATCACCGGCGAAAACGTCTTTGCGCGGCTGAAATATGAAAGCGGCGTGCATCGGGTGCAACGCGTGCCGACAACCGAATCGGGCGGGCGCATCCATACCTCGGCGGCCACGGTCGCGGTGCTGCCCGAGGCCGAAGAGGTCGATATCGACATCCCCGCCACCGATATCCGCATCGACACGATGCGCGCCAGCGGGGCAGGCGGGCAGCACGTGAACACCACCGATTCCGCAGTGCGCATCACGCATTTGCCGACCGGGCTGATGGTCACGTCCTCCGAGAAATCGCAGCATCGCAACCGCGAGATCGCGATGTCGGTTCTGCGGGCCCGGCTTTTTGATCTGGAACGCCAGCGCATGGATAACGAACGCGCCGCCGACCGCAAGGCCCAGGTCGGATCGGGCGACCGGTCGGAGCGCATCCGCACCTATAATTTTCCGCAAGGCCGCGTCACCGATCACCGGATCAACCTGACGCTTTACAAGCTCGATCAGGTGATGGCGGGTGATCTGGATGAGATCATCGACGCCCTGACAGCCGATGATCAGGCCCGGCAGCTGGCCGAGATGGAATGACCACCCTGCGCGCGGCATTGGCAGCGGGCGTGGCCCGGCTGGCGGCGGCGGGTATTGATGGCGCGCCGCGCGATGCACGGGTTTTGCTGGCCGAGGCGATCGGGCTGCCCGCAGGACGTCTTTTGATCGAACCGGATCGGAAGTTGGAGCGCAATGAAAATGAACAATATCAGAATTTTATGACCCGACGCTCAAGTCATGAGCCGGTCGCCCGCATTCTATCCCGCCGGGTGTTCTGGGGGCGCGAGTTTTCAGTTTCGCCCGAAACATTGGATCCGCGCCCTGAGACCGAGACCCTGATTGCGGCGGCGCTGGATCTGGGTCCGGTTCACCGTTTTGCCGATCTGGGAACCGGCACCGGGATCATTGCCGTGACGCTGTTGGGCGAATGGCCAAAGGCGACGGCGCTGGCCACCGATATCGATCCGGCCTGCCTGTCGGTTGCCGCCGCGAATGCGGCTCGCCACGGGGTTGCCGATCGGCTTGACGGCCTCGCATCCGACTGGTTTTCCCATATCACCGGGCGCTTCCCGCTGATCCTGTCGAACCCGCCTTATATCGCGGTGGATGAATTGGCGGGGCTGGCCCCCGAAGTGATCCGGCATGATCCGCACCGCGCTCTGACGGATGGGGCCGACGGGCTGACCGCCTATCGCCGCATCGCGGAGGGAGCGCCGCGGCATCTGGAGCCCGGCGGCACCTTGGTTGTAGAGATCGGCCCGACCCAGGCAGATGATGTTGCTACGCTTTTGCGGGCGGCGGGTCTGATCGATCCGGCGGTTTTGCGCGACCTGGATGGGCGCGACCGGGTGGTTATGGCCCGAATGCCGGGATGATCTGGAGGTTTCCTGCGCCATGCCATCGCGCGGTGCCATTTGGGCGGATAATAGCGCAGACCGGGATGATCGTGGTGCCGGTCGAGGGACTCGAACCCCCGACCCCCTGATTACAAATCAGACGCTCTACCAGCTGAGCTAGACCGGCCCGCGGCACTCGATATGAGATTGCCGCGCGCCGCACAAGAGGGCAGCGGCGCATGCGGCGGGAAAATTGCATGTCGCATGGAAATGCTGACCCCGACCGGGTTGCATGGCTACGCAAAGCCGACCACCATGCCGGGCAAAACCGGAAACAACGCACCCGCAAGGAGAGCCGTCAATGCCGCCGCAGCCGTTTCCGACCCTGCACCGGATGGGTGAGGCCAGCCTGTTGCTTGAGTTTTCCGATCATCTGTCGATGCCGGTCAATGCCGCCGTGCTGGCCTTTCGCGCCGCGGTTGAGGCCGCGAGCTGGCCCGGCGTTGCCGAGACCGCGACCTCGCTGAAATCGGTGTTTTTACGGTTCGACCCCGATCTGATTGATCACACCACGCTTGAGGATCATGTGCAGGCACTGTTGGCGTCGCGCGACTGGTTGGCCGAAGGTCTGCCGCATCGTCGCAGGCTGTGGCGAATCCCTGCGGTGTTTGGTGGCGATCACGGGCCGCAACTGGACGAGGCGGCGGCGATGGTGGGGCTGTCCGCAGATGCGGCGGTGGCGGCGATTGCGCAAACCCGGCTGCGTGTGCTGACCATCGGCTTTGCGCCGGGGTTGCCGTATCTGGGGCGATTACCCGAGGCTTTCGATATTCCGCGCAAGACCGAGTTGAACCCGGCCGTGCCCAAAGGCGGGCTGGGGCTGGCGATCCGGCAGATGGTGATGTTTCCTGTTGAAACGCAGACCGGGTGGCGCTGGATCGGGCAGGCGGCGTTTGACGGGTTTCGCCAGCATGCCGCCACGCCTTTTGCGCTGAATGCGGGTGACGAGATCCTGTATCGCCCGGTCAGCGCGATGGAATTCGACGATGTGATTGCGGGGCTGGAGACAGGCCAGGACGCGATGGCCGAGGTGCTGCCATGACGCCTGCGTTGCAGATCACGCAGGCGGGGCCGGGGCTCAGCCTGCAAGATTACGGGCGGCCGGGGTTTCTGGCCAATGGCCTGTCGCGGGGTGGCGCGATGGATCCTTTGGCGCTCGCGGAAGGTGCGGCGCTGATGCTGATGCCTGCGGGCGACGCGCTGGCGATTGAAATGGCGGGCGTGGGCGGCCGGTTTCGCGCCGAGGGCGCGGCGCTGCTGATCGCGCTGACCGGTGCGCCGATGGTGGCGGAGCTGGATGGCGTGCGGCTGCCATGGCCGGGCAGTTTCCTGCTTCCCAAGGGGGCCGAGCTGAAGATCGGCGGCGCGCTGGCGGGCAGCTATGGCTATCTCAGCGTGGCCGGGTTGCAGGCCCCGCCCGTTCTGGGCGCGCGTTCGGCGCATCTGGCAGGCGGCATCGGCGCGCGGTTGACCACGGGCGCGGTTTTGCCCTGCACGCCCGCCCCCAACCCCGGCGGGCTGAAACTGGTGCCCGAGGATCGCTTTGGCGGCGGCACCATTCGCATCCTGCCTTCGGCGCAAACCGATCAGTTCAGCGCCGCGATGCTGGCCCGGTTCGAGGCTGCCGAATTTACCAAGGACGCCCGCGCCAGCCGCATGGGCGCGCGCATGGCCCATGATGGCGAAGGCTTTTCGCAGGCCGAACATCTGGCGATCCTGTCCGAGATCATCGTGCCCGGCGATATTCAGGTGATCGGCGATGGCGCGCCTTTTGTCCTGTTGCCCGAATGCCAGTCGATGGGCGGTTATCCCCGCATTGCCACCGTGATCTCGGCCGATTTGGCGCGGGTGGCGCAGGCCAGCCCCGGCGCGCCGATCCGGTTTCGCTTTGTCCCGCTTGCCGAGGCTCTTGCCGCGCGCCGCGCCGCAGCGCTGCATCGCAAATCCTTGCCCGATGGCGTGGTGTCGCGGGTCCGCAATCCTGCTGACATTCCCGACCTTCTGTCCTATCAATTGGTTGGCGGGGTAATCTCTGCCATCCACGAGCCGGAGGATTGAACCATGACGTCCAGCGTTGATCTGAATGCGGATATGGGGGAAAGCTTTGGCCCCTGGGTGATGGGGCGCGACGCCGAGATTTTGCAGGTGGTGACCTCGGCCAATGTGGCCTGCGGCTTTCACGGCGGCGACCCGAGCGTGATGGCCGAAACCATCCGCACCGCCGCCGCCAACGGTGTCGGCATCGGCGCGCATCCCGGCTTTCCCGACCTGCAGGGCTTTGGGCGGCGGCGAATGCAGATGGCCCTGGGCGATCTGCAAAACGCAATTCGCTATCAGTTCGGGGCCATTCGGGGCATGGCGACGGCGGGCAGGGCCGAGGTGCGCCATTTCAAACTGCACGGCGCGCTGTCAAACATGTGCGCCGAGGATGAGGCAATGGCGCGCGCTTGCTATGAAGCGGCCTTGTCGGTCGATCCCGAGGTCATCATCTTTGTTCTGGCGGCCACGGCGCAGCAACGCGCGGTGACGGGTCTGGGCTGCACCTGGGCCGGTGAGATCTTTGCCGACCGCGCCTATAACGACGATGCGACGCTGGTGGACCGGTCGCTGCCGGGGGCTGTCATCCATGATCCGGCCCATGCCGCGCTCAGGGTCGTGAAAATGGTGCAGGCCGATGCGATCATTGCCGAAAGCGGGGCCCATATTCCGGCCCGGATCGATACGATCTGCTTGCATGGCGACAATGACGCGGCCTTGCAGATCGCGCGCACGGTGCGGGCGGGGCTTGAGACGGCGGGTATTGCTCTGGCCACGGTCGGTACCTGATCTGGCCCGTGACACTCCCTTGATAGAAAACGAAAGTTCCTGATGACCGATCATATCCATTTCGCGCGTCTGGCCGAGGTCGCCCGCCCCCTGCCGCCGCTGCCAACAGCCGTTGTCGCACCTGAAAGCGCCGATGCGCTGATGGGCGCGCTACTGGGGCGCGATCACACGCTGATCGACCCGATCTTTGTCGGCTCCGCCGCCAAGATTAACGCCGCTGCCACCGAACTGGGCGCGGATATCACCGGCATCGAGATCATCGACATCGCCGATCACGCCTCTGCGGCCGCGCGCGCCGTGGCGCTGGTTCATGAAGGGCGGGCAGGGGCGCTGATGAAGGGGCATCTGCATACCGATGACCTGCTGCGCGCCATCCTGAAGCGTGAAGGCGGATTGCGCACTGATCGCCGGTTGAGCCATGTCTTTGCCATGGATGTGCCGGGCCATGATCGCCTGCTCTTTATCACCGACGGGGCCATCAACATCGCGCCCGATCTGGCCTGCAAGGTCTCGATTGCGCAAAACGCGCTGGATCTGGCGGTGGCGCTCGGCGTGGCGGAGCCAAAGCTTGCCGTCCTCTCGGCGGTCGAGGCTCCGAACCCTGCGATCCCGTCCTCGGTCGAGGCCGCCGAGATCGCCGCCATGGCCGAACGGGGCGAGATCACCGGTGGATCGGTGCAGGGGCCACTGGCGATGGATCTGGCCATCAGCGCACATGCGGCGGCCGTCAAGGGCGTGGACGGCCCCGTCGCGGGGCAGGCCGACATCGTTCTGGTGCCGGGGCTTGAGGCGGGCAATATCCTCTTTAAAGCGCTGACCTATCTGGCCGGGGCCAAGGCGGCGGGCGTGGTTTTGGGGGCTGCTGTGCCGGTGATCCTGACCAGCCGGTCCGATGATGAACATGCCCGGCTTGCCTCTTGTGCGGTGGCGGTGCTGGCGGCGGCGCATTCCGCATGAGCGTGATCCTGACGCTGAATGCCGGGTCATCCTCGATCAAGTTCGGCCTCTATGACACATCGGCGGAACCGGTCGAGGAACTGACCGGCCAGGTTGATGCGCTTGGATCGGATGCGCAAATGGAGCTGCAGCCAAAGGGTGCGACGCTGACCCGTCGCGGGCTTGGCCCCACCGATCATGCCAGCGCGGTGCAGGCCATTCTAAGTGCCATCGCGCCCTATCGCGCCGGGCGCGCCATTGCCGGCGTTGGCCACCGGATCGTTCATGGCGGCGCTGATCTGTCTGCCCCTGTGCGTCTTGACGATGACATGATTGCAAAGCTCAGCGCCCTGATCCCGCTGGCCCCGCTGCATCAGCCGCATAACCTGGCCGC
>Ga0316204_10011390_pt1 | contig 11143 bp, 8 predicted proteins | sample 6monrhotite_MG_2_FD_205661 | JGI IMG/M metagenome (GOLD analysis project Ga0316204, IMG submission 205661) | Microbial mat bacterial communities from mineral coupon in-situ incubated in ocean water Damariscotta River, Maine, United States -... | ecosystem: Environmental > Aquatic > Marine >...
CAATAGGATTATCCTTATTAATGATTTTGGGATTTGGTGTTCGCCTGAAGATCAAAGATTCTTTGGTTCAATCTGCTCCTTCCATTATCTACGCCATAATAAATGCATATATAGCGATAGCACTACTAAAAAGCCTATAAACTGTGGTCAATTTAAACCACAAAAGCTAAAAACAAACACATTAGTAAAAATAAAAATGCAGGAAAAGATTTTTTAATTGGATCTTTGATTTTAAAATGCATCAGCACAGAACCTGTTAATAGAAAAGCCAGGCCTAAGGCTGCTGGTTTTAAAAGGACAGGAAACCAAATAGCACTTATAAGCGCAATAGCCAGAGCCACTTTTAAAAACCCAATAACATAAACGCTCCATTCCGGTAAACCGTACGCTGCAAATTCCTCTTTAATTGTTGTTGCGCTACCTCCCCGCCATTGTGTGGCCTTATTGGCCTGAATAAGCCAGACATTTAAAATACTAACACCTACAATAAGCTGAAGCGCAATAGATATATATTCCATTTTTTTTAGAAAATATACAAAAAGTAAAATAAACTTACCCCATCTACTACTGCCTAAATTTAAAAATAACCAAACCAGCAGGGACAATGAACTAAGCGTTATGTGTAACATTGCATTTTGATAAAGTATCAGATATAATAACATATTAGCTTTTTATATCGATGCCACCCGCCTGGTTCCGTTCTCTGTTTTAAGAAAAGATCAACTTTATAAAACGGTAACGCGTACTTTTTTCTTTTTTAAGCGTGTATTGTTTAACTTTTCCACCAATTCATCTGCAATTGTTATTGGAACGGCAACAAACGCACAATCTTGTTTTAATTCAATGTTTCCTAATTGGTCTTTGGTGATTTTCCCCTGTTTAAAAAATAGTCCGGCAATATCTCCTTTAGAAATTTTATCTTTTCTACCCCCGGAAATAAACAAAGTTTCCCAGAATTGTGGCTTACGAATTGTCTTTTTTGAGATGTTTGCCACTTTAGAATTTTTAATAAACTCTGGCAAGTATTCTTTTTCCCATTTAAATACATAAGCTGTTCCTTTAGAGGCTACTCTGGCGGTTCTGCCATTTCTATGGGTAAACTCTTCTGCGGTTCTAGGAAGCTCATAATGAATAATAAATTTTAATTCTGGAATATCAAGACCTCTGGATGCTAAATCTGTAGCAATTAGAATCTGGCTCGTTCCGTTCCTGAATTTTATTAAAGAACGTTCTCTGTCTTTTTGCTCCATACCGCCGGAAAAACAGCTGTGGTTTATATTGTTTTTATTTAAAAAATGGCTTACCTCGTCAATACTCTCTCTTAGATTACAGAATACAATTCCTGATTGATTGCCAAGGTGCCCTATTAAATCCACGAGGGTCTGTAATTTATTTTTAGTTGGTGAGATCACCGTTTTAATCTCCAATTTTGAGACCACCTTTTCTTTTAAATAATTGATGGTTGCAGGCTGGTCTAAACGTACAAAACCAGGGACCTTAAGACTTTGAGTGGCGGAAGTTAATACACGTTTATTTAGATGGGGCAATTGATGGATAATCTGTTTCATTTCGGACTCAAAACCAACTTCTAATGACTTATCAAATTCATCCAGAATTAAGGTTTTAATGCTGTCTTTAGTAAAACGATCGTTGCTAAAATGGTCTGCAATTCTACCAGGGGTTCCTATTAAAATGGCAGGCAGATGTTTAAGTTCTATTTTGTCTTTAGACATGGGTCGACCGCCATAGACCGCATTTACTTTAAAACCAGATCCCATACTTCGTACCACCTGTTCAATTTGTATGGCCAATTCCCGTGAAGGCACTAAAATCAGAGCCTGTATATCTTTACAATCGGGATCTAAGGTTTTAATGAGGGGTAATAAAAAAGCCAGTGTTTTCCCTGTACCCGTGGGAGAAAGAAGAATGGTATTGGACGTCGTTTCAATTACAGAAATGGCCTCCTCCTGCATTGGATTCAACTGATGGACATTTAATTTTACTAAAATACCCTCTTGATCTTTAATACTATTTGCCATAATGATTGCTACTTAGTACTCTTTTTAGAATCCCCGGTTTTTGGGTTACCTGTGTTTGTTTGTGCCAAATAATTTGCCAGTACTTTATCTATCAACTCTTCCTTTGTTAAATGATGAAATACCGTAATCACCTTATTTCTGAATTCTTCTGAAATAGCACGATTTGGTTTGGTTTTAAATATTTTTTTCGCCCATAATAAGCCATTGTTTTCTTCTATGCTCTGGGCATCTGCTTTTTTAAGTTCATTGAAAACAATACCCAATTCTTGTTCAAAATCAGCAATATCTTTAACTTCTTCTTTTTGTAATATAGTTAATGAAAGCCCCTTTGCTCCTGCCCTGGCTGTACGTCCGCTTCTGTGGACATAAGCATCATAAGTATCCGGCAGATGATAATTAACAACATACGATATTTCTTTAACATCAAGGCCTCGGGCTGCTAAATCGGTAGCAACCAAAATAGCTATAGAACCTGCTCTGAATTGTCCCATAATACGGTCACGAATGCCTTGAGATAAACTACCATGAATGGCTCCGGATGAGAATTTATTAATGGCTAAGTTTTTTGCCAGTTTATTAACCGCCGCTTTGGTTTTACAAAAGATAATCCCTCTTTCGCCTTCTTTACTATTTAAAAAATGAAGCAATACCTCTAATTTTTCTATAGGTTCAACCACCATATAGTAATGATCGATCCCCTGATGACCTACGGTAGACATATCTGCTTCTACCTGTATGACATGTTTAGACATGTAATTTTGAACCAATTGCTTTATGGCACCCGGCATCGTGGCGGTAAACAATAACGTTCTTCTTGATTTTGGAATTTCTTTGACAATACTATCCAAGTCTTCTTTTAAAGCGCTCACCATTTCATCGGCTTCATCCAATACTAAATATTTTAGGTTTTTGATATCAATGGCACCGCGATTTAATAAATCTACCAAACGCCCCGGAGTTGCCACAACAATATGAGTCGCCGTTTTTAAACGTTCTATTTGAGGTTTTATAGGAATGCCTCCGAATACCGCCGCTACAGAAATAGCAGGGCTATGCGAGGCAAAAGAAATTAAATTGGCATGAATTTGTTGGCCTAATTCTCTTGTAGGAGCTAATATAACGACCTGTACCTTAGTTTCTTTAAAATCAACTAACTGCAACAAAGGCAACCCAAAAGCAGCGGTTTTACCCGTTCCTGTTTTTGCCAGGGCAACCAGGTCTTCTTTTTGATTAAGTACAACAGGAATTATCTTTTCCTGAATATCTGTAGGAACAGAAATTTGTAAATCGGCTAAACTTTGTTGTAATGCCTTATTAATACCTAAATCAGAAAACGCTTTGGACATAAAATAATTTTAAGCAAAGATAACCACACTTTCATAGGGAATCACCATATTTCATTTGTAGTAATGGTACGGGAGCTATCCGTATCGTATTCTACCCAAGTCATTGCTTACGCCAACTACAAATTGTACTTGCAGACCATGATTTCGACATCTTTTTCGGTTTGTGGGTGAAGGACTTTTGTTTTACAGGATTTTTTTCAAGGTGATCAAGCGAATTCCTTAATTTAAGGAGACATGTCATGAATAAAACGAACCAAATGAAAAGGCGCTTCTTCCAGGGTCCTTTTAACGCTTGGCTCTGTTTTAACCAATAAATACGTGGCCAGGTTAAAACTGAGGTGCTATATTACATGATAATTGAACAACAGCTTTTGTTTTTTTGAATTGGAGGACAAGCTACATTCCCATAAGAACAAAATACACAACAATCACCATCTCCAAATGACCTATATTAATTTTTGCCTGTACTATTTATTAAAACTCCAGTCCGGGAGCTAAAACCAATCTAAAGAAAATTAAAAGAAGCACAAGCAATACTATTGGGCTCCAATATATTTTTTCATTTATTCCGTTGGAAGCACGTATGATAGGTTTGCTCATTGTTGCTGCAGACCATATCCAGGGAATTGAAAAAACGAGAACAATAAATGGAGTAATAGCCTGACTTATTGGAGGAATTCTGAACGGTACGACAAGTATGCTGCCCAGAATAGCGGCTCCTACGGCTATAAACCTAATATATTTTAATTTCACTTTAGGATTGTTCAAATCGACGTCGTAAGAAGCAAACTCCAAGAGTTGCCCGCTAATCCAAATACTAATCATGGCGATAGCGGTCATACTCATTATTGCTAAAATCATGAGCAAGGGTTGACTTAAATTTAAATATCCCACAATTGCTTCACCAACATCAGTACCTGGATCAAAGTATGCAACCATCACCTGAGGAATTGATTGTATTAGTCCATGAAAAGCTAACCACAAGACGAATAGTTTCCAAATACTTTTGGAGAATGGAATGAATCGGAAAATTACCAAACAGATCAATCCAATCAAGAAAATTGCCAAGGCTCCAGAACCTTGCATCAATAAAGTCATCGGATGTTCTCCTTCCCAGATATGATTGTTATGATATAGAAATGCCTTTAAGCCAAGTGCCTTTTTCCCCAGAACAAGAAATAATTCTTGTAGAAAGAAAATTAAATTGAATGCTAAAGCATATAATATTGCAGAATTAATAAAGGTGGTATATTTGCCTGTGCCCTTAGGGGCAGAAGTCCCTCTATACTTAACAAAATTACGGCACCCCCATAATATTGGACCTAATAATAGGATTGTCAACAAAATTTGAATTAAAATCATTTTTTTAAATTTTATAAATTGTTTACAACAGTAGGGTATAGTTACGGATCATTCCCCACTTATGTAAATTAAGATAGTTTATTTAGATTATACCCAAAGGTGATAAAGCAACACCAAATTATAGCCCGTATTAATCTAGCCTAAAATTTATTGGTGCTTCCATTTCTCGGGGCAGTATATGTTTCAAGGGGTTCTCAGCAGATAAAAATCCTATAATCACTGGAGCCAGGCTATCAAAAGCCTCCCGAAACAAATCATGTGAGCCATACTTTATCACCAAGAGTCTGGAATTTTCAAAATTATTCATAATTTCCATTCCATTCCTTACCGGCGTCTTTGCATCTTGACTTCCACAAATTATCAGCAACGGAACTTTTGATGCAAAGTTTATTTCTAATTCGTCGTTCAAATCTCCTAACGGCAGTAAATCACACACTTCAAAAATTACATTATTCAGGGCATCTCCAAGAATAGCATCTTTGGCTTGTCTGGATACTTCCTGCTTTCTTTTTGAAGTAATACCGGAAGCACAATCCGTCAATGAAGCCATTAAGCTCCCTACATTTCCATCTGCTCGTCGTAAGCCAATTGACATATGCGCAAGCCAGGAATAATCACCATACTTCATTTGCAGGTAATGGTACGGGAGTCCTCTATATCGTATTCTACCCAATGCCATTGCCGTTGCCAACTGCAAATCGTACTTACCGACTACGATTTCTACCTCTTTTTGGCTTTCTGGGTGAAGCACCTTTGTTTTTACAGGATTTTTTTCAAGGCGATCAAGCGTCTCTTTTACCAAGTTTATGAAGGAGGGAATTTTTTCTGATAATACGGGATCCTCATTTACCATATCGGATAACTGCAAAAGAACTTTATCAACTTCATAAGGAAGCTTAATTGTATGCTGTAAACCTTCAGGACTGTCCAAAGAAGCCCTATCTACGCGATTTGGATATTTCTTAATATACGCGATCCCGTGATGACTTCCGAAACTACCCCCGAAAAGCATAATTTTTTCGTAGTGCAATACGTTTCTAACCGCCTCTATATCATCTGCCATACTATCAACATTATACCCTCGTAAATCATGTTTTCTTTCTTTCCAGTAACTGCTACATTCCTGTATATATTTACGATACTCCCTCATAAAACTTTCTTTGTCTAATGGCAGGTCTAGAGAAAGATTAAAAGAGTTTTTACAGCTTAAGTTCGGTATGGAATTTCCATTTCCCCGTTGATCTACCAATATAACATCACTTCGACCAGTAAATAATGACAGAGAAGGAATTATTTCTTCTAACCGCTGAATGGCCGAGGGGTTATCCCCGGGGCCACCTTCTAAGACAAAAATTGGCGGTAGTGGATTGGCCGATACTGTTTTCAATCGAAAAAAGGAGATTTCAATAAATTCAGATTTAGGATTATCTCTATTTTCAGGCACCTTTAAACTTCCGATTTCTCCCGAATAGCTCATTCCATTACTTGCTTGTACAGTATGGGGTCCTATTGATTTTAATGCATAAGAATTGTTTTGTCCGTTACAGCATATAAAACATATTAGGGTCGCGAAAATAAAAACGATATTTTTTTTCATGGGAATTATTTTATGATGCCTTTAGTTTTGATCATTTATTCCCAACAATCCCATGGTCATATGCTCTTCAAGCTGACTGGGCGACTTCTTCTTATCTATCTTTAGCGCTCCATCCTCAATCGTGGCAACTAAACTTGCCATTGACAAATAGGTATCTATGGGTATTCTCGTTGCCCCATTAACATAGGTATTGAAAAATTCGGATTGATCCTTTCCACTTAATTCTGAAAGTGTATCACGAAGTTCTTCTAAAGAGTATCCATCATTTGTTCCTCCATATTTCTGAAACAACCCTTTCAGTAAATGGTCCACATTTTTTTTATTGTTAGTCGCATTACGGATTATCATATCCTGTGAAATGGCAACAAAAAGTCCACCTGAGTAGATCAATCCCCAATGATCATGTTTTTCTTCACCCCTGGTCATTGATATTTTACCAATGCCATCATCGGTATTGTACCTCTGAAAAAATAAACTGTTCAAGATTTCCAAATAGGATACATCATCTAAAAAGCCTACATGATACAGCGACTTCAGGGTATAATAATTCGTAAACCCCTCTTTGAACCATTCGGTATCTTCATTGGTAGGCCAAAACGATTTCCCGTTCCAAAGGTGAAAAAATTCGTGTGCAAACATAAATCTGGAAATCACCTTAGACATCTTATTTCCATTTTTTTCAATTAACATGCTTATGTTATTCCCAATTTGTTCACCATCGGTAAGCGTAGAAGAGTTGATGATAACAATAGATTTTTTGAATTTGTTGTTTGGGGATGGATTTGGAATACCTCCCATCAAAGCGATATAATAATCCAAGACACCGCTAGCCAGATTTTTAAACTCCTCTTTTTGTGCAATAATGTCATCTCCCCCAAGTGCAAAGATCAATTCAAAATCATCTCTTTTAAATGAAATTTCTTCATGTGTTCCTGCAAAGATCATAGATTGCATCAAAGCTGTCTGATTATTGACTACAAAAGAGTTTTTCGTATTTTTAGCCGCTTCAAATGGCGTAGTAATATGCCATTCTGATGGCATTATAAAGTCGATTGTAATGTTTTTCCATTCGTCACCGTTTAAGATGAACAATGATCGTCCGGTATAAAAAACGCCCCAATCTGTGGCATAAGCTGCTCCGTCAATCCCACTACTCCATGTATAGTCTTCGTGATCCAATCGTATCTCATAGCTCACCGTTACTTTTTCCTGGCGAGACCACTGCAACTTCCATTGGGCATCTGATAATTCTTCTAATTGAATAATATTTCCTTTAACATCAACTGCCTTTAAATTTTGAACGAAAGTCGCCCATCTATTAGGTAATTGATTGGCCCCTTGAGTCATATACAATAGATTGTTTTTAGGTGTAAAAGTCATGCTCACCTTTGCAAGTCTATGATTGCTTTCATCAATGGTGACGACGTAGACAATTTTATCCATATCATTGCCGTATCGGGCATTGACGAGTCTTTGAGAAATAGTATTATCTATTAGGGGTTCTGCATTGGCCTTTTTAGATGTAATCAGCAGAAGAATTAGCACCATTAGATTTACAAATGTTTTCATAATGTTTTTTGATTTAATTGATGAATCTGAATTAACTATACCACAATACTATGGAATTTGTAAGTGGTTTTATAGAATCCCTTGTTCGTATTTATAAATCAGAACAGCTATAAAGCTTTGATACTATGTTCAATATAGGAAGTTGGTGTGGTGCCCTTTTCCTTTTTAAAGGCGGCATAAAAAGCAGAAGCGGATTTAAATCCAGCCTTTTGTGCTAATCCCATAATGGTATAGGACTGATGTTGCTGTGTTTGTAGTGCTTGGACTACTTCCTGAATGCGGAAGCTATTGATAAACTCGTTAAAATTTTGACTATACTCTTTATTAATTCTCGAACTAAGTTCATGATAAGGTAGTTGTAGTTCCTCAGACAAAGTTCTGATATCCAAATTTGGATCTTTATAATACTTTTTTTCCTTGATGGCGACTACAATAAGATCGTTCCCGTGGTTCTCTAAAAGCCTTTTTTTTGTTTTGATTTTTAATTTTTTACGACTACTGCTACCTTCTGAAACTCCTAATTTTTGATAAAACAACCACAATGTTATCCCTGAAAACAGTAATGTGATATTTAAATAGATTGTAATGGGAAGGGGGTTTATCCAAATATTATGTACATAAAACAATAGATTAAAAAACCATATCGAAGCTATTCCCCATACCAGGATTCGCTGGGTTCCCCATTGGGTTATATTTTTTTTTCGAAACTCCCTGATTATTATAATTAAATAACCAAGAAAGTGAAAATTCCAAAGTACGCGCATTAACTCGCTTTCTATAAGAAGTTGCCCCATAGCTCCAAAAGTGCTATTGGGAACCCAAACGGCAACAATGGTAAACATCAAGATGGTGTGAAAAAGGATCAGGTGTCTGGACCAGATGCTGATGCACTGCGATTTATGATCATGTGATCTCACATACAGAAACAAGAGCGGAGCAATAGCAAATGCAAATGCATTAGTCAGCGGTTCAAAACCATAAAACAACTTGCTGTGACCAGTAAAGTTAAAAATGGTATTAAGGACAATTGCCCCAAGAATAAAGAACAACAATGAAAGAATATAACTGAATTGTTGCACTTTGCGCTCCTTTTTTCGAAGATACACATAAGACAATAGAAAGCAATTGCCGGCACCTACGGCATTAACAAGTAGCGATACATCTTTTACCAGGTCTATGTCCAACGGCTATTTTTATAATAAGACGATGGAATTCACCATTAGTTACAGAAACAAAACCCTTTCTCTGTAAACTTGGCTTTTAACCAAAATAGAAGTTATCCTCCCCTACGCTAATACGTCGGACTGGCATAATGCAATTAAGGTGGCTTATAGAACAATTAAGAAAAAGGGAATAGCCACGGGATTATCCTTTGAATTTAAGCAAGGTTTACGTCCGTTACTTAAATAAAAAGAAACCAAGTTGAAATAAAAAAACCGATATACATTTGAGTATACCGGTTTTTCATTTTAAAATTCAATTTATTTTCAGCTTTTAAGCGATGCCATATCAATAACAAACCGATAATGTACATCACTTTTTAGCATACGCTCATAGGCCTGATTAATATCCTGTATTTTAATAATCTCGATCTCCGAGGTAATATTGTGTTTGCCGCAGAATTCCAATAGTTCCTGTGTTTCTGCTATTCCACCAATCAAAGATCCTGCAACCGTTTTACGGCCCATAATCATAGGAACTGAATTCAACATGGGGTCTAATGGCCCTAAATAACCTACCAGAACCAAGGTGCCGTCTGTAGTCAAGGTTCCTATATACGGATTGATATCATGCGCATAGGGCACCGTATCAATAATAACATCAAAATTGTTCTGAACGCCAGCCATTTGATCCTCATCCGTTGATATAACCACCTGATCTGCTCCTAAATCCAAGGCATCCTGTATTTTATTTGGGGATCTTGAAAACAAGGTTACATGTGCGCCTAATGCATCCGCCAGTTTTATGGCCATATGTCCCAGGCCACCAAGACCAACCACAGCTACTTTACTATCCTTCCCAACATTCCATTTTCGCAAAGGTGACCAAGTAGTGATGCCTGCGCAAAGTATTGGAGCAATACCGGCAAGATCAAGGTTTTCTGGAATATTTAAAACAAAATGTTCATCGACCACAATGCTCTCGGAATAGCCACCAAATGTTGGCAGATCTAAATGCTTATCATGGCCACCATAGGTGCCCACCCATTCAGGACAATATTGCTCCAGATCTTTTTTGCAATTCCCGCATGTCCTGCACGAATCTACCAAACAACCCACAGCAACAACATCGCCGGCTTTAAAATTGCTTACCCCTTCCCCTACTTTAATGACCTTACCCACAATTTCATGACAAGGAACTACAGGATACACACTAAATCCCCAATCGTTGCGTGCAAAATGCAAATCGGAATGGCATACGCCACAATATAGAATTTCTATTTCGACATCCTTAGGAGTAACTTCCCTTCGGTTGATTTGCATGGGTTCAATAACAGCATCAGAGGCTTCTGTGCCGTAAGCTTTGATATTTTTTACATTCATTTTATTTTAATATTTAAGTAATTATTTGATTCATTTTCAATACACAAAAACTTCTATAAATATACATAATATAGCGTTCCACACAAATTTCCCCTCCACTCCCCTGTCCTTTTGCAAAAAGAGTGTATTTGTATAATAAAAGCCTGGAGAAATCCAGGCTTTTGTGTAATAATTGCTAAAACTAATTTAAATAGCACTAATCAGTTTCATCATAAGATTTTAATTTTATTGTATCCATAGTTTTATATTATAATTGTTTGACTAATTATTATTTACACCATGAAGTAAACATCCAGTTTCTTTTCTCTAGATTTCTCATAAAGTCAGTGACTATTTGTTCAGTGACATTATCACCAGTTTCTAAAGCAGCATTAACAACATCTAACATCTTATCATGTAAAACATCAAAATCTTTTAATACTTCTGTGACCATTGCTGTAGGAGACATTTTATCTGCACTAACCTCTTTAATTTCAGACAAATCTAAAATTTCTTTTATTTTCATCGATGGTTTTAATCCAAATACGCGAATTCTTTCTGCTATTATGTCAATGTTTTGATTAACTGTGTTATATTCTTTCTCAAATTCTTCATGTAATTCAAAAAAATCATGACCGTCAACATTCCAATGAAAATTTCTCAATTTATTGTAATGCACAAAATAATTAGCCATTAACTGATTTAAGC
>Ga0316204_10011391_pt1 | contig 11142 bp, 7 predicted proteins | sample 6monrhotite_MG_2_FD_205661 | JGI IMG/M metagenome (GOLD analysis project Ga0316204, IMG submission 205661) | Microbial mat bacterial communities from mineral coupon in-situ incubated in ocean water Damariscotta River, Maine, United States -... | ecosystem: Environmental > Aquatic > Marine >...
CTCCGCGGTCGGAGTGATCTGCGCCGAAGCCGTGCTCGTGAGAACGAAGAGGGCGGCGAACGCGAGGGCGGCGTGGTCCTTCATCATGAGTCTCCGGCCCTGAGTTCGAGGGCGACAAGACGGGTGGCGCGCAAGGTGACGAACACGGCCGTCTTCCTGCCCTTGCTGCCTGCGGGGAGGCCGCGGAGCTTAGCACGGGAGCCGTCTGCTTCGCACGCCCGCGGGCCCCCTGCACACGCCCGGAACGCATCGGCGCGCCCGGATTGACCTTCCACCCCCTATCCCCTCGCTTCGAGGCCAGAGGCCGAGCGGGCCAAGGCCGCCGAGACTGAGAACCGGTCTCACGCACGCCGCCTGCGCGAGACAGCGGCGTCGGCCGATCCAGAGCCCGGGCGACCGCGACGGCGTGACGGGGTCAGCGCCGAGGAGGGGCTGGCTCGGACCACGGCGTCACCACCGCATGTCCACGCGAACTCAGCGAGTGAGAACCGAAGTCGACACGAGGGCTCCAGCGCGCGCGCGCTACGCCTCGACCCCCGTCCCTTCGCACACCGCCTTCAACGCCACCATGTCGTCGAGCATGCACCGCTTCATCACGCCGCTGAACAGGAAGCCGAAGAAGAGGCTCATCATCTTCGCGCCGAAGGTCTGCGGTGTGCCCTCGAAGGTCCAGGTCACGCGCGTGCCCGTGTCCGTGGGCTCGAACTCGAACAGCGTCTGGTAGAGCATGCCGTGCGAATTGGCCTCGACGGTGTAGCGGTTGGGCGGCTCGAAGCCGGTGATCCACATCTCCTCGACGGCCTCCTTCTTGAACATCACGCGGGTCTCGCGCCAACGCGTGCCGTTCCCCACCGGCCCCTCGGTGAGCAGCTCCAGCTCCGTGATGCCGGGGATTCGCTCAGCGGCCTTGTCGAGCTCGGTGAAGACCTCGAACACGCGCTCGAGCGGCGCGGATACATCGCAGGGGACAACGTAGGTCGACATGGCGGTTCCGTTTCCGGGGTTGGTGGCGAGGTGAGTCCGAGCTCAAGGCTCCCACGTCACCGTCCAGGCGTTCGAGAAGTTGAATCCGTTGCCGGAGCAGGTGTTGGCGGTGTCCCGGTACCAGAACTGGTAGTTCGTCTGGACGTCCGCGCCGTAGCACGAGGCGCTGAACGGACTCCCGTTGAAGTCGCTGAAAGTGGTGAAGCCCGTCGCCGCGGTCAGCTGGACTTGGGAGCGAGCCGACTGCCCACTCGTACAGAGTAGGCCATCGCCAACTGCCACGCCAAACCCGCCGTTCAGCTGCACGGAGCCCCGCAGGATCAGACCCGGCTTTCCAGGCGGCACATCGGAGATGTACAGCTGGAAGGTGTCCGTGGTCAGCGAGGTGTAGCCGTTCCCCCACAGCTGTGCGCCCCGTCCTCCCGCCGAGTTCTGGCACCCATGCCCGGGGTCGCCACTGGCGCCGCACGGACACGGCGAGTCGAAGCCGTCGCCGAGGCAGTACGCGCCACCCGCATTGAAGTCGCGAAGCGCGAGCGCGTGGTAGCCGCCAGCTGCCAGGTGGGTGAAGCCAGCGCCATCCGGAGTGGAGGCCACCTGACCGAAGGCGTTGTAGCCCCATGCGTAGAGCGTCCCCGTCGGCCGAAGGGCAACGATGTGCGAGCTCCCCGCGGCCACCTGCGTGAAGTCCGCCCAGAACGGCACATTGGACGACTGCCCGTAGTTGTCCACTCCCCAGACGGCGACCGATCCGTCGGTGCGCAAGGCGATGTGGAACAACCCTCCGGCGTCGACCTGGACGAAGTCCGTGCCGCTGGGCGCGTTGGTGACCTGACCTTGATCGTCGCGGCCCCACGACACGACGGAGCCGTCCGAGTGGAGCGCGACCGAGCTCGAGAATCCCGCGGCGACCTGAACGAAGCCCGCGCCCGTCGGAGTGTTGGACACCTGCCCCGCGTCGTCACTGCCCCAGGAGACGAGCGAGCCGTCCGGACGCACCGCCAGAGCGTGGTTGTTGCCGCCGGCGACATCCATGAATCCAAGACCCGCCGGCACGCCTGAGACCTCGCCGTTCGAGTCGTTGCCCCACGCAACGATCGAGCCGTCGCTCCGCAGTGCAAGGGAGTGGGTGTAGCCGGCCGCGACGTACGCGAAGCCCGTTCCGACTGGACTGTTCGACACCTGGCCGTAGACGTCCATTCCCCAGGACTCGATCGAACCATCCGTCCGCAGTCCGACGGAGTGGTGCTGCCCCCCCGCCAGCTGGAGAAGTCCGAAGCCGCCGGGAGAGTCGGAGCACTGGTCGTATCCATCCCGCCCCCAGGCCTCGATCGTGCCCTGAGCCATGAGGGACTGTGCGCCGATGGCTGCGAGAACGACGCCGAGCCCAAGAGCTTGGCAGGAACGAGCGACGAGCGATCTGGGGTTCATCGAGAGGCGTGGCCGGTAGCAGAGCAATGAACGAGGGCCGTGTTCCCAGTCTACCTGCCACGAGGAGAGTTGCGCCGCTCATCAGCGGCAGTGAGGGCATGGATACCTTGCCGAAACAGACCGGAGCGCCCCGGATGGGTTGCTCCGACCACGCCATGCGCCTCGCGGCCCTGCACGGGTCTCGAGTCGATCCCCCCGGCAGCCACGCTGAGCTCGACTCCCTAGTGCAGGTTGAGTCGAAGCTTCGCGTACGCCTCGAGCGAGCGGCTCAGGTGGCCCGGGGAGTTCGTGATGCCGAAGGTGTGGAGGATCACCGGGCCGTTGTAGCCCGCGATGTCGAGCGAGTTGAGGAACGGGATCAGGTCGTAGGTCCCCTGGTCCAGCGGCCGGATCGCGTCGCTCCACGGGACGGGGTTGCCGGTCGGCGGGCCCGCGTAGGCGTCCGCGTCCGCGCCGGCGATCGTCACGAGCCGGGTGCTCGCGGCGTGCGCGGCCACCACGTTCGAGATCGAGCTCCCGTTGCCGCTCCGGATCTCGTGGCAGGTGTGCAGGGAGTTGCTCAGATTCGGGTGGCCGACCTGGGCCAAGACCGCCGCCGCCTCGGCCGCGTTCTCGATGTCCGTGTCCCAGTGCGGGTAGAGCACGGTGCGCACGCCAGCGGCCTGCGACCGCTGCGCCATCCTCAGGAGCAGCTGGCGCACGTGGACCGGCGTCGGCGCGTTCTTGACGATGACCCACAGCGGCGCCCCCGCGCTCGCGAGGAGTGGCAGCGCCTGCGGCCAGACCTGTGCGCTGTTCGGGTTGTTGAAGTCGTAGTTGACGTACGCGAGCACCTGGAAGTCCTGCAGGGTCGCGGCGTGGTTCACGTAAGCCGCGAGCTTCGGCAGGTCGGCAGGGTTGTTGCAGCGCGTTACGAGGCCCTTGAACCCTAGGCCGCGCACCTGGTCCGCGTTCTGCGCTGGCGTCCCGGTCAGCTCGAAGTCGTAGACCATCAGATCCTGAGCACCCGCGCGCGGCGCGCCGAGGGCGAGCGCGACGACGAGAGCGAGGGCTCCGAGGAACCAGCGGGCGAGAAGACGGGTCGGAGTCATGTAGAGCTCGGAGGCGGCCCTTCCCGGCCAGTCGGGCTGGAAGAGCGCCGAAGGTCAGTATGCCTCAATCGCCGGGGAGCGTCAGGCGGGTCGGCCCTAGACTGGTCCTCGGCCCGGGCGCCCGTCGCTCCCGCGCCTTCGAGGAGGGTGACGCATGCAGAAGAGCAGATGGCTGGTGATCGTCGGCGTGGTGCTCGCCCTCGGCTGGATGGTCGTGCGCGTAGCGACGCAGGAGAGCGCCGCCGTGGATCCGCTTGCGCTTCCGCCGACGGTCGAAGACACCTCGCTCCCCGTCGCGGAAGGCGCCCTCGCAGCCGCGACGCCTCCTGCGGCGACCATCGAGACGAAGCGCGCCACCCTGCAGACGTCGGAGCGAGGTGAGTTCGAGGGCTACCACGTCCGCGGCCGCGTGCTCGGCAGCGACGGCAAGCCCGCCCGAAGCGCCCTCGTTCGAGTCTGGGAGTGGGAGGACCCCGAGTTCCTCGTCGAGGACTACGACCCGTTCGTGAAGGAGGTCGAGTGCGACGACGGCGGCGGCTTCGAGGTGCGCGTCGACCTCCAGGGCGAGTTCCGGGCCTGGGCCCAGATCGCCTACGCTTCCTCGACCGACGTCGTTGAGTTCCGGCTCAACCCGCGCTCGCCCGAGGTCAGCGTCGAGCTGCACGGGAGCGAGCCGGCCCGCATTCGCGGACGCGTCGTCGACTCCAAGGGCAGGCCCGTCGCCCGTGCCGAGGTGTTCGGCTTCGTCGACGTCGACGCGTACGGCCAGGCGCTCCCCGACGGACTCACCAGCGTGGAGTACTGGGGCCGACCCCGGTCCTTGACCAACAGCGACGGCGCCTTCGAGCTCTCTCCGGTCGACACGCGCGCGGTGGGGTACGACCTCTGGTGCAGAGCGCGGACGCGGGGCCTGACCATCACTCGGGAATCGGATGGCTCGATTCGCAAGGTGCGCTACGCCAACTTCGTGGAGGCCAGGCGCGTCGTCCCGGGCAGCGCACAGGTCGAGCTGGTTCACGGGGACTGGATCGACACCTCCAGCAACGCCACCGTTCAGGTGACGGTCGACGGCGGACTCGCCCTGCCGGAGCACCTGTCCTACGAGGTGTCGCGCCTCGGTCCGCGCGGCTCCGAGTACCACGCCTGGAGTGGCGGCGGTTCGCTCGACGCGTACGGCAACCTGATCGTCGAGGACCTGTTGCCCGGCGGGCGGTACCAGATCTCGATCAGCGGCCAGCTGCGTGGCAGCTCCACTCCGACCGAGCCCTTCCGCGCGGCGGTCGGCACGGTCCACGTCCCCGTCACGCTCCCCACTCAGGTCCCCGTCACCCTGACCGTCGTCGGCTCGCGCGGGAAGGTCGCCGAGCGCACACGCGTCACGTTCTTCGCCGAGGGAGACGCTGGGCTCGACCGCGTCTGGAGCCGAAACCTCGCCGTCCAGCAGTGGCCCCTGCAGCTCGACCTGCCGACCGGCGTCTACCGCCTCGAGATCATCGGCGACCGGCTCGAGCGCCACGAGCAAGCACTGGTGGTCGGCTCGGAGCCCATCGAGCTGGAGATCGCGCTGCCCAAGTAGGGCGCGGGCCTCAGGCGCGCGCGCCCCAGGCCAGCCGCCCGTGCGCAAGCGGCCCCGAGCCGCTCACTGCACCGCCATCGATCAGTCCTCGTCCGGCAGCCGCCTCACCCGCGAGTCGTACGCACTCGGCGGCTTCGGCACCACGCCCAGCTCTTCGTAGGCGAAGCCGCTCGCCAGCGGCGCGTACTCGCCCACGATCTCGACGCTCGCGTCGGGTCTGATGCGGTCCTCGCGCTCGACGCACCAGAGCGCCGCGTTGAGGAAGAGCCGCCGCAGCCCCGCGCTCTCGAAGTCCTTCGCGCTGCCCATCGTCGAGTGGAAGACGCGCGCGGTCTTGGCCGTGCGTCCGGTCCAGGTCTTGACCCAGGCGACGGGCAGCGGGATCAACTCCGTGTTGACCGCGTCGTCGTGGGAGCGTGCCATCAGCGGCTGGCCGAGGAGCAGCGGCGTGCAGCCCCCGGGCAACGCGCCACCCTCAGGGTAGGTTCGATAGACGTCGGACGGACCCCAGACGTCCTCGACGCCGAGCAGCACGGGGTGGTCCTTGCTGGCCTCCACGACGATCCCTCGCGTCGAGTCCGCGTGCCAGCGACCGTGGTGGCCGCGGAACGACCCGCCGAGCACATCGTCGCCGAAGTCGATCTTGCGCCCCTCCTTCTCGTACTCGAAGCCGATGAAGCCGTGGTTCGCCGTGCGCAGTCCGATGATCGGCTTGCCCGAGTCGAGGTAGCTGTAGATGTGCTCGAGCTGCTCCTCCGGCAAGGTGATCAGTCGACTGAAGAGCACGATCAGGTCCGCCGACGCCAGGTGCTCGAGCCCGGGGACGTCGTGCATGACGTCCTCTTGCTCCCAGCGGATCTTCTTGGTCGGATCGACCAGCCCCTCGTCGTTCAAGCTGAAGAGCACGGTCGTGTGGAAGCCGTGCCGCTCCGCGAAGAGCCGCGCGAGCATCGGCAGCGACTGCTCGCTGCGGTACTCTTGATCCGCGGCGATGAAGACGACGTGCTTGTCCGCCCCTGGGCCTTCACCGCCGGGGAAGGTCAGCCAGCGGGAATCGGAGGGGACGGGGTGCTCGGTCTGCGCCAGGGCCGGCGCGGAGAGCAGCAGGAGCGTGAGGAGAGCGGTTCGCATGCGCTCATCTTGCCAGGCGTTGGGCTTCCGAGCCCGAGGCTGATGGGTTCCCCTAGCGCGATCGCGCTCAGCCCTCTCCGAACAGCGAAAACCGCGTCTCCGCCGGGAAGTCGAGATCGAACTCGTCGCGCAGGACGGCCAGCCGCTCCTCCTCCGACTCCAGCGTGCGCGTCGTCGCCTCCCCGTTCGGGTCGCGGCGCTTCAGCTCCCAGTTCAGGAGGTTCACGCGACCGGTCTCCGTCGCACGCGCGACGACGAGGCGCGAGCCGAAGTGCGACTGCGGGTGCGCGCTCGTGTACCAGTTGCCGAGCTCGCGGTCGATCGGGTGCATCTCCTCGAGCGTGAAGTCGCAGACGTCCTCCCAGGTGTCGCCGTAGCGCACTTGGTGATAGAGCCGCGCGTTCGGAGAGCGGCGCTCCAACCCGTCCCAGTCGCCGGTCGCGACGATGCGCCGCGTCTCGTGCGGCGTCTCCTGCGGTTCGTCGAGCACGAGCTCGATCGACGAGGTCAGCGACATCGAGCCCACCCCGACGTCGACCAGGCGCGAGCGCCCCTCCAGCTCGACACGCAGGAAGAGGTGCGTGCGCGCCGGCGTCACCTCACGCGCCTGCCCGATCCGCACGCGCGCGCTCATCGGCGTGACGTCGTAGCCGAGCGCCGTGAGCACGTTCAGCATCAGGCCGTTCTGCTCGAAGCAGTAGCCGCCACGCCCCGCGTGGACGAGCTTGCGCTCCACGTCCTCCGGCGCGAGCGAGATGCCCTTGCCGAGCAGCACGTCGAGGTTCTCGAACGGGATGCTGCGCACGTGGGCCCCGGCGATGCGGTTCAGGTTCGCGAGGTCGGGCTCGCGCGGTCCGTCGTCACCGAGGCGGGCGAAGTAGGCGTCGAGGTCGGGGGTGAAGGTCACGGCGAGCTGCTGCGTGAATGTGACGGAGGACGTGTCGAGGGAGCAGCAAGCCCACTCGCTCACCACGGGCACGATCCTCTCCGATCCGGCACCCGAAGCGAGCGCCGGACCGTGCGATTCTGGAACTGGAGCCACGGCTGCTCGACGCAGGCTGCCTCCTGCGCTCGAGGCACGCCCGTGACTCGACGTCACCGGTCGATGCAGAGGGCCACGAATGTGGCGCCCTCGTCCACGCACCTCTCGCCGCCTCGGCCGGGGACCTGCCGTGCGCGAGTGCCCCGCAGCCACTACTCTGAAGCCTCCCCAGCGCCCTGCGCCGCCCGCTCCCTCCTCGCAACTTCGACCGCCATGCGACTCGCCGCCCTGCTGCTCCTCCTCGCCGCGTCCTGCGCCTCGACGACCACGACGACTCACCCCGCGCCGCCGGCGACGCCCGCGTCGGCCGAGCACGATTGGCTGATGCAGCTGGTCGGCGACTGGGAGGCCGTCTCCGAGATGGAGGCCGAGGCCGGCGCGGAGCCGACGCGCTGGGTCGGCACGGAGGACATCGACGCGATCGGCGCGCTGTGGGTCGTCGCCGAGGGCGAGGTCGACTTCGGCGAGGAGCACTTCGAGTCGCGCATGACGCTCGGCTACGACCCCGAGCAGCGCTGCTTCGTCGGCACCTGGATCGACTCCGTCCAGTCGCACCTGTGGAACTACCGGGGCCAGCTCGACGCGGACCAGCGCGCGCTGACCCTCGAGGCGCAGGGCCCGTCGATCGTGGAGCCCGGTCGCACGACGCTGTACCGCGACCGCATCGAGCTCGTCACCCCCGACCACAAGCGCCTGGTCTCGGCGATGCGCGAGGACGACGGGACGTGGACGACCTACATGGAGGTCGACTACTACCGGCGCTAGCGCGCCCCCGCTCGCGGTCGGACCCTCAGCGCCCGTAGCGCTCGAGCAGCTCGGCGCAGCGCGGGTCGGCGCGCAGCGGATCCAGGCGGCGGTCCGAGGCGTCGTAGACCCGACCCGCTGCGGCGTGGTCGAGTGCGCGCTCGAGGTCGACGAGGCCGGCGTCGATCCGAGCGGCGCGCTCGCCGGCGCTGGTCGCCGCTTCGGCACGCATCGCCCCCACGATCGCTCGCCCGAGGTGGGCCTCGGCACAGGCCGGACGCAGCTCCAGCGCTCGATCGAACGCCTCCTCGGCGGCGCCCAGGTCGCCGAGCACGAGGCAACGCTCGCCCCAGGCACAGAGCGCACGCGAGGACGAGTGGTCATAGGCCCAGGCGCGCAGGCGCTCGTCTCGCTCATCACGACTCCCGAGCCGGAACCGCTCCACCTCGAGGTTCGAGGCCTCGCGGGGCACGCGCGACTCGCTGGCACGGAGCGGATCGACGGACCAGCGCCACAGGCGTCCATCGCGGTCTGGAGTCACGACCTCTGCGCCGTCCGCCGAGAAGCGCCCGGGTTGCAAGGCGGCTCCACCTCGTGCGCGCGAACCCTCGGCGAGCCGCTCACCCGTACGCGCGTCGTAGAGCAGCGTCGCCTCGTTCGTGAAGACGGCGACGCGACTGCCGTCGTCGTTCAGCTCGATCTGGCTCCCCGAGTCCATCGGGACGCCACGACAGACGGCGCGCGCCTCGGCGGTGGCGACGTCCCAGACGATGAGCCGGTCGTCGACGCCGCGCGTCGCCGCGTATCGGCCGTCCGGGGTGATCTCGAGGTCGACGATGTGTCCGGTGTGACCGATGCCCCGGCGGAGCTCGCGGCCGGAGGCGACGTCCCAGACGATGAGCACGGGCAGCTCGGAGCCGTGCGCGGTGACCAGCGTCTCCCCGTCGTTCGTGCAGGCGAGCCGAGCGCTCTTCACGCCGTCGGGCATCGTGCAGACCTCGCCGAGCGCCTGGCCGCTCACGACGTCGTGGACCCGGACCCAGCTCGAGTCCTCACCGAGGAACCGAAGGGCGAGCCGCGAGCCGTTCGGCGAGAGGCTCGCCAGAAGAAGGCGACCCTCGGAGCGCTCGGGGAGCTCGACGACGCCGCGAGTCGCCCCCGTCAGGACGTCCAGGACGGCGACGCGCTCGTCCCCCTCCTGCACGACCGCCCGATCCACGCTCGACGCCAGGTCGTAGACGTGGCCCGCGACGCCGCTCGTGGAGCGGAGCTCGCGCACGACCTCACCCGTGTTCAGGTCGACGACGAGCGGCGGCAGCTGCCCGCCGTTCGGCTCGCGACCGAAGAGGACGGCGTGATCCAGGTCCCGCGTCAGGTACACGTCGGGCCAGCGTGTCGACGGCCAGGTCACGCCGCGCAGGACGTCACGCCGGCTCGCCCCTTCGAGGTCCCAGACGCGCACGGTCCCATCGGCCGACGTCGACGCGACGCGCCTCCGGTCGGCGCTCATCGCCAGGCCCAGGACCGCGTACTGATGACCGGCGCAGCGTGCCAGGACCTCGCGCCGCTCGAGATCCACGACGACGAACTCCGACAGGAACACGACGGCGGCGTAGCGTCCCTCCGGGTCGAGGAACTCCGCCTGCATGCCCCGACCACGCCACAAGACCTCGTCGCCCTCGGTGCTACGCAGCTCGACCAGGGGCCCCTCACCGATCGAGTCCGCGCGGAGTGCCGCTCGATCCCCCCGCCGCGAAATCGCGAGAGGGCCGGAGGCGCTCGGAGACACGGAGCGCGTCGCCTCCCCGGTCGTCAGGTCGAACTCCAGGGCGTCGGCCCGCCCCGCCACCTCCAGGATGGCGAGGCGCTCCCCGTCCTCGGAGACGGACAGCCACGACCTCGACTGCGAGTATTTGGAGAGCCCCCCCGCACTCCCGACGGCGAGCGTGAAGCGCTCCGCCGCGTCGTCGAGGCTCCAGACGCGCGCGGTTCCGTCGAGCGCGAGGCTGACCAGTCTGCGGCCACCCGGCAGCCAAGCGAGGTCCCTCACCGCGTCCGTGTGCCCCGCGAGGTCGCGGATCGCGTTGCCTGTCGTGGCGTCGAACATTCGCACGATCCCGTCCTCGCACGCCGTCGCCACCTGCCGCTCGTCGGGCGAGAAGCGCGCGCGGTGCACGGCACCCTCGTGCCCGGCGAAGGTCACGAGGAGCGCGCCCGTGCGCGCGTCGAACAGGCGCGCCGTGCCGTCTTCGGACGAGGTCAGCACCCGCGCCCCCGAACCGTCGAAGGCGCCGCCGGTCAGCGGCTGTTCGTGGCCGATAAGTCGCTGGGCCACGCGGCGCGCACCGAGGTCCCAGACGAACGCATCCGGCTCCTTCGCGACGGTCAGGAGCCGCTCGCCCGTGGGGTCGAACTGCGCAGCGATCACGTAGGCGTCGTGGCCGCTGAGCGTCGCGAGCTCGGGGTTCTCCGCCATGGCCGCGAGCAGCGCGGAGCGGGTGGCGACACCGGGAGCGAGCAGGCCGCCCTCGCGCGCCAGCACCAGCGCCAGGCCGGGGTCCTCCGCGGCGAGCCCGGTCGCGAGCGCGCCCAGTCGCTCGCCCTCCGACCGGCGCCCGGCCGCGGTCGCGCGCTCGGCGCTCTCCGCCGCCGCGACGTAGCCCAGCGTCGCCAGCAGCGCGCCACCGAGCACCGCGAGTCCGACGGCGCCGGTTGCCGCGACGCCGACGCGGTGGCGGCGAACGAACTTCTGGAACCGGTAGGCCCCGCTCGGCGGACGCGCGTCGACAGGTTCGTCTTCGAGATGACGCTGGACGTCCGCCGCCAGCCCGCTCGCCGTGTCGTAGCGTCGGTCGCGCGTCTTCTCGAGGCACTTCATCACGATCCAGTCCAGATCGCCGCGCAGCATGCCGCCGAGCCGCTTCGCGTCGGTCCGCCGCTGCGCCGCGGTCACCTGTGCCGTACCGCCCATCGTGGAGACGCGCGACGACGGCTTCGCCGGATCGACCTCGCGGATCGCGCGCATCATCGCCTCGTAGCCCTCCTCCAGCAGCGCCTGCATGCTGAACGGGGTGGTGCCGGTCAGGAGCTCGTAGAGCAGCACGCCGAGCGAGTAGACGTCCGAGCGCGTGTCGATGTCGAGT
>Ga0316204_10011392_pt1 | contig 11137 bp, 10 predicted proteins | sample 6monrhotite_MG_2_FD_205661 | JGI IMG/M metagenome (GOLD analysis project Ga0316204, IMG submission 205661) | Microbial mat bacterial communities from mineral coupon in-situ incubated in ocean water Damariscotta River, Maine, United States -... | ecosystem: Environmental > Aquatic > Marine >...
CAAAATGCGGGTGCACTGAGACGACAAAGATCGCAAAGATCGTCATCGCGATCCAGCGCGCTTTCACCGCCAGTTCCAAGCCTTCACGCTTGTGGTTTTCCAGCGCCGCCAAGACATATTGCGTCTCTGGAGTGTCTTCGACCTCTGTCACCCGATACAAATCATTCAATCTGGACTTGGGCGGAATCAGAGCAGAGTCAGTCATCAGGAAATCCCTATTTCTGTGCCCTAGATAGGCAGTCCCTCGGCAACATACATCCTCCAGCTGGCAGGCAACACGAAAAAACCCCGCCTAACAGGCGGGGCAAGGTGCGGTCCCCATGTTCAGGCCGCGCCACATTGGGTGACGCAGGCTCGGGGACCGGTGGTTAACTTGGATAAGTTTGAAAACAGTCGGGCGGGCTAGTTCTGCATTTCAGCCCGGATTTGCTGGCGCAACACGTCGATGGGCACCGTCTGGCCATCGCGCTTAAAGCACCAGTAGGTCCAACCATTACAGGAGGGCGCGTTTTCCAGATGTGCCCCCACCTGATGGATCGAGCCTTTGACATTGTCACCAATCAGCGTGCCATCGGCGCGCACCTTGGCTTTATGTCTTTGGTTCATCGAAAACAGCTCATCGCCGGGGCGCAGCATGCCACGTTCCACCAGCTGGCCAAAGGGCACACGCGGCTCGGCACGTTTGCTGGTCGAGACCTGCAGCGCTTCGCGGTCGAATTTGCGCACGGATTTGATCCGCTCTTCGGCCACTTTGCGATAGCTTTCTTCCTGCTCGATGCCGATGAATTCCCGGCCCAGCATCTTGGCCACAGCGCCGGTGGTCCCGGTGCCAAAGAAGGGATCAAGAACCACGTCACCGGGGTTGGTGGAGCCAACCAGGATACGATGCAGCAGGGATTCCGGTTTCTGCGTCGGGTGCGCCTTATCGCCGTTCTCGTCCTTTAGCCGCTCATGGCCGGTGCAGATCGGCAGCACCCAGTCCGAGCGCATCTGAATACCCTCGTTTAGCGCCTTCAGCGCCTCATAGTTGAAGGTATATTTGCCACCTTCGGATTTCGACGCCCAGATCATCGTCTCATGGGCGTTGGTGTAACGCTTGCCGCGGAAGTTCGGCATTGGGTTGGACTTGCGCCAGACCACATCGTTGAGAATCCAGAAGCCCTCGTCCTGCAGCGCGGTGCCGACGCGGAAGATGTTGTGGTAAGACCCAATCACCCAGATCGCGCCGTTTGGCTTCAGGATCCGGCGGGCCTGGTGCAGCCAGCGGCTGGTGAAATCGTCATAGGCCGCAAAACTGGAGAACTGATCCCAATGATCATCCACCGCATCGACCTTGCTGTTGTCGGGCCGGTGCAACTGGTTCTTCAATTGCAGGTTATAGGGGGGGTCCGCAAAGATCAGATCGATAGAGTTGTCCGGCAACCCGGCCATCACGTCGATACAATCGCCGTCAATAATCGTGTTTAAAGGAAGCGCCGCGGCGCCCTTCGTCATTGTTTTAGTCATTTGCTCTGCCTCAAAACCACTCGGCGCATTTTTGCGCTCATTTTGGTTATCCACAGGATGAGTCATCCGGGATTCGAGGTCAATTTGTTTTTTAGATCAGCCCTCTACGGTTCACTCTTGATACAATATCTTGTGTACAGGTTTGAATGAGCGCCGATGATGTGGTGTCACCCCCAATTCGACCAAGGCCTCCCGGTGTTGCTTTGAAGGATATCCGGCGTTGCGCTCCCATCCATATCCTGGAAACTGTTGCGCCAAATCCACCATGAGCAAATCGCGTGCCTCTTTTGCCACGATCGAGGCAGCTGCAATCGAGACTGATTTGCCATCTCCTTTGACCACTGCTTCCGACTCAATTGTCAGGTCGCGGGGGATCATATTGCCGTCAATCAGTAGGTAATCCGGAGGCGGATCCAAGGCCGACACCGCGCGCTCCATCGCCAGATGTGAGGCGCGGAGAATATTAATGGAATCAATCTCTTCAACGCTGGCCTCTGCGAGGGAAACCTCGGCACTGGCCCAGATCTCTGCGGCGAGGGCGGCGCGTTTTTTTGCGCTCAGCTTTTTGGAATCATTCAGCCCTTCAGGCAGCTTCGCCAGATCCAGGACCACGGCCGCCGCCGTGACGGGTCCGGCAAGCGGCCCCCGACCCACCTCATCGACTCCGGCAATCCTCAAATAGCCCTTTTCATGGGCGGCGATCTCTAGGCTGTTGTCTGGCTGTTCCATGTCCCTGTCAGACCCAAAATCATCCCGTTTTGCAAGCTCTCGGCGCAAGCCGACCGCTGCGAGGCACAAAAAGAAGGGGGCCAAGGCCCCCTCAAGTCTGCTCGACGTGTTGCACTTGGGTCACTTTTCAGCGTGCCCCTTAGCGATTGACCAGGCGGTAGCCATGCTTGTTCAGGCACCGGGGCTTGTAAGCGGTGCGATTTTTCCGACCGTTCCAGAAGGTCACCTTGCAGCTTTGTGGCAGTGAACGGACCTGATTGTAGTTGCGCTTCAGGCAACCGCGCGCCACGAGGTTTTTGCCATTTCGGAAGTTGGGAAAATACTTCACGCATTGTGCCGGCAGATCATAGCGACCAAAGCGCGGCGGCAGCGGACGGGGATGCGGCGTTGGATTTGGACGATGCGGCCGGGTCACAGTCTCACGGCGGCGGTCCCGCGTGTTGTGATCGTGAATTGCCGCGCCCAGGATGCCCAAAACCGCCAGTCCTGCGACCACCTTGCCAAAGTCATCCCCGGCCCGCGCAGGCCCCGAGGAGGCCCCGGTGATGGCCAGTGCTGCGGCCAGAATGACGGCGATGAATTTACGGTGCTGTTTAGGTTGAGTGCTCTGGGTCATCGGATTGGTTCCTATTGTGTTACTGTCTGGTTGCGCCGCCTGATGGGGCGGCAACCCGCTGTGTTTCAGCCATGTCTGCCGTGATGTCGGCAGGGGTAATGGCAGGGATGTTGGCGGGTTTAAAATCTGCACCCTCACACTCGGCCAACACCGCTCAGACAGGCAATAACAGCGCCATGATATCGAATAACCGATGGGACAAACGGCTGTTGTTATTGAATTTCATCCAGCTTTCAGGGCAGGGTGTGCAGATGAAACACGCCCTTGCCATACCGCTGATATGCTTTGCTTTGTTGGCGCAGATTGCGCCCGCACAGGCCGCCGATTGCTATGCCGATTACAAGGCCAAGCAGAACAACCCGCTGAAATTGCATTACGGGGTGATCCAGATCCGGGGCGCCTGCAACAAGGCCGCCGCGCAGGGGGAAATCCAGTCCCGCCTTGCGGCCTCCGGCTGGACCCTGTTGAATGTGATGGCGATCTTTGGTCCCGAAGGCCTGCAACAAAGGAAGGCCAATGCCGGATCCTACTTTCTCCGTTTCTGAGGCCCGCACCGCAGGCAGCCGTATCATCGCCTTTGGCATCGCCCTGATCGCCGCCCTGTTGGCCATCACCGGCACAGTGCTATTGCTGGCCCTGCCCGATGCCAATGCCTTTAACGCACGGGTGGAACAGCTCTTTGTCGAAAACGATCTGACCGCCCAGGCCGAAATCAAACTGCTGGAGATCCTGGCCCAATCCGGCACCGCCTTTGCCGATACCCTGGCCAGCTACCGGGTGGTGATTTTTGTGCTCTTGGTCTTTGCCACCGCCATGATGATTGTCGCTCTGGTGGTGCTGGCAATGCTCTTGCTGCTCAACCGCCGCATGGCCCAGATCGAACGATCGGGTATTCAGGTGACCGAGCTGTTGATCAGTCGCGAGGAACACACTGTCTACCTCAACAACATGGGGTTCAAACTGACCGCCGCCGCGATGGAGACACTCTCTGCCCTGGCCGAGGCCCGGATGGATGATGACGTGCTGTCAGGCGCCGAGATCGAGGCGGTAATTTCCGGAAAGCACAGCAGCGATTGCGAAGAGGCCGCCGGCGCCACCCGGATCAAGCGGCTGCGCGACACTCTGGGCAACCAGATGGTGAGCGAACTTCTGGTCAAAAACATTGCCAAACGCGGCTATGTCTTGGCGATCAGCAAGGACGTCATCCGCATGGTCTGACCTGCCTGCTTGTGTCTGGGCTCGCCAAGTGCTGGTCACAACTTGGCGAGCCAGGGTGGATTTGGCAGCAAAACACATCCCCTGTGCACAGATGATCCTTCCAGCCACTGGATATTCACCTCCAAAGCCCCACATATAGGGCTGCCTCCCTGTGGGAGGCGCCCTGGGGTGTCTCTCGTTGCGTCCGGGGCTCAACAGGCCTCTCGGACGTCGGGGGGACAAGAGGATCGCCCCGAATGAACGCACATGTTCCGCCTCCCCCCAACAGTGCCGGCCCCAACAGTACCGGGCCACAGAATCGCGGCCCGCAAAATCATGGCTATGGCATTCTGGTCGAGCCCCTGCGCGGCGAGGTTCAGGTGCGGCGTGGTGGCTGCCTTTTGGCCAAAAGCACCCGCGCGCGGGTGATGTATGAAACCCGGGTACAGCCAACCATCTACATTCCGCGCGATGATCTCGTGGTGGATCTCTCCAACAAAGTGGGTCTGCAGACCTTCTGTCCCTTCAAAGGCACCGCCTGCTACCATGACCTGAAACTGGAGGATGGTCGCGTCGACAACGCCGTCTGGATCTATGAGAACACCCTGCCAGAGGCCTCGCAGATCGCAGGCCATGTGGGCTTCGTCTCTGATCCTGACACCCTGATCGACCTTGGCTCGAATCAGATTGCGCCACCTGAATATGGCAATATCTCCGGTCCGCTGGTCGACTGGCTGCTGCGTGAGGCTGCCTTTTTACCCACCCCAGCAGAGTTTACCAAGGCCTTTGCTGAAAAGCTGCTTGAGCAAGGCGTGAACCTGTCGCGCCTATCGGTACTGGCCTGGTCCTTGCACCCACAAATCGCGGGGAAAAACTTCATCTGGCAGAAGGCCACAGATGAGGTGACGACCTATGCGCCCAGCTATGAAATCTACGAACACCCCGCCTATAATGCCAGCCCGTTGCGCCATGTCTCCAAAGGTCTGGGCGGTGTGCGCCATCGTATCGACACCGAAGACAGCGACGATGCCTTCCCCATCCTCAGCGACCTGCGCGCCGCCGGGGCAACGGATTACGTCGCCATGCCGCTGCCCTTCTCGGATGGGCGAATCAATGTGCTCACCGTGGCCTCGGATCACCCGAATGGGTTCTCTACCGCCAATCTGGGTCTGATCTTTGAATGTTCCGCCGTGGTGGCCCGTTACTATGAGGTCTTCATGCAGCGCGAAAACGCCCAATCCCTGCTGGAAACCTATGTGGGCAAACGCACCGGTGAACGGGTTTTGGGCGGCAAGATCCGCCGCGGCGAAGGCGATGAGATCGACGCCGCCATCATGTTCTGCGATCTGCGTGGCTCGACCCTGCTGGAGGAGCAGCTGGGACGGCATGACTATATCAAGCTGCTGAATGCGTTTTTCGACACCGCCTCCACCATCGTGCATGACAATGGCGGCGAAGTACTGAAATTCATCGGCGACGCGGTTCTGGCAGTGTTTCCCGCCGGCGAGGAGAGCGGTCAGGATGCAGATCAGGCCCGTGCTCAGGCGCTGAAGTCCGCCCGCAGTATTGTCCCGGCTCTGGCGGAGGTCGCAGCCGAGCATGACCTGCCTGAACTCAAATGTGCCAGCGGTATTGCCTATGGCACCGTGACCTATGGCAATGTCGGCTCGCGGGAGCGGCTGGATTTCACCGTCATTGGTCAGGCTGCCAATATCGCGGCCCGCCTTGGCGACTATGGCAAGACGCTGGGCCATCAGATCGTGGTCAGCCAGAACTCGCTGCCAGGCTCCTGCCAAAACGCCACACCTCTCGGCGCCTTGAGCCTGCACAATGTCAGCCAACCAATCGAAAGCTACGCTCTCGCGCCCTTCCTCACCGCGCCAGACCGTAAGCCCCAGCCCGAACCGGGCGGCCCACCGCCCGTTCCCGTCAAAGTCATCAAATAGCTGCGCAATTGAAGTTGCCCACAATAGACGGTGGTCACAAGGTGCACCGCCTGCCGCAGGTGCTGGCGCGCCGCCCGGAACGGGCGGCGCCGGGCCCAAGGGCCGGGTGGTTTTGCGTCAGTAAAACAGGCCCGGCGCGCGGGAGCCCCCCCTTGCCTGTCAGGCTGTCCGCTTACCAGATCCGACTGGTTTGACCATCTCAAACCAGACAGCAGCCACAGCCTACCTACGAAGCAGGAGCAGTCGCCACAGATCGTTGACTATCATCCCCCATGGAGATCAACAGCGGTTCTTCTGCCTGCCGCGCCTTGAACGCCGCCTTGTCCGTCATACCCCGCCAATCCTGAAGCACCAGCGATTGCGCCACAGCCCCACCCAGCGTGGTGCCAGGGCCGGTGACGATAAACAGATCCGGCGCATATTCCTGCGCTGCGATCTGCACTGCGCGGGTGAAATCATAGCTCTCCACCACCTGATGCCCCAGGGTATAGTCCCAAAGACTTGCCAGATCAGTAGACCCCGGCTGCCAGATTGCCCCGCGCCCATCCACCAGCGGCACTGCGGGCTGCGTCAGCATGGCGCCATCCAGGCGTTTGCGCCCCTCAGCAGCCACCGGCGCCTGTAGCGCTGTGTGAAATCCGGCGTGGTTGGCCAGCCGCATGGGGAATCGATCTGCGATTTGCGGCACCGCAGCCTCAAAGGCAGCCAGGCCTGCGTCATCTCCGGCCAGCACCAGCATCCCCCCCAGATCAATCGACAGCGCCAGAACATGCCCGCTGCGGCCGTTGATCTGCGCCACCAGCGCCAAAAGCTCTGCCTTGCGCTGCAGATCTGGGCGCCAGTCCTCACCGGTAAAGGGATAGACCAGCTGCCCGCCGATCAGATGCTCCTGCATCAAGGTCCCCATGGTGTTCACCAACTCAAACCCATCCTGCGCCGCCAGCGCCCCGGCAGCGGCCAGCGCGATATACCAGCCCATGGAGTTGCCAGTGACCGCAACCACCTCGATATCCTCCGCCAGTGACTGCGCATCCGCCAAAGCGCTGGCATAGATCAGCGGTGAAGCAATATCCCCGCGCGAGTATTTCCCTACCGAAAACCGCGTCGCCCCATCCAGAGCGGTGACCTCTTCCTGGCCCAATGCAGCCCGCGCCGCGTCAAAACCCGCAAACAGCGCCGCCTTATCAGCGTGATGGCGGTGCAGATAGCCCAGCTCGGGTTTGTTATAGGTGCCCCGGCCGGGGCAGATCAGAACGGCGGTGCGGGTCATGGTTTTGCTCCTACCAGGTCCAGGGCTGCGGCAAGAATGCTGTCCTTTGAGGGCAGCGTGGCGGCATAGGCCGGGCCGGTGGCGATGAAACAATCCTCGGCGGCGATGCGCGCGGCAGGACGGTCGCTGGCCTCCGTAAACAGTGCCATCAGTGCCTCGGATTGGCTGCCGGTGGTGCGGCATTCATCGACAATCAGCACATGTTTGCAGCTCTTGGTCGCTTGCAGCAGCGCCTCTGCCGGCAGCGGTGCCAGCCAGCGTAGATCAATAATGCGGGTCTTTATGCCCCGCGCCTCCAGCTCGGCCTGGGCCTGGGTCGACAGATAGCGCCCATTGCCATAGGTCACGATGGCAAGATCCGTCCCCGCCCCATGTTGACCCACCTCACCCAAAGCGATGCTTTGGTCAGGGGCTGGGTAGGTCCGCATCCAGCCGCCATCCTTGGCCGCGTGCAGGTCCCGCATCGGGTAGAGCGCGATTGGTTCGACAAAAACCACCACCCGCTGTTCTTCACGCGCCAGTCGAACGGATTCGCGCAGCATCATCGCCGCCTCTGCCCCATCCGACGGACAGGCAATCACGATCCCCGGAATATCGCGCAACACCGCCAATGAGTTGTCATTGTGGAAATGGCCACCAAAACCCTTTTGATAGCCCAGGCCCGCAATGCGCAGCACCATCGGGTTGCTGAACTGGCCATTGGAGAAAAACGGCAGGGTTGCCGCCTCGCCGCGCAGCTGGTCTTCGGCATTGTGCAGATAGGCCAGGAACTGAATTTCCGGCATCGGCACAAAACCATTATGCCCCATGCCAATGGCCAGCCCCAAAATCGACTGCTCATCCAGCAGCGTATCAATCATCCGGTCCCGGCCAAAGCGCTGGTGCAGCTTTTGGGTGACGCCGTAAACGCCGCCCTTACGGCCCACGTCTTCGCCCATCATGACGATCTCGCTATGCGCCAGCATCAGATCGGTCAGCGCCCAGTTGATCAGCCGTGACATCGGCTGCGGCTCGGACATAGCCCGCATGTCACCGCCAAAGGCAGTGGCGCGGTCCGCTGCGCTGGGTCCATTGCTGGCAGCGCAGGCGCGGGTGGGCGGGATCAGGCTGGCCGCAACATCGGCGCCGCTTTGCAGATGCGGACGTGTCACCACCTCGGCGCGGATACGTTCCACCCGGGCACAGGTCTCGGTGTAGATCTTCAGCGCCTCTGCCCGGGGCAAAGCGCCGGCCTGGTCCAACAGGCGCACCGAATGCAGCAGCGGATCATTGGCCTCGTCTGCCTCGACCTCGGATTTGGGCAAATAGGTTGTTGGCACATCCGCGCCGGCATGACCGTAGAGCCGCACAGTGCGTAGATGCAAAAAGGCGGGTTTCTTGCGGCGGCGCACATAATCGGCGGCCTCTTGTGCCACCGCATGGGCCGCGTAGATGTCCAGCCCGTCCGCCTTGAAGTATTTGATACCGGGACGGGCGCGCATCGAGGTCTCGATCCAGCCCTGGGGTGTCTTGGTCGAAATGCCGATCCCGTTGTCTTCGCAGACAAACAACAGCGGCAGCGGCGTTGACTGCACCGAGGTCCAGCCGGCCGTATTGATCGCCCCCTGCGCGGTGGAGTGATTGGCAGAAGCATCGCCAAAAGAACACATGACAATGCTGTCGTCGCGCATGAGCTGATGTTCGGGCGCATGGCGTTTGGCAGCACCGATGGAATAGGCAGCACCTACCGCCTTGGGCAGGTGGCTGGCGATGGTCGAGGTCTGCGGCGGGATCATCAGCGCCTTGGAACCCAGCACCTTATGCCGCCCGCCCGAGGTTGGGTCCTCAGATGAACATGCAAAGGACAAGAGCATATCCCAGGCGATGCGCTGCCCCGGCACCTGATCGGCGCGGGAAATCTGAAAGGCGGCATCGCGGTAGTGCAAAAACGCCATATCATCGGGGCGCAGCGCACGGGCAACCGCCGCCATGCCCTCATGCCCTGACGAACCAATGGTATAAAACCCCTGGCCCGCCTTTTGCATCGCCCGGCTGGTAATATCCAACGCCCGGCTCAACACCTGTGCCCGGTATATCCCCACCGCCTGCTCAGGTGCCAGCCCCGCCGCTGGCGCCGCGCCCTGCGGTAGGGCGCCGGAGGCAACCCGGTCCAGGAAGTTTTGATGCACGATCTGAGCGCGGTCCATTGGCTATCCCTTTGTCTGTTCCGCCCCTGTTATCAGGCAAACCAGACATGAATTCCAATGAGATTATCGGCCCAATTCATGCGAATTCGGCATGAATTGGGCCGAAACGCCCCGACAGCTTGGCCCGCCAATCATGGATCGCCCCCAGTTGGAATTTGTGCTTCTTTTCATCAATGTCGCAACCGGACCATAAGGCCACGAGCCTATCCACACCCCTCCTTCCACTGCCTCCCGCCACTGGCCCCATGGCCATCAGCGACTAGATTGCATCTTCGTCTTCCTCAAACAGGCCATTTGATCGCCATGGACGGCGGTGAGTTTCTTTTTGTCACGAGAGCGCGTAGTCATGGGGCAACTCATCCCCCTTGGAACAGGGGGCGATGCAGACAGTGGACCGATCAGTTCAACCCAAGGATCAAAATGCCCCGCGCCGAATCCTCTTACCGGCCTACCGTTGTCGATATGGCTCTCAAAACCTTGTGGAAACAGGAGTTCCACGGGGTCGCCATAGGGCGTCAGAAGCGACAGCGCGGCGCTGCACCAACAGTGCCGCGCTCTGCTGTCACTGCGTGCCTATCGTCTTGGCATTGATGGGACCGAATGAAATGATCGGTTATTCACCCGCCGCAGCCCTGCCGGCTGGCCCCTTTCGGTTCATCGCGCTGGATGTGGAAACCGCCAGCCGTGACAGCGCCAGCATCTGCCAGATCGGCATTGCCTGTGTGCGTGCGGACAGCCACATCGAAACCTACACAACCTATGTAAACCCCGAGCAAAGCTTTGCCGCCTTCAACACCGAATTACACGGCATTGATGCAGCAACTGTCGCCCAGGCCCCCTGCTTTCCAGAGGCATGGGAACTGCTGAAGCCGCTGTTAGAGCTACATCATCTGGTGCAGCACAGCAGCTTTGACAGCAGGGCCATAACTGCCACTTGCTGTGCCTATCGCCTGCCCAATGCAGATCTAAGCTGGAGCGACAGCGTCAAGATTGCCCGCCGGGCCTGGCCTGAGTTCAAAGGCAACGGTGGGCACGGGCTGGGCAACCTAAAAAGGGAACTGGGGCTTTCGTTTCAACACCACGACGCCGGGGAAGATGCCCGCGCCGCGGCGCAGGTGGTCCTGCTGGCGGAAGACCGGTTGGGCAAGAGCTTTGATGCGATCAGTGGCACCGCGCGCAAAGCACAGTTCAATCTCCCGCTTGATCCACCATAAGACGCAGCCAATGAAGCCTGTCCCAAAAACACTCCACCACTGGATTCACCAGAAATTCAGGGAAATCCTATAGCGTTGCTCCCGAAATGAATGCCCACACAGGGCGACAAATCGCGGAGATACGTATGAAGTTAATTGGTAAAACCCTGACCCTCGCGGCAGCGGTTGTGTGTACTGCGTCCCTCATGGCGTCAAAAACAATGGCGGAGCCTGTGCAACTCACCACCCTGGAATGGCCGCCCTATGTGAATTCCGATGGATCTGGGACCAGCACCGACCGGGTTATCGAAATTCTGCAAGGCGCCGGCATCGAAACCACCGTGCAGGTCTTCCCCTGGAACCGTGCGGTGAACCTGGCCGCCAAAGACCCGGCGTGGCTTGGCGTCTATCCAGAATATTACTCCGAAGCGGATGATGCTGACAAAGGTGGCGATCGCTGCCTGTATTCTAAATCCTTTGGCACCAGCCCGGTT
>Ga0316204_10011393_pt1 | contig 11137 bp, 8 predicted proteins | sample 6monrhotite_MG_2_FD_205661 | JGI IMG/M metagenome (GOLD analysis project Ga0316204, IMG submission 205661) | Microbial mat bacterial communities from mineral coupon in-situ incubated in ocean water Damariscotta River, Maine, United States -... | ecosystem: Environmental > Aquatic > Marine >...
GAAATATCAGTTACATTGCAGGTCGTCGGCTTGATTTAGCCTCTCTCCATTTTCTGCTCCCCTGACCGTTCGCATACAGTCAGGGGAACAAAAAATTAGCAGCGGAGAAACTTATAGAAAATTTGCTTACTTGAGCACGGCATCCATGAGCGGCGGTCCGATCAATATCTTGAAACGCGGTGTTGGCATTTCAACGCGTGTACTGATTGCATGATTGTTGACCGTATTTATGATGGGAGCCCACAGATACTGGCTCAATACATACTCATGATAGTCTTTAAAATTCTGAATTCTCTCATCGGAATCTTTGGACCTTGTCATCGCTTTATGCATCAAATAGTCAGATTCATTGTCATGCCACATGGCGACCGTCGGGTAACCTGGGCGCTTTGAGTTAAAGAACCACTCCAGAATGTCCGCATTATCCCAGCCGTAAGAACGTACGACGAGATCGTGCTCGCCTTTCTTAAATTCAGCTCTGATGGAACTTGGATCAAACTGCGAAATTTTAACATCAACACCCAGTTTCGCGAGCTGTGCCTGAATGACGACGGCGGTCTTGCGTTCATCAGAGTCACTTTTGCTCCAAAGCCCGAGTGTCAGCTTTTTACCTTCTTTGGCCAGGATTCCGTCGCTACCAGGCGTCCAACCTTCGGCAGCCATGATCGCCTTGGCTTTCTCCAGATCGAAACGAATTTCAAATTCTGGTGCGACTTGGCGTGCCGGTAGACGGTCAATCAGATAGGTATACGCCGGTTCGCCAAAGCCTTGGAAGACAGCCTTGAGAATGCTGTTTTGATCAATTGCCAGAGCGATCGCTTGCCTGATTTTGACATTCTTTAAATGTTCTCTTTTTGTGTTCATAACCATATGGAAATTGGTGTTGCTCGCCATAGAGGTTACGTTGGCGCTTGGATCTTCTTTGATTTTACCCAAAAACAAGGTTGGTGCGTTCTCCAGAATATCAACGCCACCGGTTTTCAACTCAAGAAAACGAGTGGAATCTTCGATGATTTCTTTAACAACAATTCTGTCAAACTTGGCAGGGCCCTGGTTATCAGAAAGGGGAGAGCCCCACTGATAATCTGTGTTTGTGTCTAAAATGACTTCAGCGCCAGGGTTCCAGGATACAAATTTGAAGGGTCCGGTGCCAACCACGTGTTTGCGGCCAAAGTCTTCGCCATACTTTTCAACAGCTTGCTTGCTGGGGACGCCGGTAAATGAAGAGGTGAAATTATAAAGAATATTCGGATCAGGTCGGCTCATGTTCATGACCACAGTCAGATTGTCTTTGATGTCAATCGACTCAACCGCATCAACCATGTATTTGGATTTTCCGGTACCGAGTTGCTCCAAAAACCATTTGAGGACCTCGGAATTTAGTTCAGACCCATCATGGAATTTTACGCCGTCTCTCAATGTAAAGGTGATTGTTAAGCCATCTGTTGAAACGTCCCATTCTTTCAACAGATGAGGATAGATTTTGCCATCAGCACCCATCTCTACCAAACGGTCATAAATCAGGTAATAGACATTATTTGTGGAATTGGTGGTGAAAGGATTGAAGCTATCCTGGCCAACATTTCCCGCATCCATCGAAATGGTAAGAACTTTTCCGGCAGCCGAAGCTGGCACGGGTGACATTGCAAAGGTGATCGCCAGAAAACAGGCGAATAGAATACTCGTATAACGATTTCGCATAACATTTTCTCCCTAGTTTTGAGTAGCGGTGTTTTGAGTGCAATTCGTTTTTGGACTTATTATTGAATTATTCGCACTTGGTAATTGGCTTGTATTTAGGCCCCCACAGAGGGTCCGGAGGTATCCCCGACATACCCTGTGAAACGACTATAGAGACGCGATACTTCGTTCATACGTTCCTCGACCGCGGGGCCTAGTTCGATGAACACACCATTAACCAGCAAATTAGAGAGGCTTGCCATCTGGGCGGTGGATTCCCAAAAAAGATTAAATTCTGTTGGAACGATGAACATTTCATCGACCAGTTCCCGACCCCAATCACAGAAAGCGTCTGTGATAAGGGTTGTCTTAATTCCAGCATTGCGGGCTTCTTTGGCTAATAACAGTGCCATGCGCGAGTACCGGCGTGCCTCAAAGATGACCAGACTGGATTCCTTGTTGTGTGATGCCAGCAGCTCGGAAAAGTTGCCCCCCTCCAGATCAAGAAGGTACACGCGGTCGCGGAGGTATTGTAATTGATTAACGAATATCTGAGCCATTCCGCGTTCCGTCTGAAATCCGGTCGCGAACACGGCCGGTGCCGTGGCGAGGCGTTTAACGACCTGTTGCCACTCGGGCGTCTGGGCATGTTCGTAAACACTGACCAAGGCGGCGATTTCAAGCTCCAGACCACGTCCTAGCAGATCTTCACCGGCCCGTGCACGGTCTTGTAAATCGCGAAGGCGGTCACTGATCAACCACGGCTTATCACCAAAGTTTTGCCTGAGCGCATCCTTGAGGTCTTTAAAGTTCTTATAACCAAGGGATCGGCAAAACCGTCCAACCGTTGGTTCGCTAACGCCAACTTTGGCTGCTAGGTTTGCCGCCGTTTCGAAGGGAATACTGTTCAACTGGGCCAGCATATAACTCGCAATGGCCTTGTCCGCCTTTGAGGCTTTTGACAGATAATCCGTCAAAATTTGCTGAACCGAACCATTCATATTGTCAATGCCTCCCTCTGATTTATTTAATATAAAATGTAATATATATTACATTTGGTCAACTGTTTTATATTTCTTGCTTTTTTTACATCAATGCGTTCTTTTGTTAGGCAGCGTTATTCGGGCATGAGATATGCCAATACGCAGAACCGAAAGAACCCGTGAAATTATGGAATATGACTATCTGATCATCGGCGCGGGTATTTCCGGTGCAGCTGCGGCCTATGAATTGGCGCAACAGGGTTCAGTCCTATTGATTGAGGCGGAAACTTCGCCCGGCTACCACAGCACCGGGCGCTCGGCCGCCCTCTTCACGCCTCAATACGGTGGCAAGATCGTGCGCCGCCTCAATCAAGCAAGCATGGATTTTTTCACCACCCCACCACTCAGTTTTTGCCAGCACCCCTTATTAAAAGCACGCGGGTCAATGGTTATCGCAGCTCCGGGTGAGGAAGACAGTCTTGCTGCCACGCTAGATCTGTCAGACTCCACCAATGAGATAGAGCTGATCACAGCTGCCCGTGCACTCGAACTTGCGCCAATCCTCCGCCCGGAGCGGGTCGCAGCAGCGACCTTCGAGAAAGCTGTTAGCGATATTGACGTCGCTGAACTGCACCAAGGGTTCTTGCGCGGGCTCAAGGATCGGGGCGGCATCCTTTTATGTGATAAGCGAATTGATCGTCTAAAGCGTCATGACGGGCATTGGCAAGCCCTTGTGGGCGATACTGTTTTCAGTGCCCGCATCATCGTCAATGCTGGTGGTGCCTGGGCAGATCAAATAGGTCAAATGGCTGGAGCATCCTCAATCGGCCTGGTGCCCAGGCGCAGGACGGGGATCATCGTCGACGCGCCCCAAGCGATGGATGTCAAAGCGATGCCAGCCATAGACTATATCAACACTGACGCCTATTTGAAGCCCGAGGCTGGCAAGATTATGGCGTCCCCGGGTGATCAAACACCAACAGAGCCGCAGGATGTACGCCCGGAAGAACTTGACATCGCGGTTCTCGTGGACTGGTTACAACGCGAGACGCTGATTGAAGTCAAACGGATTGGCAACAGTTGGGCGGGGCTGCGCTCATTCGTCGCCGACGAGGCACCAGTGGTAGGCTTTGACGCCTCGGCACCGGATTTTTTCTGGTTAGCCGGGCAAGGTGGCTACGGCATCATGATGGCGCCATCCCTTGGCCGCGCCGCAGCTGGGCTCATCATCAGCGGAAGTCTTCCGACAGATCTAGTTCAACATGGTATTGACGAGGCTGACCTGTCACCGACACGTCTCGAACTGCTAAAGAAAAACCGGAGTGAATAGGTTAATTCGCGAACGTGGCTTTACGATAAAATCAATGAGTTAGGGCATTTCAGGCGATTCAAAAATCGCCGAAAATGCTCTAGCTTCCGTTTGATCCTAGGCAAAAACCGGTGCGGAAACCGCGATCACATAGAAACCCAAGGCCGCTGTCCACACTGCGACCACTCCTTGTATTGCCCGATTTGCCCAGGTTAGAGCCGCGGCTGAATAGCTGATCGGAACAGCAATGATCGCCGATAAGATCGCCATTCCAAAGACCGAGCCCAAACCAAACAGGACCACATACCCGAACCCGAGAATTGGCGACTGCACTGTCTGAGCGGTCAGCACCAGAAGTGCGGCGGAACCCGCTAACCCATGCATCATTCCGATCAAGAGTGTTCGTATGGGGAGTTTTTTTGGATGAGCATGATCGTGTTCGACTATCTCGTGCGGCCTTGCTTCACCGGCATGTGAATGAGCATGAAAATGCTCTCCTTTGTCGCCGTGGCGGTGCATATGAAAATGGATGCGTTCGCGGACAATTTTTATCAACAGATGTCCACCTAGCAGGACGAGCATTACGCCCACCGCTGTTTCCAGCCATGCCGAGACATCGCCAGAAATCTTGTATCCCAAAAACAGGGCCCCACCGGCAATGATCATCAGCGTAAGTGTATGACCGATTCCCCAAATCGCACCATGGGCGATGATCTTACGCCGCGAGGATTGGTTTGCAGCAATTGCAGAGACGGCTGCGACATGGTCGGCTTCCAGAGCGTGCTGCATGCCTATCAAAAGGCCAAGGGCGAGAATTGAGATCATAAGATTGATATATCGGTCACTGAAGCTCGTGTCTATAGAGCCCGTAAGTTTTATTCGTTAACCACTCACCAGGCCCAGGATGTGATCGGCAATGCACTTTGGTTTTTTACAATCGCCGCGTCCAATTTGGCGCGCTCCATCAGTCCACTTTGGGTATCGATTTCGCTCACGACCCCCGCAGCGTTTGTTGCCGCCGCCCTGAGGGCCAGGCTCGCAGGCTCTCCCATCGCCACGAACCCACTCAATGTTGATATGAACGCGTCCCCAGCACCCGCGGTACCTTTTGGTTCGATTTTTACTGCCGGGCAATGGTGAATGCCGTCTGCATCAGCAAGGTAGGCACCTTCCGTGCCATCAGTGACCAAAACACGCCCCACTCCTGTTTTGCGAATTTCACGGAAAAAATCCGAAAGTTCCATATCGAACCCACCAAAAGACAGGCCCATCCGCATCAAGCGGGGCTCCTCACCGCCTTCGGGATGGCGCAGGGCTGGTGACACTTCATCCTGGACGCGTGCAATTAACGCCGGGACCAGGGATTCTGCCTCGACACGATTGATCGCCAACAAACCAATTTTCGACAGACTATCCAGGAACGGAGAAGCTCGAGACGTCAATTGTCGAATACCAGGGTTGACTGCCACAAACGCACCCGCCGCATGTCCAGCATTGACGATTAGCGGAAAACAATCTGCTGATTTGTTACTTAAATTCGTTACATAAACGAGGTCAAAATTCTCGAACTTATCTGACTCAACCTCGCTCGGGCGCAACAGGGTATTGGTCCCACGCTGGGTAAAGATCGTCGCGTTGCGGTCATGCGATGACACCATAACGGAGGTTCCCGTCGGCATTTCATCCGTTTTAAGAACGTGCGATTGACTTACATTTTCGGCACTCAAACACGCCAGAACCTTTTCGCCACTATGGTCATTGCCAATCTTGATCAACGCCGTCACGTCGATCCCGAGGCGGGACATAGAGACACCCGCATTAACTGCGCCGCCACCGATATGGCTGGTGATGCTCTCCGTATCGACCTTGATACCCTGTTCAAGCAACAAAAACGACGACGTCGCATTGTGCATGGTCATTCGCTCTACGTTTCGGTCGGCGACCAAAACGATGGTATCGACAACGGCCGAACCAACGCAAAGAGTGCGCATTATTATTGTATTCCTTTTATGCAGCAGAAAGGTGTCGTCGCATTTAACGTCGCCCGATGTCGAGCCCGCCTAAGCAGCTTGTGATTGTCGTTTTGGTGTCGCGCCCGGGTCCTTATACATGACACCGTCTTTCATAATCATTGTCAGGTTATCCTTATCCTGCAAAATCGCGACATCTTTAAGAGGGTCTCCATTAACAAGCAACAGGTCCGCCAGGAACCCTTCTTTAACTTGTCCCAATTCATCTCCCATACCCATAATCTGGCCGCCCAGTTTCGTAGCAGACAAAAGGGCATCCATGGGCGACATTCCGATCAATTTTACAAAATGTTCGATGTCGCGCGCATCGGTACCATTGGGGTTCCAGATCAACCCATAGTCGCCCCCCGGCAGGACACGGACGCCGCGCTTATGAAGTTCAGCCATATTCTGCGACCCGATCTCCAGTTCGTGTTTCACGCCAGCGGCTTCTACGACGGCTGGTGTCAGGCCATATTCTGCCGCTTCATAGGTCGCGGCGTATGTGACACCCAGGGTCGGCGCGACAAACACGTCCTCCTTATGCGCTTCGAGTAAATCCATGGCCTCTTCGTCGATCATCGTCGCGTGATAAATAACATCGACACCATACTTCAAACAGAGCTTCACCGATCCGGCACTCCGTGCATGGGCCGCGAACCGACGTCCGTAACTGTGCGCCACGTGGGCAACTGCCGCGACTTCGGCATCGGTCATTACCGTGTCCGTCGCCTTCCCAAGCGGCATCAACTGGTCACCAGACGGATTAATTTTTAACGTATCAACGCCGTCACGGGCGCACTCGCGGGCAGCTTTTAAGAACTCGTCATGACCGTCACAGACCAGGCCAAAAGTCGTCCGGTGCTGATGGCGGCGGCCAGCATCACCTAAATTGCCGGTCGGCGTCAATTCCGGGCAGGCGACCAACATGCGCGGCCCGTCCAAGACGCCATTATTGATAAAGTCGCGGACCGCGACCTCGACCCGGGGGCGCGCAGATGCGGCGCCAAACAGGCTGGTAAAACCTTGTTCGAACAAAACCTTGGTATAGTGCGCCGTCCACAGCGTGTGTTCTTCCGGCGGCATATCACCGATATCTTCAAAAGATGTGATGTTTGTAAAGCTTGGGTGGGCGTGCGCTTCAATAAGGCCTGGCATCAGCGTCGCACCACCTGCATCTACGATGTCGTGACCGTCACGAGCGATCGTGATTCCATCCTTGGCAATGGTCTTGATACGATTTCCCTGAATTTCAATTTCGCCGGTGAACGGCTCAGCGCCGGTACAATCCAAAACCTGTGCGTTGATGATAATTGTGTTCGCCATTGATCTGTCTCCTGTTGAATTCACTTAAATTTGCTCCGCAATGAATTGATATAATCATAGCTTCGTTTGTGGTGTTTTTTCCAGGACTCTCTTATCGGTTAACGCGGTATTCAAGGTTCAACAAACCTCATCATTCAAGCAGGCTGCTGCACCGATCAAACCCGCATGTTCTGACATAACAAGGTATGTGGGTATATCTTTTTGCATATAGGAAAGCCGACCCTTTGCCTCAAATCGTGATCGAAATTCTGTATTTGCAATGTGATCTTTAACCCGGGGTACAATGCCACCGGCGATATAAACCCCACCCAATGCACCAAACGTCAGGGCAAAATCTCCGGCAACAGCGCCCAGATACGCCAGAAACACATCCAATGCCTTTAGGCAGGACGCATCGGTTCCTGCAAGGGCCTCTTCAACAATCTCTGCTTCCGTATAAGAGCCCGTTTCCACACCGTCCAGCTCACCGAGCGTGCTGTAAAGGTTTCTCAGTCCGGCACCACACAGGACCCGTTCCGCCGATACCCGTCCGTATTGCTGTAATAATTTTCGGTAAATGGCGATATCATGTTCTGAAGTCGGAGCCAGTCCGCTATGACCGCCCTCACTTTCAACGACCGTATACCGTTCGCCATTTGGAACAAGCGCGGCAACGCCGAGGCCTGTACCCGGCCCGACAATAACTTTTGGTCGGCCCTGAACGGGTGTGCGCCCCCCGAGCAATACAAGCTGGTCTTCGCCGATGTAAGCAAGGGCCATCGCTTGTGCCTTGAAATCGTTGATGAGTATCAGGCTTAGCAAACCAAGTTCCGACCGAGTATCGGAGATGGAAAATGCCCAGTCGCCATTCGTAAGCTGCACATCATCTCCATCGATGGGTCCGGCCAGCGCAACGCAGAGCCTCTTCGTGCCGACCAGCCCGTTGCCGTTCGCATAGTGACGAAAGGCACTCGATAGGTTTTCAAAGTCCTTAACAGGCAGCGTTTCGGCGTTAAAGACCTCCGTCTCGCCTGGGTTCACCAACGCAAAACGCGCGTTGGTACCCCCAACATCTGCAACAACGTTTGGCAGCTCTGACATCATCGTTTAACCCCTATTCCTAGAGGAACCGATTTACCGTGTTTTCCAGCATTTCCTGACGTCCAGAGACTGGTTGAGGATCGAGGTTTTCACTAAGAACATGCGCAGAAATTTCCTCCATGCTCAGTTCACCAGAAAGCATTTTCTGGGCAAAATCACCCTGCCAGCCTGCATAGCGTTGTTGGCGGTTCTCTTCCAGTCCACCATCTTCGATCATTGCTGCAGCGATCAGCAAACCACGTGCGCAAACATCCATGGCGCCAATGTGTCCATGGAACAAATCATCGGGTTCAGTGGATTGCCGACGTAACTTCGCGTCGAAATTGACACCCCCCGTCTTAAACCCGCCAGCGAACATAATCACATAAAGCGCCATTGCCACTTCTGGAACCGAGTTCGGAAACTGGTCTGTATCCCACATATTTTGCGGATCACCACGGTTCATATCAATACTGCCAAATATGCCGTTTGCCGTCGCATAAGACAGCTCATGTTCAAAACTATGCCCTGCCAGGGTCGCGTGATTGGCTTCAATGTTGACAAATATCTCACCCTCAAGACCATACTTTTGCAGGAAGTTATGGACCGTAGCACTGTCGTAGTCATACTGATGTTTGGTCGGTTCCTGCGGTTTGGGTTCGATCAGGATCGTTCCGTTGAAACCAATTTTATGCTTGTGCTCAACAACCAAATTCATAAAGCGACCCAGTTGATCTGCTTCGTGCTTCAGGTCTGTATTGAGCAAGGTGTCGTAGCCTTCGCGGCCACCCCAGAGCACATAATTTTCGCCACCCAAACGATGAGTTGCTTCCATGACATGCTTCACCTGTGCTACCGCATAGGCGAAGACTTGCGGGTCAGGGTTTGTTCCCGAACCAGCCATGAAACGACGGTGCGAAAACAAGTTTGCTGTTCCCCAGAGAAGATTGACCCCCGTCCGCTCGATTTGCTCTTCCATGAGACCAACAATATGATCCAGGTTGGAATTGCTCTCTGCCAAGCTTGAACCTTCAGGTGCCACGTCACGGTCGTGGAAACAATAGTAAGGTACGCCAAGCTTTTCGAAAAATTCGAAAGCGACTTTTAGCTTTAACTCTGCCATCTCCATCGTATCGCCACCCTGCATCCAAGGCCGCAAGAGCGTATCACCACCAAACGGGTCCGTGCCCGGCCAACAGAACGTATGCCAGTAACAAACGGCAAATCTCAGGTGTTCCTGCATGGTTTTCCCCATAACCACCTGATCCTTGTTGTACCACTTGTAGGCAAGGGGGTTTACGCTGTCTTTTCCTTCGTAGGCGATTTTATCAATTGTCGAAAAATAGGTCATTGATCTTTTCCTGATACGTGTGGCTGGTCTGTTGAGTTAGCGAACACCGGTTTAAGTGCTTCATAAAGTCGGCGGTACTCATTAAATTTTTTCTCGTAGTGGTCTCTCAAATTTGAATCTGGAGAAACCAGATCATCAACGTCGGGCTGCGTACACACATCGATTGGCGCTTCCCCAGTCACCGCCATCCGGCCCAGTCGGGCAGCTCCAAAAGCGGGGCCAACCTCGCCATCTTTGTGGTAGGTCAACTCGCGGTCCAAAGCACTCGCTAAAATTTTCCCCCACAGTTTGCTACGCGCACCGCCACCAATGACCGACACCATATCGATTCTAGCCCCCGCCTGTACCAACGCGTTTTGGCCATCTGCGAAAGCAAAAGCGACACCTTCGAGAACCGCTCTGCCGATGGAAGCCCGGTCGTGCTCATGCGTGAGGCCGAAGAACACACCTTTGGCGTTTGGGTCGTTATGCGGAGTCCGTTCTCCAGACAAGTAAGGAAGAAATTGTGGTGAAGGCCGATCAAACCCGGCAGCCTCAATCTCGTCGATCATTGCACTTTCACAAGCCGCACCCGTCAGCTTGGTCACCCACGTTAAACAGCTCGCAGCGCTCAAAATAACACTCATCTGATGCCAGACGTCGGGGAGGCAATGGCAGAAAGCGTGGACGGCACGCTCCGGACTGGGCGAATAAGTACGGTTGGTCGCGAAATAGACACCGGATGTGCCGAGTGACAGAAATGCGCGCCCAGGAACAACTGTGCCCACCCCAACAGCTCCGGCCGCATTATCACCGGCCCCACCAGCGACGATAACGCCGCTGTTCATTCCCCATTCAGACGCCAGAGCGGGACGCAGTTCACCCGAACTTGCATTGCCTTCAATCAAATCCGGCATGTGACTCTGGGATAGCCCGGTCGCATCCAACATTTCGTCAGACCAGCGCCTCTGTTCAACGTCGAGCCACAAAGTACCCGACGAATCGGACATCTCAGAAACGTAACCGCCGGTTAGCCGAAACCGCACATAATCTTTCGGCAGCAAAATTTTTGCCGTCTTTGAGAATACTTCTGGTTCGTTTTCCGCGACCCAAACCAGTTTCGGTGCCGTAAATCCGGCCATTGCCAAATTACCGGTGATCTCACGAGATCTTGGCTCCCGGCGTTCTATCTCCAGCCCAGCTTTTGCCGAACGACCATCATTCCAAAGGATGCCAGGGCGAAGGGGTCGCCCACCGTCATCGAGCAGGGTTGCACCGTGCATTTGGCCGGACAACCCGATACCACGCACTGCGGATAGGCGCCCGGGATGTGAATTTTTTAACCGTCCAACCGCGGCTCCTACTGCTGTCCACCAGTCATCCGGGTCTTGTTCAGACCACAACTCATGAGGCCTGGATACGTCTAGGGGAGCCGTTGCCA
>Ga0316204_10011394_pt1 | contig 11137 bp, 5 predicted proteins | sample 6monrhotite_MG_2_FD_205661 | JGI IMG/M metagenome (GOLD analysis project Ga0316204, IMG submission 205661) | Microbial mat bacterial communities from mineral coupon in-situ incubated in ocean water Damariscotta River, Maine, United States -... | ecosystem: Environmental > Aquatic > Marine >...
TCGCCTCCAGGCACTCGTCCGATTCGACGCGGCCGTGCAGCCCGACTGCGACGCGCATGATCAGGTGCTGCGGACGCTCGACGACCGAGCCGTCCAGCTTGAGCAGGTACGACTTGAGCAGCGTCTTGAAGCCAAAGTAGTCGTAAAAGTAGTCACGCCCGTGCATGATGGCCGCGTCCAAGCGCACGGCGTGCTTCGATACGACCGCCGCCACGTCAGCCGAGATGAGCGGCGCGCTCTTCCCCGTTTTCGGATCGACAAACGACGCGAGCCGCTCAACCACCTTGCTGAAGCGCTTGTCCGTCATCTTGTGCAGATTCGAGACGGCAACGCGCGCGGCCAGGATCGAGTAGTCGGGGTGCGTCATCTCCATGTGCGCCGCCGTCTCGGCCGCCAGCTCGTCGAGCTCCACGACGCTAACGCCCTTGTGCACGCCATTCATGACCTTGACTGCCACCTCGCACGAGTCGACCCGCTCGTTGAGGCCGTAGCACAGTCGCTGCAGTCGCGCGGCAATCTTGTCAAACTTGACTGGCTCTCGTCGACCGTCGCGCTTCACAACGTACATTTTTAGCGTTTTGGCGTTTTGGCGTTTTGGCGTTTTAGCGATTCAGAGATTTTTTCAGTTGGGGACGGGACGTCGACGAGTTTTTGATTGGGTTTTTGCATTTTCGCTGGAAAATTTATTTGTGAAGCTGGGCAATTTCGACTCGATTCGATCAATAAAAATGTCAAGAATGAGTGCAAATCTAGAGAGTTACGTGGTGCGCCCGCCGCGAAAGGTAGAATCGGCAATCACGCTAATACAATGCACCGTACCTGCGTCTCGAGTATTCTCGTGCGACGGCGCATACGTTCAGACGATCCGCATCGACGTCGAAAAACAACAACATGAACGAGTCGGACTACACGCACCCAGCGCATGTGCTCTGAGTATTGACGAGTGCTACCTGTACGTCGCAGACACGTACAACGACCGCGTGTGCGTATTTGACGCGTCTTCAGGTGTGTATCGCCACTCGTTCGGCTCTCGAGGAAGTGGCGACAAACACTTTCGTATCCCAACTGACGTTTGCGTGAGCAACGCCGGATGGCTCTATGTGTGTGATTTTTGCAATAATCGCGTTCAAGTACTCGACAGCATAACCGGCGCACACATTCGAACGATTGGCAAGGATGCAAGACGTGGCGGGGCAGGAAAGTTGAACGGCGGTCCTTGCAAAGTAGCAGTGAGTCGAGAGCAAGTGTACGTCTACGAATATCAAGCGGGGCGTGTGAGCGTGTTCAGCGAACTAGACGGCCGATTCCTTCGCTCGTTCGCCGCTGTGCCGAGCGACAGTGACTTTAGATACTTTCGCAACATTGCTGTGAGTCCAGTCTCGGGAAACGTGCTCGTCGCAGACATAAGTGCAAACCAAATTCGAGTGCTGAACGCGTCCGGAGAGGTTCAGCAAATACCATACAAAACAATGACGCATGGCGGTGTCATTCAAAGTGTTAAGCACGTGTGCGTGTCAATGGTGGGCGACGTGTACGTGTGCGACGATGGCTTTGGCACCGGTTGCGTGCACGTGTTCGACTCGACGGGCGCGCACGTGCGCACGATTAGAGATGACGCGAGCCAACCGAGTATTCAGCTACTTGGCCCCGTGTGCACCACAGTGTCGCGCGATGGACGTCTTTTCATTGTCGATCACGGCAACTGCGTGCGTGTGTTTAACTAAAGTTAGTCCTTCCTTTCTGCTTGTTCCCACTTCGCACGCAACAAACGCGCCATTCACGCACCAACATTGGGCCAATCAATGGACTGAGGCGGACTTTGGACCAAACGCGCCAAAATAAATATGGTACCGAGAGCAAAACGCGAGTCCGCACCCCCGAACATCATGAGTGGTGAGGACGACGGTCGCGCCCTCTCGGTATTCGTGCACTACCACGTCCTGTACGACGACGATGAACCCGGCTCGAACGCGTCACTCGCACAGCTGCAAAACGCACACAATGAACTCAACGACGACTTTAACGCACGCAACGCCGACCTCGAACAGATCCCGAGCTCGGGCCGCTACGCGTTTCGCTCGCTCGTCGGAAACGCAAACATCGCATTCTTGCCAGCAGTGCTGCAGCCCGACAATGTGCGGCGCGTCAACTATACGGGTAAGCGACTCGACGCGGCGGGCGTCGGAAACTACTACTACTACGCCGACACGCTGATCAAGGCGTCGTCGACCGTCGACCACGTCATGAACGTCTACGTGTTCCCCGAGCGGCTCGTGCGCCAGACGGGCACCGCCGGCTGGGGTTTTTCGAATGGCGAAAATAAGATTTTCGCGTGCTGGCGCTACATAGGCTCGCAGAGCAAGCAGCGCGGCGTGCTCACGCACGAAATGGCGCACTCGCTGACGCTCGAGCACGTGTTCGAGGGCCGGCGCAACTCGGACTGCTCGCAAAAGTGGCCCGACGTGCCGAGCGCCAAAAACACAAACTGGCTGCGCGACACCGACCGAAAGGCGGACCCGTGTCGCTACGACGCCGTGTCGAACGACTGGTTCGGCCGCTGCGACAACTATGCCGTCGACCTGGCGCTCGGTCGAGTCCCGAACGCCCCGGACAGCGAGCGGCTCTCGTGCCCGACGAACGCTCACGAGAACCCGTTCAACATGATGGACTACTCGACGTTTCGCCGCATGTTCACGGCCGCGCAAGTCGCGCAGATGCGCGCGTACGTCATTGCGAACCCGACGCGCTATTCGGGCCCGACAAACACACAACCCGACCCGCCCGTCGTCACAAACGCGTCGGGCGAGCGCGTCCGCTTTCTGCGCCCGTATCACCTCGTGCACACCGTGTCGGCGAAACGGCTCGGCCTCGTGCCATTTCTCGGCGCGAATCTCGCCGTCCCGGTCGACGAAGGCGACGACGCACAAGTGACCGTGTTCCTGAACTCGAGCGACACGCAGTTCAACGACGACGCGCAGCTGCTGTCCGAGGGCATGCTCGTCACGCTCGCGCACTTTTCGACGGCCGAGCTGCTCGTGCGCACCGTCGCGAACGCGGCGTCACAAACGCTCGTGTTTGCGCCCGCGCCGCTCGCGCTCGGCGACGTAAGTGCGTTCACCGTGCGCACCGCCACGTCGAAAGAGCCAATCACGACGGCGACTCCCGTGCTCCTCACGCTCGCGTCGCTGCAGCTCACGCCCAACACGGCGATCAACTCGATCGAACTCTCGTCGCAGGCATCGTACTGGCACTTTGTCGAAGCCGACACAAGTGAGGTCGCGCGCCCGCCCGCGCCCGTCGTACCGCCGTTTCCGCTCGACGAACCCGCGCAACTCGTCCGCTACAACGAACTGTACCGCATCGTGCGACTCAGCGACCAGCGGCAGCTCAACCTCAATGCCGAAGCGCTGCAGTGGGTGCCCGCAGAGCTCGGCGGCGCGCCGTTTCTGCTCAAGCACACGAACGCAGCCATTGCCACGTCCGAAGCGCTGCCAAACCTCGGCCTCGCCACACTGCAGGCGCAGACCGCGCTCGCAGCAGACGTGAGCGACGTCGATGGAAACTCGGGGCTGCTCCAGCTGACCGCTGTGGGTTCGGGCAGCAGCGTGCTCTTCGAGTCCGCAAGCAATAGTAGTGGCAATGGTTCCGGTGTCCTAACGACCAACACGCCGCTCCGGCTGCAGTTGCCCACGATCCCGGGCTTTCACTTTGTCGACTCGAACCAGTTTAACGCGGCGACCGTCAGCGCGACGTCAACACTGCTCGTGCGCCTGCAACTCGACAGCGGGCTGTCGGTCGACACCACAGTCGACTCGCCCACGCCAGCCGCCAGCGCGTTCCCAACGGGCGTCGCGTACGGCAACCGAGTGTTTGTGCAAGCGACGAGCCCGTTTGCGATTGCGAGCGGACAAGGCGAGCGCGTCGGCTTCTACCAGTCAGCGTACGGCTGGGTGTCGAACGAGTGGGACGCCGAGCAGCTCAGTCCGTTTCAGTTTGCGGTCGAGCCGCCAGCCGCGCCCGGACCCGCACAATCACCGGGGCAGCCGCTGCTCGCAAACGACCGATTCCGACTGCGGTTTGCCGACTTTTCGACGTGGGCGACGCGCCGCGCCGACGACGGCCTGCTCTGGTTCACGTCGAACGAAGCGCTCGCGTCGACGTTTCAGCTGTTTGGCAGCGACGCGTCCGACATGGAACTCGTCTGGGAAGGCACGCAGTGGCTCGCGCGCACGATCGACGGAATCGCGTCCTTTTCGACGAACCGCTCGATGCGCGCCCTCTCGCTTTCGCTCATACAGATTGGCGACCCCGCGTCGCCGCCGCCGCTCTCGCTCACACAGCCGTCGGGCGTGCAGTTTGGCGAGCGCGTGCTGCTTTCGCTCGCGCAGGACGAGACGAGCTTTGGCTTTGTCGACAATGCGCAGACCGAGTTCGGGTTCGGCAGCATCGAGCCGTTCGAGCTCGAGCTCGTTGGCGGCTCCTCGAGCTTGCAGACGGGCAACGTCTTTTTCGAAACGTCGACGTTTCGCGCGCGCTACACGCGATTCGACTCGTGGATGCAAACGTCGGTCGACTTTGCGTCGTTCGAAGAGGCGGACGCGTCGCCGCTCGTTCTGCTTGAGTCACCGTCAAGCGCGGCCGGACTGCACTATGTGGCCGACGCGGCGAACAGCGAGCTTCGACTCGGCTTCCTCGAAGCGGCGGACAACACAAGTGGTGGCGGCGGTGGACTGCGGTCGGCCGTCTGGTCGACCGATCCGGCTGTGTGGGCGCCGATTCGCCTGGCGGCGAGCGCCGACACGAATACGTTTCCGGCGCCTGTCGCCGCGAGCGCGCGGATCGCGGGCGTCGACATTCTGTTTGACCGGCCGTACCAGCTCGTTCGGCCAGCGCTCGACGGTACGCAGTGGGAAATCGGAACGATCCCCTACCTTGATAATGCGAATCTCGTTGCGTGGGTGCCGCGCGGAACGGGCCACGGCGTCGTGATGAGCGTGCAGAGCGGAGTCGGCCCGATTCAGCACAATGCGCTCGTCTTTGTGCACCACGTGACGACGGACTCGACGCTCGCCTTCTTTGCCGACAATAACCCGGCCGTGTGGCTCGCGCCCGACTCGGGGTCTGTGTACCGCGTCGAAACGCAAGACCAGCAGCCCGTCACGTGCGTGTCGCGTCTGCGCCTTCGACGCTTTCCATTCGACGAACCGCCCTCGTACATCTCGTGGACCCGCCAGAGCGTGGCGGGCACGCTGACCGTCGACCTCGTCGTCACCAAGAATGACCCCGCCTACCTACTGAGCGTCGAGTGCATGGACGACTCGATTGCGTTTCGCGCGGCGCCCACGCAGACACAGCGAATGGCGGCGCGCATGCACTACATCGTCGGAGAGCGTGGACAAGGTCAACGACGAGAGCGACAGCGTCGGCTTCCGTCGACGTTTCCTCGCGTATCGCGCCACCACACCACCACGCAAGACGACGCGAGCGGACTTCAACTCACCGGGGGCGGAGACGACGACCCCGCCGTCCTCGCGTTCGAAGAGTACTCGCGACTCGTGCACACGCCTAGCGGCCGCCAACTCTTTCCCGACGTCGACGCAGGAAGCCTCGCGTTCGTCGAGTCGACGCCCGCAAACGCAACGGCGTCGCTCGTCGAAATTGTTAAGGAAAACACGACGGGCGTGCTCGCACAGGGCGACAATGGATGGATCGTCTCATCACTCTTTCAGAACCGCGCGTTCGCCGGCGGCGCGTTCACGGGCGCGCCCTTCTTCTTTGGCACGCCAGCCGCAGGAACAAAGTTCCGCTTCGAGGGCGCGGCGGCGGGCGAAGCGATCAGCGACACGACGCTGCTCCGCTGTCGGCTCGTCTTTCCGCAGTCGACGCTGCCGACCAACCTCTTTCTGAACGTGAACCCAATGACGTTTGCGGCCGTTGTCGGAACCGACGATTCGTTCGTGTTTGCCGTGCAGGACCAAGCGGCCAACGTGCACCCCAAGCCGCTCTCGTTCGACGAAGAGCTCACGTACGACACGCCCATCCTGCTCGTCGACCGCGCGACAAACGCAATCGTCGAAGAGGCCGACGAGCTGGCGGCGGGCGGCGGCGGGTTCGGACTCTACTTTGCGCCGCGCCACCACGGCACCAAGATTCTGCTGCAGGCGCCCACCGTTCCCGAGGACGAGGCCGGTATGGGTGGCGAGCGACGCGTGTGCCACGGCCAGTCCGTGTTCATCGTGCACGCCGTCGGGCAGCGGCAGATTGCGTTTGACGCGCAGCAGCAGAACCGACTGGACTTTGTGGCGCTGCCCGGCGGCGCGGGCGCTCTCGAGTTTACGGTCGAAGCGTCTGAGTCCGTGTCGGGCGAGCCAATCGTCGTCGGAGACGCCGTGCGCTTCCGCGAACGTGCGAGCGGCCTGTTTCTCGAGCGAGACGTGGCCACGGGCACAGCGCGGCTCGGCGGCAACTCGTCATTCTCGTTTGCGATTCGGCCGAGCGACATAGAGTTTCAGCAGACGTACTTTTCGCAAATCGTGCCCAGCCAGACGGACCCGGGGACGACGCCCACGCCCACGCCAGGTGGAGATGGCGACGATGACAATACGTTTCTCGAGCAGTACTGGTGGATCCTACTCGTGTCCGCGGTCGCCGTCGTCATTGCAATTGTCGTTGCCCTGCTTGCGACACGCGCGCGCTCCCGACGTCGCCGTGCAGCAGCAGCAGTCCCCCCGACGACTTTTGTGCGACCAGCCGCCTCGGTTCCGCCACCTCTGGCGTCCCGTGTAACTGTGCCTGCCGTTCCGCCGATTGCTAGTCCGGCGTTTTCGATTCCTACTTCTTCCACTCCGGCCGTTTCGATTCCCATTCGTGCTCCGGCCATTTTGACGCCCCCAGTGCTTCCTAGTTTGTAGTTTCACGCCATAAAACTCCAATGCAGTTACATAAATTGAGGAATATTGACAGACAGTGTGCATGCGATTTTCAGACAGAAATTGAAGAAGAATTTATCCGCGCGCTTGTAAAGCCCGAGCGCGCTCGCAACAAGCTTGTGCAAAATCTGGCTGAATGCCACCGCGGATTTCGGTCGCATGGGTGATTTCAATCGTGACGGCCGGCATTCTGCTCGTCCTGCTAGTCGCGCTCGTCTCGAAGCACGTGAGCGCCGTCCGCTCGCGCCTGTCGGGCACCATTCCTCAATTTGTACTGACGCTCGCCTCGCCCATGTCCATACCAAGCGCCACCCCGGAGGCGCAAATAGCGAGCGCGAGCGGCGAGCAGATAGCGAGCGAGCAAATGGCGAGTGAGTCGTGTCTCGTACGCGTCGACCCAACGCTATGTGCGGTGATGCGCTCGTGGTACGAGATGATTCGCGGAGCGAAGCGTTCAGTCTGGCTCACCACGTACTCGTTTCACTTTACGTACAAGTTGCGCAACGGCGAGCGCGTCGTCGTGCCGCAACTCTGGTACATTGGACTGGCGCTCAAGCACAGACAGCTCGACCGGCAGTCGACGCACGCTCAACACTCGAACGACGACGAGCAGAAACTTAGATTCAGCGCCGTGCTCAACTGCGCAACCATGACACTGACGCGCAATGCGCGTGCACAGAAGCGATACATTAGTCGAGCAATGGGTCTCTGGAGCCACATGGGTGTCGACGTGGGCGCCATCGACTGGCACTGGTACCTGTGGTCGCACAAGCAAGCGGGTAACGTGCACGCCAAACTCATCCTCGTCGACGACGTCATTGTACACCTGTCCTCGCCAAACGTCGACGTAAAGGCGAGACGCGGAAGACTGTGCTGGGGGCAACACGGCGTGACCGTCGCCCGAAACAGCCGGATCGCACGCGACAGCGTGCGCTACGCACGCGAACTCGAGTCTCGATCGACGCGAGTCGAGCCAACGCAAGCGGCCGCGACCGCCGTCGACTATTCGCACGAACGTCTCAACTTGGTCGTGCTGTACGACGGCGACACTCTGCGCAAGGAGTCGTGGCATGCTCTCGAACGCGCTCTCCTGCTCGAAAATGATAACAAACTCGACTGGCTTCCGGTTCCCGCTCGCAACGTGCAATTTGTCGCGCAGATGCCGCAGTCGTCGATCTGGACGACGAGCGGCGCCGAGTGTGCACGCGAACTGTTGCGCCGCATCGACGCGGCCGAACGCTCGATCGACGTCATGACACCCAACTTTAACAGCGGCGCGATTTGGGCTCGCCTGGTCGCCGCGTGCGAACGGGGCGTCTCGGTTCGTATCATTTGCGGCAAACGATACAATTGCTATGCACCACTCATTGTCAAGAATCTGTTTGGCTTTCGCACAAACGAAGACATGTATGCGCGTTGCGTGGCGCCCGCGTTCGCCGCGAACGAGCACGTGCGCGCAAACCTCGAGTTTCGATGGTACGGCGAGCGCGCGACACGCGTCTACACAGACGAGAATGCTGCGTCCGGACACTACAAGTTGGTCGTGATTGACCGGGCCACATCAATCATCGGATCGTTCAACTGCGACGTGTTTTCGGTGCTCAACAGCGGCGAGGCGTTCGTCGTCGTCGAATCCGAGCGCGTCGCGCGCGACTGCCTCGATCGCACGATGAATGTTCGCTGGGCACACGGAGTGACGGCCACCGGCTAGTTCATTTAAATTACAAACTCATTTATTTCGACCAAAACCACAGTGGTTGCGTCGAGTTGCTCTTTGTGTTTGTTTCGCAGCCGCCGCTGTCGCCGCCGCTACCGCCGACACTCTCCTCCTCCTCCTCGTCGTCCTCCGCATTCTTTGCCTTGACTTTATTCACCGTATAAAACGGAATCATGCCCACGTATCGAAGCCTGCACGTTCGCGATAGGTATTCAGACATTTGACGCACGTAGCACACGCGGGTGGTGCGCCGCTCCTTTGTTGTCTGCGCTGCGGCCGCCTCGGGATCTTTGCTGCTATCGCGGTCTGCCTGCCGCAAAGGCGCGACGTGCCAAATGTCGTTAATCGACAGAATGAGCAGCCCGCCGTCGCGCAAGTGACGCACAGCGCGCCAGAGCATTGGCCACAGGAACGACTCGAGCCACTGGTCGAGCGTCATGCCCGAGACAAAACTCTGACGCGCGTCGTCGCTATAGAGTTCGCGATCAAAGTAGGGCGGCGACGTAAAGACAATGTCGAACGGACCACGGCTGCGCAGCGTGCGCGAAAGCGTGACGCTCGTCAAGTCTTGAAACGGCGCGTCGACCATGCACACGTCACTGTCAGCGTGCAGCGACTCGTGCAGTCGCTCGTATCCCGGGTGGAGCGCCGAGTTTGGGTCGACGCCCGTGTACGACTCGACAATGTCGGGCATCAGGCTCATTGCGCCGAGCATGCGATCGCCCCAGCCGGCACATGGGTCGAGCACACGGAGCAGTCGTGTTTGACTGTGCGCTCGCTTGCGCCCATTCCCCCACTTCCCTCGCTTCCCTCGCTTCCCTTGATTCCCCCGCTTCCCTCGCTGTTCCGGCGGGGTCTCGAGCGTTCGGGCGGCCAGCAGCAAGATACGGCGCACGAGCGACGCGCGAAAGTTTGAGCACACGGCGCCGCCGCCCAGGTGAAACAATGAGCGCCGGAGCGTGCGCGTCGAAACGACGTCGTCGTTCCACTCGCGAGCGTCTGCGATGACGCGCTGGCGGTTCGCGCGCCAGTAGTCGACGATCGAGCAGTTGGCATTGACCGAACGCGCGCGCAAGCGAACGGGCTCTTGTGCAAAGTCGCTGATGCGGTCTGCGAGGTTTTCGTCCGAGTGCGCCCACGACGTTTCGAGGCAGCGACGACGGCCGTCGGTCCAGCGCAGCGGCCACTTGCGGTGGTTCCACGTGCGACTGTCGAACGCGCCCATGCGAAACGGCTTGTCGCGCGGCCACTCGCCCAGCTCGAGCTCGACGTGTCTGAGAATCTGAAAGAGTGGACTGGCCGTCTGCCTGAGTCGGTTCGCCGCCGACTGGTGTTTTCCGCTCGCCACACTCTCACACACGACGCTCTTTGTCTCATCTCGGGGTTCCAGCTCGCTGGCCTGTTCTCCGTCTCGTCGTTCGTCTATGTAGAGAAGGTACGGAAAATCGTCGGGTCGCGCAACATCCACATCAAAATTCATTTTTTCCATGACTCTAGCGGTGACGCGCGGATGACTGTTTTTTAAGTAGAAAAAGTCTAAAAAGTCAAAGTCCGACTGACCCAGCCTTGAGAAATCGGTCCCAATAGAAGAGGCGGTTCACTCGTAAAATCTCGAGTCGTTTCAGTGACTGCCTTACCACTGCGCTCGACGCGCTGCCATTGTCCATTTAAATCGCCTAAATTACACGCATCGCGCACGCACCGGTTCAACTGTTTGCGCCACGCACGCATTTCCCACGCACGCGAATACATGGGATGTTCTGCACGTCGCCTTTGCGCCCAACGCGCGTGGTCGTAGCGTCGTCGCCTCGCCGGGTCGGAAATGTAGACTTGCGGCCTGCTCTGTCCGCTCTGCCCATTTCCCCTATTTCCACTACATCCACCCCGTCCGCGTTGTCCGAATTTTGCTGCTTGCTTTTCACGTTCTTGTCGCCGGCGTCGCCGCCGGTAATGGCGGTCGCGGCGCTTGACTCGCCGTTTCTCTCTTTCGTCGACTTCGCTCTGTTCCCTCTCGGTTATCGTACTCGCTCGTATCGCCTGTCGCTCCCGTGCTTTCTCGTCGGCAAAGATGACGTGTTTTGTAGACGTGCAAATGTACTCGAACGCACCATGGATCGCCATGAGAAACGGACACCGTGTGCCTGCGCCGAAAATGCTCATTGTGCGTTTTTTACTCGATTTCTCGAAAGTGCAAAAAGTCTCGTGTCGATTCAGTTATGTTATTTTATTTAATTGGACGCGGATAAATTGTTGCTGCTCGTTTCGCTCGCGATGCTGGCCGCCGCTTCGGGAATGTAGCAGACGAGTGAGCGAGTGAACAGGTCATCTTTGTTTGGAATCGTGCCTTCCAAAGTTTTTATTTGCCCTTCATCGAACGGCCCCGCTTCTGCTCCAACTCCGTACACGGCAAACGGAGGACGCTCGCCATGCATCTCGAAAGCAGCCTTGAGGTGAATCCCAACACTGTGGGGCACAATTACACGGTCGACAT
>Ga0316204_10011396_pt1 | contig 11136 bp, 5 predicted proteins | sample 6monrhotite_MG_2_FD_205661 | JGI IMG/M metagenome (GOLD analysis project Ga0316204, IMG submission 205661) | Microbial mat bacterial communities from mineral coupon in-situ incubated in ocean water Damariscotta River, Maine, United States -... | ecosystem: Environmental > Aquatic > Marine >...
AATAAACCTATTTGGAATTTTCCTTTAGCAACAACTTTCGATTGTGAGTTTTTGAAATTAAATTTAAACTCAACAGCACCAACTGATTCAAATACTCCAGATACAATAGCCGTTAGATTCAATTCATCACCTAAATACACTGGGTTTTTATAAGCGATATCTTGAGTGTGAATGATAACATCTTTGGTGGGCAAGCATTCTCCGATAAAGTAAGACAAGAATGCATTTAAGATATTTCCATGCATTACCATTCCTTTAAACCCTTTAGAACGTGCAAACTCTTCGTTTGTATGCAATGGATTCCTATCTTGAGATAACTGAATAAAATCTTCGTGTGTGTTCTTGGAAACAACAAAAGATTTTTCAAACTTCTCGTCAACATCAAAGATCATATCAGTTTTATTAGGGTTTTATTTTTCTATAATGCAATCCATCATCTCGCCAACATTCTTCCAAGAAAGAATTTCTTTGGATGTAAATTTAACTTTGAAATGTTTTTCAATTGCTACAACCAACATAATGTGAGTTAAAGAATCCCAATCATCCACATCATCAGCAGTGGTTTCACTTGTCAATACAATCGATTCATCATCTAATTGGTCGTGAAAAATTTCTTGTACCTGTTCTAAAATTTCTTCGGTGTTCATTTCAATATTATTTGTTTGTTATAAAACATTCTTTATTTATGTAACCATCAATGTCTAATTCATACAGATTTTGACCATCTGATTCTATAGGTGAAAATCCAAGTTGTGAATAATGATTCCCTACCATTTTATTTTTGGGAGTTGAAATATACTCACCAATAACTTTTTTAAACCCATTCTCTTTAGCATATTTTACTATGGTATTCAAAGTAAAATTTTCCATCCCACGTTTCAAAACACGACAGCTCATAAACCATGTATCAATAAAAAGAGCTTCTTTGTTTTTTTTCTCCAATATAATAATACAAATCAATCCATGATCCCCATATTTATCTGAGAGTGTAAAACTGAAATCTTGGAAATTATCGTCATTAGCAATACGTTCAACATCTGCTTCTAAATACCTAACTGTACGCAGGTTAAATTGATTGCTGCGTTGTGAAAGTTGTGACACCCTAGGAGTGTTAAAGTTATCGAATGGTTTTACTTCAGAAACCATATCCAAGTTTTTCAGAAATTCGGCTTCATCGGTAAAACTTTTTTGCATCGTTACCCTTTGTGCTTCGGCTTGATATTGCTTAGTACGATCAGTATCAGCATTAGAATAAGATGCCGTTTCAAAAAGGTTAAGACTGTATAGATATTCCAGGTATTCTCCTGGATCTTCAGGAAGTTCAGGAACAGTAATTCCAGGAATATTCTCACGAACGATGTTTCGTTCAAAAGGATTATCATCTAAAAAGACCATTGAATCAAAACCTATATTTAAAACCGACTGTATCTTTCGGATATTATCTGCCTTATTCTCCCAATTTGCAACAAATACAGCTATATCATCCAACCTCAGTACCATATCCGGATGCTTTTCGAAAGGTTCTTTAGCTGTATCTTCATTGTTTTTGGAACATACTGCAAGTATAATCCCTCTGTTCTTTAGCTTTTTTGCCCATTGCTGAAATTCAGTAAAAGCCTTACCAATACCTAAATCATGTCCTAACTGTATATTTTCCAAACCATCATCTCCAATTATTCCACCCCACATGGTATTGTCTAAATCCAATATCAAGCATTTATTGAATTTCCCTTGAGCTGCGCTAATAATATCCATCGTACGAGATGCTACATATGGAATAGCATCTATTGAAAGTATCATTTCTGTGGTAACATATACAGACGAATCAAACATCATATCACGTCCGAATTTGTTTTGTAAAGCTGCAATATCACAGATAAAAAGGTTGGAGTTTTGTTGTGCCAAAGTCATAAGCTCATAGTTGAGCTTACGGAGTTGATAGGTAAAAGAGCTATCAATTTTGCTGGCATAACTCCCAAAAACGTTGTCTTCTATTTCAGGGTAATTGAAATAAATCAATCTCGACTGAGTAGAGTTACACATCAACTTTATAAAGTCTAACCTTTCATTAGCAAGGTCATTTTGACTTCCAAGAGCTTTTTCGTTGTATGCAGATAATAATTTATGAGTGGATTGAAAAACAATCACATAATCAGCATTAAAACTATATAACTCAGAAGTAGGGTCTAGAAACTGTCGCTCTACTTGATTATAATCAGCTTCAAAAAGTTCAATGTTATAGCCCCTTTCAATTCCTATTCCCTTTATTCCTATTGCTAAAAACTGTGTTGCATTATCTCCTAATAAAGCAACCTTAATAGTTGGAAGAGATGTTGAATCCTTTTTTAGGTTTTTTTTGAGCTCTTTAAATGTGCTTATCATCATAAATATTGCTTTTGTAGATCAAAAATTCATTTTTAAGCATAACAGTCAGTCTTTTGTTTCAATTAACGTTTAGTGACTAAGCTAGCAAAAAAGCGAGCTTTTTATTAGCTCGCTTTTAAAATGATGATTTGATCACCTAAGTACCCCGAACGGGAGTCGAACCTGCACGTCCTAACGGACACATGGCCCTCAACCATGCCTGTCTACCAATTTCAGCACCGGGGTATTTACATTATGAACAAAGTTAAAGTATTCCTCAGAATTAGAAATACATTTCATTCCTCAGTTTTAAAAAAAGTAGTGACTTATTGCTTTATTACTTTCTGACTGCTTACCCTACCCGACTGATCTATAAATTGCAAGAAATATATTCCAGCTGGATAAGCCAGTTCCAATTCAAAATAACGCTCATTAGCAATTATTTCTTCTAATAGTTTGCCTTGATTATCTCTTAGCTGAAGCTGAAATAGTACATTCCCTTGTCCTAGATCTAGATGGAGTTTTCCAGTTGTGGGATTTGGATAAATTAAAAATTCTTTTCCTTTCTTTAATTCCTCTATTCCAACTGTTAGCTGCCCTGTATTACAACTAATACTCAGTTTTCCTGTATTGGTGGTATCCCCTAACTGTCCAGATAAATTATTCCCTGCTCCACATATAATATCTCTATCAGCTTTAATTCCCAATGTGTGAAAGCCATCCACTGCTCCATTGGTAATTGAGCCTTCGGCCGAAGCAACAAAGACCCAATCTTCTGTTGTTCCTACTTGATTTGGTGAACGCTGTATACTTGTATTACCAATACCCAACTGGCCAAATTGATTCAACCCCCAGCTAAATAATGCGCTATCAGATCGAATAGCAAATGCAAATGCTGATGATGCAGAAATTTGAGTCCATTTACTGCTAGATCCAATCTGAACTGGAGCATTTCTATTTCCAGTTGTTCCATTACCCAATTGCCCAACATTATTATCCCCCCAAGTCCATAGAGTTGAATCAGTTCTTCTTCCTACTGAAAAAAGAAATCCTGCATCAACCTCTGCCCAATTAGTATCGGAACCAATCTGATTTGGAGAAGTTGTATTGACGTTATTCCCCGCACCTAACTGCCCATTCCCAGCATTCCCCCAACCCCATAAGGTGCTGTCATATTTAACCGCCATACTATGCCCTCCTCCTCCAGAAACGATCTTCCAATCTTGAGCTGTTCCAATCTGTGTTGGAGTATTACGGTCTGTGCTGCTACCATCTCCCAACTGCCCATCAGAATTTAAACCCCATGCCCATAAAGTACTATCGTATTTAATTGCCAATGAATGTGCCTGACCAGCTGAAATGAACTGCCAATCAGCTGCTGACCCTACTTGAATAGGAACATTCCGGTCTGTTGTAGTACCATTGCCCAATTGTCCATTTCCATTTAAACCCCATGCCCATAGTGTACTGTCAGATTTTAAAGCTAAACAATGAAAAGCTCCGGTTGCAACGTCAATCCAATTGCTATCGGTTCCTATTTGAGTAGGACTGTTTTGATTCAGAAAGTTTCCGGTTCCCAATTGTCCATTACCATTAAAACCCATTGACCAAAGTGTACCATCAGAGCGTAAGACTACCGAAGAAAATGAACCTCCATCTACTTTAATCCAAGTTTGAGAAATACTAGTAATAGAGCTAATCGAAAGTATAAAAAGAAAGAGATAATTTTTTAAAAAATTCATTGTGGTTAGTTTTATTTGAATTAAGAGTCCTACAATATAAATTTCGCTGCTTGTACAAGCAGTAAAAGAGGCAAAAGCCTCTTTTAACCAATCAATATAATCTTAAACACTATTTCTACTGATAACTTATTGCTACTCCACTTTTCCCTGAAGTGTAAATAACAGCATCTATCTCTTTAGCTCTTGGGCCTGCTCCCTTCTTTATTTTATTTACCAATTTATTTAAATCGTCTTCTATGGAACTATTCGATGTTCCTGAAAAAGTAATTGGCTTTTTTCCCTTAGTATAAGTTGAAATAATATCATATGCTACTATAGGTTCTGAGAAAGCATAAACTTCCAAACCACCTACTTCAGTAACATCTGAAATTCCTTTGGTCTCTTCTGTTGCTTCATCGATAAATTGAACCCCAGCAACCCAATTAGCATTAGAGTATATAACAGCATCTATTTTACCCCCTTTATTAGTAGCTATACTTATAGCTGTTTGTACTAATTGATTCGCTTTTTCTGCTGGATTAGGGTTTTTAGTCTGAGTGTTTAAGTTAAAATTGTCAGTAATATCTCCAGATTCAACTACTACTTTGTATTCTCGAAGAGGCTCTGACATAAAATATACCTCAACGTCATTCATCCTACTCACTTTAGCCTTCCCAACTTCCAAATTTCTTTCTTGAAAGGTTAAGGCAGATAAAAGAAAAAATATCATGGTAATAAGAAAAGATTGTTTCATTTGTCTCATTGCTAATGGGATTATAATCTCTGATTTGATTTATACTGTTAATTGGATCACTCTTTTTGAATGGGGATGGATAAAATATACTGTAATCCTTTCCCATGAATGGTTTCCAATTCCCCATCCAATTGATCAGTTAAAGATTCTACTAGGCTTATTCCAAATGCCGATGATTTCTTAGAACTTATTTCTTTAGGAAATCCAACTCCATCATCTGAGAAAAGAATAATAATTTTCTCTCCCTTTAATTCAAGTTTTATTGAAATAATACCCTCATTAGTTGGAAAAGCGTGTTTGTGTGCATTGGTTAACAATTCACTTAAAATAAAGCCCAATGAAACTGCCTGATTAATAGGAACATTAACATATGACATATCCAGCTTAACCTTAATTTTATTTTCTCCTAACGACTGCTGAAAGTGCTTACAAAGTGTTGATATATAATCCCCTAAATTTAAATTCTCAAAATCTTCTGATTGATATAGGCTGTCATGAATAATAGCCATGGAATGAATCTTATTCTGACACTCTCTGTACATCTCTATAGATTCGTAATCATCTACCTTTTTAGAATAAATAGATAATAAGCTATTTATAATTTGAAGGTTATTTTTAACACGATGATGAACTTCTTTTAGTAATATTTCCTTTTCCGCTAATGATTTTTTAATGACCTCTTCACTATCCTTTCGTTCACTTATATCCCTAATTATTCCACAGAAAAAAGAATTCCCTCCAGATTTCCAAGTAGATAAGGATAGCTCTATTGGAAAAATACTCCCATCTTTCCTTCTCCCTTCTAGTTCTGCTGTATTCCCTATCACCTTCTTAATACCGGTTCTCAAATACCGTTTCATTCCATTATTATGCAAGTTGACATACTTTTCAGGCATAATAATATCTAAAGGCCTATCCAAAACTTCTTGTTCTGGATAACCAAACATCTTTTCGGCACTTGTATTCCAAGAAATAATTTTCCCTTCGCTGTTAGCTATTACAATTGAATCAACAGCAGATTGAGTAAGTGAACGAAATTTATTCTCACTTTCTTTCAAGGCAAGCTCCATTTCTCTGAGCTTGCTCCCATAAATAGTCCTCTCTTCTTGAAAATCTCTCAATAGCATATTACTTAATACTTCTCACTAATAAACCTACGACTCTTGAAAGTCAAATCGTTAATCTTGAATCATTACTTAGCAGAGTGGATTATAAAAGGGTTTATCTGACAGTTTTCAATCTGTCTTAATAGTAATGCCTATATACAACTAAAAAACGCCTTAATACTAGTTAAGGTGTAGAAGAAAACTATCTTAAAAAATTATAGGCTAAAGAGACACAGATCCTCACTGCTTTATAAACCGCTTTGCATCTTCTCCCAATTGAATGATGTATAAACCTTCTTTTAACTGAGAAATGTCTATTTCTAGCGTATTTTTATCTAATGAGTTCATTTTTATGAGTGATTTAACATTCACCCCATTAGAATACAAGACATTCAATGGTTTATTATTTGTACTTAAACTATTGCTACTTATATAAATATAATTTCTTGCAGGATTAGGTGATAATTGAAACATATTTTTCTGTGATTTAAATTCAACACTTTTAACTTCTGAATAGGTATACTGCCCATCAAAATCGGTTTGTTTTAGACGATAGTACGATACTCCATTCAAAAGATTTTTATCAATTTCATTGTAACTATTCAATACTTGACTATTTCCTGCTCCTTTTACATATTTAAATACTTGATAATCTTCTCCATCTATAGATCGTTCAATAGTAAAGTAATCGTTATTGATTTCTGATGCTGTTTCCCACAATAGGTAAACCGCTCTTCCTCGAGCTGATACCTCAAAATCAAGTAAGACAATCGGAAGTGGATTATTAGATGAAGAGGATGAAGCCAAAGAATATGCGATGTAATTGGAGTTAGCTGCTGCTGTAATAATACTTCCAGCTGTAGTATTCCCAGATGTACCCCCACTTCCTTCATCTATCCACTGAGAACCATCCCAAGAAGCTATCAATAAGTCTGATAAGTCCGTAACTCCACTTTTATTCCCCCAACTTAATTGTACAAATACTTCCGATGCTCCATTGGTTCTTGTTAGAGTCCAATACTCTGTTGAACTCACTCTTGATAAGCCCGCATCCAAAGCTGTAGAATCGTATATTGAACTTGAGTTATCACGAAAATATCTAGCCTCAAAAGCATCTGTTACGATTGAAGGGGCAGAAATTTCAATGGGCATATATAAACTATCTCCTAAGGGAAAACTAAATGCTTGATTACCTATTTTTCTTACTGGTCCAAATACATAACTTGAATTGCTTTCACCTGAATGAGTTGAATTATTGTTGAAGATTAATGGGTTAGATGCAGTTGTTTTGATCCACCCATCAGTAAAAGTTAAGTTACCAGAAATGGAAGTGGCTCCACCAGAAATTACAAGGCCAGAATCTGTATTATTGAGAACTACATTATTAAATGTTTCTCCTCCACTAATCGTTTGAATAGCTTCACCATCAAAAGTTACTATTTCAGTCCCTTCATCAAAAGTACCTCCTGAATTTGTCCAATTCCCTGCAATGTTTAGATTATCATTCCCTGTATTAGGGTCAAAGTTGGCAGTCCCACTTATTGTAACACTCCCATTTATGTCCATATTTCCTTCAGTTCTTTTATCACCACTACCAGATAATGTTAAGTTCCAATAAGAATCACTAGGAGGAAAAACCAATTGAGTAGCGCCATCAGAGCGGTTATAATTAAACGTGTTTGCATCATAATCTCCATAAAAATCCATTTCACTGTTAATATTAGCGTTGTGAATTCCTTCATAGTTCCAAGTGCCTCCGCTTCCATTGATGATAGAGTCTGTTCCCCCCATATCGTCAAAACGACCACTTTGATTTACTGCAGCTAAGTTTTTAAAAACAAAGTCTGCATCGGATAAATGAAATTCATCAGTTATATTAACTACCCCTGAACCTGAATTATCAAAACGATTATTATCATATGAAGAAGAGGTAATCAATAGATCATCTCCTATGGTCAACGTACCTGTATTTGAAAAAGCATTGCTGGTTCCTCCATAAATTAGGTCACCACTTAATGTTATTGTTCCACTGCTGTTAAATGCATTCCCCGTAGTTGAATTTCCGAAAGTAATGTTGGTAGCTGTAAGTGTTGACACATTATTATTTACAGTAGCATTATCTCCAGCCATATTAAATAAAGTTGTTCCGCTTTCTAATGCGATCTTTCCTGTTCCTGAAGTCGTTAGAGTAGCGTTGCTATTTACAAAAATATTAGACCATGCAAAGCCATCTGTAGCATCGTTTACCACCATATTATAAATACCACCAGTACCAAATGCTAAATTCACCACTGAGCTTCCTGTTCGTGTTAAAGAGCCTCCATTATTTATAGTTATGGTACCTCCTGTTTCTTTATTCACAGTGGCAGATGTATTAGAAAAATTTGCATTTACATTGGTTGTCAAATCTCCTTTGCAAGTGAATCCAGCAGTAATTGTTTTTGCAGCTCCGGAAAATGTTAGGTTCCAATAAGCATCCTTAGGGGCAAAAATCAACTGTGTCCCCCCTGATCCAGTATAATTAAATGTATTGGCATCGTAATTCCCGTAAAAGTCCATTTCTGACGGAATAGCTGAATTGTGAACGCCAGCGTAATTCCATATACCACCACTGAGGTTCACAACAGAATCAGTTCCAGCCATATCATCAAACCTTCCATCTAGGTTAATGGTTCCTGCATTTCTAATGAAAAAGTCCGCATCGGTAAATGTCAGGCTATTTTCCATATTCCAAGTTCCTCCCGATTGATTTTCAATGCGGTTGTTATCGTTAGCAGAAGAAACGGCTCTCACTATATTCGCTGTAGTTATTGTACCGGAATTAAGTATCGTATCAAATTGCGCATTAAAATCTACCCTATCGTTCTCTATTTTTCCAACATTCGTTAATGAATTCCCATTCGATAAAAACCAAATACTACTTGCGATGTCAGCAAAACCACTAGCTGAGTTTGTAAATGAGCAGGACGATGCTGAAGAATATAAAATATCGTCAGCCACAATTAAAGTGTCACTATTTACAAAAGAGTTATTGGTGCCACTCATAAAAAAATCTCCTGATAAAGAGATCACACCACTACTGCTAAAGGTATTTGCAGAAGAAGCTGCAGAAAATCCAACTGTAGTGCATAACATAGAATCTATGCTGCTAGTAACTGTAGAATTAGCTCCTGTAAGCTGAAGAAAAGTTGTTCCAGCATCTAAATCTATTTTTCCGCTCCCAGATATTGCCAAATTAACACTGCCTGGCACATAAATTCTTGACCATGCAAAACCTGTAGTAGCATCATTTATAATCATGGAATAACTATAACCTGAAGTAAAATATAGTGAGCCAAAACCCGATGATCTGGTAAGGGAACCTCCACTATTAATCGTAAAGGTGCCCCCATTCTGCATTGTGATTGATCTATTAGTAGTAATGTTTGCATTCACACTTGTTGTAAAATTTCCACTACAAACTATGTCACTTTTAATTTGCTTTTGAAATCCTGAATAAGTTAAGTTCCAATAATTATCTTCAGGATCAATTAACTCATTTTGTAAACTTGAAGTATTGTCAAATTCTACCGTATTTGCATCATAGTTTGCGTAAAAGTCACCATAAAACTGAGCTGTACTTGCAAACTTAAAAGTAGAACCTGATCGATTATGAAATTCTGAAGGAGCAGTAGTAGACCAAGAAGTTAACCCCCCTTCTAAATCTAATAAACCATAATTATTAAAGGTCATTTGATTATTAGATACATTAAAAGCTCCAGCTACATTAATAACACTATTCGCTGAATTGGTTATAACTGTCCCAGCTGCATCTCCAGTCGTCAGAGTAATTCCATAGGAAGCATTTGTTAAGTCTACAGTATCATTATTGGTAAATACAGTATTCACCCCTTGTATATATAGGTATCGATCACAATTAAGTTGACCATTATTGATAAAGGTGCAACCACTAGAACTTGATGTAAACCATAGACTTGACAAGCCTGCTCCTGTTAGGTTTAAATTCCCGGTAAGGTTATTAGTCACATGTGCATTAATTCCATTAAAGAGAAAGTCATCGGTAAGTGTTACGTCACCTGCACCTGATATAATTAATGTATCAGTAGCTTCTATATTAATATCTTCTATTGAAAAAGTAGCCCCTGAAGCAACTGATAAATTTGTTGACCCAGATTCAAAATCAAGATGTGCTCCCGAACCCGAACCTGAGTGAGTTAATGTCCCCCCAGATTGAAGCATCACTACTCCATTATTATTGATATCTAAACCAAAATTATTTGAAAAGGTCAAGGAACTACCATTAGCAATTGTAACATCCTTACAATCCCCATTAGCATTCAGCGTAACATCATAACCATCTATAATTACCGAATCAACTACTGATGGAGTACAATTACAACTAGTCCCACCTGGCCCTACCTCAGACCAAGTAGTTCCAGAACTCCAATCACCACTCACTCTTGCATATAGTGGCACTTCATTAAAGCCAAGGGTAAAAGCATTAAAAGTGTTAACAGTTCCATTTGTCTCTATTGTTCCTGATGTGGGAGATCCTAATACATTAAGAGCTCCATGATCTTTCCAACTGCTACCATCCCAGCCAGCCACGACCATCTCTGTTTCATCTATTACTAAACTACTAGCATTCCAAGCTAAGGTTATTGAAATAGCATTAGCTCCTCCAGTAGTTTGACTTAGCGTCCAATATTCTTCCTCACTAACTCTAGTAATTGTAGCGTCCTTTGAAGCTATACTATAAGTAGCATTTGCACTTTGAGGAAAGTATTCAGCTAAAAAAGCATCTGTTAAACCACCTGGAGATGTAATAGTAATAGGACTATATACTCCCCCACTTCCCAAGGGAAAGGTAAATGCATTATTTCCTATTTTTTTGAGTGGTCCTTCAATATAGTTAGATGCGGAACCACCCGTAACAGTAGCATTTCTAATAATAGTCAACAGTCCTGAACTGGTATTAATAATCCCATTAGTTAATGTTAATGATGTTGATATTGTAATGGGCGCATTTAAAGTTAATCCATTGGCATTATTTAAAATAACTTTATAAAAATTGGGTTCAGCACTACCAGAATTACTTATAATCTGAGTTGATGCTCCACTAAATGTCATAGTGCCACTAGATCCAAATATTACAGCGGTAGTACCACTGAGGTTTATATTTCCATTAAAA
>Ga0316204_10011398_pt1 | contig 11134 bp, 8 predicted proteins | sample 6monrhotite_MG_2_FD_205661 | JGI IMG/M metagenome (GOLD analysis project Ga0316204, IMG submission 205661) | Microbial mat bacterial communities from mineral coupon in-situ incubated in ocean water Damariscotta River, Maine, United States -... | ecosystem: Environmental > Aquatic > Marine >...
ATCCATTCGATGGGCTGCTCGCCGCGGCCAACTACAATTAACGTGCCCATGATATTTCTGACCATATGATGCAAAAACGCATTGGCCTTGATATCCAGTATCACGTAATCAGCCTCACGTTTTACGCCGATGGCCTGTATCTCACGGACCGCATGTTTTGCCTGGCATTGTGACGAACGTAATGCTGAAAAATCATGTTCGCCGATGAGGATCTGTGCTGCCGTATTCATCGCCACCGCATCCAGCAGCTCAAATGACCACGATACATTGTGCTGAAAAACAGCTGAGCGGACTTTCCTGTTAAACAGGATATAACGATAGCTGCGAGAGATCGCGCTGAAACGCGCACTGAAATCATCGCTCACCTGGCGAACCCAGTGAATAGAGATGTCACGCGGCAAATTGGTATTACCGCCTAACATCCAGGCTTTTAACTCACGCTGCACAGCCGTATCGAAATGCACCACCTGGCCCGTGGCATGAACACCGGTATCGGTTCTTCCGGCACAGGTTAACCTTATGGGCTCGTTTGCGACCTTCGACAGCGCCTTTTCCAGCTCACCCTGCACGGTGCGCGTACCCGCAGACTGTAGCTGGTAGCCGTTGAACAAACTGCCGTTATATTCGACACCTAGTGCGATTCTTTTACTTGTCATATGAAACTAAAAACTTTTAACCACAGCGGCACAGAGATTAATTTGATAACACCGTTAGAGCGGTGCACAAAAAAACGCCAGCCTGAAATCAGACTGGCGCTTGTTATTTTACAACAGTTTAGATGATACGTATTTCTAACTGAGTTAGTCCAGTTTCGCCATCAGATCATTAGCTTCCTGTTTTTGTTCGTCATTACCTTCTGCGATAACTTCTTCAAGTATGCCTCGTGTACCTTCATGGTCACCCATATCAAGGTAGGCACGTGCCAGGTCCAGTTTGGTGCTGACTTCATCAACGTCATCCAGACTAGATAGATCAAAATCCTCTTCCTCAGTTAAGTCATCAGCGGCTGGCGCTGGCGCCGCTTCTTCAGCGGCTGCAGGCACACCTGCTACAGATTCATCGCCCAGATCAAAATCCATTGATTCAGCTTCATCTGTCAGGTCGATAGCAATCTCATCATCCGCTTCAGCAACTTCCTCAGCAGGTGTTTCTTCATCTAGTCCGAAATCGATATCACCAACATCATGAATTTCATCTTTTTCACTGGCTACAGCTTCTTCTGTTTCTTCCTGTATATCGATATCCAGCTCTGACGCATCGATATCCAGTGAGAATTCATCTTCAGCTGCCGGCGCCTCTTCTACGGCACCCGTATCACTCAAATCAAATTCGATTTCACCAGCAGGTTGAGCTATCACTTCTGATTCGTCCTGTTCAACGTCAGCAGTTTTATCCATCTCAGGTAATTCAAGCGGCTGATCATCCAGACTTAGATCGAGGTCAGTGCTTGCTTCACCTTCTCCTACAGCTGCATCGAGACCCAGATCAAAATCCATCTCTGGTGCTTTAGGTGACAGTGAGTCAACATCAAGGCCGCCGACCATGCTGCCCTGGAACATCTGATTGTCTGAGCACAGATCCTGACCCATAACCATCACTTTTTTCCACGCTGGTGTATTTTCATCACCTGCACGTTTTTTGATTTCGGCTGCCACCTCAGCAAATGCTTCGGCGTTTTTACTTGCGTAATGTGTTTCGGCCAATTTCACGCGGTAATCGTCACGCTCTGGATTGTCAGAAATAGCCTGGGTAAGTAAATCTTCTGCTTGTTGATAAATGCCGTAGGCCAGGTACACATCGGCTTCAGCGATCACATCATCACGTTGTTCATCTTCTGAAGCAGCTGAACTTTCTTCTGTGATAATCGTATCTTCAACCGATGAGTCCAGTATCATGGTAGAGTCTGAATCAAATTTTTCCTTAGCGGTCTCTTCGATTTCTTCCGCCTGCTCACCAACTAGTGATTCAGCCACGACTTCTTCTTCAACATCCGTTGACTCTTGTGCTGCGATATCATCAGCGACACTTTCCAGGTCATCAGACACCATATCCATCATCACTGGCGCTTCTGTTTCAGCTGCAGCTTTACGACGTTTGATTATCAAACCGATCACCGCAAGAATCAGTAATAAACCGCCACCTGCGGCAGCAAGTAATATCGGGTCGCTCAATAATTTACTTAACGGATCAGCTGGTGGTCGGCTATCGATTTGCGGCGGCTGTGCAGCAATATCATCGATAACAGCATCTTCCTGAACAGATTCGATCGCTTCTGCCTGCTCGGTTTCCATCGTACCAGCAGTGTCGTCTGAAGTTTCATCGAGGAATACTGCCTCTTCACCTGTTTCTGCGCCCTCTTCAGCGCCTTCTTCAGGCATTTCACCAGCCATATCTGTTGATGCAATCCCAGTTTCTTCTGAGATCGCATCATCCAGATCCTGCTCAGCCAGTAGATCATCAGTTTCTGCAATTGATTCTGCCATTTCAGCAGCAGCATCCGCTACCTTGTCCTGCTCAAGAAGTTCGCCTTCTGTAGGCTCACGACCAATCGGCTGTCCCAGTGCCTGAACATCAGATAGTGCGTCATCTTCGATCGACAGCATACCTTGCATCTTGCTGAGATTTTGTTCCAGGCTCTCAACTCTCTGCTGCAATGCTTCTTTTTCTACGCGCTCAGTTTCAACACGCTCCCTGGCCAAAGCCAGTTCTGCACGAAGCTCCTGTGCCGACATCTCGGTAGGGTCTTTACTGCTCATGGTCGAAGTGCCAGAACCTGCGCTGACGATCTCCAGATAAGCATCGTCCTGCTCACTAGCAATACCGGCAGCATCATCGCTATCAGCTGATCCGCCCGTCTCATCAGTCGACAGAGCTGATACAGGCTGACCACCAGCATGTGTCTGCTGGTATTCGCGCCAAAGTGCAGCCTGTTCTCTTACCAGGGCACGTGCTTCTTCTGGATTAACAGAAACAATCTGCTCATAATCAGGCACACGCAATATGTAACCACGCTTCAAACCATTAATGTTTTCGTCAATGAAAGACTCCGGATTCGACCGGAGCATAGCAATCATCATCTGTTCAACCGTGATACTTTGATCAGGCATCATGGCTTTTGCCAGGCTCCATGCGGTATCACCCGTCTTAATGCGATAAGAACCGGGCGGCTGATTTATCGTTACCTGCTGTTGTACGTATGGGGCAGGGATATATGTCTGAGCTACTGGCTGTGGCTGTGGTGCTGGAGCAACACTGCCTGCCGCTGGCCGGGGAGACATTGTCACACCTGGTGTAACCACAGGCACGACGTTGGTACTGCCACCAGAACTTGGACGAAAATCGGAGCTATCTCTTTGGGTTGATGGCGCCGACGCCGTACTGGCCGCCTGCGTCATAAATACCGGGGGGTCGAGCAATACCGTGTATTCGCGTAACAAATGGCCATTAGGCCAGTCGATTTCGATCAGAAAATTTAAAAAAGGCTCACGTATAGGGCTGGCGGAAGTCACTATGATGTGGGGTACGCCATCGATGACTTCAGATTTGAAGCGTAGATCATTAAGCAGATAGGGGCGATCTAATCCGGCTCGAGTAAACTCTTTTCGAGAAGCCAGTTTAACGATTATCGATTCAGCATCTTCCGGCGTCGCCGACAATAATTCGATATCTGCTTTTAATTTTTGATTAAGTGCTGAGTTAACCTCAATTTCACCCAATCCAAGAGTGTAAGCCGTTTCCGGCAGAAACAATGCTGCGGCTATGATGGCCCCAAGCAATTTACGAGCTGGCAATTTACGCACTGGTGATCCCCTATTCATCCCGTCACTACCTGTGAATGTGCATCAATACAGATACATCAAAACCAGGCATTAACCACGATTTATTCTTATTTTTTCAGCTTCATAGTATATTAGCAATAATATACTTTAAGTATGCAGATATAACTATAGGTTATAAATACTGTTTTATCAAAATCTCAGCAATTTGTACGCTATTTAATGCAGCCCCTTTTCGTACATTATCAGACACCACCCACATATCCAGACCGCGCTCGTGTGAAATATCTTCTCGGATCCGCCCGACATAGGATGCATCGTTATTTGCGCCTTCGGTTACGGCCGTAGGATAACCGCCGTCTACACGCTCATCAAGCACCTGCACACCATCCGCCTTCGATAATAACTCAGTGGCTTTTTCTGCGCTGATCTTTTCTTTGGTCTCGATATGCACCGCTTCGGAATGGCCATAAAATACAGGCACACGCACCGCCGTAGGGTTTACCATGATGCTCTCATCCTCAAAGATCTTGCGCGTCTCCCACACCATCTTCATCTCTTCTTTGGTGTAACCATTATCCATAAACACATCAATCTGCGGCAATACATTAAAAGCGATCTGTTTCGGATAAACCTTACATTCGACCGGTTTTGCATTGAGTAGTCTCGCAGTCTGACCGGCGAGTTCTTCGATCGCTTCTTTACCGGTGCCAGAAACGGCCTGATAGGTCGCCACATTTATTCGCTCGATACCAACCGCGTCATAGATAGGTTTCAATGCGACCAGCATCTGGATAGTTGAACAGTTAGGGTTGGCGATGATGCCACGAGTTTTGTAATTCGCGATAGCGTGCGGATTGACCTCTGGCACCACCAGCGGAATATCATCGTCGTAACGAAACTGCGAAGTGTTATCGATCACTACACAACCGGCAGCGGCTGCTATAGGAGCGTATTTTTCAGAAATAGAAGCACCGGCAGAAAACAGGCCAATCTGTGCCTTCGAAAAATCGAACTTATCCAGATCCTGCACAACCAGTGTTTTATCACCAAATTCGACACGTTTACCGGCAGAGCGACTGCTAGCTAAAGCATACACTTCTCCGACAGGAAAATTGCGTTCAGCCAGAATCGACAGCATGGTCTCACCAACGGCGCCGGTAGCACCAACTACCGCAACATCATATGTTTTACTCATAACTTTTACTTCACTAAAAACTAAATATTTAAAATCTTATTAACGACAGTATCACCGAGTGCTCTTATGATAGTTCAGCCAGAACTGCTTCACCCATTGCTTCTGTTCCGACCTCTTTACAACCAGCCGCCATGATATCCGGCGTACGTAAACCTTTATCCAGCACCCTGCCGACAGCTGCATCTATCTCATCAGCTAGCTCGGCGTGATCCAGACTGTAACGCAGCATCATTGCTAAGGATAAAATGGTAGCTAATGGATTGGCCACGCCTTTACCTGCGATGTCCGGTGCTGAGCCGTGAATCGGCTCATACATACCTTTAGAATTCGCATCCAGTGAAGCTGACGGCAACATACCAATCGAACCGGTGAGCATCGCAGCTGCGTCCGATAAGATATCACCGAACATGTTTTTTGTAACCATGACATCGAACTGTTTCGGCCATTTCACTAGCTGCATTGCAGCATTATCCACATACATATGACTCAGCTCTACTTCTGGATATTCACTGGCAATTTTCGTCACGACCTCACGCCACAGCTCGGAAACTTCCAGCACATTCGCCTTGTCAACCGAGCATAATCGTTTACCGCGTTTCATCGCAATATCAAATGCTACACGGCTAATGCGGTCGATCTCACTCTCCTTGTATACCAGTGTATTGAATCCTTTACGTTCACCCGATGCATCGGTTTCAATGCCGCGCGGTTCACCGAAATAGATACCTCCGGTCAATTCACGAACGATCATAATATCCAGACCGGACACCACTTCAGGCTTTAACGACGAAGCATCTGCGAGCTGAGGATACAGGATAGCTGGACGCAGGTTGGCAAACAACTCGAGCTCAGAACGCAATGCAAGCAATCCTCTTTCCGGGCGAAGTTCCCGTGCCAGCCCGTCATATTCAGGACCACCGATAGCACCGAACAATATCGCATCAGAAGTTTTTGCAAGTGCCAGCGTTTCATCAGGTAATGGTTTGCCAGCGGCATCATAACCCGCACCGCCTACAGGCGCTTCCTCTAATTTGACGTCAAGACGGCCACTATTTTTATAGTGGTTAAGTACCTTGACCGCTTCTGCAATAATCTCTATTCCGATGCCATCACCGGGCATCACCGCAATTTTTAAACTCATGTATCTCTCTAAATAATAAAACCCAAAAACGGGCAGGTAATTATACGCTAGTTAATAGCGCCGCTATAAGAATCTGATACTTTCTTACCGCGGCTCGAATTAATATTTCAAAACAGCCAGGGTGCGGTCTGTTTTCTTTTTTCTTCGTAAGTTTTTATTTCTTCTGCATGCTGCAATGTTAAAGCTATATCATCAAGTCCATTTAACATGCAGTGTTTACGAAACTCATCGATTTCGAATGATGCAATTTCTTCACCATCACAACTGACAGTCTGTGCGGCAAGATCGATCGAGAGCTCCAGTCCGTTGTCTGCAGACACACGCTTGAACAGTTCATCTACAACATCCGCGTCCAGTGCGATTGGTAACAGGCCATTTTTAAAGCTGTTATTGTAAAATATATCAGCAAAGCTTGGCGCGATCACCGCGCGAAAACCAAAATCATCAAGTGCCCATACCGCATGTTCCCGGGATGAACCGCAGCCGAAGTTTTCACGTGCCAGCAAAATCGTTGCTTTATCAAACGGCGACTGGTTTAAAACAAAATCAGCATTCAGCCGGCGACCGGCATTATCGATGTCCGGGCCGCCTTCGTCTAGATAGCGCCAGTCGTCAAAAGCGTTCGGGCCAAAACCGGAACGTTTGATCGATTTTAAAAACTGTTTGGGAATGATTGCATCCGTATCAACGTTGGGTCGATCCAGGGGTGCAACGATTCCTGTGTGCTGTGTAAATTTTTGCATTGTTTTATATCTTTAAGTTAAATCGTTCGTGTTTGAAAAATGGCCATTGATCGCCGCCGCCGCCGCCATCGCCGGACTCACCAGATGTGTTCGGCCACCCTGCCCCTGCCTGCCTTCAAAATTACGGTTTGAAGTAGAAGCACAGCGCTCACCCGATTCCAGACGGTCAGCATTCATCGCAAGGCACATGGAACACCCCGGCTCACGCCACTCAAAACCTGCATCGACAAATATTTTATCCAGGCCTTCTTCTTCCGCCTGCTTTTTTACCAGGCCAGAACCCGGAACCACCATGGCAAGCTTGATAGACTCAGACACTTTTCTGCCCTGAGCGATTGCTGCCGCTGCGCGCAGATCTTCTATGCGTGAATTGGTACATGAACCAATGAATACTTTATCTACTGCGATCTCGGTTATCGGTGTACCCGCTTCAAGCCCCATGTAAGCCAACGCTTTTCGCATGCCATCAGCTTTTACCTTATCGTCCACTTCATCAGGGTTTGGCACGACTGATTCGATATCGACGACCATTTCTGGCGAAGTGCCCCAGGTGACCTGTGGTTTAATATCTGCCGCATCGAGATGAACCACCTTGTCAAAATGCGCGCCGTCATCACTGTGAAGGGTAGACCAGTATGCTTCTGCTCTTTTCAGTACTTCACCAGCAGGTGAAAATGGACGACCTTTCACATAATCGATCGTGGTTTGATCTACCGCCACCATACCTGCACGTGCACCTGCTTCGATGGCCATGTTACAGACCGTCATACGCCCTTCTATGGATAATGCACGAATCGCATCACCGCCGAATTCAATCGCATAACCCGTACCACCGGCCGTGCCAATCTCGCCGATAACCGCGAGCACGATATCCTTTGCAGTAACACCCGGATGTACAACACCGTCGACGGAAACCAGCATATTCATGCTTTTGTTCTGCATCAAGCACTGTGTTGCCAGTACATGTTCAACTTCTGAGGTGCCGATCCCAAATGCCAGGGCGCCAAATGCACCATGTGTCGAGGTATGTGAATCACCACACACTACCGTCATACCAGGAAGTGTCGCGCCCTGCTCAGGCCCGATGACATGAACGATACCCTGGCGCTCGTCGGACATATCAAATTCAGTCAGGCCAAATTCTTTGCAGTTAGTATCCAGTGTTTCGACCTGCAGTTTTGCGACAGGGTCTGTAATCCCCTGGCTACGGTCAGTGGTTGGTACATTATGATCAGGCACAGCAACGATCGAGCTGGTTCGCCATGGTTGACGCCCTGCCATGCGTAAGCCTTCAAACGCCTGCGGCGAGGTCACTTCATGTACCAGGTGACGATCGATATACAATAAAGCTGTACCATCAGCTTCGCTACGAACGACATGGTCATGCCATAATTTATCGTAAAGTGTTTTTGCGTTATTCATATGAAACCATCTACCGTCTTATTGACTGTTTATAAAAACCAGATTATTGGTTGGTAAACCGTATCTGGTATTGCAAGATTAGTATCTTTACCACTATAAAACAAATTCATATTTTTTATAATATTGATTACTTTTAGTTATATATAAAATATAATGTAAACATCTACAGAGACGGGTCTTAATAACTTTTTAATCGCACATTCCATGGACATACTAAACATTCGTGCATTTTTAATGGTGGCAGAAACCCGGTCATTCTCTCGTGCGGCAGAAAAACTATTTATCACCCAGCCAGCAATCAGCAAACGGATATCCACGCTGGAGTTTGCGCTCGACTGCCAGCTGTTTGACCGCCTGGGTAAAAACGTCCAGCTCACGCAGGCCGGTGAAGCACTGGTCCCCAGTTACCAGCGAATAATAACCGAACTCGATGAAACACAGCACATCATCAGCAACCTGAGAACACAGGTAAGCGGGCATCTCAAATTTGGCACCAGTCACCATATAGGACTACATAGGTTACCACCAGTACTGCGCCGATACACCAAGCGATATCCCGAGGTCGAACTGGATATCCAGTTCATGGATTCCGAACAGGCAGCATCCTTAATATTAAAAGGCAGCATCGAGCTCGCCCTGATCACATTACCTGATGCTATCGAGAAACCGTTGACAACGATCCCTGTGTGGAGCGACCCCATGGAATGTGTCGTTGCCAATGATTATGTACTGGCACAACAGAAAACCGTCACCAGAGAACAACTGGCAGAACACGGTGTACTGATACAGTCACACAGCACACATACACGTAACATCATCGATAATGCATTAAACCTCGATGAGAACATAAAGATCATCATGGAATCAAATTACCTGGAAACCATCAAAGCCATGATACAGAACGGATTAGGCTGGGGCGTATTGCCGGAATCGATGATCGATGACTCGTTACACCAGTTAAAAATTAAAGGTGTGAAAATGGAAAGACACCTGGGCATTCTGCTGCATGCTTCCAGAACCTTGTCGAGCCCGGCTAATGCTTTGTTAGAAACGCTGAAAAACTAAACCAGTAATAATTTAAGCTGGCGGCTGAATAAATCGCCACACGATTATCAGCGCCGCAACGGTGCAGCACGATGCAAATGAAAATAAAACACCTGCCCCCCATTGATCCCAGACCAGACCACTGATCAGACTACCGGCCGCCACACCTGCACCGAAACTCACACTGGAATAAAGCGCCTGCCCCCTGCCCTGATGGCTACCAGTAAAGTATTCATGTACCAGCGATATACCGACAGAATGAAACACGCCGAATGAAAATGCGTGTATCAGCTGGGCGAGAAACAGCATCGAAAGATCATCAACAAAAAATCCGATAAGCAACCATCGGGCTGTCGTCAGCAGCAAGGTAGCGATAAGCAGCTTTCGCGCACCAAAAGCCGGCAGTAAACGATGCATCAATAAAAATATGATCACTTCAGCGAGCACACCCACTGCCCACAACACGCCTATCATATGTGAACTGTAACCCTGTTCTTCCAGGTAAATAGTATAAAAGGTGTAATAAGGCCCGTGACTGCATAACATCAAAAAACAGACGATGAGAAACGCCATCACCTTTGGCTGTTTGATGACATGCCAGATAGGAGAATGATCGGCATGTGGTGTATTGAGTTTTTCCGGAACGATAAAGCTGCTTATCAAAATGAGCACGAAGCTAAACAGGACTACCAGAGGAATAATATCGGCACCATAACCTTCCAGCAGGTCGCCGATCAGTACCACGATAACGATAAAACCCAGAGAACCCCACAAACGGATCATACTGTAATGGTGAGAGTCTTCACCGAGGTGATTCAGCGTCATTGCTTCGAACTGCGGTAAGGTAGCATTCCAGAAAAAGCTGAATAACAGCATGGCAAAGGCCAGCCACCATAACTGCTGACTGATAAATACCAGTGAAAAACATATCAAGGCCAACAGGCTGGAAACCCGGATGATAAACATCGAGCGGCGTGTATGATCTGCAAGCCAGCCCCAGATATAAGGTGCGACAAGTTTGGTCGCCGGCAGAATCGCAACCAGGCCACCGATTGCCAGGCTATTAAAGCCGAGAGATTTTAAGTACAGACTCCAGTATGGAACCAGCACGCCAAGCGAAGCAAAGTAAAAGAAATAAAACCCACTTAACTTCCAGTAAGGGACAGCACTCCTGACCATCAGTTAAAGAGTGTCAAGTATGTGATGGGATTACGGGTGTTTGCGAATGCACATCCATATTCTGACCGCGCTGGCGTAACAGGTGATCACATAACACGATCGCCAACATGGCTTCACAGATAGGTGTCGCACGAATCGCCACGCAGGGGTCGTGCCGTCCATGCGTGACAACATCGATAGCTTTACCGTCTACATCAACCGTATCACCAGAAAGGCGAATACTCGAGGTCGGTTTGAACGCGGTGTGCGCGATGACGGCCTGTCCTGAAGAGATACCACCGAGTACGCCGCCAGCATGGTTGGTCTTAAAACCATCTGGCGTGATCTCATCACGAAACTCGGTGCCTTTGGCTTCAACACAGGCAAAACCGTCACCGACCTCAACACCTTTTGCAGCATTGATGCCCATCATGGCATGAGCGATATCTGCATCGAGCCGATCAAAAACCGGTTCACCAAGACCTGGTGGAACACCTTCTGCAACCACTGTAATTTTTCCGCCGACAGAATTTCCCTCTTTTCGCAGTGCGTCCATATAAGTTTCAAGCTCAGTAATTTTTGAAACATCTCCGCAGAAAAAGGCATTGTTATTTATTTCATCCTTATCCAGCATCGGCATCTCGATCGGTCC
>Ga0316204_10011399_pt1 | contig 11133 bp, 12 predicted proteins | sample 6monrhotite_MG_2_FD_205661 | JGI IMG/M metagenome (GOLD analysis project Ga0316204, IMG submission 205661) | Microbial mat bacterial communities from mineral coupon in-situ incubated in ocean water Damariscotta River, Maine, United States -... | ecosystem: Environmental > Aquatic > Marine >...
CATCAAGGGGTAGCTGTTGGCGGCAACATGTTCCAGCTTTTCGGCGCAGTGAATTCCTATTTCAAGGTTCGCGGAAATATTACCGAGGCGGACATGGGGCGTTTTAACGTCACGGGCAACCCGGAAGACAAACATGTCTTCAAGGTGCCCAGTTTACGCATGGTTGCCCTGACCCCACCCTATCTGCATGACGGTACAGCGAAAACGATGCGTGATGCGGAAGATGTTATGTTCAAATTCCAGCTTGGCCGTAAAGCCCCTGACGATGATATAGAAGCAATGGTCGAATTTCTTAAAACCTTGGCGGGTGAGCACCCGGAGATGAAATAATGAAGAGAATGTCCGGAATTTTTCTCCTAGTAGCAGCGATTGCCTTCAGTGGCGCGCTTGGGTTCTATCTTGTCAAAACGGTCCCTGTTCAGCAGGACATCACTTTTGCTGACAACATAGAGAATATTCAGAAACTTCAAGCGCTGGATGCCGCGTGGTCGTTGGCCGCCCTGTACACATATTCCACACCGAATTCGGATTTTGACGAGGTGGCGGCATATCTTCCCCGGGTTCGCGAATTGCGAAAAGCACTCGGTATCAGTGAGCTGGCGACGGGCGATGTTCCAGATACACTCAAAAACAAACTGATACGTTTTCTGCTGATGATAGAGAGCAAGGAAGAATCCATTGAGCACTTCAAATCCAATTTTGCGGTGGTGCGTAATTCACTGAAATTTTTACCACTGGCGTCACGCGCTTTGAATGTGAAGCTGCGCGAGATGGATGACAAGAAACATGCTGAGAATATCAGTAATCTGTATGAACGGACCAATTCCTTTCTGCAGAGGCCGGATGAAGGAAGTCAGGCAACCCTGCTGGTGGAATTTAACAAGATGGATGAGAATATGATGGCGTTTCCAGAGAGTGTTGCCAATCCATTAGGTAACTTTCTCTCGCATGCCAGGGTGCTGGTGGAGCGCAAGATTCAGCTTGATTCCAGTGTCGAAAAGGTCGTGGATTTGCGGGCCAACAAGATTGGTGATGAACTGATTTCGCAATACAGAACCTATTATTCTGACGCCCTGGCGAAGCACTACGATGAGCGGTTCGTTAATTTTATCATTGCCCTTGTTGCGGCTCTTCTGCTGGCGATTGTTGCCATAATGGGTGGGGTCATGCTGTTCCGCCAAATCCAGGAGTTTGCTGAAAAACTTGAACAGGGCATTGCCGAGAAGACGGAAGCCTATGAGCATGCCGCCTCCGAAGCGAGTGGTTCAATGGTGGACAAGAATCTGGATCAGAGCATGGCGGGAATGGGGCGCATGGTGGCTACTGTCGCTCATGAAGTTAATACGCCGTTGGGCTATCTGGGCAGCAATCTGCAGGTGCTCCACCATGGCATGGAGAAAATGCAGACCCTGATGAATGAGTTCTCCATGTTGAAGAATGATCTGGGCGGCATGAGTGACAGTGGCCAGATCAGTTCACGTATCGACAATTTTGCTACCCTTGTTCAGAACACTCAGGATGAAGCCATGCTGGATGAACTACCGGAAATCGTCGATGACATGCAGGGCGGTATCGAGCAGATTCAGCATGTGATCAAGGATCTGGGTGACTTCAGCCGCAAGGATCGTTCGGACGAAGACTGGTTTGATATCAAACAGTGTGTGGAGAGCGCATTCAAGATGGCGAAGAAGGAAATTACGCCGGGAACAAAGGTGCAGATGGATCTCGCGGATGTACCGGAGACCTTTGGTTCTCCCGCAGAAATTAACCAAGTGTTGATTAATCTTATCAACAATGCAGCCCATGCTATTGAAGCGACTGATCGTGACAATGGCTTGATCAAAATTCGTACCGCATTGGTGAAAGACCAGGTCATGGTCAGCGTTCTGGATAATGGTGAGGGGATTGATGAAGAGACTCGCCGCAAAATTTTTGAGCCATTCTTTACTACCAAGGATGTAGGCAAGGGGACCGGCCTGGGGCTGGCAATTGTGCGCCGCATTGTGACCAAACATGGTGGTAAGGTGATGCTCAAATCCATTCCCGGCAAGGGTACCAACTTTGTCTTCGTGCTGCCGGTGAAGAAAAGGCCGCAAGAGTAAATAGTAATAAAGCCAACAAGAGTCAATGAAGGTGGTTATGGAAGCACAAACGAATATCCTGATTGTTGACGATGAGTCGAGAATTGTTCGTACTCTGGGTCGTTTACTGCGCCCTCATTATCAGACTTTTCTTGCTAACAGTGGTGCAGAAGCGCTGGATATCCTGCGCAATAATCGCATTCATGTGATTGTCTCGGATCAGCGTATGCCCGAGATGACGGGTATTGAACTGCTTTCCAAAGTAAAGCAGTTGTCACCGAATACCACACGTATTCTTCTCACAGGTTATTCGGATTTGTCGGCAGTGGTGAACTCGGTCAATGAGGGGGAGATTTTTCGTTATATTACCAAGCCCTGGAATAATGACGAGTTGTTTGAAGTTGTCAGGATGGCGGGGGATATTTCACTTAAGCTGTTTGATGTCAAGACTGTGTCAGCGAACAAGCTGGAGGACAGTGGCGATAACAGGGTTTCGACTATCCTGGCCCTGGATTCCAGTGCCAGCCTGAAGTCCACCCTGGAAGGTGTTATTGGCAAGAAGGCGCAGGTTGTTTCTGTGAGTTTGCCAACCGATGCCATGGACTATCTCGCCACTCACGATGTTAATGTCGTGGTTACGAATTCGAGCGATAATCTTAAAGAAGACCTGGCTTTCGTTAAGGTTGCCAAGGCCAATTATCCGCAGATCCTTTCATTGGTGATTACGGGGGAGGCAGACTCGCACCGTGTGATCAGTTTGATCAATGAAGGACAGGTTTACCGTTATCTCACCACGCCCGTCGGTCTGGGGCAGTTGAAAATCTATCTGTTATCGGCCCTGCGTTATCAGAAGAAACTCTTACTACAACCGGAATTGGCAGCGCGGCATCAGGTTGCTGAAATTCAGGATGAAGAAGGGCGTAAGCTTGGTGCCTCGTTGTTCCAGCGACTGCGCTCTTTTTTTGGGGGGCATACAAGTCCTGTGATCTGAGCCCGGTTTCCCTGGTTTGTTACAGATCGTAGCGACTCACCCGGCAGGTGAACTTTCCATCATCAACAGGTTAATGCTAATGCATCCTTTGGCCATAAAATATGGCTGAAAGATGTTTTATTTTCTATTGACTGCCGGGCGGCTCATATGTGTTAGGCCTTCTTAATGCCAAGTGATATCTACTTTCCTATGCTGTGCTACACAATCTCTTAAATATAGATTTATAAGGCTTTGGTAGGGAACCCCTGAATCTTCCGCCATATCTTTGAAGTAGTCGATGACATCTTCACTAAGCCTCATTGTAACGGGCTTTTTGAGCTTTGAGGCGTAGGGGGTTTTTCGAGACTTCATTTTGGATAGATCGTATTCTTTTTTCATCATTCACCACCTTCATAGAACTTACGTTCGTTCTTGGTTGCTTTGCGGGCGTTGATAATCCTGATGGTATTGCCTGAGTCTCTTTCACAATGACATACGATTAATACTCTAGCCTCAGAGTTTAATCCGAGCATTAAAAATCGATCTTCTGCAGGTTTGGAACTATCAGAATCGTAGAATTGAATTGTAAACTCATTGTAAAAACGGACTTAGCTTCTTCAAAGCTTATCCCGTGTTTTTTCTTATTCGATGCGGCTTTTGCTGAATGCCATTCAAATTTAATTATATGTACAGTGTATGTACAGCGCTGGGTTTTTTTAAGAGCCTAAGACCAAAGCTGAGAGGCAGGCCGGAGAGGTGCGAGGCTTGTTGGCGTATTCAATTGGCTGCATGGATTGCTATGACTGCTGCTTTCAGAAACCTGTACAGTTTTATTGAACCACATTACGTACCTGAAGATTGCTCCGCACCATCGGCCAATTTGTACGGAAACTGCTGCAACATATCTTTTCCCTGTTGCAGAAGAAAGTTCAGAAATGTGCGGGATGCCAGTGACAGTTTTTTCCCTTTAAATGCACGGCATACCAACGGAAGAATAATGGAAAGTCTTTCATGTCCAATATTGCAATATGCTTGCCAGCAAGTTCCAGGCGCAGATTGTGCCGTGATAAAACGGATACGCCCAGCCAGCCATTACCGCCTGTTTAATGGCTTCAGCGCTACCCAAGTCCATATAGGGATAAACTTCCAGCCCCTGGGCGGCAAACAGACGTTCCACAGCCAATCGAGTACATCGTCAGCAAGGGCTGGAATCCGGGCATTGAACACACAGAGCAGGAAAATGCCAATGGTCATTACTGGTACATGTGGAAATTACCCATGTTTGGTGAAACCGATGTTGATGTCATCCTCAAGGAAGTTGAGGCTTGTCATGCCGCCCATCCGAACAATCATGTTCGTCTGCTGGGTTTTGATAATTTTTCCCAATCTGCGGGCGCTTCAATGGTAATCTATCGTGGTAAAATGGTTTAAGCCGTTATTGTAAAGTCAGTGCCCTGGTCACATTTATGCGTGGCCGGGGCCACCCAGGTGGAAATTATATGAATAAAAAACCGAACCGGTATGTTGGCATTGATAATGATATGAATGGTGGTATGACCAGCATTGGAAAGATTATCAGAGATGCCTGGGTATTTGGGCTTGTTCCTGAAACCGAAACCTGTGAAGGCTGGAACCTGGCCGGGATTGATGCCCTGTTACAAAAAGTGAATATCGAATGGGACAAATACAGCTGCATGGTCAGCCAATTGCCCGAGCCACTGGCGACACGCCACCGTGAAATTTATGCACAGGCCGTCCGGGATGCAGAAGCAGCGGGTTGGTCGGGTGAGCATGAAACAGGGGATGAAGAATCGTAACTTTCGAAGATTCTGAGTGGGTATGATGATGTCTGATTCTACAGTAGATTCAACGCAGTAGCTCATTAAAGAAGAACCCTATTACGAAGCCATCGGTCGGGAAATAGAATTCTACGAAGCGGCTTATGGCGTACGCATGCCAATGATGCTGAAAGGTCCGACAGGTTGTGGTAAATCCCGTTTTGTGGAATACATGGCGTGGAAATTGAAACGGCCATTAATTACCGTCGCCTGTAATGAAGACATGACGGCACCAGACCTGGTAGGGCGCTTTCTGCTCGACAAAGATGGCACCAAATGGCAGGACGGCCCATTGACTACCGCAGCCCGTATCGGTGCAATCTGTTACCTGGATGAAGTGGTTGAAGCGTGCCAGGACACCATTGTCGTTATCCATCCGTTAACCGACCATCGTCGCTCTTTGCCGCTGGACAAAAAAGGGGAGCTGATTGAGGCACACCCTGATTTTCAACTGGTTATTTCCTATAACCCTGGCTATCAAAGCCTGATGAAAGACCTTAAACAATCCACCAAGCAACGCTTTGGCGGACTGGATTTCGACTACCCCGAAACGGAGCTTGAAGTCGCCATTGTGACCAAAGAGTCCGGGGTTGATCAAAAAATCGCGGAAAAACTGGTACAAATTGCACATCGTGCGCGTAACCTCAAAGGACATGGTCTTGATGAAGGTATCTCGACGCGTCTGCTGGTATACGCGGGGCAATTGATCAGCAAAGGCGTTGATGTGGAGGCGGCTTGCAGTATAACCATGATAACACCGCTGACAGATGACCCGGGTATGCGCGACACTCTGAATGCTGCAGTGCAGACATTTCTGGGTTGATTCAAACTGATCATGACTGATCGTTTTACCTAATTTAGGGTGTAGTGATGTCATCTATCAAGCTTGAAGAATATTCCGAACTCCTGGAACAGATGGTTCCGGAAATCAACGATGTTCTTGAGCGCTTGAAGACCACCTGCATAAAGTGGGCTATAGCGAGCCTGAAAAACCAACATAATCATAAGGTAACGGACTATGCCACAGGTAACGGACTATGCCACTGATTGATATGAAACATATGCTGCAACACGCTTATCAGCATGGCTATGCAGTAGGTGCCTTTGAAGTAATGAGCTTGGATTTTCTGAACGGGATAATCACGGCCGCAGAGCAAGCGCGTGCGCCGGTCATTCTGAATCTGGCAGAATCCTGTTTTGAGCAGATTAATTTTGAATTAATGATGCCAGCGGTAGAGGCTGCCGCAATCCGGGCACAGGTACCGGTGGCCATTCATTTTGATCATGGTACCTGTCTGGAATCCGCAGTGAACGGAATCAGGCTCGGTTGCAATAGTGTGCAGCTAGATCGCTCTCATCTGAGTTTTGCGGAAAATACAAAGCTCACTAAACAGATCGTCGAAATGGCACACGCCTGCGGTATACCGGTTGAAGGAGGCGTCGAGGTTTCTTCGGATGAGCTAGACATCTCCCTGACAGAAGCCAAGGATTATGTTGAACAGACGGGGGTAGATTTTCTCTCCATTTCTAGTGATGCTGTACATGGGCGTATGAAAGACAGCCCCAGGTCGGATGATGCACGCCTGAAACAAATCAATGCAGCACTGCAAATACCGCTGGTCATGCACGACAGCAGTGGGCTTGCTGATGACCAGTATGGTCAATGGATTGCGAACGGTATTAGCAAAATCAACTACGGCACAGTATTATCCGATGTGGCGGCAAAACAGATCAGGGAAAATACCCGAACTAACGCTTCCAGTGATTACACTGGCTTAGTAAAGGGCATCAATTGTGCCGTTGCCATTGAAGTTGAGCGCTGCGTACGTCTATGGGGAGCGGCTGATCGCGCTGCTGAAGTGCTGCTACAATGCCAGCCGTGGAACCCGGTGGAACATCTCATTGTCTACAACACCGAAGGTCTGGATGATCGCGGCGCAGAGACCATGATGGCGGAAGGTCGCCGGGTGCTTTCCGCCATACCGGGGGTGCGTGAAGTGTACAGTGGCGAAGCGGTGCAAGCGGATGCCCCTTATCGGTACACTTGGCTGATTCGTTTTTGCCATCCAGCGGTGATCGACAGCTATCGCGAACATCCGGCGCATGTCGCTTTTGCTGACAACTTGTTCCGGCCAGTGGCAGGCAAACGTATCAGCATTGATTTTCAGCCCGTCAATACCCCCTAATATTTCATTGAACACGAAAGCGCGTAATATCATAACTTGGTAAAATCCTCTGATGTTTACTGATCAACCATTTCAAACAGTGTGACTTCGAATATGACTTCTGATCCATCAGCAGCCGTTGATCCGCAACAATTGACATCAACCAGTTTTGCCGTTGAGGGCATGACTTGCGGGGCATGTGCCGTCCGTCTTGAAAAAGCACTGGGTCAGGCATCCGGGATCGGTAGTGCTGCCATCAATTTTGCGTTGGAGCGTGCGGATATTGCCTATGACGCCGATCAAATTGATGTCGTTGGTGTAGCAAATGTAATCCGAAATTCAGGGTTTGATGTGGCCCGCGAGACATTTTCTTTTCCGGTTGAGGGTATGACTTGCAGTGCTTGCGCAGGGCGCATTGAAAAAGCGCTGATGGCTGTACCTGGCGTTTCCGAGGCAAGCGTTAACCTGGCTTTGGAGCGTGCAGACGTAACTGGTATTTCCGGAGTTGTCCAGCTGGATATGTTGGCAGATGCTGTTGATCGCGCGGGTTTCAAGGCGGTTATTATTTCTGCCTCTGAAGAGCAGGCTCGCGTTGAGGAGGCACACCGTGCCAGAGAGGAAGCAGCGCTCCGTCGTGAAAAATACCTGTTGATTGCATCAGCCTTGCTGGCTTTACCTTTGGCTTCACAGATGGCGGCCATGGCAGGCCTTGGCAGCTTTCACCTCTCACCCTGGGTCGAGTGGTTGCTGGCTACTCCCGTACAATTCATTATCGGTGCCCGCTTTTATAAAGGCGCTTACAAATCATTGCGAGCAGGTGCCGGTAATATGGACGTGCTGGTGGCGCTGGGCACTTCTGCCGCCTATTTTTACAGTGTTTACCTGCTTTTCACCCTTCAAAACGCCCACGGGCAATTGTACTTTGAAGCCTCTGCGGTGTTGATTACTTTAATCCTGGCCGGAAAGTTCATGGAGAGCAAAGCCAAACGTGGCACCACACTGGCGATCAGACAGTTGATGGAACTTCGCCCCCAGGTTGCCCGAGTGCGTTGTGGCGACGGTTCGGAGCGGGAGCTGCCCATCGCCGAAGTCAAAGCCTCCGATATCGTCATCGTTAAGCCTGGTGAAAACCTCCCGGTTGATGGCGAAGTGTTGGCGGGTCGCAGTGAAGTCGACGAAGCGCTGATTACCGGAGAAAGTCTGCCGGTAGAAAAAGCTCAGGGTGACAGGGTGACCGGAGGATCGATTAACGGTACCGGTCTGCTGGAAATCAAGGCGACCAAAGTCGGTAAAGATTCCACGTTGTCGAAAATTATCCGGTTGGTTGAGAATGCCCAGGCTGGCAAGGCACCGGTGCAGCGTCTGGTGGACCGGATTAGTGAAATATTTGTACCCATTGTCCTTGTGATCGCGGTCGTCACATTTGTTGTTCAGTATGGTGTTGTCACAGATGGCACGTTTGAAACAGCACTGATTGCTGCTGTATCCGTACTGGTCATTGCCTGTCCCTGTGCCCTGGGGTTGGCGACACCGACGGCCATTATGACGGGCACTGGTGCGGCTGCCCGGTCTGGAATTCTGATCAAGGACGTGGAATCCCTTGAACATGCCCACGGGCTGACGGCCATCATATTTGATAAAACCGGCACTCTAACCGAGGGCAGACCAAATATTATTTCCATCCATGCTGTGCGGGGTAGCGAAGATGAATTGCTCGCTATTGCCGGATCAATTCAACAGGGCAGTGAACATCCTCTGGCAAAGGCAATTCTGGATCAAACAATGGAAAGGGGATTAGCACTTTCACCTGTGGATGATTTTCAGAGCCACACGGGTACAGGGGTATCGGGAAAGCTATCGGGAAAGCCAATTTTCATTGGTAATAAAGAATTGCTGGTCAACAATGAAATTGACCCATCGGCTGCTGGTGAACTTGCGCAACAATGGCAGGATGAAGCAAAAACCGTCATCTGGATTGCAGATCAACAAGGTGTCATGGGTATTATCGCAATTGCCGACCCGCTGCGCAGCGGTGCCAAATCTGCTATTCGGGCACTGGAGAATATGAAAATCAAGACCCTGATGTTGTCCGGTGATGCGCCCAACGTTGCTCAGGCAATTGGCGCACAGGCAGGTGTTACTGATGCGCGAGGTGGCGTTAAGCCGGATGGGAAATCACTGGTCGTCAACGAATTGAAAGAAGCGGGTTATAAGGTGGGCATGATTGGTGATGGTATTAATGATGCGCCAGCGCTGGCAGCGGCTGATGTGGGTATCGCCATGGGTACAGGCACGGGTATTGCCATGGAAACCGCTGGCATTACCCTGATGCGACCTGATCCCCGCTTGGTGGCCGCATCGATTTCCATCAGTCGTGCCACTTTCAGCAAGATCCAACAGAATCTTTTCTGGGCATTTATTTACAATATTGTCGGTATACCTCTCGCGGCAATGGGCATGTTGACCCCGACAATAGCAGGTGCCGCAATGGCATTGAGTAGTGTCAGTGTTGTCTGTAACTCTTTACTGTTACGACGCTGGAAACCTGACTTGTAACTACCCAGCTTACCTTTGACTTGTCCGGTTACGGCATCAAAAGTGCTCATTTACACTTGTAAACCCCGCGCTTTTTCTTTGTCTTCGAACAAATCAAAGGCAATCTGAGCAGTGACAAGCATTTAAAATTTAGGCTGGGTAATTATCCTGGTTTTTCAAAAACAGACTAACGGAGCGTGAAAATGGAACGTATAGAAATTCGTGTTGATGGAATGACCTGTGGTGGATGCGTAAAGAGCATCCAGAATGCACTGACTCATCGCGATGGCATTACATCTGCGACAGCTGACCTGGACAGTTCAACGGTAGCGGTCGAATTTGATTCAGGTGTGATTCAACAAAATGCTATCGAGCAAGCGATCACCGAGGCCGGATTCAGCGTTGCTGCTTAGTTAGAGTGCCGCCGTAACTTCTCTTTTTACTTCTCGAATTTTTTGATTGAAGAATGGGGATTCCTGGGAAAGCGCATGCCTTCCCAGGAAGGATGGCTTACTGTTTTTCCCAGGCCATTTCGGCAAATTGCGTATCCAGTGGTGTGTGAGCCAGATGGTTGGTGTAGTTGCTCAGGGTCTTCAGTGCCACGATGCTTAAGGTGTCCAGCATGTGCTGTCGAGTGTATCCGGCATCCTGAAATGCCTTCAGCACTTCCGTGGGGACCCAGCCTTGGTGTTTCAGCACCGCAATGGTGTATTGACGCAGGGCTTCGAGACGAGCGTCGGACAAGGCTTGCTGTTGCCGCAATTGTTGCAGAATATCGGCGGGCATCTGTACCATGCTGGCAATGGTCGAATGTGCGCCGACACAATAATTGCAGTTATTTTCCGTACTCACGGTCAACGCCACGATTTGCTGCTCCACGGGAGACAATGCACATTGTTTTAATGCTTCATTGACGGCAGCGTAAGTGGCGATAGCGGTGGGCGATTCGGCAAGGATGCCATAGAGGTTAGGCAAGAAACCAAAGTCTTTTTCTGTTGCTTCCATGACGGGCAGGGAAGCAGCAGGGGCTGTGGTTTTATTGTGTATAGTGAATGACATTTTTTCCTCCTGTTACAGTTATGTTTAACGATTATTTTTGAGCGGCCATGTCGCGAATTATTTCGGTAGTGATGGGTTTTCCTGCCACCCCCCATTCACCGGAGTTGACATCTTCGATGATCACCCAGGTGACGGGGCGCATTCCTTCGCCTTCCACGGAAACGATGGCATCGGTTACCCGATGAATGATGTTCTGCTTTTGTACGGTGGACAGGAATCCGCTGATCCCTTTGATTTGTACTAATGGCATGGTGTTTCTCCTGTAGGTTTACGTTAATCCTAGAATCCGCAGTTGAACGGCCTGTAGAGTGCGTTGGGTTTTGTGACTGGCGAGGCGCGATGAGAAGTAATAGCTTGCCTATTGCGACGATTCGCATTGTACAAGGATGTACCGGTGTCGCGAAGCACAGGACGTGCGAGAGCGACCAACGCGGCCAGACGCAAAAGGCAACGTGCTATACAGGTCGTAGCGACTCACCCAGCAG
>Ga0316204_10011400_pt1 | contig 11131 bp, 10 predicted proteins | sample 6monrhotite_MG_2_FD_205661 | JGI IMG/M metagenome (GOLD analysis project Ga0316204, IMG submission 205661) | Microbial mat bacterial communities from mineral coupon in-situ incubated in ocean water Damariscotta River, Maine, United States -... | ecosystem: Environmental > Aquatic > Marine >...
AAAATAGAAAAAGCCTAAACCTTAAGCTACGGTTGCAGCAAAGAGATAGACTTTTTTCAATTCTATAAGGTGTAATGACAATTTAAAAAGGCAAATCGTCGTGATCTTCCTCTTTAAAATCGGTTGCTGGTTCAAAGGCATCCGCAGGTGGCATTGGTGGCATGTCTGATCCCGCTACTGCAGTATCTATACTCTCAACACGCCATCCTTGGATGGAGTTGAAATACTTCGTTTCACCTTGTGGATTCAGCCATTCGCGGCCGCGAAGGTTGATGCTCACCTTTACATTTTGACCTACTTGAAAATTATTGAGCAAGTCAGTTTTGTCTTGCACAAACTCGATCATAATGTGCTGAGGATACTGCTCTTCAGTGGTTACCACTAATTCTCTTTTTCTAAAACCATTGCTACCATAAGTTTTGGTTTCGTCTATCAATTTAATTTTACCTTGTACTTCCATTTCGTATTACTTATTTATTTTATTCTGAATAATCTACTGCTACTAACAAGCTAAGCGCTTCGTATGCGTTCCCTTGTCGTAACAACTCTTGTGCTTTTATATGTATTGCTTCTTTGGTTCCTTCCGAAGTAAAACCAGGAGTATTCCTGAAAATTTCGAGCTCTTGTTTTGAAGGAAGTTTTTCTAAATTTCCCAATTTCCCTAAGTCGTTTCCTGTCAAAACAGAACTCAATCGTATGGCTTCTGGCAGCGCGTCCACGCCAATTCCGAGGGTCCGAAGCGGTTTTTCAACTTCAAAAAGTCCGTCTTTTGCCCGACTATACCAATTACCGCCCATTCGGGCTACTGTATCAATCTTAATAGGATCAATTTTACCGTCCGCATCCAAAATGGCTTCATCCACGTGTAACTGAATTACTTCAGCAATCACCAAATTACCTGCTCCTCCTTCAGTTCCCAATGCGATGACATCGTTCACTTTGCACTCAAACTGAACAGGTGATTCAGCCACTCGCGGTGGTTTCACTTTTAGCGAGGGTAATTCTGTAAACCCAGCCTTGGTAAATTCATTCACTCCTTGGTCATATTCGGTAGAAGAGAGACTCATTTGCTGCACCATCGCATGACTCACAATGTTGATAACCACTTCCTTGGTGGCCAATACATTTTCCAAGGTATGCTTGGTGGTATTGTCGCGCACACGCCTGGCAGGAGAGAAAATCATCACTGGGGGATTTGCACTAAAAACATTGAAAAAACTATAGGGAGATAAATTCACATTCCCATCAGCATCCACAGTACTTGCAAAGCAGATAGGCCGCGGTGACACAGCGCCTAATAAATAGCCGTGCAGTTGAGCCGTTGTAATGTCGTTGGGATCGATACTTTTCATCTTGGCAAAGGTACCCAATCGCTATGGCTTGTAAAAATTTGGAAACACAATAATATTAACATATTTCCATTATATTACAAAGAATAAAAGCACCACTACATGCCAAGTAGATCTACCCTCACTCGATGGTTTTTTATATTGATTTCATTAGGGATTATTAGTCTCGTTATATGGAATACCCTTCATTTTTTTAATCAATTAAAGGATGGGGAGCGAAGTAAAATGGCGCTCTGGGCTTCGGCCAATGAACAGTTGTTTAAAGATATTGATCTCGAGCAGGACACAGACAATAGTTTATTGCTTGAAATTTTGCAGAGTAATACAACCACCCCAATGTTTGTGTTGAATGAAAAAGGTGAAGTCTCCTCTTTGAATAACATGGACACCCTTATCAGAAATGACACCGTAAAACTACACCGACTGGCAGAGCAATTTAAGACCGAATACAAGCCCATTGAACTTTCCTACAAAGATCCAAAGACAAAGGAAGACGTGCAAATAGGCACGCTCTATTACGGAAACTCTCCTCTCTTAAATAAATTAAAATACTATCCTGCCACCCTTATTATCATCATCATTTTGTTTTTTATCGCTATTTATTTGTTTTATCAGACCGCAAGGTCGTCTGAGCAAAACAAACTATGGGCTGGGATGGCTAAGGAAACAGCGCATCAAATTGGGACGCCGCTTTCCTCCTTAGTGGGTTGGAATGAAATATTAAAAATGGAGCAGGTAAATCCTGAGTACATCAAAGAAATGGAGAAAGATGTCTACCGACTCCAAACCATTACGGAACGATTCTCCAAAATTGGCTCCACTCCAAAATTAGACAAACACGATATTGTGGAAGAGACCACGTCTGCTTATGACTATTTAAAAAGCCGGACATCAAAATTAATAGAGTTTGAACTCATTGTCCCAGGGGCACCATTATATGTCAACCTGAATACACAACTGTATAGTTGGACCATCGAAAACTTGGTTAAAAATGGCATTGATGCCATGAGAGGACAAGGAAAAATAACCATCGAGATCATCCCTACGGCCAAAAAAGCCTTGGTCCGAATTAGTGATACGGGAAAAGGAATTCCGAAAAGAGACCAAAAGAAAATATTTAAGCCAGGCTTCACTTCTAAAAGGAGAGGCTGGGGTCTTGGGCTATCTTTGGCCAAAAGAATCATCAACGGCTATCACAACGGTAAGATATACGTGCTTAAAAGCACCAAAGATGTAGGCACTACTTTTGAGATTGCTATTTCCCTAAAACGCTAGCTATGAAAAAAACCATCCATCAACTCCACCAGGCTTCTGTCAACAATAATTGTCCAGAATGCTATTCCACCAAAGGCTTGACGTTTACCTTTTTCCAAGAAGAAGTTGAAAACAAGTTTTACAGCAAAGCGAAAAAAGAGATCACCGAAACGCTTCAATGTCAAAATTGTAATGAGATGATTTATCCTGTGAATTGGACGGAGGATATTGAACGAGTGTATCAATATCAGAAAAAGCTGGCTACGCCAAAAAGTACGGTGATAAAATTGAAGCCAATCGCCTATCTACTGATATTGCTAGACGCGCTACTTATAGGCTGGGCTATTTACTATTTTTCGAATTAAAATTTTTGCTGAATAGTTTGCGCCAAGGAGGTCATTTCGTCTGAAGTCAAAGACACTTTTTTCTGAAAAGACATATCGCCCATTCCATTTAAGGGAATTAAATGGACATGTACATGCGGTACTTCGAGTCCAATGACTGAAACACCCACTCGTTCGCAAGGCACTGTTTTTTCCAATGCGATGGCAACTTTACGAGAGAAGCGCATGAGTTCTAAAAAATGAGCCTCCTCCATATCAAAAATCTTGTTGATTTCTAGTTTTGGCACACAAAGGGTGTGTCCTTTTGCATTCGGATTAACGTCCAGAAACGCAATGAAATCGTCATTCTCTGCTATTTTGTAGCAAGGAATCTCTCCATGGATGATCCGTGTAAATATGGAAGGCATCAGCTTCTTGATATTTCAATTATTTCGAACTTCATTGTTCCGTTAGGGACTTGGATTTCGGCGGTATCTCCCACTTTTTTGCCTAAAAGGCCTTTTCCAATTGGGGAATCTACGGATATTTTACCCGTCTTTAAGTCGGCCTCACTTTGAGCCACCAACTTATAGTTCATTTCCAGCCCGTTGGTAAGGTTCTTTATTTTCACCAAAGAGTGCACTAATACTTTGGAAACGTCCAATTGGGACTCATCAATAATTCTAGCATTTGCCAAGGTATCTTCCAACCTAGCGATGCGCATTTCCAACATTCCTTGGGCTTCTTTAGCCGCGTCGTATTCAGCATTTTCACTCAAATCCCCTTTATCGCGGGCTTCGGCGATATCTTGAGATGCCTTGGGGCGTTCTATGTCCTTTAACTGATTTAATTCGTCTCTCAGTTTTTTTAATCCTTCTGCTGTATAATAAGATACTTTACTCATAACTTCATCGTTTGTATTTAAAACACGCTGTTCATTTTCAATTAGCTTCATTCCTTCCCTGTTTTCATCGATCGAGGGGGAATGAAAAAATCCCATGCACGACGGGATTTGTTAAACAAATATACAAAAAATTAGTTTTCCTTAAATTATGTACATTCGCGTAAAATTGTGCGCTGCTGAAGGTATTTTTGGATTATAATTGCTTTATTCAGCATAAAAAAGTAAAAAGAAAAATGAAATCATTTTATATAAGTTTGTTACTCATTACTACGCTAATCTCTTGTAAGAGTGATGACGGAGGTACGCTTACCAATAATAACAACCCATTTTTAAATCCTCCATTGGTCAGTATTTCTTTAAATCTGAATTTGCCAGAGTACAATCCCCTTCGATTTCCAGGGAATTCTGTCTTGATCAACAATCGAGGTATCAAAGGCATTGTGGTCTACAACCTGAATAATAATTTATACACAGCCTTCGATTTGACCGACCCAAATCATCAGCCCAGTGGTTGTTCGCGCATGGAGGTTGAGGGTGTCATAGCCACCTGTCCTTGCCAAAACGAAGAGGGATCCAATTCCTACGACATCGTGACTGGTCAGCATCAAAATGATACGCAAGCCTTTCCGATGCAACAATACCGCGTCGAACGCAATGGCGATGTGATCTCTATTTCAAATTAAATTTCTCTAAAACGTTACAGTGGCTCCTACTAAAAAGTTTAGGGTCGCTTGCGGATAAAAGCCAGCACCTTCCACCGTGGTAATGGCGGGTGGGTTGCTAAAATCGTCATCAAAGGTGAAAAAGTAACCATTGGATACGTACTCCACATTAAAGATATTATTTACGAGTCCAGAAAGTACTAGCTCCTTGGCAAAAGGAACATTTTTAAGCGTATAGTTGATATTGATATCGTTGGTAAAATAGGCGTCTAATTTTGATACCTCGCTGTCAATATTTCCCATGTATTGTTCCCCAACGTACTTAGACAAAAACGCTAGCTGCAATTGCTCCATAGGGCGGTAAGAAATACTATTTCCTGCAATAACTGACGGCGAAAAGGAAATATTCGTATTCCCTAAGTTAACCAAAGCGCCATCTTTTGAGGTCACAAAATCCTGATTTCTATTATCACTAATTGCAATATTGGGAAGGATACTCAAACGATCTGTCAGCGAGATTTGTCCTTCTATTTCTAATCCCAAACGGTAGCTTTTACCACTCGTTGCTCTTATGGGGGCGCCTACATCATCAATGGCTCCTGTGAGCACCAGCTGATTGGTATAATCCATATAGTACAAATTGCTATTGACGCTTATTTTTTCTGAAGCGAAACGCCAACCCAATTCGAAATCATCAAGTTTTTCTGGCGTAAACACACCTTGTTCAAAGTCGCTTCGGCGTGGTTCTCTACTCGCACGACCGTAAGAGAAATAAAATTGATTCGCCTCATTTAAAGTATAACTTGCTCCTGCTTTTGGGTTGAAAAAATTGTAGGTTTCACTTTCCACTAAGGGGACGACATCCGAAGACAAACCGAAAGTGCGGTAGCTCACAAAACGACCTTGAAGATCCCCATAGACGCTCCATTGATTGTTTACTTTAAAAGTAGCTTTGGCAAAGGTGGTAAATTCGTTCTTGTCGCCATTTCCAGAATAATATCTATTATTCAATTGTGTATCGCCTGCAAAACGCGACCAAATCACTTCTCCAAAGTGATCTCCTCCATAATAGCTGTAAAATGCCCCTGCCGTGGCATCCCACCGGTCATTTTTATAGTGCAGGTTCGCATTGGCAGCATAGTAGTTATTGTTCAACCACCTACGCCGAATCAAATCGGAAGTGTCAATAGTTTCCCCGCCAATAGTAATGGGGTCGATGTTGTGAAAGGCCAGATCGGCATCCTCACGATACTGCTCAAAGTAGCCTCGACCGTAGGTGTAATTCAGTGAAATGGTACTGCTCCAATTGTTGTTATAGCGCTGGTTCCAAAATAATTGATAATGATCTTGAGCGTAGTTATCCACTTCGTTTTCATAAAATTGAATGTTCCCATCTGCATCGGTATACAAACCAGCCGGATTAAAGGTGCGATCCGTCTCTAGTGTCTCTTTATCAATACCAAAGTACGCCTGATAGGTAATCTCACGACCTCCAAAAGCCAATGCTTTTAAAAGGGTTCCGTTTTTTTTGTAGGCGCCTTGAAGAAAATAGGAGCGCAAATCACTCTCCGCCCTATCGATATAACCATCCGAAGTAATTTTTGACAACCTCCCCGAAAACTCAAAGTGATCCTGCAGCAAACCCGTAGAAAATTTTGCGGTGTGTTTGAAGGTCTCAAACGAACCATAAGTATTGGCGAATTGTGCATAAGCATCTTCAGAAATACCATCGCTGGCAATATTCAAACTCGCACCAAAAGCCCCAGAGCCGTTGGTAGAAGTACCCACACCTCGCTGTAATTGTAAGCTCTCCACAGAAGATGCAAAATCGGGTAAATTGACCCAAAACACACCCTGACTTTCACTGTCGTTATACGGAATACCATTGATGGTCACATTGACTCGTGTGGCGTCGCTTCCTCGGACTCGTATCCCGGTATATCCTACCCCCGCTCCAGCATCCGTAGTAGTCACCACTGAAGGTAAAAAGTTTAATAAAATGGGTAAATCTTGGCCTAGGTTCCGCTCTGCGAGTTCTTCCTTAGAGACATTGGAGTGTGTGATGGGCGAATCGGCATCCACACGGACAGCCTTTACCAGCACTTGATCCAATTGCTCCAAATCAGTGCTGTCTTGTTGTATTGCGTTGTTCTGCGCTTTGGCATTCAGAAATAAAATTCCGAAGAAAAGAAAAAAGGATAGATTTTTCATCCGTACAGTGTTTTGTGACGAATAAAAGGGGTAATTATTCTAGGTTAAGTAATCATTAAAGCGAATTGCACTAAAAAAAGAAACGACGGCGCCTAATTTTTGAGCCATCAAATCTCTTTGCTGAAAATGCCCAATAGACACTCTCTATTTATTCGCGTCCCTAAACAGCATTACCTGTTCTAGGTTCAGTGGGTATAATCTCAGCTTCTTGGAAAATCTACTTTTAATTTCAAATCCTTTCAGCACCCCTTTGAGATGTGGGTCAAAAGTACAAAACAATTTCAATGTGGACTTTGTAAAAACAGCCAATTTTTAAGAAAATTTTTGCGACATACCCATTTGATAATTAGTATCTTTAATTAGTGAACAAACCTAAAACCCAGTTTCCTCTTAAGATTCTCTTGAGCTATCTAGTCATTGGAGCGCTTGCGGTGGTGGTGAGTTATTTTATGTATTCTGAATACAAATCTTACATCAATACCAAAGAAGATTCGGGCGCTGAAAAAGTGATTGAAACGGGGTCGCTTATTAATGATGTTTACGAAACAGACAGCTTTTCTCGACTTGCCCTACTCACCAAAAAACAAGAAGATTTTGATACCTATCTTCAGAAATCAGACTCCCTTTATCAGAATATAGAAAAACTGAAAAGTCTGGTGCCGGCGACCTATCATATACAACTCGATAGTGTGAAAAGTTTACTCGTGCTCAAACGGGACAATATTGAAGAGCTGCGTTTCTTGAAATTGATTATTGACCAAGACAATACCTTAGACGTGATCCTCCGAGAGTTTAAAAACTTGGATCGCCAAATGGGAGCGCTGTATTTGGAAGATTTCATTAAAAACCCGAACCGGTTAGACAGAAAAGAGCGCAAAATCTACCTCGACTATTTGGATTACGTCAACAAAAAAAGCAGGGCAGATACCATTGTAAAAGGATTCACGCTGGATTCGATGCTGACTGTTTCGAGAGGCATCGTCTTAAAGGCAAAACGAGAGCAATTTCGGACTAGCAAAGAACTCAGAGAAAAAGAAAATCAGTTGTTTCAAAATGAGCTGGATGTATCTTTTCAGCTTCGGAAAATCATCACCGACTTGGACAATGAAATTAGCCAAAACAGTCTATTCGAAGCCCAAGAGCGTGCGGCTTCTGAAGCTCGCACCAAGTATATTTTGCGATTGGCCGCGATTGTTGGCGCCCTCATTATGGTCCTGTTTTCCTATATCATTGTGACCGATTTCTTTAAGGCTGAAAAGTTTAAAAAAGGCCTTCAGCAAGAAAAAAAATATTCGGAAGATCTGCTTAAGAGTAGAGAGCAATTAATGGCCACCGTGAGTCATGATTTAAAAACACCACTAAACACCATTGTTGGGTATACCGAATTATTCTCACATACACCCTTGTCTGAAAAGCAGCAAAATTACACCCAACAGATTGCCTCTAGCGCTCATTTTATTAGCAAAATGGCAGACGACCTATTGGATTTCTCCAAACTTGAGGCTGGGAAGTTATTAATTGAGAAAGTGCCCTTCTCTTTGGAAAACTTACTCCATCAAATAGCGAAGGCTTCTAAAGATTTGCACATCCAAAAACCCGTGGATTTGAATTTGTTTATTGATGAACCACTGCACGGTAAAGTATTTGAGAGCGACCCACTTCGGATACAGCAAATTATCAATAACTTGGTGAGTAATGCTTATAAGTTTACGGACAAAGGACGCATTCAAATAACGGCCAATTTGTTGAAAACAAAAGGTAAAAAGCAAACTGTGGAGATTGCCGTTGTAGATTCGGGGATTGGAATTTCAAAAGAAAAACAACAACTCATTTTTAAAGAATTTACCCAAGCCGAAAAGGACACCTTTCAAAAATTTGGCGGCAGCGGACTTGGTCTTGCCATTTCCAAAAAAATCGCAAAGCTTTTAGGCGGGTCGCTCAAAGTGGAGAGCGTTTTAGACGAAGGAAGCACTTTCTATTTCACCCTGCCATTGCAACTATCCTCCATCAAAGAAATCCAAAAACCGAAACCCACGCCCAATTCCTTAAAATCTTCCTTAACTGCGGTCATTTTTGATGACGACTCGGCTATGTTAGCGCTTCTCAAAGAATTGTTTGGACAGATGAACATCACCGCCTTTGGTTTTGAATCTTTTAACCATTTCAAAAAAAATACACCCATTGAATTCGACTTTGTCCTTACCGATATTGAAATGCCAACGCACAACGGTTTCGAAATATTAAAAGCCCTTCAAGATGGAGAAATAGCAACTTTTAGCGACCAGCCCGTTATTGCAATGACAGGCTCTCAAGAGTTTTCAAAGAAAGAGTATCTACAAAAAGGGTTTTCTGATTTGCTGCGGAAACCATTCAGTAAAAACCAATTAATTGCAGCACTGAGCCCCTTATTTTTAAATACGATTGAATCCAATCTACCCACGCCTGAAGTCTTTAAAAACCCAACCAATGATATTTTCGATCTCGCCTTTATGAATTCCTTTTTAAGCAGTGAGGACAGTCTTAACGAGGTGCTTGCTATTTTCTACCAACAAACTAGACAAGATCTCATTCAATTGGATCAGGCCATCAATACGATGGATTGTGTATTATTAGCCAATACAGCTCATCGAATGCTCACTATGTGCAGGCAACTAGGTGCAAAAAGAGTGAACCCGATATTGGAATGTATGGAACGCTGTGCCATTGAAAAGCCAACAAAGGCAGACATGGAGTCGTTATTCGCAAACTTAAAAGTGGAATTAGACACCTTAGTCATATCACTCCAAAACAGAGCTACACCTTAAGCTGGTACAATTTAATTTTGTTATACAGCGTTTTTCGGGTAATATTGAGAAGTTTAGCCGCTTTGGACTTATTATTTTTCGCTTCCTTTAAAGCACTTATAATCAACTCCTTTTCATTGACTGAGGTAGCGTAATTTTTAATCTCTTTTGCTTCGGAATAGTTGACCACTTCCATCGGAATTACATCTATGGGAATATAGGCCGTGTCACTCAGCAACACTGCTCGTTTGATTACGTTTTTCAGCTCTCGAAGATTTCCAGGCCAATGGTATTTTTTAAAGGCGGTCGCGACCTGAGGTGATAAACCAAGTACATTTTTTTGAAGCGCTTCGTTGGCTTGATCTAAGAAATATTCGGTATATAAAAACAAGTCGTCTTTTCGTTCTGCCAACGAAGGTATCTGAATACTGAACTCATTCAATCGATGGTATAAATCTTCTCGAAAACTTCCTGCTGCCACGGCTTTAAGAAGGTCTTCGTTGGTAGCGGTAACAATTCGCACATCTACGGCAATTTCCTCGTTGCTTCCCACGGGTTTTATTCTTTTCTCCTGAAGGGCGCGCAAGAGTTGCACCTGGTTTTCATAAGTTAGGTTTCCAACTTCGTCCAAAAATAACGTGCCTAGATGGGCTGCTTCAAAATGACCTTTTTTATCATTCACCGCTCCGGTAAAACTACCTTTGACATGTCCAAAAAACTCACTCGCCGCAATCTCTTTAGGAATCGCACCACAGTCTACAGCGATAAAAGCTTGATGGCTCCTATCACTATACCTATGTATGGCTTGCGCCGCCACTTCTTTTCCTGTCCCGCTTTCGCCTTGAATAAGCACCGCCATATTGGTAGGGCCCACCAATTTCAAGTATTGATGAAATTTCTTTGAGATATCGCTGATTCCAGCAACAAAACCTTTTTCGACGGCAGTAGTAGTCTTCTCCAAACTGGAAGTGGTTGCCTTTTGTTGCTCTTTAGCTTCGGACGGTTTGGGTTTGTTATGCCATTCCTCCATGACCATCATCAGTTCTTCAGGTCGAAAGGGTTTAGAAATGTAATCCAACGCCCCCTTTTTTATGGCCTCAACCGCCGATGAAACTTCAGCATAACCCGTCATCATGATGACTTTGGTCTCCAGCAACGATTGCCTTACAAACTCTAGCAATTCTAACCCAGACCCATCTGGAAGTTTTAAATCGGTAATCAACAGAGAAAAAGGCTGGGACTGAAGTGCTAGTTTGGCCTCAGCAATGGAAGAAACACCTTGGATATTGTAGTGCTTTCTCTCTAAAAACGTCGAAAGCATTTTAAGAAAAGCAATATCGTCTTCCACAATAAGGATTGGGTCTTTCATGAATTTAACTAGGCTTGTTACTGTAAAAATAAGAAGTTAAAATGGGTACCGCTTTAATTTTATCATAAAAGAGTTGAGGGCGCTGTGCGACTCACTGAAATTTTGAAATAAAAAAAGGTGCCCCTAAGGGCACCCATGCGAAGTATTGAATCTAAAAATACCTGCAGCTTACTGCTTTTCAATCAACTCTCCTTTACTGTTGGCATACAGTGTTTTACTTAACTTATCGGGAGTGGTTACAACTAGTTTGAATTCACCTTTACCGTTTTTATATGC
>Ga0316204_10011401_pt1 | contig 11130 bp, 11 predicted proteins | sample 6monrhotite_MG_2_FD_205661 | JGI IMG/M metagenome (GOLD analysis project Ga0316204, IMG submission 205661) | Microbial mat bacterial communities from mineral coupon in-situ incubated in ocean water Damariscotta River, Maine, United States -... | ecosystem: Environmental > Aquatic > Marine >...
TGTTGCAGAGACAGTGGCCAGAGTTGAGGTGGCAGCAGACCGAGGCCTCACAACCTCATGAGTCCAAATTGCTTTATTTGGATCATTCCAAGGCTAAATCTGAGCTGGATTGGCAACCCGTTTGGCGTCTTGAGCAGGCGTTACAGGCAACGGCTGATTGGTATCGTCAATTTCATGAGCAGGATGCTGTTCTGTCAGGCAAGCAACTGATGAGTTATATCGATGATGCTTGTTCTGCAGGAGTATCTTGGGTGCGTAAGTGAAAATTAGCCAAACCCCCATTTCCGGTCTCATGGTGGTTGAAACTGAATCACGCTCGGACCAGAGAGGTACTTTTACGCGACTCTATTGCCAGAATGAACTCCAGGAAATTATTGGTTCTCGCAAAATTGTGCAAATAAACCACTCATCTACCCATACAATTGGCGCAGTGCGAGGGTTACATTATCAACAAGCGCCTCATGCCGAAATGAAACTGGTACGATGCATTGAGGGAAAGGTCTGGGATGTGGCAGTAGATCTGCGTGTTGGTTCGCCAACCTTTCTCAGCTGGCATGCTGAAGAGTTGTCAAAAAGCAATAAGCGGATGATGGTAATACCAGAAGGTTGTGCTCATGGGTTTCAGGTAATGGAAGAAGACAGTGAGTTGCTGTATCTGCATACTGCCATTTATGCCCCTTCGTTAGAAGGAGGTGTTCAGGCTATGGATCCGAAACTAGCCATTCACTGGCCGTTGCCCGTTCAAGATTTGTCTGATCGTGACCGTAACCAATCATTATTGACTTCCGATTTTTCAGGTCTGATTGTATGAATTGTCGCCATTGTAACTCGCCGTTGGAACACACTTTTCTTGATCTGGGTTTTGCGCCGCCCTCGAATGCCTATTTGAGCAAAGCTGATCTCACCAAACCTGAATTGTACTATCCACTTAAACTTAAAGTATGTACTCAGTGCTGGTTAGTACAGACAGAAGATTATACGCAAGCCGATGAATTGTTTTCGCCAGACTATGCCTACTTCTCTTCAACTTCATCTAGCTGGCTTGCTCATGCAAAATGTTACACCGATGTCATAATTGAAAAGCTTGGACTTAATGAAAAGAGTTTTGTTATCGAAGTGGCCTCTAATGATGGTTATTTGCTGAAAAACTTTGTCGAGGCAGATATTCCATGTCTGGGTATTGAACCTACGGACAGTACAGCAGTGGCGGCAGAAAACCTGGGTGTTCCGGTGATACGTGAATTCTTTGGGAAGGCTCTGGCTCGACAGCTTGCCCAGCAAGGAAAGCAAGCTGACTTGATTGTTGGTAATAATGTTTACGCACATGTGCCAGATATTAATGATTTCACTCTTGGATTGAAAACTGCACTGAAACCGGGAGGTACAATCACCTTAGAATTTCCTCATTTGATGCGGCTGATCGAATACACCCAGTTCGATACCGTTTATCATGAGCACTTTTCATATCTCTCGCTCTACACGGTCAGTCGTGTTTTCGAGCAAGCGGGCTTGCGCATATTTGATGTCGAAGAATTATCCACTCATGGCGGAAGCCTGCGTGTTTTTGGATGTCATCGGGATGATTCAAAAGCGATAGAAGAATCAGTCAATAGTATGTTGACGGAAGAAGCGTCACGTGGATTACAGGTACTTGCTACATACCAGGAATTTCAGGCTAAAGCAGACCAGGTTAAGGACGAACTGCTAAGCTTTCTGCTGACTCAAAAACAAGAAGGTAGACGTGTGATGGCTTATGGTGCTGCAGCGAAGGGCAATACTCTACTTAACTACGCAGGCGTCAAGCCTGATCTACTGTCGCTGGTGTGTGATGCTGCGCTAGCTAAACAGGGAAAATTTATGCCTGGTAGCCATGTCCCGATTGTGAAGCCAGAAATGCTACGCGAAGTGAAACCGGATGTTGTGCTTGTACTCCCATGGAATATTGCCAAGGAAGTGGCTGTCCAGCATTCTTATATTCGAGAGTGGGGTGGGCAATTTGCCATTGCGGTTCCCAAAATGAAAACTTTGGAGGAAAATTTGTGAGTCGTATCTATTACACCAAACCTTCCATAACAGAACTCGAAGTGGAATATGCTACCGACGCCGCCCGAAACGGATGGGGGGGACGCTGCTATGAATACATTAATCGCTTTGAAGAAGCCTTCAAAGAACATCTGGGCGTGAAATACGCAATTGCCACCTCCAGCTGCACTGGTGCTTTGCACATGGGAATGGCTGCGCTGGGTATTAAGCATGGTGATGAAGTCATTCTGGCTGATACTAACTGGATTGCTACTGCTGCCCCCATTGTGCATCTGGGCGCTAAACCAGTATTCATTGATATCCTTCCCGATAGCTGGTGCATTGATCCGGAGCAGGTCGAAGCTGCAATCACACCCAGAACGAAAGCCATTATAGCTGTTCACCTATACGGCAATCTGTGTGATATGGATCGTCTACTGGCAATCGGAGAAAAGCACGGGATACCAGTCATTGAGGACGCGGCAGAAGCCATCGGTTCGGTATACCGTGGCAAACGTGCTGGTAGCATGGGTAAGTTCGGAAGTTTTTCATTTCATGGGACTAAAACGCTTACCACGGGTGAAGGTGGAATATTTGTCACTCAAGATAGTGCTTTGTATGAAAAGGTTTTGACCTTGAGTAATCACGGGCGTGATGCAAGGCAAGCTAAACAATTCTGGGCAGACTGTATTGGTTTTAAGTACAAAATGTCGAATATACAGGCGGCAATTGGTTGCGCTCAGCTGGAGAGAGTTGATGAACTAATTTCTCGCAAGAGAGATATATATATTTACTATCAAAAGCAATTAAATGATTTGGTAGGGATAACTATGAATCCTGAGAGGTTGGATACAATAAATGGGTATTGGATGCCAACAATTGTGTTTGATCAATTAGTGGGTGTAACCCGAGAGCAGCTTGCCGAACGTTTTAAGGCAGATAATATCGACGCGCGGGTATTTTTTCATCCGTTAAGTAGCTTGCCAATGTTTTCGTCCCAATTGGACCATACAAATAGTTATAGTCTTCCACTTAGAGCTATTAACCTGCCTTCGTACCATGATCTAACAAAAGAGGATCAAGACCGGGTAATTCAATCTATACGAACTGTTTATGCGAGCTCTTTGAAAAGTTAGCTATGAACGGATAATACAGCGCTGTATTGGTTAATAAACACCGCTTTGGAGACAATAAATGGTTGATGAAATATTAACTCAAGAACAGGTTGACGAGTTTAATGACAACGGTGTACTGGTGCTACCTTCGTTTTATGAACATGAAGACATTGAGCGAATTCAGTACGCTATATATATGATTGTTGGGTTTGTTATTGAGAAATACAATTTAGGTATTGTTCGTGAATCATTTTCTCCAGATGTATTTGATTCAGGCTATATGGAGCTGATTGCAGAGAATAGAGCATATGGTTCGGAGGTCTACGATGCAGTGAAACAAATACCAGCATTTTTTCGCCTTGTGGCCGATGTAAGGCATGAAGCTATTTTGTCTCAATTAAGAAAAACATCTATGGCTGGCATTGCTGCAGGTGGGTATGGAATTCGAATTGATAATCCCTTTGAAGAAAAATATAGGGCCACATGGCACCAAGAATATCCGGCCCAGCTAAGAAGTCCTGACGGATTGGTTTTTTGGAGTCCCTTGGTTAAGGTGCTGCCTGAATTAGGTCCGGTTGAGTTTTGTTTAGGATCGCATAAGCTTGGTGCAATTCCAGTACATACAAACGATCCTAATAGCCCAGAAAAAAATGGCGCCTATTCATTGGTCCTCGATAAAGAGCAAGAGCTAATTGCAAAGTTTCCTCAAGTTGCGCCTTGCACTAATCCAGGTGATTTGGTGATTCTAGATTTTATGGTTTTACATGCGTCTGGATTTAATCAAAGTGATAGGCCGCGTTGGTCAATGCAAATGCGATATTTCAATTTTAAAAATCCAACCGGAATAAAAATAGGTTGGATGGGATCGTATGCAGCAGGGCAGGATTTTCGTGAAATTCATCCAGAATTATGTGTTGATTAAGAGGAGGAAGCTTTTGTCATGAATTGTAATGTTTGTTCTGCACAGTTGGGTCATCCTGTGTATGAGTCTGCGCGCTCACTAACATCACTTTGTGATATCTATCCAGAGCCAACGCGTGTACGTCTATGTGAAAAGTGTGGTCACCTACAAACTGACAGTATTGAAAATATAGATTCTTATTATGACCAGGAATATACAATATTGGTCAATAGTGAAGATGAAGATCAGATTTATGAGGTTCGTGATGGTGAACCTATCTATCGCACTGCGCACCAGGTGAATACCTTTATTTCAAAGGTGGCTCTGTCGGATGGAAATAAAATTCTTGATTATGGTTGTGCAAAGAGCTCGATGATGAGAACGTTATATTCTGAATGTCCTGGTATTATTCCCCATTTGTATGATGTTAGTGATCGCTATATTCCATTTTGGAATAAATTTCTTCAATCTGACAATTGGGCTACTTACAATATTCCTGATGAATGGGTGGGGCAATTTGATGTAGTAACTTCGTTTTTTTCATTGGAGCATATCCCACAACCTAAAGAAACATTGAGTTCTATAAGAACGCTTCTGAAGCCTGGCGGAATTTTTTACTGCGTTGTGCCGAATGTTTTTTCGAATATCGCTGACTTTCTCGTTATTGATCATGTGAACCATTTTACCGAGTCTTCACTGAATTTTTTGCTAAGAACTGTCGGGTTAAAGGTTAAAGAAATTGATGATAGTTCTCATGAAGGGGCGTTTGTTGTTGTTGCTGAACTTGATTCTGAGATGCAGTTGCAGGATCAAAATAGAACGGTGGTTGAGAATGACGTTTCTCGAATTAATGAAATAGCTAGCTACTGGAGTAGTATGGCAGTGCATGTTCGTGAATTTGAATCTAGTATTCCAGAAGATGCCACAGTGGCGATTTATGGAGCAGGATTTTATAGTGCATTTCTAATTGGGTGTATGGAAAACCCCGATATGGTTACATGTTTGATTGATCAAAATCCTTTTCTTTATGGTAAGGAAATGAAAGGTTTGCCCATTGTTTCTCCGGGCAAATTGCCAGAAAGTGTGGATACAATCTTGGTTGGGCTTAATCCTGCGCATGCGCGTAATATTATTGGTGAAATCCTATCGTTTTCGGCACGAAATATTACCTATTTTTATTTGTAGGAGATAAATTAATGTTAGGAAGTGATGTGGTTTTGCGAGCGTGGCGTACTGACGATCTTGATTGTTTTGAGCGTATTCGTAATGATATTGAACTGCAGGAAAAACTAATGGCCCTATCCCGGCCTAACTCATTGGAAAGGGTAAAGGACTGGTTAACAAGTAGGTCAGGGAGTTCGAATGAGGTTTTTTTTGTTATTGCTGATGGCAAGTCTAATCAAGCTGTAGGATATATACAGGTTGTCAATATAGATTGCCTACATGGAAGAGCAGAGATTGGTATTTGCCTGTCTCCTGAAAGCCAGGGTAAAGGCTACGGAAAAAAAGCTATTTATGAAGTTGAAAAATATTTACAGAGAATATTTGGTTTAAGAAAGTTGGTTTTGTTTGTGTTGAAAGATAATGTTGATGCTATTTCTTTCTATCTTAAATGCGGGTTTTCTGAAGTAGGTTGTTTGAGAAAACATTTCTATCTTGCTGGTCAATATAGTGATGTCGTTATAATGGATAAATTCATTCTTTAATGAATGTTGTAATTTCACAGCCAATGTTTTTCCCATGGGTTGGGATGTTTGAGCAGATCAGACTGGCTGATATTTATGTGCATTATGTGGATGTACAGTTCTCCAAGGGTAGTTTTGTTAATCGGGTGCAGATAAAAACAAAGCATGGAATAAAGTGGTTGACTGTGCCGTTGAAGGGGTTGCGTTTAGGGCAGAATATTGAAGCTGTAGAGATTAATAACTCAACAGACTGGCGTGGTGACCACTTCCGGTCATTAGTTGAAGCTTATGACGAAGCTCCATTTAGAGATGAAATGCTTGCTGTAGTTAAAAAAGTACATGATGCTAAATCTAAAACTATTGATGAACTTGCAATTAATAGTCTAGATTCGGTTATTGAATATTTTGATATGACAGAAAATAGCCGATTCATAGACTCAAGAGAACTGGATGTTGGTGGTCGTGGTAGTAGGCGTGTACTTGAGATTGTTCATGCGGTAGATGGGAATATTTATATCACCGGTCATGGAGCAAAGAAGTATTTAGATCATGAGCTATTTGAGCGAAATGGAATAAGGGTGGAATATATGGATTATCAAATGACACCATACCCTCAGCTTTATGGTGAGTTTACGCCATATGTTTCTATTCTGGATCTTATAGCCAACCTTGGCAAGGCAGGTAAAGTATACATTAGTTCTGGTGCGCGTTATTGGAGAGAAAGTATATGAATAAAACTAAGGAATTTGCTGCTGAAGTAGAGGCGAATATAAAAAGCCTTGGTGAAGACGAAGATGTGCAAGCACTTTCGCGCATTTGGACGCGTGAAATTACACGACATAAATATGCGTACAACTTTTCATGGATGGGGCGGCCTTTGATACAAATGCCACAGGATATGGTGGCTGTGCAAGAAATTATTTGGAATATAAAACCAGACCTGATTATTGAGACAGGTATCGCTCATGGAGGTTCGTTAATTTATTACGCATCACTCTTAGAAATGATGGGTGAAGATGGTTATGTTTTGGGTATTGATGTGGATATTCGTGAACATAATCGTGTGGAAATTGAAAACCACCCTATGTACAAAAGAATTAAAATGATTGAGGGCTCGTCAATTGATTCTGTTGTTATTGAAAAAGTAAAAGAGCATGTGTCAAAAAAGCGGTCAGTTTTGGTGGTTTTAGATTCAAATCATACTCATGACCATGTGCTGAATGAGTTAGAACTTTATTCTCCTTTTGTTACTAAGGGTAGTTATTTGGTGGTATTTGATACGTTAATTGAAGATATGCCTGATGACTTGTTGGCGAGTGATAGGCCGTGGAAGAAAGGGGATAATCCAAAGACGGCTGTATGGGAGTGGCTGAAAACAAATGAAGGCTTTGAGATAGATAAAAGTATACAGCATAAATTGCTTATTACTGTCGCACCGGATGGTTATCTTAAGCGCATCAAATAAAGTCTTTATTTCTAATTTTATGGAGAGGTTAATTGTAATCTCCGGCGAGAAACATGACTATGATGGTTTCATTGGAAGACTGTGTTCATGACCTGCTGCAATAGAATGTGGCTCTCAATCTTCATCATGGGTTTGTAGGGACGTATTGTCAGTTATTTGTTAATTTGTCTCTTTTTGTTCTTCGCTGGTCTTCTTCAACACCTTTGTAGTGAAGTGACGATATTTGCTCAGAAACAATTCCAATTAGAAAAGTGAGTAGCGAGGATATAAATAAAAGGGCGCTCATGTTTGTGAAACGCCCCATTTGGCTATAAGTGTAGCCATAATAAGACATTCCGATTGAAAAAAGCGCAAGGCTAATTGGCAGAAAAAAGCGCATTGGCGAAAATAAAGTGCCTATTTTTAAAATAATAATTAAAAATTTTGTCCCGTCATGCAATAGGCGAATGTGGCTTTTGCCTTCACGTTGCATGGCCTTTATGGGGATATATGTGACGGCGAGTCCGGACCTAAAAAATGCCATGGTGCTGGTGGTTGGGTATGAGAATCCATTTGGTAGTAGATATAAAAACCGACGGAAATGTCTGGCTCTAACCGCACGAAAGCCAGAGGTGAGATCTTCAATCTTATGTCCGGTCATCAGGGATGCAAGCTTGTTGTAACCAATGTTTGCAAACCGCCTAAATATTGAAGCGTGAGTGTCGAGTTGGCGAGCACCTACGGCCATGTCGTAGCCCTCAGATATCTTTGTTAATAGTTTTGAGATGTCGTCTGGGCGGTGTTGGCCGTCAGCATCCATAAATACCAGTATTTCACCTCTTGCAGCGCGTGCACCGGTTTTTATCGCGGCGCCGTTGCCCATGCTGTAGGGGTGGGGAATGACTCTGGCTCCAGCAGCCTCACTTATTGTCGTTGTGTTATCAGTAGAGCCATCATTAACAATAATAATTTCTGCATCAGGGTATAGCGCCGAGATCTCGGGCAGCAATTTTTTGAGGCCTTTAGCCTCATTTTTGGCGGGCAAAATTATTGACAAGCTGTTTGATTGGGTTGGCATGGTCTATGAGAATAGATTCTTTGGTTGTGAGGGCAGACTCAATTTATATCATGGTAAATGATAAGTTTCTACTTGGGTTGGTTGGGCTGAAATTCTATATTTTTCGTTCTAATTTTATTTCGTAGCGTTTGTAGGTATTCTTTAGAATTATTGAACGCATGTTTGAAGGTTTCAGGCATGTCATCCCTTTTATCGAGTTTGTCAATGAGGTTTTCTGCATTTTCTATGTTTCCAACTGTTAAGTGCAGATTGATTTCATCAATAAGAATTGAAAAATCATTAGGGAGAGCTATTAATGACTTGTCTATATAGTAAAAAGCTGACTCTATGTCACCCGTATATGCCTTAAGTTTAGCTAGAAAAAAATACGTCATTCCAATGCTTTTTGGTGAGTGGCGAGCATTGTTTATTGTGATCGTTAGCCAATTGATTGCCTCCGCTGTTAATGGTGTGCAGCTTGGGTTGCCGCGTAGGATGCAGTTGCTAAGCTCCTTTAACGCAAGTGCGGCTCGATGAGTGGCAATTTTGCCTTTTAAGCGGTCTCTGATTTCATTATCAATTAATTTAGCTAGTTCGTTGGTGTAATCATTGTTGATGATAAGTGGTGCGTCGTAGCGGGCTGGTTTTTTCGTGTTTTCAACATAGTCTACTGAGTAAGTGTCGATATCTTTTTCTATGGATTTAATAAGCTTGTACAAGTGAATGATTGGGCCTAACTCTGTTGTGGTTAAGTTAGAGGCTATTCTAATGTGTTCGTATGCCTGTGGTAGAGGCTTGTTGGATTTCAGCAAGTAATCAGCATATATCATCTGACTGCGGACTGACTCAGGGTGGTTTCTTGCGTCGAAATAAGCGATTGTTTCTTTGTTTGACCAAATGGATGCGCGGGTAAAGGTGGTGAAGAGTATGCTTGTAAGTGCCGCAACTGCAATCGTTATTTTAAGAATTTTTTTGTTTGTTATACGATGTAGGAGTAGGTATGAAAAAGATATAGCCCCAAAAACAATAGCATATGAGGGAAGGTAGTTGCGGTGCTCGTAGGCAATTTCTAGCCCAAAAAATGTTGATTCCATTGCGTGTCCGATTAAGAACCACATAACCATAAAGCTGAAAACGGCATATTTCTTTCTAACAAGCCATGATGTGAATAGTAGAAATATTAAACCTAATAATGCAACTATTGTTGTTGGTGGGGAAAACAGATCACGGCTTATTGATATGTCATCATGGTGTAGTGACAGTTGATTCAGGTCTGGATAGAGTATGAGTCCCACATAATAAAATAGCACTCTAGGCTCAGTTAAAAGCCGTTCAAAAAGAGTGAAGTCTCTGAATTTATAACCACCTAAAATAAACTCAAGATGACTGGCAAGATAAATGATGCTGATTGCTGCTGGTATGATTGCAATAGTGAGGTAGAAAATTCTTAGCTTTTTTTTGACTGCTTCAGGATTGTTGCAGCTGTAGTAGAGTGTTAATTCAATTGCCAAGGCATAAAAGGGTAAGAGCAGAGCTATTTCTTTGCATAGAGCTCCTAGCGCCGTACCTAATATGATTCCGCCATACATCAGAATTCGGGCGTGTGGGCGATCTACTTCGAGTCTGTGACGCCCTATTAGGTATGTAATTAAACCTGCAAGCATAAAAAATGTGGCCATGCTGGTCATACGCTGTACTGAATAAAGTATGGCTGTTAGCTGGATGGGGTGTAATGCCCATAGCAATGTTATTAGTAGTGCCAATGCCAGCTTGTTTTTTGCTAAGAGTTTATTGGAGTGTTTGCTAGTGACGGATAGAAGCGTAAGCGTCAGAATATAAATCAGTATGCTGTTTGCGATATGGATGCCAAGGTTGGTTGCCTTGAAGTGGCTGGGGATTATTTGCTGGCCAGAGAAATAATAGTTCAGGGCAAAACTTAAGTATGATAATGGCCGGCCCAAGGGACCGCTGTCATTGTTTTTTACTGCGGATACAAGGTTGTCAAAGTCAAGCTGGGTGATTTTGATTGTGTCGTTCAGGGTTATGTTGGGTGCATCGTCGGCCAGCATAAAATCAGTAAGGCCAGGAAGGTAAGTCAGGCAGCAAAGGATTATAATCAGACCAATGTTGAGGCTATGATTAAACGCTGATTTTATCATGGTCAAAATTAATGTTTTGGAGGATGAAAAAAGGGAGGCAACGGCCTCCCTTTTTTGTTTGTAGCATTAGAGAATTATGTCTTAGGTAGATATTTTGCAGCTACAGTGCCGCCAACAGTCCATTTTATGCCACCAGCACCACATACTCCAGTATAGAGAACAGTGTCGCCACTGGTAACCGCTGAGCCGATTCCTGTAATGTCAACAGTGACTGTGCCATCTGTTGCACCCGTTGACGCGGCGGCCACGCTTTGAACATAGTTACCTGTGTACGATAAAGCATTAGAAAGAGGTCCAAATGCGGTGCTTGCATTGGTAAGGCCATTTGTCAGTGTGCCTTCACTACAGGCTATGCCAACAGCCGTACGAGCGGGAGCCGAAATGCCCGTTGCTTCACTCACCTTCGCTTTAACGGTGTAATCCTGATAAGCCGGAATCGCAACCGCTGCCAAAATACCGATGATCGCTACTACGATCATTAACTCAATCAGTGTAAAACCTTGTTGTACCTTTTTCATGATGTTTCTCCTCGTGCCTAAGCAGTTAGTTTGTCAGTTAAGAACCCGGTCAAAATGTTCTTCGCTATTCATATCGGTCTGTTGTTTTCAGACTTTAATGTATTGAGAAGTTTTTTGTCTCGGTAGTTGTATTGCACGTCCTGTGCCAAAAGCCAGAAGAGGAGGGTGTTGAAGTGTTTCTGCCCGTCCATCCTTGGTGGAATGTGCATTATGTCACAGTTTTTGGGCC
>Ga0316204_10011402_pt1 | contig 11130 bp, 10 predicted proteins | sample 6monrhotite_MG_2_FD_205661 | JGI IMG/M metagenome (GOLD analysis project Ga0316204, IMG submission 205661) | Microbial mat bacterial communities from mineral coupon in-situ incubated in ocean water Damariscotta River, Maine, United States -... | ecosystem: Environmental > Aquatic > Marine >...
GTCACGAGCGCGCGCCTTGTCGCAGATGACAAGATTCGCCGGGTCGTGATGTGCTCCGGCAAAGTCTATTATGACCTGCTCGAAGCGCGCGAGGAGAAGGGCATTGATGATGTCTATCTCTTGCGGGTCGAGCAATTCTATCCGATCCCGGCGCGGTCCATGCTTCAGGAATTCTCACGTTTCCCCAATGCCGAGCTCGCCTGGTGTCAGGAAGAGCCTCAGAATATGGGGGCCTGGACATTTATCCAGCCGACGCTCGATTGGGTCTTGATCCAGACGGGCAACACCCAATCCCGGCCGAAATATGCGGGTCGATCTGCTGCGGCATCCACCGCTGCAGGTACGGCTGCTGCCCACAAATCCGAACAATCTGCCCTGATCGACGACGCGCTCGCTTGATCCCGTTACGAAGGACGAAACAGACATGACCGATATCAAAGTTCCTGAGCTGGGTGAATCTGTCGCCGAAGCCACCGTTGGCGCATGGTCCGTCGCCGAAGGCGATGCGGTCAAAAAAGATGATATCCTCGTCGAACTGGAAACCGACAAGGTCTCCATTGAAGTTCGGGCCGAAGAAGACGGTGTCCTGTCGAAAATAATCGCGGCGGAAGGCGAAACCGTTGAAATCGGAGCCAAGTTGGCCGTCATAGGAGATGGCGCTGCTGAAGCCTCGTCAGAAACGCCAGTAGAACCAGTCGCCGAACCCGATCCGGAACCGGTTGCCGCAGACCTACCAAACGCCACAGAGAGTGGGTCGTTTGTCGATGCTAAAATTCCCGAAATGGGTGAAAGCGTTTCAGAAGGCACGGTTGGCGCATGGCTGGTAGATGTCGGTGCCGCAGTAAAAAAAGATCAGGCTCTGGTCGAGATCGAGACCGACAAAGTTGCTGTCGAAGTGCCGTGCCCGGTGGATGGTGTACTCGAAGAGCGTAAGGCTGAAGAAGGCGACATGGTTGCGCCCGGCGATGTTATTGCCCGCATCCGCGAAAGTGGCGCGGCTCCATCTGATGCGCCTGCACCCGCACCAGAGACCGCGTCGGAAGCGGCTACGCCTCAAGTGATGGCTATGCCATCGGCGGCCCGTATTGCCGAGGAAAACAATCTTGACCTGTCGAAAGTTGAGGGCAGTGGCAAGGATGGTCGCGTCACCAAGGGTGATGCCTTGAAAGCAACCGAAAGCGCTCCGGCAGCGCCAGCTCCAACACCCGCTCCAACGCCAGTGGTTTCCGCGCCGCGCGCCGATGATCCACGCGAAGAACGCGTGAAGATGACACGCCTGCGCCAGACCATCGCCCGCCGCCTGAAAGAGGCGCAGGACACAGCCGCCATGCTGACCACGTTTAACGAGGCGGACATGACGGCGATCATGACGGCCCGCAAGACCCATCAGGAGGCTTTTGTCGCCAAGCATGGCGTGAAGCTCGGCTTTATGAGCTTTTTCGTGAAGGCCTGCGTCAATGCTCTGAAAGAGATCCCGAACGTCAATGCCGAGATTGATGGCGATGAGATCATCTACAAGAATTACTATGATATGGGCGTTGCCGTGTCCTCGCCGCGCGGCCTTGTTGTCCCGGTTGTGCGTAACGCAGACCAGATGTCGCTCGCCGAAATCGAAAAAGAGATCATTTCGCTCGGTACGAAAGCGCGCGATGGCAAACTCTCCATCAATGAAATGCAAGGCGCGACCTTCACCCTGTCCAATGGCGGTGTCTTCGGATCTCTCCTGTCGGCACCTATATTGAATGCCCCGCAATCGGGTATTCTGGGCATGCACAAAATCCAGGAACGTCCGGTGGCAGAGAATGGACAGGTCGTGATCCGTCCGATGATGTATCTGGCCCTGTCCTATGATCACCGCATCGTTGACGGCAAGGAAGCCGTCACCTTCCTCGTGCGCGTCAAGGAAGCCCTAGAGGACCCACAGCGCATGTTGTTTGATATCTAGGGCCACGCCGACAGACGACGTCCAATTATGAAATCTCTCCCCAAGCAGGTTTTTTCGAGCTAGTCTGGTTTTTCCTGGGGAGGGAAATTCATGTCTGATACACAAGTCAAAACGCCGGTTTGGTTCTGGATTCTGGCCATCATCGCCGTGCTTTGGAATGGCTATGGCGTGTTCGCCTACATCGTCACGCAATATCAGTGGGCACCGGTTCTCGAAGGATTGACCGAAGAACAACTGACCTATTTCTACAGCATGCCGGCATGGTCAACGGGGCTTTGGGCTTTGTCTGTGATGGCCGCATTTGTGGCGTCGCTTTTTCTCGTGATGCGAAGAGGCCCTGCGGCCATTTTATTCCTGTTCGGAATAATTGGATTTCTCATCACCAATATCTACAGCCTGTTTTTCATGGACGGAATTTCGATCATGGGGACGCCGGCCCTTATTGTGGCTGTCGTGATTTTCGTGTCCCTTTTGGGCTTTTTCTGGATGGCCCGATGGGCGACCAGTGCCGGAATTATGAAATAGGGAGCGCGTCATGGTTCGCATTATTCTCGGCATAATCGCGGGTCTGGTAGCCGCAGTCATAACCGTCGCCTTGGTGGAAATGCTGGGTCACTTGATCTACCCGCCGCCTGCGGGCGTGGACGTCAGTAACCCGGACCAATTGAGTGCGATCATGTCGACCATTCCTCTGGGCGCGAAAGTCGCTGTTCTTATTGCATGGGCGGCGGGCATTATCGCGGGGAGCGTGGTTGCCATGCTAATCTCGAAAAAGCCGTGGCCTGCATGGGTTGTCGGAGGCTTCGTCCTGCTTATGGGTGCGATCACCATGTTCATGATCCCGCATCCCCTGTGGATGGTCATTGCGACACCTTTGGTAACCATCGCCTCGGTGATGACGGCCATCAAATTGTTCGAACCGGGCCGCTGATGCAATGAGGCTAGTCGCGAGCCTTGTCGAAAACGGTTCTGAGCTTGATTAGAAATGGCAAGGCCGCCGCGATCTCATCCGGCGTTATTTGCGCGGCAATTGGAAAGAGCGCCGGGGCCGCCATCATCAAGGCTTCATTTCGCCGAGCAAGGCCGGCCGATGTCAGGCTGACCAGCTTTCCGCGGCCATCATCCGGCGCTGGTTCGACAAGGACATATCCCTTCGCTTCCATCCGCTGCATCGTATTGGTGATCGCGCCCTTGGTTACTTGCAGGGCATTGGCCAGCCGCGCCGGGCTCCACTTGCCATCAAGGCGAGCGAGATGGTGCAGCAAGGTGAAATGCGACAGCCGCATATCATCCGGCAGCAGGCGTTCGAACGCCGTTGTGCTCAGCTGATTGATAATGCCAATCTCGGTCAGTACAGCGACCAGATCGTTCGGCGAAGTCTGTGAATCTGTCATCTGGCAGGCCTAAACCGCCGCACGCAATCGTGTCTCCAGCGGCCAGCGGGGCGCTTCCGGGACCGGCCGCGCATAACCCAGCCGGGCCAGCATCTGCACCGTACCGCCCCCGGGCGCCAATTGTTGATGCACATCGCGGTAAAGCTCGGCCATTTCGGGATATTCCTGCAGGGACTGGCTCATGGGCTGCATCGCCAGCCCGTCGCGGGTCGCGGAAAGGGCGGCTCGTAAATAGGCCGCGCCAACGTTAATTTGCTCCGCCCGGGAATTGCCTTCAGTCCGGATCCAGAAGAATGCCATGGCCGTTTGCGACCAGCTTTCCTGCATGGCGAGGCTTTCCGAAAACGCACGATGATCAGGGTCGGCCATCGTGTCTGTCGTCATGATGCCCGTCATTTGCAAGGCTTCCATCATGGCACCTGTAATCGCGATTCCATCCGGATTGGTCTCAATCTGTCGACGTCCGATTCGCATAAGGTCCAGGCTCTCCTGCCATGTGTTCGGTGTAATCTGTTCAATCCGACTCGCCTCCTCGCACAGAACGCGCAGTGCATCCCGGCGCACGCCAGCATTGGCGAATCCCGTGGACACGTTGCTTTCCGTGGCCGCTTGCATTGCTGCCAGCGCTGTTTCGGGCACGTCGCGGTCGATATCGTAATTCTGGCGATTAGTTCGCCGATCAAGAATGTGGGTAAACAACGGATCGGCCTCTGCGCCTTCTGTCAGCGACAGGCGCGCGACGGGCTGTTGATCCAACCGCGGTTGCGGCTCTCCCTCAGGGAAAACATCAATCTGGGCCGAATAGCCGTCGTCCGCAGCCGCTTGCCGAAAGATCTCCAGGAAACAGCCCAGGCCGATTGTGATCTGGCGATCATAGGGGTCTGTAGCGGGGAGTCGCCGATTCGTATCGCAATACAGAACCGCCTCCGTCTCGCTTATCAAATCAACAATCCAGGGCTGGCGGTTATGCGGGTTCGGCGCTAGAACGGCCCAGGACAGGGCACGGCGCATCGGGTCGGGATAGCGTCCCGCGTCGCGCCAGGGCGCTCGGGCCTCAACCGGTTCGCGCGTCATCACAAAGCCCGTTCCGGCGACCGCCAGAACAACGGCAGAGCCTCCAAGTACTTGCATGAAGCGGCGGCGGGAAGATGACATATCAAACCTCATTCGTTCAGCGTTAAACAATAAGTAGTTTATCGTTCAACTAATGTCAATGCGCGGCGTTGAACCGAGATGGAAGCATGCCTAGATTGACGGCATACGAATTGAGTCGCGCAGTCGCTCGGCCCGCCCATTTCAGGAGCCTCCCATGTCCGAAGTCTATGATGTCGTCATTATTGGGGGTGGTCCCGGCGGCTATAACTGCGCGATCCGCGCGGGACAGCTTGGCCTGAAGACCGCCTGCATCGAGATGCGCGATACATTGGGCGGAACCTGCCTCAATGTTGGCTGCATCCCGTCCAAGGCGTTGCTTCATTCCTCAGAGCTCTACGAGGCCGCGGCGATGGATTTTGCAGGTTTCGGCATCAATGTCGAAGGGCTGTCTTACGATCTTGAAAAAATGATGGAAGGCAAGCGGGACGCGGTGAAGGGTCTCACCGAAGGCGTCGCCTACCTTCTGAAGAAGAATAAGGTCGACCATATTCGAGGCAAAGGCCGGATTGTCGGCAAAGGCCGGGTCGAAGTTGATGGACCGGACGGCAAACATTTTCTTGAAACCAAAAATATTGTTATCGCAACGGGTTCAGAGGTGACACCTCTTCCGGGGGTGGAGATTGACGAGGAACGGATTGTTTCCTCCACGGGCGCGCTCGAACTCAGCGAAGTACCCAAGAAGCTCGTTCTGATCGGGGCCGGCGTCATTGGTTTGGAGCTGGGTTCGGTCTGGCGTCGACTGGGCGCAGAAGTGACGGTCATCGAATATCTCGACCGTATTCTCCCCGGAATCGACAATGAGATTGCCAAACAGGCTCAGCGGATTTTCAAAAAGCAGGGCTTCACGTTTGAACTTGCACGGAAAGTCACCGGCATCGAAAAAACCGAGAACGGCCTCACCATCGCGACCGAAGCGGCCGATGGCGGCACGGAAAAAGCATTCGACGCGGATGTCGCAATCGTCTGCATTGGCCGCCGTCCCTATCTCGACGGTCTTGGCCTTGAGACGGTCGGTATTGAAGCGGACAAGCGCGGATTTATCGCCAATGATCAATTCCAGACCAGCACCGAAGGCGTTTGGGTGGTCGGTGATTGCACACACGGGCCGATGCTGGCCCACAAGGCAGAAGACGAGGGCACAGCCTGCGCTGAGCGAATTGCGGGCAAGGCCGGACACGTCAACTATGGAGCTATTCCGGGTGTCGTTTACACCCACCCTGAAATCGCGTCGGTCGGCGCGACCGAAGAGCAATTGAAAGAACAGGGTCGCAAATACAAAACCGGGAAATTCTCGTTCATGGCCAATTCCCGGGCGCGAGCGAACCACGAAACCGACGGCATGGTAAAATTGCTCGCTGATGCTGAAACCGACGAATTGCTGGGCGCACACTTGATCGGCAAGGGCGTTGGCGAAATGATCGCTGAGCTCTGTCTGGCGCTGGAATTCAGAGCGTCGTCCGAAGACATTGCCCGCACTTCACACCCGCATCCGACGATGACGGAAGCCATCCGACAGGCCGCAATGGGTGTTGAGGGCTGGACGATGCAGGCCTAGATCGCGCCTATCTGACGAAAAGTTCAGAATTCAAGTTGGAATTTCATGTTATAGGTGTCGTTATCAGACAAGCGTTCGCGAGGCGTATTGATCTGTGATCGGACAATTGAGATGACAGGCGAGACGCTTCTGCGTTTCGCGAATTGCACAGGATTCAGCCCATGTTGGACGTGAAAGCAGAACGATTGAGGCTGGTGGCGCTGGACGCGCGGCTGGCAGGGCTGCAATCAAGAGCGCCTGCGGCCTTCTTTGAGGCGCTGGGCGTTCAATCCGAAGCCAGTTGGCCGCCCGAGCTCATGGACCAGTCGGCCATGGCCTGGTGTGAAGAAATACTGAAATCCAGCCCCGATGATACCGGTTGGTATTTCTGGGCTTTCATCTGGCCCGATTTTGTAGGCGGGATGGACCGGCTTGTTGGCGGCGGCGGCTTCAAAGGGCCGCCAGATGCCAATGGTGCCGTTGAGATCGGATATTCGATGCTCACGTCTTTTCGTGAGCAGGGTCTGGCAACAGAAGCGGTCGAAGCGCTCGTAGACTGGGCATTTTCGACCGGACAAGTTGGTGAAGTGATAGCCGAAACCCTGCCGCATCTGATTGCGTCGCAGCGCGTTCTCGAAAAAACCGGCTTCGTTGAGGCGGGTACACGCGAAACCGACGGCGTGAAAATTGTCCGCTTCGCATTGCAGCGGGAACGCAAAGCAGCCTAGCCGCGAGGCAAGTTCAGCGCCGCCGTGCGCGCGGATGGGCTGCTGCATGGACTGCCGTCAGATGAGCGCCTTCCACAGCGGCATAGACTTGCGTGGTCGATAAGCTGGCATGACCGAGGAGTTCTTGGATCGTGCGGAGATCTCCGCCGGCCGCCAGAAGGTGCGTCGCAAAGCTGTGGCGCAGGGCATGTGGCGTGGCGCTCGCGGGCAGGCCAAGGCGAGATCGCAAGTTGACCACCAATTCCTGAATGGCGCGAGCACCAAGATTGCCCCCGCGCAGGGCCCGAAAGGCGGGTTGATCCGCATCCAGATCAAACGGGCAGAGCGCCGCATAGCGAGCCATGGCCTCACTGACGGCGGGCAGGACCGGCACTAATCGGGTTTTCTGACCTTTACCGGTGATCCGCATAACATTGCCAAGCGGCAGTTCTGAGCCAGTAATGGCCAATGCTTCGCTGATCCGCAGTCCGCAGCCATAAAGAAGCAAGAGAACCGCTTCATCACGAGCCGCTATCCAGTCAGGCTTGTCGCGCGCGTCTGTCTCCGCAATCATCTGCTTTGCGGCATCCGGGCTCACCGGCTTGGGGAGGCTTCTGGGAACTTTGGGTGTCTCAACCAGACCAAGGGCACTGCATTCCACTCCCCGGCGTTTTTCCAAATACCGGTAAAAACTCCGAACCGATGACAAAAAGCGGGCAAGCGATCGGGCCGAAACGCCGTCGCGCCGTCGATCGGCCAGCCACGCTCGGAAATCTGTCGCTTTCAGCTCACTCATATGCCTGAGCGTCAGGCGTTCACCCCGATGCGCGAACTGAAAGTCGAGAAAGGCCGAGACATCACGGCCATAGCTTTCGAGCGTTTTCGGGCTGTAGCGCTTTTCCCCGACCAGATAATCCAGCCAGGACGCCAGCGCGGCATCAGCAGATATGCTTAAGTCTCGCTCAGCCATCGATCCATCAGGCGCTCAACAGCGCGGGCCACAAAATTCAGAATTTCCGTACCTTGACCGGTGTGAAACTGGTCGGGTTCGATGGCCGCCAATGCCAGCATTCCGGTTCGCCCCGCAGCCTCGATGCGGCAAAGTGCATGGCTACCCATTGTTTCGCCGTAGAGCGTGCGGGAGGTACGTGGAGCACAGCCGCCGGTGAAGTCATTCTCATCGCCCAGCAGCTCATCCGCCAGACCGTTACCGCAAGCATGAATAGCTTCGGAGACGATCATTGGTGTCGCGCCTTCCAGATAGAGGCGGGCTTTCTCAATCCCCAATGCAGCCGGCGCTTCCCAGGCAAGCTTATAGTCCAGCTCGTCGAGGTTGGCGCATTCCATCAAGGACAAAACAAAGGTCTGAGCCCGTGCCAACAAGGCCAGATTATTGCGGGCATGATCGGCTATGGCTTGCTGGCGCTGTTTGAGGTCGCGCACTTCACCAAGCAGCTTTTCGCGCACCACAAAACCAAGATCGGCCACACCTTTAGCGGTTGGCTTTGCCGCAAGGTGCGACAGCAATTCAGTGTCTTCGCGAACCCAGTCTGGATTTGTCATCAGCATCTGGCGCACCAAAGCGCGATCCATCGCATCGGGCGCAGCGCCCGGCTGTGTTGTAAAATCTGTCAATGTCCCACCATCCGTTTTCGGATTTGTATTGAGGTCTTTCTAGCAGACAGGGATTGGCGTTCGGTAAACGCGGAGAAAAGCAATTGCGGAAAGACACTCAGCACCGCCTATAGTGGCGCCATGAGTCGCGCTCCCACTCTCAAAGCCAAGGCCTCCATCCTGTTTCCGATGCCCCTGCCGGAACCGTTTGACTATGCGGTGCCCGAGGGGATGGAGCTGCGCGTGGGCGATCATGTGCGTGCGCCGCTGGGCAAGCGGTCGGCGCGCGGCGTGGTCTGGGCGCTTTCATCCGACGATGGCAGCCGCAATCTGAAAAGTGTTGAGAGCGTTTATTCCGCCCCGCCTCTATCGGAAGCGATGATCGAGTTTGTGGAATGGTCGGCGCGTTACCTGGTGCAATTGCCGGGCATTGTCCTGCGCATGGTATTACGAAGCGAGGATTCGCTACTTCCTTCGCCAATCGAGATTCAGTTTGACGCCGCAGGCGATCTTCCCACCCGGATGACGGAGGCGCGGACCCGCGTGATCGAGGCCGTGACCGAGCATGGGCCCAATTCCGCAGCAGAGCTGGCGCGGCTTTCGGGCGTAACGCCGGGTGTTGTGTCGGGTCTGGCGAAAGCAGGGGGCCTCTTGCGTATAGAGCGCCCCGCTGACCCATCATTCGACATACCAGACCCCGATGGCCCCGGTGTCGAACTGGTGCCCCAACAACAGGACGCGGCGGATCAACTAAAACGCATGATCAATGCTGGCGGATTTCAGGCCGCCTTGCTGGATGGTGTAACGGGCTCGGGCAAGACCGAGGTCTATTTCGAGGCCATTGCCCACACATTACGCCAGGACCCGGCCGCACAAATCCTCGTGCTTTTGCCAGAAATCGCTCTGAGCCGCGCGGTCACTGCGCGCTTCAAGGAGCGGTTTAACGCGGATCCGGCTCTCTGGCATTCCGATCAGGGGCATAGGGAGCGCCGCCGCATCTGGCGCGAGGTCAATGAAAACCGCGCACGCATTGTCATCGGGGCTCGCTCGGCACTGTTCCTGCCGTTTCAGAATTTGCGCCTGATTATCGTCGATGAAGAGCATGACGCGACCTACAAGCAGGGCGACGGCCTGCATTATCAGGCGCGCGATCTGGCTGTAGTAAGGGCTCGTGCCTCGAAGGCATCCATCGTGATGGCGTCGGCCACACCCTCGATAGAAAGCCTCGCGAATGCCCGCGCTGGCCGTTACGCCTACATCCAGCTGCCTGACCGGATCGGCAAAGCTGTCCTGCCGGAAGTCACCACGATCGATCTGAGAGAACACCGCACGGCTTCTGGCCTGTGGTTGTCGGACCCTTTGCTCGAAGCGATGGCCGAGACGCTGGAGCGTAGGGAGCAGGTGCTGCTCTATCTCAACCGACGGGGCTATGCGCCGCTGGTGTTGTGCCGCGATTGCGGGCACAAAATGAAATCGCCCGATGTCGATGCCTATCTGACCGAGCATCGCTATACCGGACGACTGATCTGTCACTTGACCGGCTTTTCCATGCCGCGTCCGGACAAATGCCCGGAATGTGGCAGGATTGATTCTCTCACCAGCGTCGGACCGGGCGTGGAACGAGTAGCCGAAGAGGCCAAGACCCGCTTTCCCGACGCAAAAATTGAAATTCTTTCGTCTGACACCGCGCACTCCGCCGAGAAACTGCTGTCGCTGATCGATCGGATGGAGCGCGGTGAAATTGATATCCTCGTCGGCACCCAGATAGCGGCCAAAGGGCACAATTTCCTCAACCTCACACTTATCGGCGTGGTGGATGCCGATTTGGGGCTGGCAGGTGGCGACCCGCGCGCCGGGGAGCGGACGTATCAGACACTGGTTCAGGTCGCAGGCCGCGCAGGGCGCGCCGATCGACCGGGTCGCGCGCTACTGCAGACTCATGATCCAGAACACGATGCCATTGCCGCGCTTGTCGCCGGGGATCGTGACCGCTTCATGGAAGCAGAAACAATGGCCCGCGAAGTGCTGGGTTTGCCTCCTTATGGCCGCCTCGCCGCGATCATCATTTCTGCAAAAGACCCGTCACAGGTCGATGCGGTGTCAAAAGATTGGGCCCGGCGCGCGCCCAATGCTGACGGCATCCAGATCTGGGGTCCGGCTGAGCCGCGCTATGGCATGGTCCGCGGCTGGCACCGGCGGCGTTTGCTCATCCGTGCCGATCGCGACGTTGATCTTTCCGCTTATCTCTGGGCCTGGAAGAAAATAATGAAGCCGGTTTCATCGGTCCGAGTGACGATAGATATAGAGCCTTACAGTTTCGTCTGACGCGCCAACGTAAACGGCTCCAGACTAACGGGTGGCGGGCGACCTAGAGCTAGAGCGATCGCGGCTTCGCCCACAGCAGGCGCAAATTTATATCCATGCCCCGAACACGCGGCGACAATCACCATGCCCGTCTGTTCGGGTGCGTGATCAATAATAAACCGCGTATCCACCGTATTGGTGAACCGGCAAACTTCGAACCGGTCCGGCGGCGGACAATCCGGCAAGGTTGCTTTCAGGCAGTCTGTAAGAATATGGCGATCATTGTCGTCTACCTCGCTGGGTTCACGAAACTCTGGTCCGATCTGCTGGCGATGATGATAGAGGCCCAGCTTCCATCGCCCCTTCTTCGCTGCGGGTAATAAATAGATGCGCCGTCCATCTTCTAACTGACGCTGGAAAGGCGGTAGATCGCCCACTGGTCCGTCGAAATAACCAACGACCTGACGTTCGACAGAT
>Ga0316204_10011403_pt1 | contig 11128 bp, 13 predicted proteins | sample 6monrhotite_MG_2_FD_205661 | JGI IMG/M metagenome (GOLD analysis project Ga0316204, IMG submission 205661) | Microbial mat bacterial communities from mineral coupon in-situ incubated in ocean water Damariscotta River, Maine, United States -... | ecosystem: Environmental > Aquatic > Marine >...
CGCGTTGGCTGTATGCCATCAAAGGTAATGATCCAGGTTGCTGAAGATTTCCACCGCCGTACTATATTTGATCGTGAAGGCATTGAAGGCAAAGAACACCTAAGCGTAAACATCGAAGATGCCATGGAACATGTTCAGGATATGCGCGACACCTTTGTTGATCAGGTACTATCACATTCAATCGATATGATGCCGGAAGAGCAGCTCATCGAATCCAATGTACATTTTGTTGATGCGAACACATTGGAAACTGAAGATGGCGATATCATTAAGGCAAAAAAAATAATTATTGCCACCGGATCTCGCCCCGTTATCCCAGATAGCTGGTCTGAGTTTGCAGATAAAATTTACACCACAGATGAAATCTTTGAACAGGAAGAACTGCCTGAATCAATTGCCGTTATTGGTCTTGGTGTTATTGGCCTCGAGATCGGACAGTCACTGAGTAGACTTGGCTCAAAAGTAACCGGTATAGACCAGCAAAATATTATTTGCGGTATCGATGACCCTGCTGTTAATCAGGTTGCTATTGATATTATTGGCAGAGAGTTTCCGTTGTGGTTAGGCCATGCTGCAGAAATAAAAGCACTTGATAATGGCAAGCTTCAGGTTACTGCAGGTGATCAGTCCGTTGAAGTTGATAAGATATTTGCCAGCCTGGGACGCCGACCAAACACCGACAAGTTGAATTTACAATCGACCGGCCTAAAAGTTTCTGCTAATGGTGTTCCAGACTTCAACCCACATACCATGCAATTAGGCAATAGCTCTATTTACATCGCTGGCGATTGCAATGCGCAAAAACCCATACTACACGAAGCAGGTTTTGAAGGGCGTGTTGCTGGCTACAACATAATGCAAGACAAACCCATTGAGTTTAAGCACAAGACACCTCTCGCTATTACATTCTGTGAACCCAATATAGTATCTGTCGGCGCACAATTATCCGAACTGGATGAAGACAGCATTGCAATAGGTGAAATCAAATTAGCCCCCGTCGGTCGCGCCCTGATCATGGGTAAAAACAAAGGCTTAATTCACCTTTATGCCGATAAAAAAACAGGCACTTTATTGGGCGCATCAATGGCCTGTGTAAAAGGTGAAAATCTTGGCCACCTATTATGCTGGTGTATTGAAATGGGAATGACCGTACAACAAATGCTACGCATGCCTTTTTACCACCCGGTTATCGAAGAGGCACTACAGGCAGCTTTGTATAATCTACATGGCAAACTCGAAATTGAGGACACTGATTGGCCAATTGAAATACAGCCAGTAAACTGAAGAACTGATGGGGCATCTATAAAGGATGCCCCATCTAAATCTTCATGAATTATTCAACACCGCGTTTACCTTCATAACTTCTAATTTACGATTTTATAATATGTCTGATTCTATTTTCACTGTCGACTTACACACTTTTAACAAACTTGTTATTGAGGCCTCTCACGACAAGCCGATACTGATCGACTTATGGGCCGAATGGTGTGCCCCCTGCCGAGTTATTGCACCTGTTCTTGAAAAAGTAGCTCATGAGTTCGAAGGTGAGATTGGCATCGCAAAAATTGAAGTTGATGAAGACGAAAATATGAAAATCGCTGGAAAGTATCAGGTACGCGGTTTTCCTACACTGATTCTTTTTCAGCATGGCGAAGAACTCGCGCGCTTTAGTGGCGCAAAACCATTGCACTTTATTAGAGAGTTTATTGAAGAACACTGCGATCTATAATAATTAATTGTAAAAAGTCGATATTTATTGGCTTGTGCCACTTATCGGCTTGTATATGTTTTGTTAGACTATTTACACTTATTTTAAATAAACTGACTAAACTATTGATATTCAATAAATCTACACCGTCGAATACACACATGAACTAATGCTCAATCGCCAGCCTCATTCGCCGACCTTTTTTCACCTCATTAGCACTAAGCTCTGCCTGCCTTTGCTGCTACTTTCTAGTCTATCGGCAACTAGCTTCGCGACAACTAACTCAAACACTACAAACCAGATAGACAAACAGCTTGACCAGCAACGAAAACAATATCAACAGGCCGAGCATGCATTTAAAAAAAGGCACTTCAGCACCTATAAGCGTCTGAGCAAACAATTAGCTGACTACCCCTTACACCCCTACCTTGAGTACAAGTCACTCATACGAAATATCTCATCTGCTAACACGCAAAAAGCAGAAAGCTTTTTAAGCAAAAATGAAGGCACCGTAATTGGTGAACGCTTCCGCTTAAAGCTCATAAACCATGCCGCTAAAAAGCACAAATGGCAGACAGTAATAGATACTTATCGCCCTATATTCGGCACTTCAACCGAGTGCAAATATCTCAACGCACTTACACACACTCAACAGGCCTCACTCTCTTTCCCAAGAATTCAAGCGCTCTGGCTCTCACCGAAATCGCAGCCAAAAAGCTGTGATAGCGTATTTAAAACATGGGAAGCTGCAGGGCAAAAGACACCTCAGCTCGTTTGGCAGCGCTTTAAACTGGCCATGTCATCCAGCAATCGACAATTGGCCCGCTTTTTAATTAGATCGATGCCAGAAGATGATGCACGAGTAGCACGACTTTGGCTAAAAATTCACAAACAACCACAGCTGGTACTAAAAGACCAATTCCTGAACATTAAGCACATCGACAGATCGTCTATATTGCTACATGGATTAAAGCGCTTAACCCGCCGCGACACTGACCTTGCGATAAATGCATACCATACACTTAAGAAGCAGTACCTGAGCCCTGAACAGAATGCGCAAGCAGTCCGCCGCATTGGCTTGCATCTAGCGCGAAATCATATGAGCGACGCCTATGAATGGCTCTCACGTATCCCCGACAGCCACATAGACAAACAGGTAAGAGAGTGGAAGATACGCACCGCTATACGACAAAGCGACTGGCATTTAGCCCTTGAGGCAATCAATCAGCTCACTACAGAACAGCAGACAGATTATCGCTGGCAGTACTGGTGGGCCTATGCCAATGAGCAACTAGGTAATATCAACGACGCCCAGGGCATATATCTGTACCTGGCCAATAAGCGCAGCTACTATGGCTTTCTTGCCGCCGATCACCTAAGCCAGCAATACGCATTCGAGAACAAACCTCTACAACCCAGCCTTGAATTGATGCAATCTGTGAGTCAACAACCCGAGGCCATTCGCGCCCGAGAGCTCTTTTTCATGGGCAAAGTTCTACCGGCCAGAAGAGAGTGGCAACGCCTCATCAACCGGATCAACACCGAAGAAAAACTGGCCGCATCAAAATTGGCGCAGTCATGGGACTGGCATGATCGCGCCATTATCACCATGGGCAAAACACGCTATCGCGATGATATTGTCTTGCGCTTTCCCTTTCAGCACGAAGACAATGTAAACGCCTGGTCAGAAAAGCATAATATAGATCCATCCTGGACTTATGCGATCATTCGTCGAGAAAGCGCCTTTATGCCGGATGCACGCTCATCCGTTGGCGCAATGGGCTTAATGCAGCTTATGCCGAACACTGCTCGTCAGGTTGCGCGCCAATTAAAAGTTCGATACCGTGGCCGTTATAGCCTACTTACCAGCAATACCAATATTCGCCTCGGAACCAGCTATTTACAGCGTATGCTAAACAAGCTCAAGAGCCAGCACGTACTTGCCACCGCCGCATACAATGCAGGGCCTCACCGGGTCTCTAAATGGCTACCAGAAAATCAACAAATGGATGCTATCCAGTGGATTGAAACGATTCCATTCACAGAAACGCGTGAATATGTAAGTAATGTGCTTGCCTATATGGTGATTTACGAGCACCTTATGGATGGGGAAGTCACCCGCTTAAGCAGCCGCATGCCCCCTGTGCCCGCGAAAAATCCCATCAATATTTCCCAGCTTAACGAACAACAGCACAATAGCCAGGCACAAGAGGCACCCACCAACGACCCATCCTAAGTCATCTTTTTACATAAAAAACATGGGGATACTTGCTTTACCTAACAAACTAATCTAAGTTTGTGTTGTAAGTATTCGAAATAGCATTTTCATGCGCTGTTTTTTTGGAGAGATTAAAAATGAATAAAAATACAAATATGTCTATTGGTGAACGTGTACGCATTAAAAGCACTGGCCAGGAAGTAACTGTTGATCAGGTAAGCGCTCACGGCTTCAGTGTGATCAAGTTTAACTCAGGCGGCACTTACCGTTTTTTAAACCATAAGCTTGAAAAGCAGGCTAATACAGCCTCCGCTTACAACGCGTAATACAGCGGAGATACACCATGGAAGGTGAGTTTTAGGTATTTGTGGAAAAGCTTAAGCTAGTAGTCATAAAAAGCTCATGCACTAAGAGAATTCAAAATGCCATTTATCCCGCATATACGACATGGGCAGGTATTTAATAAACCCTCTATACGCAGAGGCCATAAACCATCTGCCAGCGAAGAAGTAACAAACAATGCACCTGATAAGAAGCACAAGCGCGAGCGTCGATTGAGACAGGAACGCCGATTAAAGAGAATCAAAGTAAGCTTTGATCAAAGGCGGCGGCGCAATAGGCGCAAACAAAACGCAACTGATGAGATCGAAAAGCCTGACAATGGCAACATCGGCACCCATATTAATACTCAAGCTTAGTGGTACGTGCCGCAGCAGAGTATTGAATAGAACGATATCGACCTTATATACAGATTATTAGGCGAGCCATAAACTCCCCCCTAAACCCACAACATACTATAGCTAGATAAATTATGAAAAAATCAATGTCCATCGCAATTCAAATCGCCGTGCTTGCTGCAATTGGCATAGCGGGTATTTTGTATATCATGAATAAATCACCAGTCGAAAGCCTTGGTGAATATGAAAAACAGGAAATGGCCAAACCTAATAAAGGATCATCTTTAGTAGATGGGCTCTTTTCAGGCAGTGGACGAGGATCATCAAATGACAGTGATTATGCTGACGATGACTACTCCCTCACAGGAAAGTCAGGCAGCTATGATGAGGCCAGGATTGGCAGACGGGATGAAGATTAATAATTGTAAGTAGATGCCGTACAGGCTAAACCTTACGCTGAATTAATGCCTCTATTAATGGCGCACAAATCACATCGAGTGCGTGCTGCATTTGCCCACCCGGAATAGTTAAGCTGCTGCGCTGCGATAAAACCGCCCCCTCTATTCGGCTTACATAACTCACCAGGTCATGCTTCGCCGGCTCCTTAAAGCTCACTATGACGATACTTTCATGCTCTGTAGGCACCATCGATGCGTCAAACGGGTTAGATGTATCGATGATCGGCATGCGCTGGAAATTAATGTCTGAAATCGAAAACTGCGGCACTATAAAATGAATATAGTCCTGTAATTGCTCCAGAATATTCGTGGTGATTTGCTCTGGTTGATGTTTCTTTGTGTGCTGGTCGTGGTGAATTCGCTGAATCCACTCCAGATTAATCGCCGGCACTACACCGATCAACAAGTCTACATGTTGTGCTACATTGACCCCTTTTTCACGATTTGCTCTGCGGTCGTTTTCAATATCAGCCTCTACACATTTTCGACGAGTCCACGTCTGTGCAACGACGCCACCATGCATTCCCTCGTAGAATAAGCAGTCTGTATTTGGCGGCATTGTTTGCCACTCGGTAAACTCACCTACTGACTCAGTATAGAGGTGACGATTTTCTTCGCTGACTTTATGCCTTAAAGACTCAAGCCCCTCATTGGCATATCCACGAAAGCACGACTCCAGGCGTGAAAAGTCGTTAAGTTCCGGGCCATAACAACTCACATAACAGCCATCAGCTAATGACTGTGAAATACGTTTTTCCGCATCTTTATCGCTATAGCGCAGGAAGCCATCACCCTGCACAAAACCTGCGTTTATCCCCTGACGGTGAAAAATCTCTTTGAATGCCTGTTGAACGACAGTTGTGCCAGCACCGCTAGCGCCTGTTACTGCAATAATTGGATGTTTAACTGACATGATATATTCCTGGTCGCCCCTTTAGAGTACTGATAGGCCACCTCTTAGTTATTAGATCAATGGTCAACCACTCATCGCAGTTGTATTGAACCTGTCCCTCAATATGCCTATGAATATATAGGTAAGCACATAAAAAAGCCAAAACAGTGTACCGAGTAAAGCTGGATTATTTGAGGGTAACAATGATGGACAACATCTACAACGATTTCTACAGTGGCATAGAAAGGCGCATTGCAGCCATGCCTCGCCGCCTAATGGTTAGTCGACGCTACCGCGTGCGCAGCGAATCATTAATCAGTGATTGCCGCACATTATTTTCCAGGCGCAATGAAGATGAAGAGGGTTTTATTGACACTTACAACTTAAGTGAAGGGGATGACCACCCCCTATCACTCGCTCAACCCCAGATAGAGAAATAAATCACAAACATCACTAGCGCCACAATAACAAATTGTGGGCTAGCAACTGATTTACAAAATCTACAGGGGCGACTCAAAACTACGCCTTAAACGCCGCTTTCCAGCTATTAAAATCTGTTATGGTGTCTGAGCGCTCTCGCAATACAACGCCAATCTGAAAGTAACCACCCACTTCCATCTCATGAACCCAACGCACATTACCCGTAAGAAAATACTTTTTTGTACTGTCCTTCAGCGTCACCCAAACATCTAACACGCTATCCACTTTAATCGCCTGATTAAGCTCAATTCTTAAGCCACTGGCAGACACATCGAGAGTTGAACCACAAAGTGTTTTACCCAATAAGTTGGGGTTCTCAGATGAAAATACAATTTTCAAATCTAAAGCCTGCTTCAGCTCATAACGTTCGGCAAGCCGCCGTTCGCTTATATTTTCTTCCATACTTAATACCCTAAAAAAGCACTCTGCCAATAATAAACACCGACAGGAGCAGAAAATCAATATCACCCATTTTTACAGGCTTCGAACTTCCAAGTATAGAAGGCGATAGATGATTTTCCCAATATTTTTATTTGTAAAACATCTGCCATTAGCTTTTATTCAGACTCGTGTGATAAAACACCTTCAGTTGCATCGTTGAGCATTTCTACCCGTTCAATCTTTTCAAATCTGGAGCTGATTTTTTTCGCCGAGGTATTCACATCGTCAACATCTTTACTTGCTTGCTCAATATGCCTGGACAAGTTGTCCATCCGAGTCTGAAAACGCGAGAAATCTTTCGACAGAGCCACCAGGTGATCCTGAATCAGATGCACCTGCTTGCGCGTTGCCGTATCTTTTAGCACTGCACGTGCCGTAGTCAATACCGCCATTAACGTGGTAGGAGATACTAACCATACACAGGCCCTTTGCGCTTCTTCTACCAATTCATAATGATGCGAATGTATTTCTGCAAAAATGGCCTCTGCGGGAATAAACATAACCGCACCATCAGATGTCTCACCAGGAATAATATATTTATTGGCAATATCGCTAATATGCTTTTTAATATCCTTCTTAAACTGCTTTTCAGCCAGCAGGCGGTCCGTTTCAGAGACGCCAATCTCCGTCATTTTTTTATATGATTCCAATGGGAACTTGGAGTCGATACCAATATCACCACTGGTCTCAGGTAAAAACAGCATACAGTCCACCCGCGTACTATTGGTCAGCGTGTGCTGAAACGAAAAGCTATTTTCGGGCATTACATTGCGCACCAGAGAAGCCAGCTGCACCTCACCAAACGCCCCCCGTGATCGCTTATCTGCCAACACCTCCTGCAAGCTCACGACACTGCCGGATAATTCAGTGATTTTTTTCTGCGCCTCATCAATCAGTGCCAAACGCTTAACCACATCGGTAAACGTCGCCGTAGTTTTTTCAAACCCTTCATTCAAGCGCTTATCTACTTGCCCCGATATCTCTTTTAAGCGCTCATCAGTTGAACGCGTTAAGGCCTCCACCCTTTTGCCCAGTTCATCACCACTGTGTACTAATGCCTCTGTTACCTGCTTGCGCACTTCAGACATGCCCTGCGTCAAGTTCTCCTGCTGTGTTTTTAATGCCTCTAACTGGCGAGCATCAAACGACTCACGATGCTTATTCAGGCCCACCTGCAACACCTCATTACTAATATTTAGCCGATCGGCCAAATGGCTACTTAATTCACCGATGCGCCTTTCCTGGGCGCTCTGCAACTCACTAATTCGCTCCGTTAGCTTGTTTTGCATATCAACTAGCTGCATTAGTTGCTGCTGCTTGGTTTCTGTCTGTGACTCCAACAGCGATTGCTGAAGCGGGCCTTGCAGCGCTTTAATCTGATACTTTATCCACAAAGCTAGCAAAAGAATGCCAGCTATCAGCACACCCACAATTATCAATGTATCGCTCATAAACAAGCCCATTACCCATAAACCCCACTATATCCACACAGAATGCACATTTTTATATCATAACCTTCCATGTATTATTCGCCTTTGATTTTTTTGACACGCACATAATGCCCAGTATTCTACTCACCGGTATATCCACACTGGATATAATCAATACAGTTGATGGCTACCCTGCCGAAGACAGTGAAGTGAGAGCGTGCGAGCAAACAGTCCGTACCGGTGGCAACGCCTGTAATTCCGCAAAAGTATTACAACAACTGGGCATATCTACCAGCTTAGTAGCCAATACCGCAGACGATCTTTCCGCCGACTTTATTTTAGGTGAACTCAACCAGCAAAAAATTAACACATCACTGTGTTCAGTTGAAAACAATAGTTCTACCCCCACTTCATATATCACTGTGAATGCACAGAATGGTTCCCGTACTATTGTGCATCATCGACACCTGACTGAGTTATCTGCAAATTATTTTAATAAACTTACATTAGACGAGTTTGACTGGCTACATTTTGAAGGCCGGAACTGCGAACAATTAAAACTAATGTTAGAGCATGCAGTGCAATTTGGAAAAACAATTTCTATTGAAGTAGAAAAACCAAGAGAACAGCTTGATGACATTCTGCCATTTGCTGACGTACTTCTACTATCAAGACCTTACGCAGAATCACAAGGATTGAAAACACCTGTTGAGTGCCTGGAACATTTTAGTAAAAAATATTCCAGTGCTATTATCACCTGCACATGGGGCGACCAGGGTGCGTGGGTATACGACACAACAGAAATCATTCATCAGTCTGCTTATAAAATAGCCAAAGCAATTGAAACGCTTGGTGCAGGCGATACATTTAATGCTGGTTTTATCGCATCACAAATTAAAAAGCGTAGCGTAAAAGATTCTCTCGCATTCGCCTGCCACTTAGCGGCAAATAAATGTCAACAAACCGATTTTACTAATTTAATTATTCCCTCTTAAATTTAAGGAGCTATTATGCTTGAACAACTTTGCCACATCGATGATGTAGTAGACCCAGGATCAAAGGGATTCACCATAAAACAAGGTCGAAAAGAACGACTTGTTTTTATTGTAAAAAAAGAAGGCGACATTTTTGCTTATGAAAACAAATGCCCTCACGCTGGTATAAATCTGGAATGGAAAGATGATGACTTTCTCGATACGGAAAAAAATCATATCCAATGCTCTGTTCACGGCGCGCTATTTAAAATAGAAAATGGTGACTGTATGGGCGGGCCGTGCAACGGCAACGGCTTAACAAGCGTTAAAGTGGAACTTGATGACAGCGGTAATGTTTTACTTCACCCATAAAAATATCCGCCCGTAAAAATCAGAACACCATTCCTGAAAAACATTAATACGTACAATGGAATGGTGTTTTATTAAAATCGGCTCTTCATAAAAATAGGCGCTATTTCTTAGCACAACATTTTTTATATTTTTTTCCACTTCCACAAAAACAGGGATCATTACGACCCAACTTCTTTATTGCTTCATCTGTGGATGCATCAAATTGTTCTCCATCAACATAACGCCAGCAATCATCTTCAAGAATAAAACGACTACGTTCATGCATTACCCCATACCGGTCTTCCTGTGCACTTGAATCAACAAAGTAAGCCTTAAACTCCACATATCCCTGACCACTTTTATCATAATCATTCGGCGCATCAATCACTGTCAGTCTCAACCAATGCAGTGAATTTGAGTTACTTAAATCAGGCGGCCGAGTACTGCTGTGCCAGGTCGCCTTCAGGTATTCCATATTCCCCGTCGCATATGCGACAAAACGAGAGCGCATTAACTGCTCTGGAGATTTGACCTGTTCAGCACCAATAATGACTAAAGCACAGCAGTTTTCAGCTTTTTTAGTACTACCACAGAGACAGAGATCGGCTGATAATTGTTTGTTATCTTTCATAAGTTATTGTTTTTACTTGGTTATCTGAATATATCAATAACAACTTATGTTACTGATTTTAATCATTTTATTATTGACAAGCACAGAATCAAGACGTATTGTAAGTGAACGATCACTAACTTGATCTACATCTTTAAAGATTATCAATAATATGTAAGGAGAAACCCATGAGTTTCGACGCTGAATTAGACGCTAAAGGCTTAAACTGCCCATTACCAATCCTACGTGCAAAGAAAGCTATCGGCGCACTGACTTCTGGCCAGGTACTAAAGATTGTTGCTACTGACCCAGGTTCAGTTAAAGATTTCGAAGCATTCTGCAAGCAAACAGGTAACGAATTGTTATCAAGTGCTGAAGCAGGTGGTGCTTTTGAATTTATGATCAAAAAGTCTTAATCAACTTTTTCTTCATCGAAGAAGGCATCAGTTTTTACTGATGCCTTTTTTATGTCTAACACTTTAATCATCCAGGATTAAACCTTGGCAAAACGACTTTCAGCAGAAGAGCGTAGAGCCACCATTATTACGGTAGCTAAACGTTTATTCGCACATACAGGCTTTCATGGCGTTTCTATAGACGACATCGTTAGTGAAGTTGGTGTAAGCCCGGCTATTCTGTATCGCCATTTTGAATCTAAAGAAGAACTTTACCAGGCCGTTTTACAGGAATTTTCTGCAACTCGAGAATCTTACATTGAAGCTGTTGTTGCTGATGACAATGGATTTGAACAGGTACTTCGGGGTATGACAACGGTATTTGTTTCAAGCATTATAAATCACCCCGACATGCTCAAAATGGAAATGCACTCCCAGTTAGAAGATTCAAGTGCTAGCCAGGATTTTTTTCTTAATCGCTGGAAAAGCTTTAC
>Ga0316204_10011404_pt1 | contig 11128 bp, 12 predicted proteins | sample 6monrhotite_MG_2_FD_205661 | JGI IMG/M metagenome (GOLD analysis project Ga0316204, IMG submission 205661) | Microbial mat bacterial communities from mineral coupon in-situ incubated in ocean water Damariscotta River, Maine, United States -... | ecosystem: Environmental > Aquatic > Marine >...
TATTTTAGAGACTATAGTCCCTCTACACAGGCACGCCAAGCAGCTTATTGTCTTTGATTTGCGTCAATTGCACTGTTGCCAGCTCGCCAGCGCTCATTTCTGTTTGCAACGTGACGGGTACGAAGCTTTGACTACGGCCAAATTTGCCTTTTTCAACAATAATATCCACAGTTTTATTCATATGACGCTTTAGCAGGTTTTGCAACTGTGCTTGCTCCAGATCACGCAAGCGTTTAGCGCGTTTTTTACGGATATCAACAGGCACCTGATCAGGGATTTTTGCCGCTGGTGTGCCTTCACGTTCAGAATACGGAAACACGTGAAGATATGTGAGGTCGCATTCCTCTACACATTTCAGTGTATTTTCGAACATTTCCTCGGTTTCCGTTGGAAAACCGGTGATAATATCGGCGCCAAACTCCATATCAGGACGTAAAACACGTGCTTTTTGACACATATCGATTGCATCGGCGCGTAAATGTCGTCTTTTCATGCGCTTTAGGATCAAATCATCACCAGATTGGAGCGAAAGATGTAAGTGCGGCATTAAACGCGGTTCGTTTTCGATCAAGCGCCATAGATCTTCGTCAATTTCGACTGGATCAAGGGAAGAAAGACGCAAACGCGGAAGCTCGGGCACCAATGCCAGAACACGGCGAATCATCTGTCCGAATGTTGGCGAACCCGGTAAATCCGGTCCATATGACGTAACATCGACGCCTGTGAAGACGATTTCCTTATAGCCCTGCTCAACCAAAGTCCTTACCTGCTCCGCGATTACACCGATAGGCACAGAGCGCGAATTGCCGCGACCATAGGGGATAATGCAGAACGTACAGCGATGATCGCAGCCATTTTGCACCTGTAAAAATGCGCGGGAGCGGTCCTCAAACCCCTCAATCAGGTGAGAGGCGGTTTCCTTTACCGCCATGATATCATTGACTAAAACACGGTCGTTGTGACGTACACCCCATGTATCAGCCTGTAGTTTAAGGTCATTACCGATAATCTGGTCGATTTCCGGCATTTGTGCATAAGATTGTGGGTCAATCTGTGAAGCGCAGCCTGTGACAATGATTTTAGCATTCGGATTTTCCCGGCGCGCCTTACGGATGGCTTGGCGGGCTTGACGCTCCGCCTCCTTCGTCACAGCGCATGTATTGAAGATAATCGCATCCTCCACCCCCGCATTGGCGGCATGGGTACGCATAACTTCGCTCTCATAAGTATTGAGGCGACAGCCGAAGGTTACGAGTTTTGGTGACTTCCTTGACATAGCGCGCTTTTACAGATCTTTAAGCTCACCGTCAAACACATACGCCACAGGGCCGGTCATGAGGACTGTGTTATCGTTTTCGCGCCATTCGATGAAGATTGAACCGCCGTTGAGGATGATTTCAACGCTGCGACCATCAACCAAATCACGCTGAATAGCCGCTACAGCCACGGCGCACGCGCCAGAACCACAGGCGAGGGTTTCGCCTACGCCGCGCTCCCATGTGCGTTGACGCAAGCGGCCATCGTCCAGAACTTGCACAAACTCAACGTTCGTGCGCTCTGGGAAAAGCGGATGATTTTCGACTGTAGGACCAATACGATCGACAAACGCATTTTCGACATCATCGACGAAGATCACGCAATGCGGGTTGCCCATGTTGACGGCAACAGCAGGGTTTTCGGCATTTTCATTGAGGTCGAGAAACAGCGTGTCGCGTTCTTCAGCCAGTGGAATATACTGCCATTCGACACGGGGCTCGCCCATGTCGACGGTGACCATATCGTTCTCGGCACGAGTACAGCTCAAGACGCCTCGGCCAGTCTCTATTGTGCAGGACTCACTGCCCTGCTTTTTCATTACAATATCAGCGACACAGCGCGTTGCATTCCCGCAGGCATCACTCTGGGAACCGTCTGCATTGTAAAAACGGGCAAAGATATCCGCCTTTTCGGATGGCTCCAAAACCGTCAGCAAGTCACAACCAACGCCGAAATTCCGGTCACAAATGCGTGTAATTTGCTCGGCCGAAAGGGTTGTAGACTCGCCTCTCGCGTCTATAATGACAAAATCATTCCCTAATCCGTGCATCTTCTTAAAATTCATAATAAGCCTTGCCTGTTTAATTCCTTGACAATATAGCGCGTTTCTCATATTTTCCCATCAAATTCCACTGATATTTCAATTTGAAGTCAGTGCTTAACGGTACACCCCAGTCGGCGCGAACGCTCACTGGGGCGTGAATCGATTTATGAAGATAAGGTTTTAAATGTTTGAATCTTTGAGTGAAAAGCTCGGCGGTGTTTTCGGAAAGTTGAGAGGCAAAGGGTCTCTGAGCGAAAACGATGTTATGGCCGTTTCACGCGAGATCCGCATTGCTTTGCTGGAAGCCGATGTCGCACTTCCGGTTGTTAAAGAGTTTATTGCCGGGATCAAAGATAAAGCCGTTGGTGAAAACATCATCAAAGGCGTAAACCCCGGCCAGCAAGTGATCAAAATCGTTCATGACGCTCTTGTCGAGATGCTGGGCAGTGAAGCGGATGAGCTGAAATTCTCTTCTCCGCCGTCTGTTTATTTGATGGTTGGTCTTCAGGGGTCCGGTAAAACGACATCGACGGCGAAAATCGCCCGTATGCTCACCGAAAAGCAGAACAAGAAGGTCTTGATGGCCTCTTTGGATGTCTATCGCCCTGCAGCGCAAGAACAGCTGAAACAGCTGGGTGAACAGACAGGCGTTGCCAGCCTTGAGATTGTTGAAGGCCAAAAGCCCGTTGATATTGCCAAGCGTGCAATGGATACAGCGCGTAAAGAAGGTTTTGACCTTGTGATGCTGGATACGGCTGGTCGTCTTTCGATTGATGAAGAGATGATGGCCGAGGTTGAAGCGATTAAAAAAGCCACAAACCCGATTGAAACACTGCTTGTTGCCGATGCGATGACCGGTCAGGACGCCGTGCAGACCGCGAAAACATTTGATGAGCGTGTTGAACTGTCCGGTATTATGCTGACCCGCGTTGACGGTGATGCACGCGGCGGTGCGGCGATGTCTATGAAGGCCGTGACCGGCAAGCCGATCAAGCTGATTGGTGTTGGTGAAAAGTGGGACGAGATTGAAACATTCCACCCTGAGCGTATTGCTGGCCGCATCTTGGGCATGGGTGACGTTGTTTCGTTGGTTGAAAAGGCTGTTGAGACGGTTGATGCCGATGAAGCGCAAGCGATGGCGGCCAAGTTCAAAAAAGGTCAATTCGATTTCAATGATCTGCTGTCGCAAATGAAGCAGATGAAGAAAATGGGCGGCATGGGCGCCATGATGAAGATGATGCCCGGCCTTTCCGGTATGGCTGGTAAGCTTGATGAAGCTGGCCTTGATGACAGCATGATGAAACGTCAGGAAGCCATTATTTATTCCATGACCAAGGTTGAACGTGAAAAGCCCGACCTTCTTAACATGAAGCGTAAGCAACGCATTGCCGCCGGTTCGGGCACATCTGTGCAAGACATCAACAAAATCGTAAAGCAGCTCAAGCAGATGCAAACGATGATGAAAAAGATGCGCAAGATGGGCACAGGCAAGATGATGGGCATGATGAAAGATATGATGGGCGGCAAAGGTGATGAGCTGGAGATGATGGCCCAGAGCATGGACCCGGACGGCTTGGCTGCGGATATGGCGAATATTGAACCCGGTGGCTTAGGCCCCAACCCATTTGCCCAAGGTGGCTTGGGTGGCGGCATGCCGGGTTTAGGCGGAGGCTTGCCCGGATTGGGTTCCTCCCCATTAGGTTCCTTACCATCACATGGTGGTAAGAAAAAAGATCGCAAGAAAAAGAAGCGATAAACAATTTGTAGGCACTATTTAAAAGGAGAAAATACTATGGCACTTGCAATGAGACTATCTAGAGGCGGACGTAAGTCTCGTCCATTTTACCGTATCGTCGTAGCGGACAAGCGTATGCCGCGTGATGGTCGTTACATCGAAAAACTGGGCACATATAACCCGCTTTTGGAAAACGACAATGATCAACGCGTACAGTTGGTTGAAGACCGTGTTAAATACTGGCTTGAGCAAGGCGCTCAACCATCAGAGCGCGTAGCTATCTTCCTTGGTAAAGCCGGTATTACCGACATGCCGAAACAGCCTAACCGTCCTAACAAGTCCAAGCCGGGTGAAAAAGCCCTGCAACTTGTAGAAGACAAGAAAGAAAAGCAGGCAAACGCTGCTGAAGCTGCGAAGGCGGCTGAAGCGGAAGCTAAAGAGGCAGCTAAAGCGGCGGCTGAAGCTGCTAAAGCCGAAGCTGAGGCCCCTAAGGCTGAAGAAGCTGCTCCTGAGGCCCCTGCAGAAGAAGCAAAAACAGAAGAAGCGCCTGCTGAAGACGCTCCTAAAGCTGAAGAGAAGCCGGCCGAGTAAGCCTTTCTCATGTCATTTCAGAATCAAGACCAACCCGACTCCTCTGACCAAAGAGGGCGCATATGCATTGGCCGAATTGCCGCTGCTCATGGCGTAAAAGGGTTGGTCAAGCTTCTGCCTTATGGCGACGACCCTGCTCTTCTGGAACAGGTTAAAGAGTTTAAGATCACTCTTAAAAACGGATTGGGTAAATATATCCTCGCGGAAATCGAGGGTATTCATGATCGCAATGCCGCCGAAAATATAAAAGGCACCGAGCTTTTTATAAACCGCGATAAGCTCCCCGAAATTGAAGATGACGATATTTTTTATTATGAAGACCTTGTTGGCCTCCAAACGGTTGACGAAGCCGGTAATCCAAACGGTAAAGTCAAAGCTGTTCTAAATTTCGGGGCCGGTGAATTGCTTGAAGTTCGCCTCAAAAACGGCCAAGAAATCCTTATCCCTTTCACGGATGAATATGTTCCGAATGTTTCAGACACGATTACGATCCGGAACTATGAAAGCTTGCAGGTATGAGCCTTCATTTCAACATCCTCACCCTCTTCCCCGATATGTTTCCTGGTTCGCTTGGGCAATCTTTGGCTGGTAAAGCCTTGGAACGAGGAGATTGGGAGTATAACGCCATCAACATTCGTGATTTTGCCGAAGGCGTTCATAAATCAGTTGATGATACGCCCTATGGCGGCGGCGCGGGCATGGTTATGCGCGCAGATATCATTGAAAAAACGCTGCTTTCTGTGCCTAAGCCGGGGCGGAAAATTTATTTGTCTCCTCGCGGGACGCCTTTAAAACAGGATCTCGTCAAAGATCTGGCTGTAACGCCAAACATTACCCTGCTCTGTGGCCGCTATGAGGGGGTTGACCAACGCGTTCTGGATGCACACGAATTCGAAGAAATATCGATTGGTGATTACGTGCTTTCTGGCGGAGAGCCTGCGGCGCTTATCCTTATGGATACCTGTATACGCCTGCTTCCCGGCGTGATGGGTAATGTCGACACGCCGGATAATGAGAGCTTCGGCAGTGCGACCGGAGGCCTGCTGGAATACCCGCACTACACCCGCCCGGCCAGTTGGAAGAGCGCGCGTGGCACGGTTTATGATGTGCCGGAAATTCTTCAGTCCGGTAATCATGCAAAAATCAAGCAATGGCGGGATGAACAATCGGTTGAAATTACGCAAAAACGCCGCCCGGATTTGTTGAAATAAAGCTTGCAAAACCGCACTCAGAACGATATAAACCACGCAAATTAAGAAATAAGCCGCCTCTGGTCGATCTCATAGAGTTTTGACCTTTGATTATCGGGCTTTGATAAAAGGAAATTAAGACTATGAATACATTACAAAAATTTGAAGCGAAAACTCTCGCTAAACTTCAGGATGATAAATCTATTCCTGAATTCGGCCCCGGTGACACAATTAAAGTGAACGTACGCGTTAAAGAAGGTACGCGTGAGCGTATTCAGGCGTATGAAGGTGTATGTATTGCACGCTCGGGTTCCGGCATTAACGCAAATTTCTGCGTCCGCAAGATCAGCTTTGGTGAAGGCGTCGAACGTGTGTTCCCATTATGGAGTTCACGTATCGATAGCATCGAAGTTGTTCGTAAGGGGTCTGTTCGCCGTGCGAAGCTTTATTATCTGCGCGATCGCCGCGGTAAATCAGCCCGTATTACGGAGCGTACGTCAGGTCACGGTATTGAGAACGAAGCTGATGTCGCAACCGAAGGTTTGACCAAAACACAGATCAAGGCGCAGAAGAAAGCAGCAAAAGATGCTAAACGCGCTGAAGTGAACAAGGCTAATCAGGAAGCGAAAGCGGCGAAACAAGCCGCCAAGGACGCAGAAAAAGCAGCGGCGAAAGCTGAAGCAGATGCTGCAGCGCCCCCTGCGGAGAACAACGAAGAGTAAGGTACCTCCTCATACGAAAATGCAAAAACCGCCTTCATTGTGAGGCGGTTTTTTTGTCTTCAACGAGCTTATCACTGAGGCCCGTTAGTCGGACTGTGCTCTGATGCTAATATCTCAGGGGCGCTCTCATGATTTTTTTCGCCAGCCCCCCAATTTACTCCACTCAAGCTAACCTCGATTGCGTTATCCTTATGAAATCTTTCGAGAGCTTCCATACTTTTATCGCCAAGATCTCCACTGGGTTTACCCAAGTAACCTGCGGTGTATAGCATATTCTGAACGCGATAATTCGCGGAAGAAAGCTCCACTTTTACAATCTCGTTACCGAGTTCCACAACACGACCGACCAAGCTTGTTGATATCATTTCTTTTTCCAAAGTTTCTGTATAATCGCCTAAGCCTTTCATATGTTTTATCAATCCAGGATTCTCCAAAACGGCACCACGATTACTTTGAATATATGTTGAAATCCCCGTTAAGAGCCTTGAATCAATCACCCCCGTTGGACTTTTTAGGACAACCTGCCCATTGTCTGCACGCTTAATAAACTCATGATCATGTGGGCGGTAACTATTTGCTTCAAATAATTCAGACTTAAGCGTAACAATCTCGGCTTCGTTTAACGCATATGGTTTTGATATTAGGCTTGCAACGCTTTCTCCAGACAAATCAAGCTTGTCATACCCGTTTGTGGACGCCACCCCTCTTAACGTTTGTAGATCACCATCTCTGCCCTGAGCGCTTAAGTTATCAAGTACAGGCTTACTCACTCTGGAAATTAAATGAAGTTTTTCGGGGTCGTTCAGGTAGTTCAGTACCGCGTTCGATGTCCCGGGACCAAATGTCCCATTAGCGCTATCAAAAAGGCTCCGTCCGCCTCCAATTTTATTGCTTCCATTTTCTATTAAAGCTGTTTGCAGAATCCTGACATCAGACACACTTAGCTCACCCGCCTTGGTCAGGATGGCTTCTATAGCAAATTCTGCATTGGAAAAGGTACCCATAATTACACCCTCATTTACTCTATTATCGTTTTGGTGGCTGCTTGCCGCTTGTTTTTTACTGTGCGGTTTGTTTAAATGCGCAGCTCGTTACACGTTAGATTGTAAGGTTTAAGCCTTAAAATAGGGTTAAAAGATGAAATCACGCACATTATTCGAAAAAATCTGGGATGATCATATTGTTCATAAACAAGATGACGGCCAAGGGAATGACACATGTCTGATCTATATTGATCGCCATCTGGTTCACGAAGTGACCAGCCCGCAAGCCTTTGAAGGATTACGCATGGCTGGACGCGGTATGCGGCGCGTAGAAAATACGCTGGCTGTGATGGACCATAATGTGCCGACGACAGATCGCAGCCTGCCGATTGAGCAGGAAGACAGCCGTATCCAGATCGAAACATTGCGCCAGAATTGCGAAGAGTTCGGCGTGACGCTGTTTGATCTGACCGACACCCGTCAGGGAATTGTGCATATTATCGGACCGGAGCAAGGCTTCACCCTGCCCGGCATGACGATTGTGTGCGGTGACAGCCACACAAGCACGCACGGCGCGTTTGGCGCCTTGGCCTTTGGTATTGGCACATCCGAAGTCGAGCATGTGCTTGCCACGCAAACATTGATCCAAAACCCAGCAAAAACCCTACGTATCACTGTAAATGGGGAGCTTGGCCCCGGCGTTACTGCCAAAGACATGATTTTGGCGATCATTGGTGAAATCGGCACAGCCGGTGGAACCGGGTATGTCATTGAATTTGCGGGAGAGGCTGTACGTAGTCTGTCTATGGAAGGCCGGATGACGATTTGCAACATGTCGATTGAGGCCGGTGCGCGTGCGGGCCTTGTTGCACCAGATGAAACAACATTTGAGTACATCAAAGGCCGCCCTATGGCCCCGAAAGGTGATGAATGGGATAAAGCGGTGGCCTATTGGAAGACGTTGCCCGGTGATGAGGGCGCCGTATACGACAAGGAAGTCGTGCTGGACGCCGCGGACATCGTTCCGACCCTGACTTGGGGAACAACACCAGAAGATGTTGTGCCGATCACGGGCGCGGTACCCTCCCCCGATGATTTTGATGATGAGAATAAGAAAGCCTCTGCCCGGCGTATGCTGGACTATATGGGCCTTACGCCCGGGACTAAAATGGTGGATATCCCTGTTGATAAGGTCTTTATAGGGTCATGTACAAATGCACGCATTGAAGATTTACGCGAGGTTGCCAAGGTTGCAGAGGGCAAAAAGGTTGCAGATAACGTACATGCGATGGTCGTGCCTGGCTCTGGCCTTGTGAAGGCTATGGCCGAAGAAGAAGGTGTTGCCGATATTTTGATTGAGGCCGGTTTTGACTGGCGCGAACCGGGATGCTCGATGTGTTTGGGGATGAACCCGGATCAGTTAGAGCCGGGAGAGCGCTGCGCCTCCACATCCAACCGTAATTTCGAAGGCCGCCAGGGCCGCGGCGGGCGAACACATCTTGTCAGCCCTGCTATGGCTGCTGCGGCGGCGGTTACGGGCAAGCTTACCGATATTCGAGACTTATAGTTTTCCTAGAACTCCAGACGGAATTGAACACCTGCGGCGGGTGCAATTGAGTTCAGATCATTTCCAACCGGTGTGCTTGCGAGAGCTTCTTCGCTGTTGTTACCGACGAACAGTTCAAGCATGCCCTCCTCTTTATCTTTACCGGCGAACGGCAATATGAGCTTTTTCTGCGCCTCATCGAAGGCCACTGTGTTTTCATCCTCATATGCCGCTTTATACTCAATATCCTGAGCAAATACGGGATAAGCCAACAAAGTGCATGCAAAAAACACAGCCAGTCTAAGATAATTTTTCATTTGATTGCCCCATAAATGATTGGTGTTACATCACGAAAAGTCATACTCACATATTATGCATAAGAATCAATTAATTGGTTATGTCAACATGCACGGCCAAGCATAATAGAATATTAGCTTAACTGTCAAAAACCGTATGTATAAACTACGCCTACGAAGCTTCCTTCACCGGAAGCACGGCCTTTAAATACGTCTTTTTGGTCTTCGGCGAAATGAACACGAATAGAATGGTTTAAGCCAAGAGGTTCATGCTCAAAGCCTTTCTCCAAAACCTTATTTAGCTGTGATGTGAGGTTATAACTGGCTTTTAAATCCCATAAATCAGCATCTATGTTTGCGCTTTCCTTGAGCTGCTTCAAGCCCGGCAAAGCCCATACGCGCCTCTCTACGCTCTCTTTTGCCTCATAAAACCATTCGTGAGATTTGGGTTCGTCTTCTGATTTGTACTGAACTGTCGTTTGGAAATTTTCCATAGAAACTTCAGACGGTGTTGTTGTTTTAAGCGTCCCAACACGCTCGCCCTTCAAAATGGTCAGAATCTTTTCACCTTCATCCGCCGCTGCGGAAAGGTTAAAAGCCTGAAGAGAAACAATAACACCAAGTCCCACAAAGCCTCTCAACCCCTTTCTTTGTAACGCTCCCAGGACAGCATTGGACATGTATGTTACTCATATTTTTTATTATGGATATGCCTATTCTAAACAAAACGTTATTTTTGTATAGGATAAATTCAAAAAAAATATATAACGAGCAATACGAAAACCTTGTGAGAGATTATGACGGACTGGCCAGATAATTTTGATTTGCGCGACACGCCGGAAATTGGTGAGCGCTTTCATTACTTTATTGAAGAGCAGCTTGAAGAGCTTGCCTCTTATGATCAGCAGCGCCCGGATGGGCATACCTATATCTTTCATGAACATGCACAGCGCGTAGCAGAAAATGTCAAACGTACCTGTTTGCATATGGGGCTTGGCGAATTGGTCGCCACGAACATGTATTATGCTGTCCTGCCGCACGATATCGGTAAAAAAAATCTGCCTGTTGAGCTCTGGGACAGTGAAGAAAAGCCGGATGCACGCCTGAAGCACATACGCCGCACTCATACATTACTTGGCGCGCAAATTGCCCGGGAGCATCTTCACGATATAGAGCATCCCTTTAAAGATTTGATGATCGATATTATGCGTTATCACCATGAACAAATGGATGGAAATGGAACACATGGCGTAATGGCAGAAGAGCTATCGACGCCTATTAGGCTTGTTGCCATTGTCGAGGCTTATGACGGTTATCGCATCTGGCGCCCCCATTATGGCGACCGCGATATCTCCCCTCCCGGCGTTCTGAAACGTATGCACGAAGAAAAAGGCGCGGAAATTTTTGATATGGACCTGTTTGAATCCTTTGCAGAAATGAAGATGAAGGATTATAAAGAAGACCGGATTTTACAGGAAAATTAGAACATGAAACCATTTACAACCTTAAAGGCCATTGCTGCGCCGCTTGAGATGATCAATGTCGATACGGATATTATTATCCCGAAGCAGTTCTTGAAAACCGTTAAACGAACAGGGCTTGGCGTCAGTGCTTTTTACAATATTCGTTATAACGATGCGGGAGAGCTTTTGGATAATTTTGTGCTGAATCAGCCAGAATACAAAGAGGCAGAAATTCTGATCACTGGCGAGAATTTTGGCTGCGGATCATCACGGGAACATGCGCCGTGGGCGTTGCTGGATATGGGGTATCGCTGCATCATCTCGCCATCTTTCGCCGATATTTTCTTTAATAACAGTTTTAAGAACGGTATTTTGCCGATTGAATTGCCTCAGGAACAAGTCGATGAGCTGATAGAAAGTGCAAAGACAGACCCGGACGGTGAAATAGAAATTGATTTGGAAAAACAGACCATCACGCGCGGAAATAAATTCCGCTTTGAGTTCGATATAGACCCGTTCCGC
>Ga0316204_10011405_pt1 | contig 11128 bp, 12 predicted proteins | sample 6monrhotite_MG_2_FD_205661 | JGI IMG/M metagenome (GOLD analysis project Ga0316204, IMG submission 205661) | Microbial mat bacterial communities from mineral coupon in-situ incubated in ocean water Damariscotta River, Maine, United States -... | ecosystem: Environmental > Aquatic > Marine >...
CGCGACCCGGTTATGCCATTGAGTATGATTTTTTTGATCCACGTGATTTGAAGGCTTCTTTGGAAACCAAACATGTGTCCGGTTTATATTTCGCCGGCCAGATAAACGGGACGACGGGTTATGAAGAAGCCGCGGCACAAGGTTTAATTGCCGGCTTAAATGCGGCGCGCCAAACACGAGGTGAAGAAGCATGGACACCGCGCCGAGACGAAGCCTATATGGGCGTGTTGATCGATGACCTGATTACGAGCGGTACCAAGGAGCCTTATCGTATGTTTACCAGTCGTGCTGAATATCGCCTTTTGTTGCGCGAAGATAATGCGGATTTACGACTTACCGAACAAGGGCATGATCTTGGCTTGGTGGATGAAACACGCTGGCAGGCATTCAACGAATATCGTGAAGCAGTTACGACCGAGCAACAACGCCTGCAAGCATTGGTGGTTCAACCCGACGCGATTAGTGATGTCGATGCCCAGCGCGTCTTGGGGCAAACCTTATCGCGCGAAACGCGGGCCTTTGAGTTATTACGTCGTCCCGACGTGGATTATGACCAATTAGTCGACTTACCTGCTGTTGGACGAGTGACAGATGAACCTAGGGTAACGGGGCAAGTCACGGTGCAGGCCAAGTATTCTGGTTACATTGATCGGCAGCATGATGAGATTGCTCGTATGAAGAACAATGAAGCGCGGGCATTACCTGTTGATATGGATTACGCCACAGTAAAAGGTTTATCGACTGAAGTGCGACAGAAATTTGTCGATACTCGTCCTGAAACGATTGCCCAGGCTGCACGTATTCCCGGGGTGACTCCAGCGGCTATCTCATTATTATTGGTACATTTGAAAAAACGCGCTTGATAATAAAGAGCTGGATTAGTGATGAACATCAAGGTTATCTTGTGGTCAGAAGTTTAAGATTCACGAACATTATAAAAATTAAAAAATCAGCAAAATAAAAGTCAGTATGACAAGGAGCTATACCATGACACGTTCACTTATTATTTCAGCCCTGTTTGTAATTACTTCTCTAACAACATCGGCGATAGCGACTGCCGACGATGGCATGATCACTAAATCGAGCAAGTTCAGTGTTGCCGAGACATTGAATCGTTTAGAAAACGTTTTAAAGAAAAAAGGCATTACGATTGTGACACGTTGGAGTCATGATGCTGGCGCGAACAAGAATAAAATAAATCTACGTCCAACCGAGCTACTTTTATTCGGTAATCCTAAGTTGGGCTCACATATGTTCACCAGTAATCAAACAGCAGGTATCGACTTGCCTATGAAGGCGCTTGCTTGGGAAGATGAAAAAGGTCGAGTTTGGTTGACCTATAATGACCCTGCTTATATTGCAGCGCGCCATAAAATTACTAATCGCCAGAATACGGTGAAGAAAATGACAGGTGCGTTGGATAAATTAACAAATGTTGCTACTGGTGCGGTAACAGAAAAGTAAGCACTTACTTAAGAAGATGTAATAAAGTATGTCATCAGTAATACAGCCAGCAGATTTGGCATCACAACTGGCTGAAGGCTTGCAGTCTCTTGATTGCAAGCTGGATGATGATATTCAAGCCAAGTTAATTCAGTATCTGATTCTGCTTGATAAGTGGAACAAGACCTACAATCTCACTGCTGTACGGGATATTCGCAAAATGGTTTCGCAGCACATTCTCGATTCACTCAGTGTAAACACATACTTACAAGGTGAGCGTGTGCTGGACGTGGGTACGGGTGCAGGTTTGCCCGGTATTCCTTTGGCGTTGGCGAACCCAGACAAAGAGTTTGTTTTGCTTGATAGTGCGATGAAGCGGACACGCTTTGTGACTCAGGCTGTCGGTGAGTTGGGTTTAAAGAATGTGCAAGTGCAACAAACTCGCATTGAAGACTATGTGCCTGATAGCTTATTCGACACTATTATTTCGCGTGCCTTTACGGCCATGCAAGACTTTCTGTCAGCAACAGAACATCTATGCGCAGCTAGTGGGCAACTCCTGGCGATGAAGGGTCGGTTTCCCTCCCAAGAAATCAATAGCTTGCCTGATCAATGGCAAGTAAGGTCGGAATCACTTGAAGTTCCTGATGTAAATGCAGAACGTCATATTGTGATTTTGACCCGCAAATAACCGCAAGATCATCTTGCAAGTTCGGTCTAGACGGTAGAAACTAGCTGGCCGTTTGTTGATCAAAAAATAAACAAGGCAGCACGCGGTGGCTAAAAAATAATTTAAATAATCAAACTAGAGTGTTACGCAAAACACCATGGCTCGTATATTCGCAATCACAAATCAGAAAGGCGGCGTAGGTAAAACAACCACCTGCGTGAACCTGGCTGCATCCCTTGCTGCCACGAAACGCCGCGTGTTGTTGATCGATCTCGATCCACAGGGCAATGCGACGATGGGTTGTGGTGTTAATAAACACGATGTTGCGCGTTCTGCTTATGACGTATTATTGGGCGAAGCTTCTATCGCTGAGACTTTAGTAAAAACGGAATCTGAAAATCTTGCGGTCATTCCAAGTAATAGCGATTTGACTGCAGCCGAAGTTGCTTTGATGAATGTAGAAGGACGTGAATACCGCTTACGTGAAGCCTTAGCGAAAGTTGCTGATGATTATGATTACGTACTGATTGACTGCCCACCCTCTTTGAATATGTTGACCTTAAATGCCTTAACCGCTGCACAAGGTGTGATTATCCCTATGCAGTGTGAGTATTATGCATTGGAAGGACTGTCAGCCTTAGTAGACACCATTGAACAATTACGCGCGACGGTGAACCCAGCACTCGAGATTGAAGGTTTGCTTCGCACCATGTTTGATCCGCGTAATAAATTAGCCAATGACGTGTCATCACAATTGGATGTGCATTTTGGAGACAAAGTTTATCGAACATTAATACCAAGAAATATCCGACTTGCAGAGGCACCTAGCCATGGGTTGCCAATTATTGAATATGACAAATCTTCACGAGGTGCAGTGGCATACCTTGCCTTAGCGGGTGAAATACTTCGCCGTGAAGAACTCCAGCAACAACAAGTCGCCGCGAAAGCGGTAGGCTAACCACCAGTATATTTAGGGATCTTTGAATAACGTCATGGTAGCAAAAAAACGAGGATTAGGCCGCGGTCTAGATGCGTTATTGGGTAGCGCAGTCGTCGCAGCGACTAATAATGAGCCCGTAGCAGAAAGTGAATTACGTCATCTGGCGATTGATCTTATGCAGCGTGGTAAATATCAGCCACGTGTTGATATGCATAATGACAGCTTGCAGGAATTAGCAGACTCGATTAGTGCCCAAGGTGTTGTACAACCCATCGTAGTTCGCCCTATCGGAGACGGTAAATACGAAATTATTGCGGGGGAACGACGTTGGCGTGCTAGCCAGTTAGCGGGTCTACATGAAATTCCGGCGGTAGTACGTGATGTGCCCGATTCAGCGGCTATCGCGATTGCCTTGATTGAGAATATTCAGCGTGAAAACCTCAACCCGATTGAAGAAGCACGCGCCTTGCAGCGACTTTTAAACGAATTTGAAATGACTCATCAACAAGCGGCCGAAGCGGTAGGTCGCTCGCGTGCCTCTGTTTCCAATTTACTGCGTTTGCAGGAATTGAACGAAGATGTGCAGCAAATGATGATACGTGGTGAGTTAGAGATGGGTCATGGGCGTGCTTTATTAGGTTTACGTGGTGCGGCGCAAAGCACAGCAGCAGCAAAAGTAGCCAAACAAGGCCTTTCTGTGCGTGAAACAGAGCAAATAGTGCGTCGTGATACTGAAAGTGAAAAGCGTGCGAGACCGAAAACAACCCACCTCGATCCGGATATTCGTCGTTTTCAGGACCAATTATCAGAAAAACTCGGTGCAAAAGTGCAAATTCAACATTCAGCACGGGGTAAAGGTAAGCTCATCATTGATTACAATAGTCTTGATGAACTTGATGGGATCTTTGGTCATATCAAGTAGTTGCTGGACCAAGTTATACCCAACTTAATCAGTAAACTATTAAATAGTCAGGGTTTATAGGCATATCATTGACCCTGTCTAACTGAATCTATATACTTCGCGCCCGTGTCTAAGTACTACTAAGTTATTTTGGAATAACTGCAATAAGGCACGGAAGATTGAAATCGACGTTATGCGCAGACAACTAATTTTCATAGGAATATTTGTTGGACTTGCGGCAGGCATTGCCTTCTATATAAAGGGCAGCGCTGGAACAGTCGCAGTACTGTTCGGTGGCTTAATTACACTGAATAACGTGTTACTGCAATATTGGTACATGCGACGGGCAAGGCGCCAGGCGCGGGCTGATGCAGAAAAGAATTTGCGCCTCATGATGAGTTGCGCGATACAGAGATTTATAGCGACAGTTGTGTTGTTTGCACTTGGAATGGGTGCGCTACAGCTGCTCCCACTCGCAGTAATAAGCGGGTTTGGTGTAGCGCTGCTAGCACAATATGTCGGTGACCCTAATTTTAGAACTTTGAGAACGTGAGATCATGGCTGGCGATACGCTAACTTCAACTGCCTATATCAAGCATCACCTACAGAACCTGACGTATGGTCAACACCCGGATGGGAGTTGGGGCCTCGCGCACAGCGCTGCTGAAGCGAAGCAAATGGGTTTTTGGGCGATACATGTTGATACCCTATTTTGGTCCATCCTTCTGGGTGTGCTATTTCTGTTTGTATTCCGTAAAGCGGCGAAGACAGCAACGGCAGGTATACCGGGCGGTTTGCAGAACTTTGTTGAATGGGTAGTTGAATTCATTGATAGCAGTGTTCGTGGGTCGTTTACAGCAAAGAATGACTTAGTTGCTCCGCTGGCACTCACCGTTTTTGTTTGGATTTTCTTGATGAACGCCATGGATTTAATTCCAGTTGATTTCATCCCAGCCGCATTTGAGCATTTGATTGCGCCGCTCTTTGGCATCGATCCTCATGCAGCCTTTATGAAGGTAGTACCTACTACTGATCCAAATGCAACTTTTGGTATGGCGATTTCGATCTTCTTATTGACCATTTTTTATAGTTTAAAGATTAAAGGTGTGGGTGGTTTTGCAGGTGAACTAACGCTGATGCCATTCCAGTCGAAGAATAAAGTTATTCAAGGCGTTCTAATACCGTTTAACCTTATTCTTGAAACCGTATCACTTATTGCGAAGCCTATTTCATTGTCACTACGTTTGTTCGGCAACATGTACGCCGGTGAAATGATCTTCATTTTGATTGCGATTATGTTTAATGCAGGATTGACGCTGGGTATCTTTGGCGGCTTCCTACATATGGGTTGGGCGATTTTCCATATTCTTATCGTCACGCTACAGGCATTTATCTTTATGACGCTGACTATCGTATATATGGATATGGCGCATTCGAGCCACTAACTAATTTTTATTTAATTTTAATTTAATTGTTTACAGAACAAACTAGGAGATAATCATGGAAACAGCACTACTCTACATCGCAGGCGCTATTATGATGGGTTTAGGCGCACTTGGTGCGGCTGTCGGTATTGGTGTATTGGGCGGTCGCTTCCTTGAAGGTGCTGCTCGTCAACCAGAATTGATTCCAATGCTACGTACACAGTTTTTCATCGTTATGGGTCTTGTTGATGCCGTACCAATGATTGCTGTAGGTATCGCGTTCTACATTATCTTCGCTGTTGCATAAGCAGCGTCGACGATACGAAAACGAAACCTAACTAATTGAGAGTCCGGTATGAATATTAATCTTACATTGATTGCTGAAGCCATCGTGTTTATCGCGTTTGTCTGGTTTTGCAAAAAATTTGTATGGTCGCCGATTATCAATGCATTGCATGAGCGTAAAACGCAAATTGCAGATGGCCTTGCAGCTGGTGAACGTGGTCAGCGCGAACATGAGTTAGCTGAAAAGCGTGCTGTTGAAGCATTGCATGAAGCAAAAGAGCAGGCATCTGAAATTATTGCTAAAGCCGAAAAGCGCGCATCTGATATTGTCGATGAGTCAAAGAATGACGCCCGCACAGAAGGCGCACGTTTATTGACTGCTGCTAAAGCTGAAATTGAGCAAGAAGTACAGCGCGCTAAAGAATCTTTGCGTGCTGACTTAGGCGCAATTGTTATCAGCGGTGCTGAAAAGATTCTTGAACGTGAAGTTGACGCAACAGCGCATGACGACATGATTAAGAAATTAGCGACACAAATCTAAGGTAGCCTGGATAATGTCTGAACTAAATACCGTCGCACGTCCTTATGCACAAGCTGCTTTTGACTTGGCGCGTGAATCCGGCACATTAGCGCAATGGTCTGAGATGCTTGGTTTTGCTGCGGCTGTTTCGGCTGATTCAGCTATGCGAGAAGCGATTGATAGTCCTAATTTATCAGTGGTTGAACAGGCTGATTTATTTGCGCAAGTTTGTGGAGATCAGATTGATGATCAGGGTATTAACTTTGTGAAGTTACTCGCTGAAAATCGTCGTTTGACTTTATTTCCAGAAATCGCAGAACTTTATGAAGAATTGCGTGCAGAAGCTGAAGGTACGCTGGAAGCAACAGTGATTAGCGCTAAACCAATGTCTGATGCACAGCAACAAGAAATGGCTGATGCGCTAAAAGCACGTTTTAATCGCGATATTATTTTGCAGGTTGAAGTGGACGAAAGCATTGTAGGTGGCGCGATTATTCGTGCAGGCGATACCGTTATTGACGGTTCGGTACGCGGAAAGTTAGAAAAATTCGCAACCGCACTAATTTAGAATTTTAAATTTTTAGAAAATTGACTGGGTGAGCGGCAACACCGCCACATCAAGAGGAAAAGTTATGCAACAACTTAATCCATCTGAAATCAGCGAGCTGATTAAGCAACGCATCAAGAATTTTGAAGCGACTGCTGAAGCGCGTAATGAAGGTACTGTCGTCAGTTTGACGGATGGTATCGCGCGTATTCATGGACTAGCCGACGCTATGCAAGGTGAAATGATTGAATTTCCTGGCAACGTATACGGTATGGCTCTTAACTTGGAGCGTGATTCTGTTGGTGCGGTAATCCTTGGTGATTACAAGAAGATCACAGAAGGCGACAAGGTTAAATGTACGGGTCGTATTCTTGAAGTGCCAGTAGGCCGTGGTCTATTAGGTCGTGTTGTTGATTCTCTTGGGATACCAATTGACGGTAAAGGCGATATCCCTTCAGACGAGATGTCACCAATTGAAAAAGTGGCGCCAGGCGTTATTGAACGTAAGTCAGTTGATCAGCCAGTACAAACAGGTTTGAAAGCGATTGATGCCATGGTGCCAGTAGGCCGTGGACAACGTGAGTTGATTATTGGTGATCGCCAAACAGGTAAAACAGCGGTTGCGATTGATGCCATCATCAACCAAAAAGGCACAGGCGTGACTTGTGTTTATGTTGCGATTGGTCAAAAAGCATCTTCTATCGCTGGCGTAGTACGTAAGCTTGAAGAGCATGGTGCGCTAGAGCACACCATCATTGTTGCAGCCGCCGCCTCGGATTCAGCGGCGATGCAATACATTGCACCTTACTCTGGTTGTACTATGGGTGAATATTTCCGTGACCGTGGTGAAGACGCACTGATTATTTATGATGATTTGACGAAACAAGCATGGGCTTACCGTCAGGTTTCATTATTGTTGAAACGTCCACCAGGTCGTGAAGCGTACCCAGGTGATGTTTTCTATTTGCACTCTCGTTTGCTTGAACGTGCTTCACGCATCAACGCTGATGAAGTAGAAAGACTAACTAACGGCAAAGTAAAAGGTAAAACAGGTTCTTTAACTGCATTACCAATTATTGAAACACAGGCTGGTGACGTATCTGCATTCGTACCAACTAACGTAATTTCAATTACCGATGGTCAAATCTTCCTTGAGTCTGATCTGTTTAACTCAGGCATCCGTCCTGCGATTAACGCCGGTCTTTCTGTATCACGAGTAGGTGGTGCGGCGCAGACTAAGATCATTAAGAAGCTCGGTGGTGGTGTTCGTTTGGCATTGGCTCAATATCGTGAATTAGCGGCATTCGCACAGTTTGCATCAGATCTTGATGAAGCAACGCGTAAGCAGATTGAACGTGGCCAACGTGTTACCGAGTTAATGAAACAGAAACAATACAGTCCATTATCAGTAGCTGAAATGGCGACATCATTGTATGCCGCTAACGAAGGTTTCATTGATGATGTTGACGTTAACAAGGTTGTTGATTTTGAAGCTGCCCTGTTGAGTTACATGAACAGCAGCCAAACTGCTTTGATTGCGAAAATCAATGAAAATGGCGACTGGAATGATGAAATCGAAGCTGAGCTTAAAGCGGCGATTGAAGATTTCAAAGCAAACAACTCTTACTAATTATTAGACGCGGATAAAGCAATGGCCGGCGGAAAAGAAATTCGTACCAAGATCGAGAGTGTTCAAAATACTCAGAAGATCACACGTGCAATGGAAATGGTTGCTGCGAGTAAAATGCGCAGGGCCAAAGAGCGTATGGCAGCGGCACGCCCTTACGCAGAAAAAATGCGTAGTGTTGTTGGCCATCTTGCGAACGCACATCCAGAATACAAACACCCGTTCCTGATTGAACGTGAAGCTAAGCGTGTTGGTTATATTGTTATTTCATCTGATCGTGGTTTATGTGGTGGTTTGAATATTAATATATTCAAGGCAGTGCTGGCTTCGATGAAAGAATGGGATGCACAAGGTGTCGAGATTGATGTTTGTACCATTGGTAAAAAAGCAGGTAGCTTTTTCTCACGTGTTGGTGGAAACGTTGTTGGCAATTTGATCGATTACGGTGATGCGCCGCGTGCCCATGATTTAATCGGTGCGGTAAAGGTCATGCTGGATGCCTATTACGAAGGCAAAATCGATCGCTTGTTCATCGTATTTAACGACTTTGTTAATACCATGACACAACAAGCACATGTTGAGCAGTTATTACCACTGCCAGCTGAAGATAACAAAGACCTCAAGCACCATTGGGATTACATCTACGAACCAGGCGCGAAAGAAGTACTCGATAATTTGTTAATGCGTTACATCGAGTCTCTGGTTTACCAAGGTGTAGTTGAAAATATTGCTTGTGAAATGTCAGCCCGAATGATCGCGATGAAGAGCGCAACGGATAATGCTGGCGATATTATTGATGAATTGCAGCTTATTTATAACAAGGCTCGCCAAGCAGCAATTACACAGGAAATTTCTGAAATCGTCAGTGGCGCGGCTGCTGTTTAAGATTTCAATACTTAAAGAATTCAGATTAAAGAGGATACGAAGATGAGTGCTGGCAACGTTGTGGAAGTGATTGGTGCCGTTGTTGATGTGGAGTTCCCACGCGACAGTGTGCCTAAGATCTACGATGCGCTGAAACTTGAAAGAGGTTTAACTCTTGAAGTTCAGCAGCAACTCGGTGACGGTATTGTGCGTACCATTGCAATGGGTACCACCGATGGTTTACGTCGTGGCGAAAGCGTTACAAATACAGGTGAAGCGATTCGCGTACCCGTTGGTCAAAAGACACTGGGTCGTATCATGGATGTGCTTGGTAACCCAGTGGATAACGCTGGGGATATCGGCGCTGAAAAGACCATGCCTATTCACCGTGATCCACCTAAGTTTGATGAACAGGCGAGCACGGTAGAGCTTCTTGAAACCGGTGTTAAAGTTATCGATTTGATCATGCCTATCGCCAAGGGCGGTAAGATTGGTTTGTTCGGTGGTGCGGGTGTTGGTAAGACCGTTACATTGATGGAATTGATTCGTAATATCGCGGTAGCACACAGTGGCTTCTCAGTATTCGCCGGTGTTGGTGAACGTACTCGTGAAGGTAACGATTTCTACTACGAAATGGAAGAAGGCGGCGTACTTGATAAAGTAGCCCTGGTTTACGGTCAGATGAATGAGCCTCCTGGTAACCGTCTACGTGTTGCGTTGACTGGTTTGACGATGGCAGAACATTTCCGTGACGAAGGTCGTGACGTATTGATGTTTATTGATAACATCTACCGTTACACTTTGGCCGGTACTGAAGTATCAGCACTTTTGGGTCGTATGCCATCAGCGGTAGGTTACCAACCAACACTTGCTGAAGAAATGGGTGTACTGCAAGAACGTATTACATCAACCAAGACCGGTTCGATTACCTCATTCCAGGCTGTATACGTACCGGCCGATGATTTAACCGATCCATCACCTGCGACAACATTCGCTCACTTGGATGCGACACTGGTATTATCTCGTCAAGTTGCAGAATTAGGTATCTACCCTGCGGTTGATCCACTTGATTCAACATCACGTCAACTGGATCCGCTAATCGTTGGTCAAGAACATTACGATATTGCTCGTGGTGTTCAGGGTTTACTACAACGCTACAAAGAATTGAAAGATATTATTGCGATTCTGGGTATGGATGAGTTGTCTGAAGAAGATAAACAAGCAGTATCACGCGCGCGTAAGATGCAGCGTTACTTGTCACAGCCGTTCTTCGTTGCTGAAGTATTCACTGGTGCAGAAGGTAAGTACGTTTCCTTGAAAGACACACTTGCTGCGTTTAAAGGAATTCTCAACGGTGATTACGATTCATTACCAGAGCAGGCTTTCTACATGGTTGGCGGTATTGAAGAAGTCGTTGAAAAAGCGAAAACGCTTTAGCGTTAACGTTATAATTTTGAGGCATCATTAAATGACTATGACAACACACGTCAATATCGTTAGTGCAGAGGAAGAAATTTTCTCCGGTACTGCCGAAATGGTGTTTGCACCTGCAGTAATGGGTGAGGTGGGTATTGCTCCACGCCATACTCCAATGCTGACGCCGCTAAAAGCGGGTGAAGTACGTTTACAAACAGGCAAAGAAGAAAAGTTCTTTTATGTTTCTGGCGGCATGCTTGAAGTACAACCACATGTTGTGACTGTGTTGGCAGATACAGCTATGCGGGCCAAAGACCTTGATGAAGCATCTGCGCTGGAAGCTAAGAAACGAGCTGAAGCGGCATTGAAAGATAATGCGGGTAAACTTGATTATGCTAAAGCCCAGGCAGAACTTGCTGAAGCGGTTGCACAATTACGAACGATTGAGCATTTGCGTAAACTGAAGCGTTAAGCCTTCATTTATTGATTTA